>Ga0190360_1000429_pt1 | contig 24101 bp, 23 predicted proteins | sample 48721834_MG_FD_161271 | JGI IMG/M metagenome (GOLD analysis project Ga0190360, IMG submission 161271) | Hydrothermal vent microbial mat bacterial communities from Southern Trench, Guaymas Basin, Mexico - 4872-18-3-4_MG | ecosystem: Environmental > Aquatic > Marine > Hydrothermal vents >... | reverse complement strand
GGGAACTCCCACAGGTGGCGGGTTACTGGTACTTTTTTGTCTTATGATAAGTATGCTACTTATGACAGAAAATTTTAACATTTACGTTCTTTTGATCCTTATTACGGCCTTTTATATGGGATGGATGGGGTTTATGGATGATCTAATTAAAAGGTTTAGAAAAAATTCCAGAGGTTTTTCCGGAAAAGTTAAATTACTTTTACAATCAGCAATAGGAATTTTTCTTGGATTTTATATTTATAGAACCTCCATTATACCAACCTGGGTAAGCGTCCCCTTCTCAGATATTAAACTGGAGCTTAATTGGATTTATCCTGTGGCTTTTTTTTTAATAATTCTTGGTTCAACTAACTCTGTTAATTTAAGTGATGGTCTCGATGGCTTAACGGCAGGGTGCATGATTGGCCCAGCCATTGTTTTCATTGTTCTTGCCTATATCCAGGTGGACAAAACTCTGTCTTCAGCCTTTAATCTGCCCTATATTTCCGGAATAGGAGAAGTGGGAATTTTCTGGTGTGCTCTCTTAGGGGCTTTAAGCGGTTTTCTCCGGTACAACAAATACCCAGCCCGGCTTTTCATGGGAGGAGTTGGCTCTGAATTTCTGGGAGGAGTTCTGGGAATAAGTGCTGTTTTTTTAAAAGCAGAGCTTCTTCTTATGTTTGTGGGAATTGTTTTTATACTTGAAGCGCTGTCAGTGATAATTCAGGTTGTTTCCTTTCGTTTAAGAGGTAAAAGAATTTTTAAGATGACCCCCCTTCATCATCATTTTGAATTAAAAGGTATGAAGGAAAAACAAATAGTCTTTAACTTCTGGATTATTTCAGGGATTTTTTCCCTGATAGGAGTTATGAGTATCTTTTGGTAAAACTTAAAAAAATGAATTATAGATCGGTTTTGATACTCGGGTTAGGTAGAAGTGGAAAAGAGGTGGGTCTTCTTTTGAAAGAAAAGGGCAAAGATGTGACAATTGCTGAAACTAAAAACATTCCTCTGATTTTTAGAAAAAAGAGACAGTTAGAGAAACTCGGCATCAAGGTATCTATAGGACCTTTCCATCAAAATCTGTTAAAAGGGAAAGATCTGGTCATCATTTCACCCGGAATTGATCCTGCGTTGCCTCTTGTAAAGAAGACAAAACTTCTTGGTATTCCTGTTTTGAGTGAATTGGAGATTGCCAGCCGCTTTTTACCTCGGGAAAAGATCATCGCTGTGACGGGCACAAATGGTAAAACAACAACCTGTTTTTTGACCTATAAGATTTTGAGGGAAAATGGAATAAAAGTCAAGTTGGCTGGTAACATTGGAGTACCTCTTTCCCGTTTGGCCAGAGTTTGTCATCCTGCATCCTTTGATTTTGTGATAACAGAAATAAGCAGCTTTCAGCTTGAGACAACCGGTACTTTTTCGCCTCATGTTTACGCCATTCTCAACATAAGCCCGGATCACCTTGATCGTCATCTTTCCTTTGATGAATACCGTAAAGTTAAATGTCTTCCCCTTCTACGGATGAAAAGAGATGATGTGGCTTTCTTAAACTATGATGAATCATGGGTAAAATCTGTAAGAGGACTCACCAAAGCCAGAGTTATTTTTTTCAGTAAAACTCAAAAGTTGGAAAAAGGTCTTTACAGGGAAAAAGGTCAGATAATAGCGAGATTGGAAGAGGGAAATTTTCAAATTTCCTTGGATGGCTTAAGACTACAAAATTTTCATAACTGGGAGAACGTTTTATGTGCAGTAGGGATTGCTATTTTACAGAAAATAGACATCAAATCCATACACCAGGTCTTGAGAAGTTATCAACCCTTGCCCCATCGTCAGGAAATCGTGGGTGAAGTGAAGGGTGTTAAATTTATCAACGATTCCAAAGCAACTAACCCGGGTTCGGTGGAAAATCTGCTTGAATCTGTTGAAAAGCCGGTAATTTTAATAATGGGTGGTAAGGACAAAGGAGGAGATTTTTCTTTTCTTCTTAAAAATAAAAATTTAAACAAAATAAAAAGCGTACTGACAATCGGAGAGACAGGAAGGAAGATAAAGCTAACGCTTGCGAGATTTGTCCGGGTTGTGGAATGTGGAAGTTTGGAGGAGGCGGTGAAAGCGGCCTTTTCCTTAAGTCAGGAAGGTGATACAGTTGTTCTCTGTCCGGGCTGTTCAAGCTTCGATCAATTCAGAAGTTACCGGCAGAGAGGTGCCATATTTAAAAGAGAGGTGAAAAAGCTTTTATCTTATGTTACCGAAAAAAAGTTACTTTGATTATCCTCTGGTTTTAGTGGTTTTCTTACTTATAGGGATAGGTGTAGTAGCAATTTTCAGTGCTGGTGCACCTCTTGGTTATTTAAGTGAGGGATCTCCTTACAAATGGGGGATGAATCAATTGAAGTGGCTTGTATTGGGTGTGGGGATTCTTTTTTTGATGAGTAAAATCGACTATCATTTTTACAGGAAACTGGATAGAATTATTATTCTTGTGGTTATACTTTCTCTTTTCATGGTCTTTGCTCCAAAAATTGGTAGAAGTATCCAGGGAGTCCATCGATGGATTACTCTGGGTTCATTTCAAATTCAGCCAAGTGAACTTGCTAAAATTGGACTTATAATTTACGTGTCCTGTTCCATTATCCGGAAAAGAGAAAAAATTCGTAGTTTTATTAACGGGTTTTTACCTTATCTTCTCATAATTAGCTTAATATTTTTCCTGGTAATGATCGAACCTGACCTTGGATCAGCCTTGATTATTGCTGGAGTTGGTTTCGTTTTGCTTTACTGTGGTCGGGCCAGAATAACTCACATGCTTTATGTTGGTTTGTTGAGCATTATACCACTTTACTTTTCTATTTTTGAAATTGGTTATCGTAAAAACAGAATTGAAGCTTTCCTGAATCCTGAAAGCGATCCTCTCGGAATTGGTTTTCATTCCCTTCATCTGAAAATTGCTCTTGGAGCTGGAGGTCTTTGGGGATTGGGTCCAGGAGAGGGAAAAGAAAAACTCTTTTATTTACCCACACCTCATACTGATTCCATTTTTGCAGTAATTGGAGAAGAATTTGGATTCATCGGTACAACATTAATTACCTTACTTTTTGTTATTTTTACTCTGAGAGGGTTAAAAATAGCAAGACGTGCACCTGACAGCTTAGGTAAACTACTTGCCATCGGATTGACTGTTCTGATTTCAGGTCAGGCTATTATAAACATGGGAGTGGCAACTGTAATTTTACCAACCACAGGTTCCCCATTGCCTTTTATAAGCTATGGTGGTTCCTCTCTGATTACTTGCCTGACCGCTGTAGGAATTCTTTTAAATATCTCCAGTCAGGGAAAGGCAAATGCTGGAAATAGAAATAAAGGCTAAGTTACCTTCCAGGCAAATTGAGAACAGACTCTCAGCTTTGGGAGTGAGAATGTTAAGAGAAGAAAGGCAGATAGACACATATTTTAAGCATCCCTGTTATGATTTTAAGGCAAGAGATGAGGCTTTTCGTGTGCGAGAGGTAAATGGTAGACTTTATTTAACCTATAAAGGACCAAGAGTTGACAGAGATGCAAAAATCCGGGAAGAAATCGAAATTGAGATTGATGGTAAAATTTTCAGTTTACTCGAACGGCTGGGTTTTAGCCCTTTAAAAAAGGTGATGAAAAAACGCAAAATTTACCAGTGGCAAAAGTTGAAGATCTTTATTGATGAGGTTGAGAATCTGGGAGAATTTTTAGAGATAGAGGCCCCTACCAAAGAAGAGCTTTTTCAGTTGGTTGATTGGCTGAATATTCCACGTTCCTCCCTCATACAAAAATCTTATCTGGAACTTCTTATAGAAAAGGAGAAAAGATGAACTAAAGAATGGAAACTATTCCATCTTGTAAATTAGGTAAATACCTACAATAGCGAAAAGCAAATTCGCCAGCCAGGCTGTCGTGAGGGGATCTAAGACACCACTTTTCCCGAGCGCTTTGAAAAAAGCGGTTAACTCAAAATATCCAAAGCTCATCAAAAGTCCTACCGCAAGACTTGCACCTTTACCTCCTCTTTTTAAAATAACCCCTAAGGGGAGAGCCAGGAGCATCAAGATAAAATTGGAGAAAGGTGAAGATATCTTAAATTGCAATTCTGTTTCAAGGTCCTCGGTTTTAAAACCACCACGTGAATATTCGCTTATATAAGTGGACAGTTCTTGAATGTTCATCCTTTCAGGAGGGAAATATTTGCGTGTAAAATAACCGGGATTTTTATTCACGGGAATCACTTTTTCATTAAAAGTTTGTTCTTTTATGTCTTCGTTCAGTAAAGTGTACCTATTACCCCGGGACAAAGTCCAAAAATTACCTTTCCATTTTGCCTCTCTTGCACATATTAAAACAGGAGGCTCAGAATTTTTGTAAATAAGAATATCAGTCATAATTCCTTTTTGAGAATTAAGGGAACGAGCATAAAATAGATAATCCGGAGGAACTGCTACAAAAATGTTTCTCTGAACTTTAGCTTCAATAATTCCTGTAAAAATTTTTTCTTTCAGTCGATAGGATAGATGATTTACCTTGTATACCACGGTATTATCGATAAAAAGTAACAGGAAACCGATTACGAGCCCGGTCGTTAGAAGAGGCAGGAGAGTTCTCTTACCAGAAATACCACTCACCTGCATCGCCTGAAACTGATTGGTTGAGCTAAAAAAAGAGGTCACAAATAAACCGGAAATTATGACCGAGAGTGGACTTAAAACAACAAGGAGAAAGGGAATTTGAAGCAGGTAATAGATACCTATTTCAAAAAAACTGACCTCTTTTTTAAAATGAGCCATTGAAGTGAAAAAATCAGTAAGTATAAATATGGCAATAAAGAAAAAGGCAAAAGGGAAATAATATCGCAAGAATTCTTTTATAATATGTTTGTCTAAAATTCTCATCAAGAACTACCTTTTAAATATTTTTATGTTTAACCATATTCCTACAGAGAGAAGAATAAAATTGGGCATCCATACTCCCAGAAATGGAGAAACAAGGCCCCTTTGAGAAAAAAAACTTCCCGCCAGAAAAAAAATGTAGTAGACAATTACAACTATTAGACTTATACCAAGACTTATTGACTTGTCTCCTCTCTCGACTTTTATTCCAAGTGGCACAGACATAATCCCCAAAATAAAAGTAGCAAGCGGAATGGCTATTCTTCCATGAAAATCGGATTCCAATTTTTTTCGCTCTTCGGGTGACATTTTTTCCTCTTTTAATTTTTGTCTAATTTCAGAAAAAGTCATGTCCCAGCTGTCCTTTTTCTGTTCTTCAATTTTTTCAAATCTTGAATAAAGATAAATTGTCTGTTCATTAAATCTGGCACTCTGAATGAGCCGATAATTCTTGCTAAATCTGTAAAGCCTCACCTGGTGAAGATAAATTTTTTCGTTCCTGATCTCTCCTTTCTCAGCCAGGGTTATTTGAGGAAATATGGAGTTAGGGGGATAAAATTCATAGACCACTATCCTTTCCATTACCTGTTCTTTTTCATCAATTTTATAGGTATAAAGCTTTTTATTTTCAAGGTCGACAATAGCTCTTTCTTCAAGTTCAACAGTAGGACGCGATAAAAGAATCTGCTGGTAAATCTTTTTGTATCTCTGGTTACACCAGGGAGTGAGAAAAGCAGAAAATCCAAGAGAGACAAGAGTAAGGATCGCTGCAAAAAGTAACACGGGGGCCTCAATCCGGAAGAGATTTACTCCCGAACTTCTTAAGGCGGTAATTTCTCCATCAGCGCTCAGACGACCAAAACTTAACAGGATAGAAAAAAGGAGTGATACAGGAATCACAATATCAAAGAAAGAAGGAAGAGAAAATGCAATCATCTGCACCACTTTAAAAGGAGGAGCATTTTCAGTGAAGATGAGTTCGGTTAAATCAAAAATGATTCCTATGAAAAGTATAAAATTGAAAAAGAGAAAGCCAAAGAGAAAGGGCCACAACGTTTCTCGCAGAACATACCTTTGAATTATCTTCATTAATGGTTATTTATAAACCTTTTGAGGATGAAAAACTTTTGTTCCGACAACTTCCAGTCCACCTTGTGGATTTATTCTTCTAAAAAAACAAGAGTAATACCCGGTGTGGCATGCCCCCTGGATCTGTTCGACCTCGATTAAAAGAGCATCCCCATCACAATCTAAGTAGATCTCTTTTACCAGCTGGTAGTGACCAGAGGTTTCTCCCTTCAGCCACAGCCTTTTTCTGGAACGACTCCAAAAATGAACTTTACCTGTAGTCATGGTTTTTTCCAATGCTTCCTTGTTCATCCACCCGAGCATCAGGACCTTTTTGGTCTTAATTTCCTGTATGATTACGGGAACAAGACCCTGAGAGTTAAACTTTATGTTTTTAAAAATCTCCATTTTCTTTTTCTCCTGCTACTTTTATAGCCTCTTTTAGTTTAATGGTTCCCTCGTAGAGCGCTTTTCCTACTATTACTCCTTTTACTTTCTCTTTGCTAATCTCCTTTATTTTTTTTATATCTTCAACCGTCGAGATTCCTCCCGCCACCATCAAATTTGATGAAAGCTTTCTTGTAAAATGCTCAATAAAAGCGATATTTATCCCTTCTAGTGTTCCATCTCTTGTTATGTCGGTTAAGATGAAAGTGGCTATTCCAATGGGAGCTAATCGCCTAACCAGTTCTTCAGGTTTAACCCTTGTTTCAACCTCCCACCCTTTAATAGCTATCTTTCCTTGCTTGCAGTCAATAGCTACTATGATTTTTTCTCCAAATTCATCCACTGCCTTCTGGATAAATTTAAAAGATAAAGCTTTGGTCCCCAGAATAACGTAGTCTATGTCCCTTCTTAAGATTTCCCTTATTAATTTTATTTCACGAATTCCTCCCCCGTACTGGATGGGGATAGATGATATTTCTTTAATTTTTTCGGCAACCCCAAGATGTGTAGGGTATCCAGAAAAGGCTCCGTCTAAGTCAACAATGTGAAGGCGAGGAGCACCTTCTTCAACCCATTTTTTTGCTACAGCCACTGGCTCCCGGCTATAGATAATTTCCCTGTTTTTTTCCCCTCGCCATAAGCGAACACATTTGCCTCCTTTTAAATCGATGGCTGGAATTATCAACAAAGTGGCATCCTCTTAACTAATCTGGCTACCTCAGCTCCCAGGTTTTTACATTGGGATATTACTCTTTCATCCGGATTTTCTATACTTACTGGTCCGTAATGATCACCACTCGGATTTCCTTTTACTATCATTCCATGGATAAGCATCATCTGTAAAATAGCAAGCACAGTAGTTTCATTTCCACCTCCGATCTGGGCCGAAGAAGAAAACGCTGCTCCTATTTTTCCATTTAATCTTCCGTGATATTTTACCGAACGATCGAAAAGCTCTTTGATAGGTGCAGCTGGAAGTCCATAATAACAGGGAGAACCCACAATTATACCATCCCAGCGTAAAAAATCTTCAGGTGTAGCCTCCTCTACTCTCTTTAATTCAACCTCTATGTTTTTAGATTTTACCCCTTCGCAAACAGCCCTGGCCATATTTTCCGTGTTTCCTGTACGAGAATAATAGATTACCCCGACCTTTGCCATGGGTTTTCCTCCTAAAATAATTTGGTTAATTCATCTTTAACTGAAGTAAAAATATGTATTTTTCTATTTTTAGTTAATATACTTACACCTTTCTCAGGTTCCACAACCTTCCCGATTTTTGTCAGAAGGATTCCCTTTTTGTCAAATATACTTTTTAATTTTTTAGCATTCACTGGAGTGGTGACAACAAGTAAGGCTCCTGACGCCAGAAGAGCTAAAGGATTGAGATTGTACAACCGGCAAAGAAGTTCTGTTTCTTTAAATACGGGGACTTTTTCCTCTTCTATTTGAATTCCTACTCGTGAGGCAGTAGCGATCTCCCATATCCCTGCCATCAATCCACCTTCAGTGAGATCATGTAGACAATGAACATCGGCATTTCTAAAAACAAGCTTCGCATCTTCAACTACACTTATACCAGGATTTTCTATGAAGTTCTCAATTCTATGAAGGATTTGAGAAGGTACTTTATCCTTGAGTTCCTTCTTTTTTTCCTGATAAATCACATGTGTTCCCTCAATAGCTAAACCTTTGGTCAATAAAACGACATCACCGATTTTTGCATCTTTGTTACTTACAGGTTTATTGCTCTCTAATTGACCAATCATATGTCCTATGACAACTGGTCTTTTTACAGAAGAGGTAACCTCTGTGTGACCACCTACCAGATTTATTCCGAGTTTTTCGCAGCTTCTTTTTAAAGAGGAAAAAAATTTATCCAGAAATGCCTTTTTTTCATCAGGAGGAAGAAGAATACTCACCAGAAACCACCGGGGAATGCCTCCCATACAGGCAATATCATTAGCATTGATGTTTGTTACATACCATCCTGCATTTTGGGAGGTGAAAGTTATGGGGTCGGTTTTAACAACTATATGTCTTTTCCCGATGTTGATTACTGCGGCATCTTCGCCAATTCCTGGTCCCACTATAACTGAGTCATCAAGGGAAAGCAGGGAGAAAAATTTTTGAAGTATCTCCGGATCCACTTTTCCCGGTTCAAGATATGAGTCGGCGTCTCTCTTCATCATAAGATTTTTATATCATAGAACAAAAAGGCCAAAAAGGCAAGACTGTTGACTATTTATGAGAAAAATGTATGCTTAGGCAAAAATAGAGGAACTACTTATGATACCTTTGAAAGATACCATTTCTTCCCGAACTTATCCCTATGTAAATATCACTCTTATTTTACTTAATTTTGGGTTGTTTTTTTATGAACTTTCTCTGGGGCGCGAGCTGGGGAGATTTATTTACACTTATGGACTTATTCCGAGACGGTTTTTTCTTTATGCCTATCAAGAAAGTGGCCTTGGAGCCCGTTATCTACCTTTTCTTACTTCCTTGTTTCTCCATGCCGGTTGGGTTCACCTTCTGGGAAACATGCTTTTTTTATGGATATTTGGGGACAACGTTGAGGACAGAATGGGACACTTTAAGTATCTGATTTTTTATCTTTTGTGTGGGTTTTGTGCAGGTCTTGTCCATCTTTATCTCAATCCCAACTCTCCTGTACCTGCAGTTGGTGCAAGTGGTGCCATATCAGGTGTTATGGGAGCCTACTTCATTCTCTTTCCGCACTCTCGTATTATTACGCTTGTCCCGATGTTTTTCTTCTTGACTTTTGTAGAAATACCAGTTTTTTTCTTTATTGGAATATGGTTTTTATTTCAACTTTTCAGTGGAACTGCATCTCTCATGTTTAGAACAGCTATAAGAGGTGGTGTTGCCTGGTGGGCTCATATAGGAGGTTTTCTTGCGGGTATGATACTGGTTTTTGTATTTGCCAGAAGAAGGCCCCGTCGCCGTTTTTACTATCGCTGGTAAAAACTGTCCCAATGTCAGGATTTCACATTTGACAGCAGTGCACATTTTTGTTACCTTAAGAAAAAACTTTAGCTTATGGTGGTTGAGAGTCACCTTATTCGTGTTTTAAGAAATAGGAATTTTTTTGCTCTTTGGATTGGTCAGATTATTTCTCAGTTTGGAGACCGTCTTGCTCAAATGGGACTGGTGGGTATCTATCTTCAGGAAACACGTGGTGTTTCTGTGGCCAATTCTGTCCCGCTAATTCGGAACCTTTTTTTCTTTTCCACTTTACCCATCCTGGTTTTTAGTCCAATAGCGGGAGTCTATATAGATAGGTGGAAGAGAAAAAATGTGCTGGTTTTGACCGATCTTTTGCGTGCCGGATTGATTCTCCTTATTCCCCTTTTTAGACAATACACAAAAGATATGAGCTTTATATATTTAGTGATCTTTCTTGTCTTTGCTGTTACCTGTTTTTTTACTCCAGCAAAATCAGCCTTTATCCCTGAACTGGTTAAAAAGAAACAACTTCTGGCTGCTAATTCTCTTTCTAACATAACTCGAATACTGGCCATGATTGGTGGTGTAAGTATAGGGGGTCTGATTGTTGCCCGACTGGGGGTAACCTCCAGTTTTGTGTTAGATTCTCTTAGTTTTGTTGTCTCAGGATTTGCTATACTTTTCATCCGTATTGAGGAAAATCCTGGAGCACCAAAAAACAAAAGTCCGGGTCTAATTGCAAAAATAGGCAAGGAAATTCTGCAGGGTTTACTTTTTATTAAAGAGGAAAGGAGAATACTTTTTCTGGCAGTTACACTGGTTATTTTAATGGGTGCAAGTGGTCTTGCTTATGTTCTGGTAACCGTGCTGGTTACCAGAGAATTAGGAATGGGAACTTTTGGGCTGGGAATTGTGGCATCAACTTTAGGAATTGGAATGATAGGAGGTTCACTTATCTATGGACACATGGGAACAAACTTGCCTAAGGAGACTGTTATTCTTGTTAGTACATTGATAGCCGGGATTTCGGCTTTAATTTTGAGCGGGATTAAATCAATAGTCTGGCTGGCAACAGGGATATTTCTGGTGGGATTTGTGGCCTCTATAATAATGGTTGCTACTCACACTCTTACTCAGGAGGTTACTCCTAACAAACTAAGAGGCAGGGTATTTTCCGGGCTTGAGATCGTAATAAATGCTTCTTTTCTGGTATTTGTCTGGATGGCTGGAGTTTTAGGTAGCAAATATTCTCTTTCTATGATATTTTACGGAACAGGAGCTATTCTTGTCCTCTATTCCAGTCTTTTCCTTTTAGTAAAACTTATAAGAAGAGATGCGGGAGATGCTTCTCTTCATCTTATATAAGCTGGGAGAGTTTCTTTCCTGTTATTTACCATCTCAACTGGCTTACTGGATAGCGGAAATAATTGCTGACTTATGTTTCTTTTTTCCGCTTGGCAAACATAAAATCTACAAGGAAGCGGTTCTTCACAATCTTAAGATTATAGAGTATAATAATACCCTTTATGGCAGAAGAGTTTTTCGCCATTTTGCCTATTATCTAAGGGAATTTCTCTGGTTGGCAAAAATTAGTAAAAAAAAGTTTTTTAGAGAAACTATCCCTGTAGGTGTAGAGAATCTTGAAGCGGCACTGAGTTTTGGAAAAGGGGTTCTTCTTTTATCTGCTCATTTTGGTAACTGGGAATGGGGGGGTATAGCTTTAGCTTGCTGTGGCTACAGAATGTGTTTTTTTGTGAGACCTCACAAAAACGTTTATACAGATCGTCTGTTTAACAGTTTGCGGGAAAAAAAGGGTGTGAGAGTTATTCCAATTTCCAATTTGAAACAGGTTATAGGATCTTTGAGGCAAAATAAAGTGGTAGGTATTCTTTGTGATGAGGGAAACAAGGGGATTGAGGTTAACATTTGTGGCAAAAAGCTCACACTGGCCTCTGGTCCTTTTAAAATGGCGTATAAACTCCAGGCAGTAGTTGCACCCGCTTTTATGATTAGAGACAAAAAGACCCGCAAACAAAAAGGAATAGTGGAGCCACCAATTTTATTGGATCGCAGTTTAAGCATGGAAGAAAGTGTTAAAAAGGCAGCCAATGAGTTTGCCCGGATCATGGAGGATTATTTGAGGTTTTATCCAGGTCACTGGCTTTTACTGGAGAGAAAATTTTTTTCTTAATGGATAATATCGAAAATGAATTCCCAAAGGCAAGATCTGAGAATTTTACTTTTATATGTTGGCGATGTTTCTGGACATAGACAGGGTGCGCGGGCCATTAAACAGGCTTTTCAGAAGGATTATCCCTGGATCAAGGTTAAGGAAGTTAATATATTCCGTCACGGAAATCCTTTTATTCGATGTAGCCTTGATAGTCTCTATTATGCCTTGATAAAACTTACTCCCTGGTTCTGGGATATAATATGGGATAGCAAAGAGGTTTACTGGTTGACCTATCTATTGAGATATCTACTTTATAGAATGAACTATCACAGATTGTATCGAGAGGTAATAAAGCCTTTTGATCCTCAGGTAGTTGTATGTACTCACTCTTTGTCCTGTGCCATTTCTTCAACAATAAAGTCAGAGAAAAACCTGAACTTTTTACTTGTAGCTGTACCTACCGATTTTTATTTAAACCCATACTGGTTTTACAAAAATGTTGACATGTATTTTTTACCTCAAAATAGTTTAAGTTTTGAAAGGTTAAAACGAAAAATTTCTGTGGAAAAACTGCAGGTAACAGGCATTCCTGTGTCTCTTGAATTTTTAAAATCCAAGGATAAACTTTATCTTAGAAATAAGTGGAAGATTAGGGACGATCTTTTCACTATCTTAATTATGGGAGGAGGTCAGGGCTTAGGAGATATGAAGGAAATTGTACTGGCTCTGCAAGAAGTTTCTTTTCCTGTCCAGGTTGTGGTTGTTACAGGAACAAACAGGAGTTTAAAACGGAACCTTTCTAAACTGAGCTTCAAATTAAATTTCCCTTTTCGAGTTTTAGGTTATGTCAGAGAAATAGATGAGTTGATGGAAATATCGGATCTTTTGATCACCAAACCGGGAGGATTAACAACTGCTGAGGCTTTGAGCAAAGGTCTTCCCATGATTGTAATGGATTCCATTGCCGGCCAGGAAAGAAGAAATAAAAAATTACTCCTGGAGAAAGGTCTTGCTTTTGACTTAGAGGATCCAAAGTATTTAATAGCTCTACTTGAAAAATTTATGGACGGTGGTTTTGATAGAAAAATCTGGAGTAGCAGAGCTAAAGAGCTGGCAAGACCTCAGGCCTCACGAGAAATTGTAAATAAAATAATGGAAATGTTAAGAGAAAAAGGTGTTTAAGATGCAGTGGATGGAAATAGCTCCAAAGGATACCCGTTATATCTATCCTACAGGTAGAATAAGGGGTTTGGAAAAGTATTTATTTAAAGGAACAGATTATATGCGGATTAGAGAAGGAAAAAGTTTAGAGGAGAGTTTTCAAATTTTATTACGTTTTTACCCTTATTCTGATTCAATGAAAGTTTGTGAGAGTGCCGGAGATTTTGAAAGGGGTCTTGAAGAAGAATGGAAAAGAACCTATTTTGAGCTACGGAGTTTTGCTCCAGAAAAGGAGCTTGTTGATGTTTTCTGGCTGGACCAGGATTTTCACAACATTAAAGTGCTTTTTAAAATTAAAACCGGACAAATGGACATGAGTTTAGCTGATATTTATCTTTCTGCTACAGGCACTACAGATCCGAATTTGCTAAAAGACGCTGTGTTTAAGGAGGATTTTTTTAACCTGTCGGAATTTTTTAAAGAATTGATGAGAGAAGTCCATGTTCTTGTGGAAAAGAAGTCATCCTCAAGGGAAATAGATATTTTTCTGGATAAAAGATACTATCAGTATCTATTTAATTTGTTAACAAGCTTTGATGATACCTTTTTAAGGGAACTGGTGGAAAAGATTATCGACATTTACAATATAGAAACTTGTCTTAGGATCAAATTATGGAATAGAGAAGATGCAAGAGAAATTATTACACAATCTGTAGTTGAAGGGGGTGGTATTTCAACCGTGGAACTTACTTCAATCGCTGAGGGACCAGTAGAATCTTTACTTGATTGTTTAAAGGGGACCGGGTATGCTGCGTTTTTACAGAAAATATTGGAGGAGTGGAAAGAGGAAGGCAGTTTATTTAAAATTGAAGACATGAAGAAAAATGTTCTGCTTGATTTTACCCATCGAGGTTTTTATGTGACCTATGGGAGAGAACCCTTGATAAACTACATCTGGCAGAAAAAATGGGAAATCAATAATTTAAGAGCAATTCTTCGCGCCAAAAAGGCGGCTCTTTCTTTAGAGGAAATGGAAAAAATGGGAGTTTAAGTTTGATTTAATATCGGGGTCGGTAATTTGGGCACTTTCTGGCATTGGGACGCTCGGGGTTTCTGCAGGATCTGTAATCTAAAAGACAACTATCACAGAGATAACTATTTTCATCACCAAGATTTTTTATATAAATCATGAAAGTTTTCCATTTTTTCTTTAATTTTTCTTTCAGCTTTATCTTTTTCATGCTAATAGTATAAGAAAATTTGATGAATTAGTCAAGGAGGGGATATGGCAAAGGTTCTCATAATTAGTGATAAAGATGTTTCTCTTCCTTTTAGGGCAATGGGAATAGAGACAAGTCTGGTTCAAAATGCAGAAGAAGGTAAAAAAGCACTTCTTGAGGCTGTAAATAAGGGCTACGGAATAATATTTCTGGTAGAATCCATTGCCCGGGATCTTCTTAATATCATTGATCAAATAACCGAAAATAGAAATTTACCTGTTATAACCATAATACCTGGTTTTGGTCGGGAGGTTTCAAAAGCTGCTGAAGAGAGACTGCGTCAACTCATAAAAAAGGCTGTAGGAATTGAATTACCAGAATAAAGAAATAATCAGGTGGGGAGAGGTAGTATTGCAGAAAAATCATGCTTATCGTAGCCTTGTAAAGCGCCGGGACCTGGTGCTTTTTAGAGTTCAAATAAAAGAGAGTGATCTTCTTGTCCTTGCTGATAAGAATCTTTCACGTCAGACTGAAGAAGCTCTTTTGAAGTACAGGGAACATATTGAGCGTTACATCTATTATAATCCATTATTTAAAGAGACTTTTGAACCATATCCGGTTGATGAGAAGATGCCCTCTATTGTAAGGGCTATGTGTGAGGCATCTCAAAAAGCAGGAGTTGGTCCTATGGCAGCAGTAGCAGGTGCAATAGCTGAGTTTGTAGGTAGAGATTTACTTGACTACTGCAGACAGGTAATCGTGGAAAATGGAGGAGATATATTTATGAAAATAGATAAAGAAAGAAAGGTGGGAGTATATGCTGGAGATTCTCCTCTGAGTGGACGAATAGCCTTGCAGATAACCCCCCAAGAAACACCTATAGGAATTTGCTGCTCTGCAGGAACATTCGGACATTCTGTTAGTTTAGGAAAAGCGGATGCAGTGGTTATTATCTCATCCTCGGCAAGTTTAGCCGATGCGGTGGCTACGGCTGTGGGAAACTTAATACAAGACGAAAAGGATATACCAAAGGGTCTGGAATTTTTAAAAGAAATCCCGGAGGTAAAAGGGGGTCTGATAATTAAGGGTAGAAAAATGGGGGCCTGGGGAAAATTAAACATCGTCAGAGGTTGTTGAAAATGCGAAAATCAAAAATTGTACAGAAGGAATTTTCCTTTTTAAGATCTCCGGAAGGAAAGAGGATATTAAAGCTACTTACTATCTCTATTTTGGTTATAATGGTTATTGTGGTGGGAGTTTTTTTGTATGTAACCGATGTCAACCGAAAGACTTACGAAAAGTTCGTGAGGGCGCGTAGTCTTTACCTTCAAGCGAAAGCTACCGCCGAAGAAGAAAAATTAACAAAGCTTCGAGAAGCTGTATCTCTCTTTGAAGAGGTAACTAAACAAAAGACATGGTGGGGTAATAAAGAAGAGGCTCTTTTTTATCTTGCCAGTTGTTTGCATGAACTGGGAGATGATGAAAGAAGTATCTCGATTTTACAGGAATTTGAAAAAAAATTCTCCCGGAGTTATTTTTCCCCATGGGTTAAGTTAAAACTCGGTTTGCTTTATGAAAACAAAAAAGATTACCGAAAAGCCGAAGAGATTTATCAGGAAATTGTGGAAAAATTTGGTCAAAGTTCCGTTGCTCCTGAAGCTCTCTTAGGACAGGCAAGGTGCAAAGAGTCTCAGGGTAACTATGAAGAAGCCCGGAAACTGTACAGTCTTCTTATTTCTCGTTATCCGTTGTCCTCACAGGCCATCCTGGGAGAAGCTAAACTTCAGCAGCTTACCCTCCAGGAAAAGAAGGGTTGACAAACCTTCCTAAATTCATAGGATTATTATACTCTTATAAATTCAGATACCCCTAAGGAGGGAGAGGTGTTTACAGCCCTACAGTTAACACAGGTTTTTCCTTTACTTATTTCAGATAAGAGGAGAAAAAAGAAAAAAATAAACAAGCATAAAAGAAAGAAAAGAAGAAGAGCCAATAGACATAAGAACAAATAAGGCAAGCTAATGAAAGTTAGAGTTCGTTTTGCCCCGAGTCCAACCGGAGAACTGCACATAGGGGGGGTTCGGACTGCTTTGTTTAACTGGCTTTTTGCCAGAAACCAAAAAGGAAAATTTATACTTCGAATAGAAGATACAGATTTTTTACGATCTCGGGAAAATTTTACCACCTCGATAATTGAAAATCTTAAATGGCTGGGATTGGACTGGGATGAAGGACCTGAGGTGGGAGGAGAGTATGGACCTTATTATCAATCTGAGAGATTGTCGATTTACAAGGAATACGCCGAACTTCTACTAAGACAGGGGAAGGCTTATCTTTGTTACTGTACCACTGGAGAACTTGAAGCTAAAAAAAAGGAAATGCAAAAGGCGGGAAAACCTCCTCTTTATGATGGAAAATGTCGCAATTTAACCATTCATCAGAGAGAAAAGTTTGAGAGAGAAGGTAGGGTTCCTGCTGTTCGGTTTAAGGTGGAAGGTGCGGGTGAACTTAAGGTTAGAGATCTTCTTCGGGGTGAGGTTAAATTTGACAGAAAAATACTGGGTGACTTCATTATACTCAAATCAGACGGGACGCCTACTTTTAACTTTGCCAATGTGATTGATGATTCTTTGATGAAAATAACACATGTTATAAGAGGAGATGACCATCTTTCCAATACCCCGAGGCAGCTGTTAATATATGAGGCTTTGGGCTTTTCAATTCCATTGTATGCTCATATACCTATGATCTTGGGAAAGGATGGTGCCAAACTTAGTAAACGACACGGAGCAACCTCCATTACTTACTATCGAGAGAAAGGGTATCTTCCCTGGGCAGTGGTAAACTATTTGGCCCTATTAGGATGGTCAACTCCTGACAGTCAACAGTTCTTCAGTCAAGAAGAGCTAATCGATAAATTTTCTCTGGATAGAGTGAATAAAAGTCCGGCTATATTTGATCCCCAAAAATTGGAATGGATGAATGCCGAGTACATAAGGAAATTGTCTAAAGAAGAGCTTACAAAACTTATAATTCCTTACCTGAGAAAAAAGGGATGGATTGGAGAAGAAATAGATGATGCAACTTACAGAAAGGTGGGCCGTATTGCTGAACTGGAAAGAGATAGATTGAGGGTATTGTCTGACATTGTAGAATTTGCAGATTTTTTCTTTGACAAAGATTACACCTACGAGTCTAAAGCTGTAGAGAAAAGATTAAAAGAAGACCACGTTCCTGGTTTGCTGGAAAGAATAAAATTAGAAGTTAAAAGGATGGAGCATTTTAGTGAACTGGAACTTGAGAAGCTACTCCGTAAATTATCCGAGGAGTTTTCTCTCTCTACAAGTAAGATCTTTCATCCTTTAAGAGTGGCTTTAACAGGAAGAATGAAGGGACCAGGACTTTTCGAGCTGGCAGCAGTTTTAGGAAAAGATGAAGTCATTCGGAGGATAGACAGAACCTTAGATTTGTTAAATAAACAAAAGGTAAAAAGCTCAACTTGAAGAGCAAGATGGGGGATCGTCTAATGGTAGGACGCCAGACTCTGGATCTGGTAGTGGAGGTTCGAATCCTCCTCCCCCAGCCAGCTGGCGCCATCGTCTAGGGGACCAGGATAGATGGTTCTCAGCCATCAGACCGGGGTTCGAATCCCCGTGGCGCCATCTAAAAATATTCAACTAAAAAGGACTTTCCGGGAATTTCATGCTCCCGGAAAGTCCTTATAATAAGTTAAACAAGGGAGATCGTAATGAAAACATATATCCCCAGCAAGGAGGAAATTTCACGTAAGTGGTGGTTGGTTGATGCTAAAGGAAAAATTTTGGGAAGATTGGCTACCGAAATAGCCAAACTCCTCATGGGAAAAGATAAACCGGAGTATACTCCTCATCTTGATATGGGAGACTTTGTGGTGGTTATAAATGCTCATAAAGTTAGAGTTACCGGAGGAAAAGAAAAGAAAAAGATCTACTATCATCATTCTGGATATCCAGGAGGATTAAAACAGAGAACATTTGAGGAGCTGATGGAAAGAAACCCGGAAGAGATCATCTGGAGAGCTGTAAAAGGAATGCTACCTAAGAATAAACTGAGGAAAAAGAGATTAAAGAGATTGAAGATTTATGTGGATGAAAACCATTCTCATGCAGCACAAAAACCTGAACTCCTTAATATTTAATTTTGGTGTTGAAAATGGCCCTAAAGGAAAAGATTGAAGAAGCCGTAGGTTACATTCAGAATGTTCGAGAATTTACACCGCAGGTGGGTATAATTTTAGGAACAGGTCTCGGAAAATTGGCCGAACGCATTCAGGATAAAACAATTATTCCTTATACCAAGATTCCCCACTTTGCTTATTCAACGGCACCCGGACATGCTGGTAATCTTCTTTTGGGTAAGATCGGTAACAAACACGTGGTGGCCATGCAGGGTAGATTTCATCTTTATGAAGGGTATTCTCCTCAGGAAGTCACTTTTCCGATAAGAGTGATGAAAGCTTTGGGAATCGAAATTTTGATAGAATCCAATGCAGCAGGAGGTATGAACAGAAATTTTAAGCCCGGCGATATAATGATTATTACCGATCATATTAATTTTACGGGAATCAATCCTCTGATAGGTCCAAACGATGAGACCATAGGGCCACGTTTTCCTGATATGTCTGAGCCCTATGATAATAAGTTGATTGAGCTAACAGAGAGGATTGCTCTGGAAGAAGGTATTAGATGTCATCGGGGGGTTTATATAGGAGTTACCGGACCAAACTTTGAAACAAGGGCAGAATATAGATTTTTTCATTTAATAGGTGCAGATGCGGTGGGAATGTCAACTGTAGCTGAAGTTATCGTGGCAAAACACTGTGGATTGAGAGTGTTGGGGATAAGCTGTATCACCGATATGTGTATTCCTGACCGGTTAGAGCCGGTAGATTTTAAAAAGGTGATTGAAGTAGCAAGTAAAGCTGAGCCAAAAATCACACGTTTAGTTGAAAGAGTAGTAAAAGAGATGTGAAGAAAATGGACTACAGTAAAACACTCAATTTACCCAGAACAAAATTTCCCATGCGTGCTAATCTTCCACAGAGGGAGCCCGAAATTTTGAAATTCTGGGAAGAAAGGCAAATTTACGCAAAGATGAGAAAACTCAGAAAAGGCGGTCCCAAATTTATCCTTCATGATGGTCCTCCTTATGCCAATGGGGATATTCATCTTGGACAGGCCTTTAATAAGGTTCTTAAAGACATAATAGTAAAATACAAAACACTGGCAGGTTATGATAGCCCTTTTGTTCCTGGCTGGGACTGTCATGGACTTCCCGTAGAATATCAACTGTTTAAGAAATTAGGAATTAAAAAACAGGACATTTCCTGTGTTGATTTCCGAAAAAAGGCCAGAGATTTCGCTTTTTATTTTGTTAAAAAACAGAGAGAGCAGTTTAAAAGACTCGGAGTCTTTGGACGCTGGGAAAAACCATATCTTACCATGGATCCCGTTTATGAAAGTAAAATTGTGGACTGTTTTGGAGAACTGGCCAGAAAAGGATACATTTATCGTCGTTTAAAACCAATTTACTGGTGTTTTACCTGTCAGACGGCTTTAGCTGAAGCCGAGATTGAATACAGGATTAAACAGTCACCCTCCATATATGTTAAATTTCCCCTGATAAAGGACAAATTGCCATTTCCAACCCAGGAGGATATTTACATTCTCATATGGACCACGACTCCCTGGACTCTTCCTGCTAATCAGGCTGTAGCCGTTCATCCTGAGGTAGAATATGTCCTGGTTCGAGTTAATGGGGAGTTAGTTCTGGTGGCAAACAATTGCCTGAAGAATCTTCCAGGCATAGATAATTCTAAAAAATCAGAAGTAGTTGCCCGTTTCCCAGGGAAAGTTTTACAGGGAAGTAAATATAAAAGACCTTTTTGTGTAGAGGAGGGAAAAGTTCTCCTTGCTGATTTTGTAAATGTTGAGGAAGGAACTGGGTGTGTTCATATTGCTCCCGGTCATGGGGAAGAAGATTATTTCTTAGGGTTGCAAAATGACCTGCCCATTTTTTCACCCGTCGACAGGGAAGGAAAATTTACCTCTGAAGTTAAGGAGCTGGAAGGTATTCAAGTTTTTGAGGCCAATGATTTAATCCAGGAAAAGTTAATAAAAAAGGGTATTCTTTTCTATCAGGAGACTATCTCTCACTCTTATCCTCATTGTTGGAGATGTGGTAATCCGGTAATATTCAGAGCTACCCCCCAGTGGTTTTTATTGATTGATGAAAATAATCTTAGAAAAAAAACTACAGAAGCTATAACTTCTCAGGTGGACTGGATACCTCATCGTTCACGTAGCAGAATTGAAAGCATGGTGGAAGAGAGACCAGACTGGTGTTTATCTCGACAGAGGTACTGGGGTGTCGGGATTCCTGCAATTTACTGTCGCATTTGTGCAAAACCAATCCTGGATAAACAGGTTATAGATAGGGTGAGGGAGTGGGTTCTCAAAGAAGGCTCTGATGTCTGGTTTGAGAAAGACGCCGAGTTTTTCCTGCCACCAGAATTTAAGTGTCCGTATTGTGGTGGGTCAGACTTCAGGAAAGAAGAAGATATAGTAGATGTGTGGTTTGAATCAGGGGTTTCGCATGAGGCGGTTTTGACTCAGGAAAAAGAACTTAATGATCCAGCTGATCTTTATTTAGAAGGTTCGGATCAGCATCGAGGATGGTTTCAAACCTCACTTCTTACTTCTATGGCTTTAAAAGATAGGCCCCCTTACAAAAAAGTTCTCACTCACGGTTTTATAGTAGATGCCGAGGGCAGGAAAATGTCAAAATCTCTTGGAAATGTTGTTGATCCTCAAGAGATTGTTAAAAAGTACGGAGCCGAAATTTTGAGATTATGGGTCTCACTTGAAGATTATGGTGAAGACATTCGTATTTCCTCTCAGATATTAAACTATGCGGTGGAAGTTTATCGAAGGATGAGAAATTCGTATCGTTTCATATTGGGAAATCTTTACGATTATTCTTATCCTGAAAATAATTTATCTTATGACAGATTACGAGAAGTCGACAAATGGATATTGTCTAAACTGCAAGGGATAATAGAGAAAGTTACGGTCTGTTACGAGAACTTTAAATTTCACGAAGCAATAAGATACCTTTACAATTTTGCTAACAATTACTTAAGTGCCTTTTATTTTGACATCCTGAAAGACAGGCTTTATACTTTCCCTCCTGATTCTACCCCGAGAAGAGCAGCTCAAACGACCCTGTTTCAGATTTTGGATGTTCTGGTGAGGATTGCAAGTCCGATTCTCTCTTTTACCAGTGAAGAGGTATGGAATTATATGAAAGCTATTCGGAAAGATAATAAGGAAAGCGTATTCCTTTCCTCCTGGCCCCAGGTGGATAATAATATTAAAAACTTAGAACTTGAACAAAGATGGGATAAGATAATGCAGATAAGGCAAGAGGTTTTGAAAAAAATGGAAGATTCGCGTCAGGCAGGTGTAATATCTTCTTCTCTTGAAGCAAGGTTAATAATTGAAGTTCCCTCTTCAACTCTAAAGATTTTAAGTGGATTTGACCTTTCTGAATTAAAAGAAATCTTTATAGTTTCCCAAATAGAGCTAAGGGAAAACTCCACTTTACAGGTTAAAGTGAAGAGGGCTGAGGGGAAAAAATGTGTTCGTTGCTGGAATTACAGTACAAGAGTTGGAGAAAACAGAAAACATCCTCTTTTATGTGAGAGATGCTGGAAAGTTGTAGAAAGAACCTAACTTTTGTAATTTTAACTATCGTTCTTTTTTTGACCGATCAAGTTAGCAAAGAAATGGCCACACTCATTTTAAAATCAGAAGACTCCCACCCTCTGGTAGATACCTTTTTTAATTTCGTATTTATAAAAAATCAAGGACTCATTTTTGGATTTTTTTCTTCTTCCAGATATTTTTCCATTTCTTTTAATATTTTTCTCCTGGGCGCTCTCATAGTCTTCTGGCTATTTTATCTTAAGAGGAGGATTTTTATCTTTTTCTCTTTTATTTTGGCAGGACTAAGTGGAAATCTATGGGACAGAATTTTTAGAGGAGGAGTGGTAGATTTCATTGATTTAAAATTCTGGCCAGTATTTAATTTAGCTGATTGTTATATATTAATCGGGATTATTTTGCTTGCCCTTTTCATGGTAAAAAGAGATAAACAATGCATCCTGTAATTTTACGTTTACCCTGGTTTACAGTTTACAGTTATGGTGTTTTTGTTGCTATTGGTTTCTCCATGGCTGCAATTTACTTTTTACACAGCCTACGATCTACGTTTATTCCTGAAAAAATAATAACTAATATGATTGCAGGTATAATTGTCATATCACTTCTGGCAAGTAGATTTTTTTATGTTTTAATGAATTTGGATTACTATTTTACTCGGCCCGAAAAAATCTTCTACATCTGGGAAGGAGGAATGGTTTTTTATGGAGGATTATTTGCGTCTATTTTGTTTTCCTTTTTTTACATTAAATTAAAAAATTTAGACCTGGGGAAAATCGGTGATTGTTCGGCGCCGGCTATAGCTCTTGGGATTAGTATTGGAAGAATCGGTTGTTTTTTAAATGGTTGTTGTTATGGAATACCTTCCCACTTCGGTTTTGTTTTTACTCCTGATTCTCCTGCTGGAAGAGTTTTTCCCGGTCAACGCCTTTTTCCGGTTCAGCTTTTGTCTTCGTTTAATCTTTTCATTATTTTTTTAATTTTGCATATTTTAAGAAAAAGAAAAAAAAGTTTTTCCAAATTGTTGCCTATTTTTTTGACACTTTATTCACTCCATCGTTTTTTTATCGAGTTTTTAAGAGGGGATACTCACTCCTTGGTTTGGGGGTTAACCTCATTTCAAATCATGAGTTTTTCTCTTTTAGCCATAAGCCTTATATGGTGGAGGAAAATGCATTTAATAACCTCTAATCAAAAATTTTCGCCCTTGCACTTTAAATTATAAGTCATGAAAAGTTCCGTTAAAATTTTAAGGATAGAAACCGATATGGAGGAAAAGAGGATTGATATTTTTTTAAAACAGGAATTTTCCGAGTTTTCCCGTAGTTTTATTCAAAAGTTAATTCAAAAGGGCGAAATAGTAGTTAATGAAAAGAAGGTAAAACCTTCTTATTTGCTTAAGAGAGGGGATACGATAAAAATTAATGTTCCTGTCATTCAGGATTCTTCTTTGATTCCTGAGGCTTTACCTTTAAATATAATATATGAAGACGAGTTTCTTTTGGTCATAAACAAGCCAGCTGGTATGCTTACTCATCCTGTTCGTCCAGGTCAAACGGGTACAATGGTAAATGCTTTGCTCTATCATTCTTCAAGACTCTCCGAGATTGGTAAGCCTCTTCGTCCCGGAATAGTACACCGACTGGACAAAGATACATCTGGAATAATAGTAGTTGCCAAGGATGATTACACACATCTTGCTCTTTCCATACAATTCAAGAAAAGAGAAGTGAAGAAGAAGTACAAAGCATTAGTCAGAGGTATTCCTCAGTTTCGAGAAGGTTTTATTGATCATAAAATCGCCAGTAGTTCAAGATGGGGAGTAAAAAGATTAAGCCAAGATCCTTTAGCAAAATATGCTATAACCAGATATAAACTATTGAAATCCTGGAATAGCAGGTGGTCTCTTTTGGAAATCTATCCTCTTACAGGGAGGACTCACCAAATTCGAGTACATTTAAGAACCTTAAATTGTTTCTTGATCGGGGACAGAATATATGGAGGAAAACCAGGCAGAGACTTTCCATTACCCGTGTCACGTGCACTTTTGCATGCAGAGTTTCTGGGATTTTTCCATCCGGAAAAGAAAAGATGGGTGGAATTTGAAGCATCTCTGCCTGAGGACATGTGTAAAGCAATAGATTATCTGGAGAAAAATTATGAAGCTACAAAATAAGGTGGCCATTGTTACGGGAGGTGCCCAGGGTATTGGCAAAGCTATCTGTCAGAGATTTGTTAAAGAAGGTGCCCGAGTTGGAATGTTTGATCTTAATGGACAGATGATAGAAAAAACTGTTCAAGAATTAAAAAACCTGCAGGGCAATGTTTTAGGTATAAAGGTTGACGTAAGCTCTTTTTCAGAAGTAAAAGAAGCTGTAAATAAAGTAATTGACATTTTTGG
>Ga0190360_1000428_pt1 | contig 24105 bp, 17 predicted proteins | sample 48721834_MG_FD_161271 | JGI IMG/M metagenome (GOLD analysis project Ga0190360, IMG submission 161271) | Hydrothermal vent microbial mat bacterial communities from Southern Trench, Guaymas Basin, Mexico - 4872-18-3-4_MG | ecosystem: Environmental > Aquatic > Marine > Hydrothermal vents >... | reverse complement strand
TGATATGAGCGATGGTGCAGGTGGGCCCTGTGTGTCTATTGTGAAGGATCTTACCTCTGAGTACTGTCCCCAGTTTCCTGCAGCGTCTCTTGCCCTTACCTTCCAGTAGTAGAGTCCATCTGCGAGAGAATCTGATTTATATGATGTTTTAGATATGTTATTGTTATCGATTACTGGGGAAGAAAAGCTTGCAGAGTCATCCACAATTAGTTCATATGATTCACATCCATCAACTTTATTCCAGACAAATGTCGGTCTGCTCTCAGACAAAAGAGAGCTGTCTGCAGGGGAGATGAGAGTTGGTGCTTCAATTTTATCATCGGGCGCAGCTGGATTATTAGAATTTTTCCTGGTACATAGAATTAGCAAACAAATCGAAATGAATATATAGAAAAGAACACGAATCTTTTTCGTAAAAGATTTCAAGGAGACCTCTTATATTTCTGCTTTAAATTAAAGATAAATATAATAAAAAGGTTTAGAAAAGCAAGCATTAATCGCAAAACGTTCTAAGGTATTGGTAGTCGCATTGACTCAAAAATAAAGTAACTTTAGAGGAATTGAACTTTTTTAAAAAATTGGTTGTTGCCTCATAATAGATGTAGCCATAAAACAGGAGAATTAATTATGAGTACAACGATCAAATATCTAATCGTTCCCAAACTCGTTTTTTGGAACGATGTTGAAAACCTCTCTATATAAATTCTATACGAAAAATATATGTATTCTTTTTTTTTGGATTGCGCGAGCATGTTGCCGCTTTTAAAAGCGACGCCAAGGTGTCGCAATCCAAAAGTGAATATAGAAAATTTGAATACTGCTAATATCTTCGGTTACATTTTATTTTGAGGCAATATGTGGATAAAAGTGCTTGATTTTGTCATTAACAATTTTAAATTAGATTAGTCTAACTTTGTTAGTTGTGGCTAAAATATGGTGGTATTATGAGTGGCAAACTATCCTCAAGCATGGAAGATTATCTTAAGACAATACATTCCCTAGAAAGCAGTGGGCGAATTGTAAGAGTAAAGGATATTGCAAGAGAGCTCGAGATAACGATGCCGAGTGTAACCAGTGCTCTAAAAAATCTCGAGAAGCTTGGATTTGTGAACCATTCAAAATATGACATTGTGGTGTTGACTGAGCTGGGATCAGAGGTTGCAAAGAGAATATATCATAGACACAATATAATTAAGAGTTTTCTTCATAATGTGTTGGGACTAGATGAGGAAATTGCAGAAAGGGATGCATGTGGAATGGAACACAGCATGAGTCCTGAGACGCTTAACGGTCTGGTTCAATTTATGGAGAAAAGAAGAAAGGGTTCATGATGAGCAATAGTAGTATGAAGAGATTTGGGAGATAGAGATGAAAGAACAGTTGCGGCTTACCCAGGTTCAAAATATGAAGAGAGTAAGGGTAGTCAGGATTGAGGGAGGATGGGGTGCACGACAGAGATTAAACAGGGTTGGTATTCATGAGGGAGACGAGATTTTTATAAAGCGAAGCGGAATCATGGGAGGGCCTCTACTTGTAAGAATACATGGTTCAGACATAGCGCTTGGAAGAGGAATTGCACACAAGGTTGTGGTTGAGGAGAAAGAGGAGTGATGGTACCGAGATCAGGAAAGAGTATTGGAAGAAAGAGTACTCTTGATTATCATAGAAGACATCCAAAGATAGTTCTAATAGGACAGCCAAATTGTGGTAAGAGCACACTTTTTAATGAAGTAGCAGGATATCGTTCTATATCTGCAAATTTTCCAGGAGCTACAGTTACATATACTCAGAGTCATGTTCGCATCCTTGGAAATATCTTTGATTTGATAGATCTTCCTGGTGTCTATTCCCTAACCTCGTTTGACGAGGCAGATAGAGAGACTCAGCGTTATCTGCTGTCAGAAGATATCGATGTGATCATCAATGTTGTGGATAGTTCACTTTTATCGAGATCTCTAGAGTTGACTCTTCAATTGATGGATTTAGAAATTCCAATGGTAATGTGTCTTAATATGGTCGATGAGGCAGAGAGAAAGGGTATCAAGATAGACATTGAAAGTCTTTCGGAAAAGTTGGGAATATCTGTTGTTCCAACAGTGGCTTCAAAAGGAAGAGGTGTAACAGAACTTTTTGAGGTGGTTTTTAAGACTGCCCAGTCCAGAAAGATAGGCAGACACATTCGTATGAGCAGAGATGTAGAGCTCGTTGTAGCACAACTTACACGCCATTTAAAACAAACAATTAAAGATGGGATCGATTTTTCTTACCATCTTCTTGCAACAAAGCTGCTTGAAAAAGATCAATTCTTTGAGAATGTTATTAAGGATACTCATCCTGAAATCATGGATAGAGTCTATGAGTTTCAACAGCAGCTTGCACTCAGCCACGGCAGATCATCTGATCAGGTAATTGATGCAGAGAGGCATTCTCTTTCAATGTCAATCTTTGAAGATGTTGTTAAAATAGTAAAAAATCCTCATCTTCACTGGAAAGAACGGATCGACAATGTATTGATGCACAATCTTTGGGGTTATATGTTTCTTGTACTCTTTTTATTTATATTTTTCAATTTAATCTTCAGGGTTGGTTCAATAATTGAAGCGCCCATGATGGAACTATTTAACAGGATCGTAAATTCGATTCAGGCACATTTGGGGACAGCATCGTTACTCTCTACAATCATTTCAGGCGCAGTACAGGGAATAGGTGGAGGAGTTGCAATAGTGCTTCCCTATCTTTTACCATTCCTATTTGGTCTTGCATTGTTAGAAGACATTGGATATCTTCCAAGGGTGGCTTTTCTTATGGATGCATTCATGCATAGAATAGGATTACATGGAAAGGCTGTAATACCTGCAGTACTTGGGTATGGATGTAATGTACCAGCCGTTCTGGCAACGAGAATACTCGAGTCTCCTCGCGATAGATTCATAGCTTCTCTTATATCTACAATGGTTCCCTGTGCTGCTCGTATGACAGTAATATTAGGACTTGTGGGATATTATCTTGGTGGAAGCGTTGCTCTGATAATCTACTTTACTAACATAGTTGTAATTGCCATTACAGGCAGGGTGGTTTCGAGGATGATGCCAGAGGTGACACCAGGAATGGCAATTGAGATACCAGCATATCAATTGCCACAACTAAGAGTCATTTTGATGAAGACATGGCTGAGAATAAAAGACTTTATAATTATTGCATGGCCCCTTTTAATAATAGGAAGCATTGTTTTAAGCATTGTTGAGCACTATAATTTCAGTCAATTATTGAATCAAATCATATCACCAGTTACTACATTGCTTGGACTTCCCAGGAAGGTGGGTCTGACTCTTATATTTGGAGTGTTTCGCAAGGAGCTTTCGATGCTGATGCTATTCCAGGCGATGGGAACCAATGAGATTTTGACTGTCATGAGCAAGGGACAGATTCTAGTCTTTACTACATTTATTGTATACTATGTTCCCTGTGTGGCCACTATTGGTGTGCTGGCAAAGCAGATAGGGTGGAAGTCTACTTGGATTGTGGTAGTATTCATGTTTATTCTTGCGCTTGTAATTGGAATGATCACGAGAGGATTGTCCATTTTAATCTGGTAGAGAGGAGATTTTATGAAAGAAGCAAGATTGTACAAAACACTGGAACAGGGAAAGGTGAGGTGTTTAACATGTGCTCATAGATGTGTTATAGGGAATGGCAAGAGAGGGGTTTGCGGTGTTCGAGAGAACAGAGATGGGAAATTATATACTCTTGTCTTTGGAAAACTTATCGCTATGAATGTAGATCCAATTGAAAAGAAGCCGCTCTTCCACTTCTATCCAGGTACCAGATCATTTTCAATTGCCACAGTTGGATGCAATATGCACTGCCTTCACTGTCAGAACAGTAACATTTCACAGATGCCAAAGGAGAGGGGCCAAATAGAAGGCAGTGATTTTCTTCCCGAAGATGTTGTGAAGTCAGCCCTAAAAAATGGGTGCAAGACAATTGCATATACATATACAGAACCAACGGTCTACTGGGATTTTGCATTCGAGTGTTCGCGACTTGCTCACGAGCATAATATCAAAAATATATTTGTTACAAATGGATATCTGTCAAAGGAATCTCTTAATGAGATCGCTCCCTTTCTCGATGGAGCAAATGTAGATTTGAAATCGTTTAAGGACAAGACCTATCGTACTGTTTGTGGAGCAAGATTAAAACCCGTTCTAAATACAATACAAAATATGAAAAGGCTTGGGATCTGGATAGAGGTAACAACTCTTTTAATTCCTGATCTCAATGATTCTGATGAAGAATTAAATGATATTGCAGTCTTTCTGAGAGATCTGGATCCAGGAATTCCCTGGCACATCACTCGTTTTTATCCCACATATAGAATGACCGATAGAAGGCCTACCGATGTCGAGGCACTCCGGAAGGCACGGGAGATTGGATTTAATGCAGGCATAAGATATGTTTATACTGGAAATGTGCCTGGGGAGGATGGAGAGGCAACATTCTGCCATTCATGCGGTGCAAGGTTGATACACAGATGGGGCTTTGATCTAATGGGAAATAGAATAACTGAAGGGAGATGCCCTGAGTGCGGTGCAGAGATCGACGGGGTATGGTAATGAATTGTTGATTAAAAGATTTTAAAATAGAGGAACAGAATATGATTGAACCAAAGACTTTTTACCGAGAACTCGATGCAGTGCTTTCAAAGATAGATATTGAAAAGTCGGATAAGAATTTTTTTATAAAGATTCTTGATGAGCTTAAGAAACGTTTCAGTGCAGAGCTTAACATAAAGGGAAGCTGTATATATGAGAAGAGAGGGGATAATTTTGTATTGATCCACAGAGACGAAGAGGCGGGCAGATTAAAGATTAGAGAAACAATAAGCGGCGAGGTAGATTCAATAAAGGATATTATCAGGGGAGGTAAAAAAATAGTTACTTCTCCAGAGATGCTTAAAGATTTTGTCTCAGAAGTTAATCTTGAGTGCAGGGCCCTTGCTGCAATATCCATACATACACCTGTACGAAAATGGATAATTTTGTTTGTATTAAAAGAGGAGTGGGTCGAGGAGGAGATAACCCTTTTTCTGAATGCCATGAGAACGGCTCTTAATTACAGATTGTTTTCTGAAATGATGAAGAATGATCTTGTATTAACCGAACAGATTCAGAAAAGTTTGCTTCCCAAAATGGCTCCTGACATTGAGGGATATGATATATATGGATTCTCACAGCCTGCTGCAATTGTTGGTGGGGATTTTTTTGATTTCTACCAATTTGATGAGGAAGATCTGGTTGTTAGCATAGGCGATGCGAGTGGTCACGGTCTTCCAGCAGCCCTATTGGTGAGGGATGTTGTAATAGGATTGCGCATGGGTCTAGCAAAAGAGATGCGGTTGGCCCATACACTGAACAAATTGAATAATGTAATACAAAGGAGTACCTATTCAACAAATTTTGTATCGATCTTTGTTGGCGAGATTGAACAGGACGGCCATCTCTTTTATGTGAATGCAGGGCACCCGGCACCATTCTTGATTAAAAAAGACAGGATTGTGGACCTGGATGCAACCGGAATTACACTTGGATTTTTACCAGAAGTAGATCTGGGCCGTTCATATGTAAGGCTTGAGAATGATACTGTTCTTGTGCTGTACAGTGACGGTATAATAGAAAGAGAGAGGGGTGAGGGAGAGGAGTTTGGAATTGAGAGATTAAAAAAGCTGGTGATGGAAAATCATCAAAAGAGTTCCAAAGATATTGTAAGTTTGGTTTTTGACAGTGTAGATGAGTTTGGAAAGAGAAAATCATGGGAGGATGATGCTACATTAGTAGTGATAAAAAGATTGTAATAACGCCCTTTTTGTTCATAAGCTAAACGAAACATGAAAGAGAAAAACAGTATTTCGATTAAAAAGAGAATCTCCGACCTATCACGCATTATAAGAGAAGATTTAATAAGATTTTTAATGGACATGATTGCCATTCCATCTTTCAGTGGAGAAGAGGGGGATGTTCTCGATAGAATAAAAAAAGAGATGGACTTTCTTGATTATGATGAGACATTTTTTGATGGCATGGGAAATCTGATAGGCAGGATTGGTACTGGTAATAGGATCATTGCATTAGATGGACATTGCGACACAGTGAGGGTTGGCGATTTAAAGAATTGGAGAACCGATCCATTCAAACCGCTTCGTAAAGATGGCCAGATCTTTGGCCGCGGTGCTGTTGACCAGAAGGGAGGAGTTGCATCTGCAGTATATTCAGGAAAAATAATCAGAGAGATTGGACTTGGAGGAGAATTTTCGCTTTATGTGGTTGCTTCAGTGCTGGAGGAGGATTTTGAAGGATTGTGCTGGAAACACTTAATACAGGAGGAGGGAATAGTTCCTGAGTTGGTCATTCTTACCGAACCCAGTGATCTTAATATCATGATAGGACACAGGGGGCGATTGGAGATAAAAGTGATAATATGTGGGCGATCATGTCATGGGTCAGTACCGGAAATGGGTGATAATGCAATCTACAGGGCAGCGCCAGTAATTAAAGATATTCAGACTCTAAACAATAGGATGAAGTACTCTCCATTTCTTGGCAAAGGAACAATTGCAGTTACAAATATTACTTCTTCTGCTCCCTCATTGTGTGCTGTGCCTGATAGAGTCACAATACACATAGACAGGCGTCTTACAGCAGGAGAGTGTCTCAAGAGTGCTGTTCAGGAGGTTAATAATCTCTACTCTATACGAAATACTGGTGCTGAGGTGTTTGTTCCTGAATATGATGTTGTAAGCCATACAGGATTGAGAATCAGTTGTGATGGCTATTATCCAATGTGGCGCATGAAAGAGAATGACCCATTGATTCAGACTGCAGTTGAGATTTTTAATTCCCAGTTTGGAGAAAAACCAGAGATCGGAACATGGAGGTTCTCTACAAATGGTGTTGCAACAAAGGGGATTTTTGATATTCCTACTTTTGGTTTAGGCCCTGGGAAAGAGCAGTTAGCACATACAAATGATGAGAGAGTAAAAGAAGATGATCTTATAAGGGCAGTTGAGTTCTATTCTGCTTTTGTGTTTGCATATACATCTTAATGGACTATCAATAAATTTAATGGATTTGCCTTACTTCATGTAAAAAATTTTTAAGATATTTTTTCTGAGTCTGCTTTTCCTGTTTGGTCAAATTTTAACTCCTCTAAGCAACCTTTCTGTGTCTTAGTCGATCCACGGCTACTGCAGTGATTATTACGACACCAGTAACTACTTGGGTTACCCAGGCAGGCCAGCCGTTGAGCTGACATCCAGTACGAATTATTGTCATGATGACTGCACCAATAAGGCTTCCTATTACTGATCCTTCTCCTCCTGAAAGGCTTCCTCCTCCAATCACAACCGCGGCTATTACATCAAGCTCCATTCCGATTGCGCCGGTTGGATCACCCTGTTCCTGATACGACATTAACATAAGGCCTGCTAACCCGGAGAATGCTGCAGAAAGGGTATATACAACAATAGTAACTTTTTCTACTCCCACTCCGCACAGCCTTGCAGTCAACTTATTTGATCCAATTGCGAATATGTGGAGCCCGATCCTAGTGTATTTTAACATTCCAGCAACAAGCAGTGCAAGAAAAATCATGAGCCATGCTCCTGGCGGTATTAGCTGCCATCTCCTGTCAGGAGGAAGAGCAGCAAGAAGGTTGCTGAGCCATGTTTGCCCGACATTGATGGGCATGCTGTGAGCAAAACCCTTGGCAATTCCTCGTACTATGAGTAGAGAGCCAAGAGTGACAATAAATGGTACGAGTTTTAGTCGGGTGATTATAATACCATTAAAGAGCCCGCACATTGAACCTGCAGCGATCCCAACTAATGCGGCCAGTATTGGATCGCAGCCGAGGGATTTCATGAAAAAGGCAACAATTACGGAGCTGAATGCAATTATCGAACCTGCCGATAGATCTATTCCTCCGAGTATTATGACAAGAGTCATTCCTATTGCCGATATGCCGACTATTACAGACTGCTGAATTATTGTTTCTACAGCAGTTAGTGTAATTATTTTTGAGTTCAGTATCGCGAAGAACGAATAAACCAGCATCAGGGCAAGTAGAGGACCAAATTTATTCAGAAGATCGGTCCTGGCTCTGAAAAGATTACTTTTCATATCACCTCTCCCCTTGCTGTTGCATACATCATGAGAGTGTGTTGGTCTATCTTATCAACGGGTAATGCTGGGCCCAGTCGACCCCTGTACATCACGGCAATCCGATCGCACATACCAATGAGTTCTGGAAGGTAGCTGCTGACCATCAAGACCGCCTTTGGCAGCCTGCCTCCTTTTTCAGAAGAGGTGAGACTGTCGATAATCTGATAAATCTTTGCTTTTGCTGCGACATCGATTCCCTTGGTTGGTTCATCCAACAAAAGAATATCGACATCATGCTGAAGAAGCCTTGCCAGTGCAACCTTTTGCTGGTTTCCACCGGAGAGATATTGAACCGGCTGGGAAGGATTTTCGCAGTGGATGTCCAGTTCTGTAATCCATCTCTGTGTAGCATCATCTCTACGCCTTGGGAGAATCAGGCCCATAGGGCCAAAGCCTTTGAGCATTGTTAGCGTGACATTATCGGAAATGCTGAGATTTAATGCAAGTCCCTCATCTTTTCTGTTTTCGCTAAGCATTCCCACACCCTGCATCCATCTTCTAACAGGTGAGGCGGGTCCTGTATAGATACCGATTTTGATCCGGCCCTGTTTTACTGAATCGAGTCCGAAGATTGTACGAAGAAGTTCTGTTCTACCGGATCCAACAAGACCTGCAATTCCAACGACCTGCCCGCGATAAAGATCCAGAGTGGCAGAAAGAACCTTTGATGTACCCGAGAGGTTTTTTATTTCAACGATTTTCTCTCCTGCTCTACGATCAGAGCGTGGATACATCTCCTTTACCTTTCGACCAACCATCATGCGAATGATTTTCTCTGTTGATGCTGCTCTCATTTGTATGGTTGAGACAACAGCCCCATCTCTAAGCACTGTTATGCGGTCTGCAACCTTTTTAACCTCTTCTAAAAAATGGGATATGTAAACAATTGAATACCCCTTTGCCCTTAAATCTTTAATTATTTCAAATAGTCTAGTTATGTCGTGCTGGCCGAGACTGCTTGTTGGCTCATCGAAAACAAGGACCCTGCATCCAGATGCGAGCGACCTTCCTATTTCGACGAGCTGTTGAGCGCTGATCGAAAGAGTTCTCACAGGGGTATCTGGTTTAATCTCAGGATGGTCGAAGTTTGAGATTGCATTTAATGCAAATTTTCTTACTCTATTTTTTAGAATAAAACCCCATCTTGTGGGTTCCATGCCAAGAGAGATGTTTTCCTCAACAGTGAGATGTGGTGCAAGAGAGAGTTCCTGGTATATCATTCCGATTCCTTTCAGCCGCGCTTCCAGAGGATTGTTTGGTTTATAGGGCATGCCTTCAAGAAACATCTCACCACTGTCTGCTTGATATGCACCTGAAAGGATTTTCATTAGGGTAGACTTGCCAGCGCCATTCTCTCCAACCAGTGCATGAACCTCTCCTCTGTTCAACGAAAAATCTACATCCTTCAGAGCAATGGTTGCTCCGAATCTTTTACATATTCCCCTCATCTCAAAGAGAGGGGACTGTGAATCGGTTTTTGCTATTCCATTCGTAACCATCTATCTATGTCGGGACTTATCAGTTCCTGTATTTCCTTATTTTCGAGGTCCTTTTTTTCAATAAAAATCACACCAGTATCTATCCTTTTTTTCACCTCTTTGCCATTAAGAATCTGTACCATCATCTTTACTCCAAGATATCCCATCTTCATGGGATTCTGGACAACGAGTCCATCGATCTCTTCGTTTTTTAATCCTTCGACGAGCATGGGTTCTGCATCAAAGCCGATGAATGTGACACTTTCTGTAAGCCTCTGACGCCTCAGAGCCTGAAGCATTCCGTATGTTGTTGATGCATTGGGACAGAATATCCCATCAATTGTGAGATTGCCTCTTGGATCTTTAAATCTGAACAGAAGATTTTCGCTTGCCTGCTGTGCTGAGGCCTTTGTTGCTCCTCCATACTGCTCATCACTTACGACTTTGATTTCTGGAAACTCATTCAATACTTCGAGAAATCCCTCTTCTCTGGCTTCTGTACTGGCAGATCCTTCAAGGTATCTTAGAAGTATTACTCTTCCCTTTCCATTAAGCATTCTGACCATGTTTTTTCCGGCGATTCTTCCTCCCTCTCTGTTGTTTGTTGCAATAAAACTCGATATGAACTCATCCGATTCTCTGAGAGCAGAATCAATAATGATCACAGGAATATTTCTCTGGACGGCATACCTTACGGGTCTTCGCAGTGCCATTGCATCCAGTGGTGCTAGAACAATGCCATCTACCTGATTCATGACCTGATTGTCCACCAGAGCGATTTGCTGCTGACGGTTATCTTCCTTCTCAGGACCGATCCATATCATATTGACTCCCAGCTCCTTTGCTGCTTTGATCGCTCCTGCGTGTACTGACTGCCAGAAGATGTGTGTTGTTGCCTTTGGTATGACTACGATTGTTGGTTTCTTACCATCCTCGTTTTTCTGACACGAGAGGAAGATGGATATTATTAGAAGAAAACATTTAATGTTTTTAATTATGATATTCATGTTGTTTCTCCTATACAAAGAACCTCTTTACGTTTTCGAATTTTTCACTCCACAGGTCATGTTCCTCAGGCTTATATCTCTTTAAGGGAAAGGATGAGGCAATGATTTCACGCCCCTCCCTGAGGGAACCGATTTCTTTTTTTGCCATTGCCTGAATGAGGATATTTCCTGCTGCCGTTGCTTCAGAAGGGCCTGCAATTACAGGAATGCCCGAAGCATTTGATGTGAATTGATTCAGCATCTCGTTTTGTGAACCTCCCCCTACTATATGTATTGTATCGATAGTTTTGGGCAGTATAGCGCAGAGTTTTTCTATAATATATCGGTATTTTAATGCCAGGCTTTCAAGAATGCATCGAACAAACTCTCCAATTCTTTCTGGCGTGTCCTGACCTGTTCGGCGGCAGAATTCAACTATTGCCTTTGGCATGTCAGATGGATTTAGAAATGAGCTGTCATCTGGATCTATTATACATTTAAATGAAGGAGCATTATGAGCCATTTTAACCAATTCACTGTAATCGAAATTTTTACCATCCAATTTCCATTTTTTCCTGCACTGTTGAAGGAGCCAAAGTCCCATTGTATTTCTCAGCAGTCTTATTGAATCATTCACACCGCCTTCATTTGTGAAATTGTTCTTAAGGGATAAGGAATTGATGATCGGTTCTTTTGTTTCAACACCTATGAGTGACCATGTGCCAGAACTGATATATATCCAGTTTTCCGATTGTACGGGTATTGCTGCAACAGCGGAAGCAGTATCATGGCATGCAGGGGCAATCACATCGACAGGTGTGATACCAGTTTCTTCAACAATTTCTGAGACAAGCTTTCCCACGATTGTTCCAGGTTTGACTATTGGCGCCATTATTATAGATGGAATATTGAGAGCATCAAATATATTTTTTTCCCACGATCGGTTCCTTGCATTTAAGAGTTGAGATGTGGAGGCAATTGTGTATTCAGAAAATTTTTCCCCTGTCATCAGAAAGTTAAAAAGATCGGGCATAAAGAGTAGAGTCTTTGCATTGTTCAGTAAAGGATCCCTGGAATCGACCATGCTCATTAATTGAAATATTGTATTGAGCTGCATAAACTGAATACCGGTCGACTCATATATTTTTTCTTTTGATATGATTTTAAAAGTTTTTTCCATAATTCCGTCTGTTCTTGAGTCACGATAGGAAAATGGGAAACCGAGAAGGCGGTCGTTTTTATCAAGAAGGCCAAAGTCTACTCCCCATGTATCTACACCAATTCCAGATAGTGGAGCCCTTTCTCTTTTCGCAGCCATGATGAGGGTCTTTTTTAATTCATTAAAAAGGTACAATATGTCCCAGTATATATTACTGAAGATTTTTATCTGAGGATTGTTAAACCTGTGAATTATTTCAAGGTCAAGCCTGCCATTTGATAACAGGCCGAGAATGCCCCGTCCGCTTTCTGCACCAAAATCAAATGCAAGGAATTTTACACCCTTCATTAATCCTCATCCATCATTAATACTACGAATCTTCTCGGGCCATGTGCGCCAAGTATCAAGATCTTCTCGATGTCTGCGGTACGACTGGGGCCCGAAACAAAGACCATATTTTTCAAATTTTCCTGTGATATTCTGTCAAAGAGTTCAAATTGGTCGTGCACAATTGTTTTTTCCCTTACCAGTGCAATGACCACTTCGGAAAGAAAAAATGAAAGTGTTGTGCCTGTGTTGTCATAAAAAAAGCAAAGAGAGCCTGTTTCTGCAATCCCGAATGAGGCTTCGGCAACAGAGAAAGAGATGGATGCAAGTTTTTCCTTCCTGTTTGATGTGATTTCTGCTGTTTTGACAATTTCTATTTCGCCGGCTTCAATTTTCAATATTCTGGAGATCACGTCGCAGAGTCTGCCGTCAGAGAAGCAAATTTTTACGTCTCCCTCCTCTTTTAAAATTTTTCTAACAATCCCTGCTCCCTTCTCATAGTTTTCGGCCCTGTAGAACTCTGTAGAGACACTTATGAGTTCTTTTTCAAAGAGTTTTATGATTGAAACTCTCTCTTTTAGCCTCATACTCATCAGCTGGCTGTCGATCTTTTTATCAATATCTCCTGGTGCACTTTTGAGACTCGATGGTATGTTTGTAGCTTCCTTCAATGATCTTAAAATAATTTCGCGACTTTTGCTCATCTGTTACCTCATCTACTTTCTTTGAGAAGGTCGTAGTATCTTTTTCTGAATCCTTTTGAATCGAATCGTCCGATTGAGCGCTCTTTAATATATCCTGGTACTGGGAACGATCTGCCTTTTGGAATCAAGAGTTGGACCCTGCCGGGAAACCATGTGGCGAATCTGTATAGTTTTGGATGTCTTATAAGGTATGCCCATAAGGCTATAAATATGCGTTCAAGGAGCATCGACTTTTTTGCTTTTACTATCCTGTTTCTCAATTTCAGAAGATGGTTTGGAATCTCAATTTGTACCGGACAGTTTTTATAACAGGCATAACAGAGACTCGAGAGGAATGGAGCATATTTCCCCTCAGACAATCCGAGATACTGGGGAATCAAAACACATCCGATGGGACCCATATAGACCCATCCGTAGGCATGGCCGCCGATCTGTTGATAAACAGGACAGATATTGAGGCATGCTCCACAGCGAATACAGAACAGAGATTCTCGGAGTTCGGGATCTTTAAGAATTTTTGATCTTCCATTATCGAGCAGTATTACATGAACCTGGCCCGGCCCCTCTTTGAATTTATTCTGTGTCGGACCGCCTATGATATTAACATAGGTGGAACACTTCTGACCCGTTGCACTTACTGGCAGCACCTTTAAGAAGTATGGAAGCGATTTTGTAGATGGAATGACCTTCTCGATTCCCATGATTGCAACGTGTATTCTCGGCAGATAGACTGTCAGATGAGCATTGGCCTCATTTTCGATGATGCAAAGCGCACCGGTTTCTGCTATTCCAAAGTTAACCCCTGTTATTCCCATGTCTGCAGTGAGGAAGTGACCACGAAGTCTTTTTCGTGCGATCGATAGCAGTCCTGAGGGGTCGTCCGTATAATCAACGCCGAGTTTTTCGCTGAAGAGTCTTCCGATATCCTGCCGCGACAGATGAAGTGCCGGCATTGTGAGGTGAGATGGAGTCCTTCCCTCGAGCTGTACAATATATTCACCAAGATCTGTCTCTATTGTCTCTATTCCTTCCTCAATCAATGCACTGTTCAGATGGATTTCTTCTGTTGTGAGTGATTTTGATTTTACTACTTTTTTAACATTGTTTTCTTTTGCGATCTTCAAAACAATTCTTCTTGCCTCCTCAGAATCTATTGCCCAGTGTACCTGAAAGTTGTTCTTTTTACATTCAGATTCGAATCTAAGAAGATATCTGTCTAAGTTTTCGATAACCTCTCTTTTATATGAATGGTTCTTTTTACGCAAAATCTCCCAGTATGGTATCTCATCTACCAGTTTCTGCCGTTTTTCGACAGCTATAGCAGTAGCCTTTCTTACAGCGGCTCTCATGAGATCGTTCTGTAGAGATTGTTTAACATATTTTTTGATTCTCAGCGGTGTTGTTTTCATTAAATGCCTCTTTTCTTACACACCCATGTTCTTAAAGGTTCAGGCTCTTTGCCAGAAGTTCGGCTATGTGCATTGTTTTTGCCTTCATGCCGTGTTTTCTCAGATATCCTTCAATATTCATGAGGCAGCTCGAATCTGCTCCTATACAATATTCAGCTCCAGTGGACTCAATATATTCACACTTGCGTTTTACCATCTCTATTGATAAGTCTTTGAATTTGTAAGAAAAAGTACCACCGAATCCGCAGCATGCCTCTGAATTTTCCATTTCGACAAACTCCAGATCTTCTATTCCATGAAGAAGTTTTCGCGGCTGCGATTTAACACCGAGCTCTCGATTGAGATGGCACGAGTCGTGATAGGTTACTCTGTGAGCAAACCTGCCGCCGAGACTTTCTACCCCGTAAACATCAACAAGAAATTCGGTAAATTCAAATATCCTGTTTTTAAGATTTTCGAGATTCTTTCGTGCTCTGTCGTTAATAGGCAGCTGGTCGTAAAAGACCCTTATCATGGCAACACAAGAACCGGATGGTGCGACTACAAATTCCTTATCTTTGAAGATTTCGATGAATCGTTCTGCAGCAGGGATTATCTCTTCCCAGTAGCCCGAATTGAAGGCAGGCTGCCCGCAGCATGTCTGGTTTTCGACATATTCAACATCTATGTTTAGATGTTTGAAAATTTTCACCATGGATATTCCAGGTTCAGGAAAGAGATGTTCTGTAAGACATGGGATAAAAAGTGATACTTTCAATTTTCAACCTTTCATGTTTCTATCCATAAAGAGGACCAAAATTACTGCATGCTCTATAATCTGCACCTTCGGGATCAGAGGTACCAAAACTACTCCACACACTTGGCCTGAGGATTCGATCAGAGGGAACATTGTGCATATTTACAGGAATTCTCAGTATTGAGGCCAGTGTGATCAGGAGGTCTCCTATATGGCCATAGCAGATAGCACCGTGATTTGCCCCCCAGTTGGCCATGACAGAATAGACATCTTTAAAACTACCCTTACCTGTAAGCACGGGAGCAAACCATGTTGATGGCCAGGTGGGACTTGTTCTTTTATTTAACTTTTTATATACATCCTTAGGAAGATCGACCGTATATCCTTCTGCAATCTGAAGTACAGGCCCAAGATTCTTTACAATGTTGACTCTCGACATTGTAACAGGCATTCCTCCCCTTGTGAGGAATTGAGTCGAGAATCCACCTCCCCTGAAATAGTCCACCTCTGCAGCGCACCATCTTGTTGCCTCAAGACATTTCCTCACCTCATCCGGCTGAATTTCCCAGTAAGGTTTTATTACCGGATTTCCATCTCTTTGTTGCTGGCCAGTACCATCCAGTGCTGCCGGCCCTGAATTTATTAAATGAATTATTCCATTCTCTCCCATTCCCTTTAATGTGTATCCAGTCACTCGTTTGACAGCCTCTGGGCTCCAGTAAGTTCTGACGTCAGAGAAGATCTGTGCAGTGCCTGTGACCAGATGCCCAAATAGCATTGCAACCCCGTTGAGACTGTCGTTTTCTGTGGCAATTATAAATGGCTGGCGTATGCCTGTCCAGTCAAACGAGGAGTTTAATATTGCCTCCAGAAAGTCACCATTTGGATAAAAGTCGGTCCACTGTCGCTGTCCCTGAAATCCTGCTGCTATGGCATTGTGTCCCATCGATTCTTCTTCCCAGCCCATCTCTTTCAATATTGGATTGCCTATCATGAGGTCTCTAACAATAATAGCCATTTTAACAACAGTCTCCCACTGGCGATCCTTATCCTTTCGGGAGTACTGTTTTTCTGGAGGGTTTATATCTTCTCCTTCTATGCAGTTTTCTTTTACCCAGTTTATTGCTTTTTTATATTCTTCTTTATCATAAATCTGATTTTCTATTCTGCGAATCAGTTCACTCATATCAACATATTCGTTTCGCATTCCAAGATAATCCTGGAAAAAGTGATCATCCACAATAGATCCTGCAATTCCCATGGAAACCGATCCAATCGAAAGGTAAGATTTGCCTCTCATTTCGGCCACTGCAAGAGCTGCTCGTGTAAATCTGATGAGTTTTTCTTTAACATCATCAGGAATCGTTTCATCATCTGCGTCCTGTACATGTCGACCATATATTGAAAAGGCAGGAAGCCCTTTCTGGTTGTATCCAGCCATGGCAGCGGCGAGGTATACAGCACCCGGCCTTTCGGTGCCGTTGAATCCCCAGACGGCTTTTGGCACTAGAGGGTCAGAATCCATTACTTCTGTACCATAACACCAGCATGGAGTAACGGTAAGAGAAACTCCGACTCCCTCACGCATAAATTTTTCCGCACAATCGGCTGCCTCTGCAACTCCTCCAATGCAGGTGTCGGCTATTACACATTCTACAGCGAGTCCGCATGAATAACGAAGATTTTCACTCAAAAATCGGGCAGCTTTTTTCGCCATTTTCATTGTCTGGTTCTCCAGAGCCTCTCGAACACCTTTTCTGCGTCCATCGATAACAGGACGAATACCGATTTTTGGCAGTGAACCATGAAGACGATTTGACGGTCTGTGTGTTTCTATTTCTTTCATGGGCCTTCTCCGATGATGATTTTATGTTTCTTAGTTTAATGATTTATTTTGAAAATTAGAAATCATTTTTCTGCTCCTGTTCAAAGAATTTCAGTGGCGTTCCATCCGATATCTTTTCATTGATGAATGCCTCTATTCTAAAACGTGCAATTCTCTCTACTGATGAGGCATTGTGTGCCGCCTGCTCTAATGTTGTACTTCCTGCAGAGATTACTCCATATCCTGATACAATGCAGCATCCCTTATGCCATCTGAGCATGTTTAGTATTGGGTTGTCATCACTCATATTGGTGATATGGTAGATGTCAACAAGACCAACTCTTGGATTAAGATATTTGGCTTCTGCATCAATTGGTATGATTACCGGGTGATTATCGGGTTTGTATGGAATCGAGTGTTTTTCTCCCAGCAGGGAATCGACTCCATATTTTTCTGCCATGACAGCCATGCCTTCTGCAGTGGCGAGCGGGCTCGTAGTTATCATGCATGTGTTAAGATGAGTGTGTTGATATATTAATTTATGAATTCTAATATCCAATGAATCATTTTTTTGGAATGTGATTTTTGAACGAATTAGAGGGAATTTAAAATCCTCGGGTACAGCCGATGTTGGACAGTATATCATCTCGTCTGAAGAGACCTTTTGGCTCATTGAGCCAGTTCCAAATGTTCCAAGTTGATGATTGTAGTTGTAGTTGAGTCTCTGGGAGAAATCATCTATAATTGTTTCATCTTTAACTTCACATATTGAAAAATTGATATCATCAAATAGATGAGGCCTGAATGAATATGGAGCATTCTTATTGCTTGTCATTATACTTTTTTGCAATTTAGCAGTATCTACACCCCTTCTTCTCAATGTAATTGATAGTTTTGCACTGTTTTCCAGTAGGCTCATTAGATAGAGCGCTTCTTCTGGTGATTTTCCGCATGCAAAGGAGCCGTGTCCGCGTACGATCGTTACCTTATCTTTTGTTAGATATTTAGGGATTCTCTCTTCCATTTCTGCAGAACCAACAGGCTGTAGGTAGCTGCCCACTCTAACACTGCCGAGAGCAAAGTGTCCATAGAGATCTACTGGATGGAAGATAAACTCTTCTCTTCCCTTATTATCTGTTCCGACAAATTGGAGGAAGAGTTGTTTTTCTCTGGTGTCGAACGATATGAATGTAGTATAGAGATAGTGTGCGTGAACAACCGAATTTACTTCAGGAAGGCTTAATACCTTCCGATGTATGGTGGATTCTGTTGATCCTCTGGCATCACCCCAGCTGATGTCTGAGAATTTAAGCGGTACAATATCTTGGGGTATTAAACAGCCGCATTGAGCTCCGGTTGAAGTTATGAAGAAAAGATCGCGGTCTTGAGGATGCCTCATAGAGAGGTTGCCGCTGTGTGTATTGTTGCCTTCAACCCTGTCAATGGCTGCCCCAACCCGCCGCAGTCGCTGATATATTTGTTCGATTATTTTGTCAGACACTTTAGTAATTATCCTTTTGATCTCTTAGCTTTCTTTGCTCTTGCCCATTAAAACTGTCATATTAGTGATATGCCATCTATAAGTTTATCGAGTTTAAGTTCTTTTAAGGTTTCCTGTGTTGGTCTTCCATGATCATCCCAACCCATTGACCTGTAGTACTCTATATGCATCTTGTGGAAGCCATCTCTATCACAACTCAATCTTCCTTCATTTGTATCGATCTGCTCATTATAGAATCTATCTGGAAGCCAATCATCCCTGTCTGTGAATCCGCAGAGATAGTTGAAAGTTCTTTCAAGAGTAATTGTGCGTCTTGCAATTTCTTTTAGTGTGCCCGAATCGTGATTATCCCCGGTTACACCATTTACAAGTGCGGCATATTCATCAAGTTCCAGAGAAAATGAGCCATATGTGCATGCTCCGATTATGTCCATGACCGTATTTTTCAGAGTTGCATTTTTCGATATAAGAGCAGTACCTTCGATTCTGTGAGCAGGCCACTCTCCATATCCTGCACAATAGGCGTGAGGTGCGGTATATCCACCTTCAAGATGACAGCCGCCCCTGTTGTTCATTTCATAACACAAGGCCTGGCTGAACGATGTTCTTGGATCATAGGCAGGAAGTTCAAGTTTTTTTACGCTCATTGAAAGTTCAGGATGACCGTAACGACTGCAGAATCTGTATGAACCCTGAGCCAAATATCTCCCTATGTCCTCACAATTTCCAATGAGGTCGATTATTGGGATAAGAATTTCTGGCTTCCCAAATCCGGGTTTACCATATTTTGCAGTGAAATTTTCTGTCTCCTTTAATAACAGTTTTTCAGGATCTATTAACTTTTCTTTTTTGCTGACAAGAGTATAAAGTTCAAAAAAGGAAGCAATTGTTCCACCCAGTGATATTGTGTCGAGACCATACCTGTTTGCTAAATAGCTTGCCTGAGTTATGAGAGAAAGATCATATATTGATAAATTTGCACCAAGAAGAGTGACAGATTCAAATTCGGGACCTTCACCCTTGTCTATTATTCTGCCTTTTTCATCGATAATAGTGGTTTCTCTTTTGCATGCAATGGGACAGTTAAAGCAAGAGCTCTTTTTAACTCTGATTCGTTTTTCTCCTGATTTTGCATTCTTGTAGTGGCTTCGAAGAGCTTCTCCGCTTATCCGATTGATATTTTCTGGAGTGTGATTTGTATCCTTCATATTATTATGAATGAGCTGTTTGTAGTTGTTAACCATACCAAGTATGCCCAGGGATCCCATTGCGGAGAGGATTCCATAATTCTCCTCCCTTCTTGTAAATTTACCCATGTCCAGTTTCATCTTAATATGATACATAGCGCTCTTTTTATTCTTAAGATCAAAGCTTTCTGGATGAGCCACTGGAATTGTTGTCCCCGGTTCAGAGACTGCACAGATTGCCAGAAGGTTCTTTGATCCCCATACGGCTCCCCCGCCTCCCCTTCCCAGAGCCTTACCTTTGTCCACCATTACTGATGAGAAAAGCACCTTATTTTTACCACCCTTCCCGATTGCAAGAACCTGTGCCCTTTTGCCATAGTTTTCCTTAAGAAAATTTATGGTTTCTGTAGCATCGAGTCGTGCAAGAGAGGATCCATCCCTTATGCTGATTTCGGTCGGTGATATCAAAATGTAAACGGGCTTTGGTGACCTGCCTGTTATCACTACTGCATCAAAACCATTTTTCTTGAATTCCACTGCCCATTTGCCTCCACCGTTTGAGCTGCCGTAACCCCCTGTCAAAGGGGATTTGAAATTCATATGAATTCTTCCGCTTGTTGGCATGCGTGTACCAGTTGTAGGAGATGTTGAAAGTATTATTACATTATTCTCTGAAAGGGGATCGACCTCTATAAATGCATTTTTATAATTTCCATTTCTGGTCAATGACGCAAAATGTTTAAACAGAAGAGCAATGCCAATCCCTCTTCCACCAAAGAAGAGTCTGGCGATTCTGAGATCGAGCGGTTCTGTTTTGATATTTTTATTGGTAAGATCTATACTCAGAATTTTACCTGTATATCCACAGGGAAATTTATCAACTTTTTCTATCATCAAATTTTTATATATAGCATCTTATTTGAAACTTTTTGTTTTGGAACTCCTCTTCCTCTGAAACTGACAAAGAGATCATCTCCTCCTGTTTTTTCAAAGAATGTTACTCGAATACTATGAAACCCTTTAGCCAGCGGGATCACTCCCTCTTCTTCATGCAGTCCATGCAGTCCATCATTGTCTACTACCAGTTCATTGTCTATGTATAGACGGCTGCCGTCGTCAGAATCTGTATAGAATGAGTAGACACCATCCTCTGGAATCAGAATATAACCTTCATACATGAATCCAAAATGTTCTGTTTGATTTTTAGGTGAGAGGTTAAAGTTAGATAAATGGCCGCTTTTAACAGGTTTTAATTTATTAAAATCTGGAAGCCTGTTCCAATCACCTTCATAATAGGAATAACTGATGCCATTAACTGGATTGCTGACATCTACTGCAGGATGAGGTTTGACCTTTCGGAATATCTTTTTTACAGTCTTGCTTACTGGTTTTCCATCTCTAAAGCAGCGAGCCGATACTGTTGTTGTATTGGTTATCCGGATCGGGCCCGTGATTTCAGCAGATCGAGCATCCGGATCATTTCCATCCAGTGTATATCTTATAGTCACATTATCACGATCGGAGCTTATTGATATTTCAAGCTCATTAACAAACTGATCAAAGTCGGATGATATATCTGGAGGAGTATTAATGTCGGGTTTTCCCTTTATATCGAGTACTACCACACTGTTAATCCTGTATGGAGCCTTTTCAGGAACATCGATTATAATAGTGTCGTTTTTTACTGTCGTGGAAAGAGGTGTTTTTTTAGGATCTGTAATTAGATAAGCCTTTTTTGGTTTGTTGAATATTCCTGGGACAATAAGTTTTCCATTGACAGGCCAGTCAAACACATGAAGATAGAGTCGTGTTCCGCCGGTTATATGTTTTCTTGTGCATCTTCCCCATTTTAGATGTTTAAATGGACTGGCCTCTGCTCCATAGATAGACTCACCATTTAACCTCATCCATTTTCCTATGGCCTTGAGGCGATCTATGCTTTGCTGTGGAAATGTACCATCCGATTTTGGCCCCACATTTAAGAGAAAGTTGCCTCCTTTGGATGCAATGTCAACCAATTTATGAATAAGCTCTTCAGCAGATTTCCAGTTGTTGTCGTGTTTGTTGTACCCCCAATGGTCATTCATTGTCATACAGGTTTCCCAATCGACACCTGGGAGGCCTGTGGCAGGTATCTGTTGTTCGGGTGTTCCGAAGTCTCCGGCATATTCTCCTTTTTTGGTGAGGCCCTCCATTCCCGATCTTCCGGCACCAACACGGTTGTTGATAATTATGTCCGGCTGGAGGGATCGTACATAATTGTACAGATCACGGCCATACTTGCTGTTCCATGTACTCTCCCATTCACCATCGAACCAAAGCACGCCGATTTTTCCATAATTTGAGGTAAGTTCTTTCAACTGATTTTTCATATATGCAATATATCTGTTAAAGTCTGCACCTTTTGTGGAGCGGTCTGTTTCCCATCTGCGGCGAGGCAGGTAATCGGGATGATGCCAGTCCATTATCGAATAATACCAGCAGATTTTGATGTTTTCACGTCTGCAAGCATCTGCAAGTTCTTTTAATATGTCTCTCTTGAAAGGCGTGGACATTATATCGAATTCTGTATACTTGGAATCGAAGAGGCAGAATCCATCATGATGTTTCGAAGTGATGACTATATATTTCATGCCTGCTTCTTTAGCTGTTCTGACCCATTCGTCTGCATTGAATCTGATTGGATTGAATTTATTAACAAACTTTTCATACTCTTTGAGAGGAATCTGTGCACTGTTTCTGATCCATTCTGCGTGACGCGTCTCTCCTTTCCATTCACCTGCAGGTATTGAATAGAGCCCCCAGTGTATAAACATACCGAAACGTGCCTGACGCCACCACCTCATGCGGGTATCGTGATCGTTTGTTGAACAGAAGAGAATGAGGAGTAGGGGCATCAATATTAATAAAAACATTGTTCCTTTTTTTCCAAGTTTCACTGCTGTTTTCTCCTTGTTTATTAAAAGATTGATATATTTTAATAATTTAAAGATTCAAATGCAAGCTGGTTTATTGGAAATAGTCCTGCTTAATTTAATATCTCTTCCTCAATGCACCAGAGATGTTGAAGCTGAACTGTTTTCTGTGAAGGGATATTTTTATAAAAAAGCCTATAGAAAAATTATTTTAATTTTTTCTTGACATTTTAAATATTTACCCTTAAAATATGACTATAATAGATAATAATAATTGTTTAAAGAGGAGGTGATTTAAGAAATAGTATAACAGTCCTGTTTAATCGACGCACATAATCATCGGGCAGCCTGTTGCACGAGGAGAGGCAGCAGGCAGCCTTGAAAAAATAGAGATGAGCCTTGCTTTTGAAGAGAGATGGGATAAGTTTTGAGCAGGGCTTTTTGTGTTTAAAAAGGCCTGGGGGTATTTTAAAAATGAGGAGGAAAAAATGAATTACAATAGGCTTAAATCGAAAGAAGGATTAAAAAATTATTTAATTATCAAAATATTTATTTTTATTGTTTGTTTTATTACAAATCTTATAGCCCAAAGTTTAAATGAGGATTTACGGCCATATGGGGTTGAAACTTCAGAGGATACATGCATGGCACGATTGTTATGGTCTAATATGCCAATAAGTTTTCAAATATTTGGAAATCAAGTGAATGTAATATTTAATGGAGATGTACAATCAAAAAATCCTTTGTGTTATTATTACCCAGGAGGAAATGATCGTCATACTGTAAAATTATCTATGTATTATTATTGGGGAGATGCTAGTAAAAATATTTGGGGACCTAAGAATGGACCAATTATTGAGGAATTCAGAGAACCGGGGGTAAATTATTATAGAAAAACACCGTGGATATCACTATGTAGAAAGATGGATGTTATTTGTGAAGCAGACATAATACAAATCAAAAATCCAAAGATTAAATTTAATCCAATATTTAATAAAGACGAAAATTCAAAAAAAGATCTAAAGGTAATACTTAAACCGAGCGCAGATGCATCAGGAGGTTTTTATGGAACAGTTAAAATACAGGAAGGAAATTGGATTAATTTTGAATCAATTGCTTATGGAATTCATGCAAATTATCCAGAATTGAATATCAGTACAAATACACTCGACTTTGGATTAGATAAAGAAACCCTTACATTTGAAGTTTCGAACGAAGGCGGAAACGGACTAGATTGGAAAGCTAAAAAGAATAAAGATTGGATTGAAAAGATTGAACCAAATCATAATGAAAATCAGATGGCTTCAGACGGTCCTGTTACTGTTACGGTTACTGTTGATAGGAGCAAGATGGATACTGATGAATGCTACGACACAGGAACGATTACTATTGAAAGTAATGGTGGTAACAAGGCTATAACAGTAAAAATCAGAAAAGCACCCGCTACACCTTCTAATTTACATATTACAAATACTACAGGCAAACCACATCTTGACTGGAACGATGCCTATCTTGCAGACCACTACACTGTTGAAAGAAAGCCCCAGACAGGCACTTTTTCAGTAATAGCAACGAATATAACATCATCCGAATATACAGATCAAGAGGTGATAATGATGGGCCAGGGTCCTGGAACAGAAATATTTACCTATAGGGTAA
>Ga0190360_1000426_pt1 | contig 24150 bp, 26 predicted proteins | sample 48721834_MG_FD_161271 | JGI IMG/M metagenome (GOLD analysis project Ga0190360, IMG submission 161271) | Hydrothermal vent microbial mat bacterial communities from Southern Trench, Guaymas Basin, Mexico - 4872-18-3-4_MG | ecosystem: Environmental > Aquatic > Marine > Hydrothermal vents >... | reverse complement strand
TGACGTGCCCTTCCCCCTCCCCTCAAGCTCCTCAAGCGCAAGGTGCGCCCCTGAGAGACTCTCAATATCTCCTGTGGTGTGGGGGGGGTTCCCGAATCCCCCCGCCGTCCCGTAAGGTGCCGACGACGTGAGGAGGACAGCCCCATCCGCCCCGCTTAAGGCGACAAGCCCAGTCAGCCGGAAGGCTGCCCCGGAGGGGTAGAAAACCACCACTCGGAGGCCCATCTCCTCTCGGAAGAGCTGGATCAGTTTCAGCATGTCCCGGGGGTCTTTGAGCTCTCTGAAGGGGAGCGAGACCCCTCCAACCCTGGAGGTGAGGTCAAAAACAACCCCCGAGGCGCTGCCCAGAATCTCACCTTGGGGAAAGGGGTCCGGGGGCCTCATAACCGTGAAGTATGTGATGGATTTCAGTGCGTCCATGAACTCCTTGCCCATGGCCTCCCGGCCAATAAAAAGGGGAATCCCGCTCTTCAGGCTGAATGCCACCACAGCCTGGCGGGTGGCCTCGTTCAGAGGAGTCAGGAGATGGTGGGGGATGAAGAAGGGCTCAGGGAGCACCACCGGGCTACCCTCCCCTATTCTGGACTTCAAATAGATTGGAGCAGAAGGGCCCGTCTGTGAGAACGGGTCCATGGTCAGAAGGATACGGCGAAGGTTAGTGGGGTGCCGGAAGGGCCCTCCGGAAGATGGCATCCGCCTTTCGGTAATAACCTCCTGTACAGGTTTAGCTCTTAAAAGGAGGTAATTCTCCAGATCCCCGGGGGCCCATTCTCCGAGAAGCTCACGCACCTCCTTCAGCTCCTGGGGCGTGAGCTTTTTCATCTCCTTTCTTTTGAGAAGCGGCACCCGGGATGGCTCAAGAAGGACCCTCGTCCCTGACGGCGCAACCTCACCCTTGACCTCCCCCATAACCACCACTAGGCCTCCACCGCCTCCGGCAGCCACCTCGCCCTTAACATTTCCATTCACAACAACCACTCCTCCCTTCAAGTAGGATGCCACGGAACCCTTCACATCACCCCTTATCAGGATTCTTCCCTCCTCAACGCCCAGGGCGGCCTCATCACCCACCTCCCCCTCTATCACAACCTCACCGCCTCTCATTCTCCAGCAGAGGAACCTCCCAGCACTTCCCTTCACCGTTACCAGTAGCCTTCTGTTAAGTGCAACGGCGTAGTCCCCAAGCTCCCCCTCAAGAATCAGTCTGCCGGTCTTGTCCATATGGGCTGCTATCCTGTCCTGGCCTCTGAGGCCACTGATTCTGAGGGTCTTACCCTCCTTCAGCCTCTCCGAGATCGCCCTGTTTATCTCCTCCGTGCTCCTCAAAATCTCCCTGCCCCTTGTCCCAGGACCTTCCTGCATGGATGAGCCTCCTTTAATGTGATACTGCGCCCTCCTCTATTAATTTTAGCCCCTCTCCTACAAGGTAGAGAGAGCCGGCTATTAATGCGTCCCCCTCGGTCCTCTCTAGAGCTTCTTTCACCCCGGCACTTCCAAGTGATGTGACGGAGAGGTCCCCTTCTGTGAGGGAGAGGAAATCGTCCAGAATTTTGAATGGATGGGCGGCCCGGGGTGAAGGGGTCTGAACCAGAAAGATCTCTCCCACATCTTTTTTCAGGACATTCAGCATTCGAGCACAGGGCTTGTCTTTGAGGCAACCAAAGATCAGGTTGAACCTGCCCCCCAACTCACGAAGCAGGAGGGATAGGTTCCTTGCTCCTTCCATGTTGTGGGCGCCGTCTAAGAGAATCCTCCTGCCCTTGTAAACCCTCAGGTCCCCCCTCCCATCCCACCTGAGTCCTTCAAGGCCCTCTTTTACTTTATCGGGCTTCAAACCAAACGAGAGCTGCCCCGCGAGTATGTCTACTGCCCCTACGGCCAGGGCGGCGCTACCGGAGAGAGCCCCTCCGAGGTAGGGGGAGGAGTACCACTCACCTTCCCTTTTAAACCTCCACCTCCCACCGCCCAGTCTTTCAAAAATGACCTCCACCCCCTCTCCCCCAAGAACCCCCTCGGGGAGTCTGAGGACATCCCCCTCTTCCCGAAGGGCGGAGTGGAATTTCACAATCTTCGCCCCCGGGGCCACCCGGGCCGCCGCCCCTTCAAGCTCCCGGGAAGCGGAGAGAGCCCACTTCATAAGAGTCTCGTCAAGGTGGATGTTAGGGTTCAGAAGGGGACCGATGCAAGCGGGGGCGGAACTCCTAAGTATATGGGCCTTCTCAAAAGCGATTTCACGCAACGTGTGTCCAAGATAGTCCTGGTGCTCGAGAGAGACCCCTGTTATCACACTGAGAAGAGGCTGGAAGATGTTAGTAGCATCAAGTCTCCCACCCAGGCCCACCTCCAGAACCGCCACGTCAACTTCCCTCAGAAGGAAGATCCTCATTGCCGATAGGGTTAGGACCTCGAAATAGGTCAGGTGAACCTCAAGTTCCTCTGTACATCTTCTCACCTCAAGGACAGCCTCAGAGAGTTCACCCAAATCCACCTCCTTCCCGTCCACGGAGACCCTCTCGGTGAGCCTTCTTAAATGGGGAGAGGTGTAGAGGCCCGCCTTCAGGCCGTGGGCTGAAAGAAGGCTTGAGAGTGTGAAGGCGGTGGAGCCCTTCCCGTTGGTCCCCCCCACAAGGACCACCGGGAGCTTGTTGCCGAGAAGGCCCATGCCTTCGGCCACCCTCCTCACCCTCTCCAGGCCGAGCTCTATCTTCGTCTCGCTCAGCCTCTCCAGGTATTCCACCGCCTCTTTAGTCTTTCCCATCCTTCCACCGAACCCCTCCTAACTGAAAGTTAATATAAAAAGTATGGGTTATTACCCTCATGGCACGGGCTGGCAGAGAGCTTAAGCTCAAAGGGAGACATCGCCTTAAGGAGAAGGAGGCACGCCGTATCCTGGAGGGCCTGAAAGAGAACTTTGGAATCGAGCTTGAAGAGGAGAGCCTGGATATCGCAAGACTGGGGGAAGTAGAAGTCATCCTCTCCCGTAAGGAACCCCTGCTGTTCCGCCGTCCGGGAGAGGTGTGGGTTCCAACCCTCTATCTTCTTCTGAAGCACCCGGAGGCCAAAAGAAGGGTGACCGTTGACATGGGTGGTGTGAAGGCGGTCTCCGGGGGGGCAAATGTCATGGCTCCGGGGGTCGTTGACTGCTACAGGGAGGTGAAGGAGGGGGACATAGTATGGGTGGCTGATGAGAGGCACGGCAGGCCTCTGGCGGTAGGGTTTGCGCTGATGGATTCCGAGAAGATGGTGAGGGAGAGGAGAGGTGTGGCCGTGAAAAGCCTTCACCACGTGGGGGACAGGATCTGGGAGATCGGGGCGGAGACCAGTTAGCGTTTTTCATAAGAGCCCCTCCCTGCCGTTGACATCCTATTTTATTAAGGTCTATTCCATTGGGGTGCTGAATACCCGAAGAGGTGTTTGTGATGACCGCTCCTGATGGCGAAAGAAGTATGGAAGACATCAGAGAAGAGATGAGATTTCAGGCGCTCTTCTCCGACAAGGCCAAGAAGATGAGAGCCTCTGAGATAAGAGAGCTTCTTAAGATAACCCAGCAACCGGACATCATTTCGTTCGCCGGTGGGCTACCAAACCCCCTCTCCTTCCCCCGGGACATAATACGTGACCTACTCTGCGAGGTCCTTCAGGGAGAGGAAGCGGCCCGAGCGCTTCAGTACGGTTCCACAGAGGGCATTCCCCAGCTGAGAGAGGCCATTTTAGAGAGATACCGCAGAAGGTGGGGCTATAAAGGTGATCTGGAAAACATACTTGTAACCACGGGCTCCCAACAGGGACTGGACCTCCTGGGAAGGGTCTTCATAGGTAGCCGCTCGCACATAATAATGGAGGCCCCTACATACCTTGGAGCCCTAAACGCCTTCAAGTTCTACGAACCCGTGATACACACTATCCCCATGGACAATGAGGGGCTCATCCCGGAACTTCTAGAGGAGAAAATGAAGATGCTGCACAGAAGAGGGGAGACGCCGAAGTTCCTCTACACCGTTCCCAACTTCCATAACCCCGCAGGGGTAACCCTCTCTCTGAAGAGGAGGCAAGCCCTCCTTGAGATCGCAGGGGAATACGACCTCCTGATAGTAGAGGACGACCCCTACGGAGAGCTCCGTTATGAGGGGGAACACCTCCCCCCCTTGGTGGCTCTGGATAAGGATGACAGGGTTATACACCTGGGGACCTTCTCAAAGGTTCTCTCCCCTGGACTCAGGCTTGCCTGGACCATAGGACCCAAGGAGGTCATAAAGAAGATGATACTTGCAAAACAGGGCGTTGACCTCTGCACGAGCACCCTCTCACAGACCATTGCTTTGAAGTATATCTCGGGCGGTCACCTAGACAGGCACCTTCCAAGGATCATAGAGCTCTACCGTCGCAAGAGGGACATAATGCTTGGGAGTATGGAGGAGCTCTTTCCCCAGGAGATGAGCTGGACCCGACCGGAGGGAGGTATGTTCATCTGGGTCACTGGCCCTGAGGGACTTGACACCATGGAGCTCTTCCCCAGGGCCATAGAGAAGAAGGTGGCCTTCGTCGTGGGAGAGGCTTTCTATCCAGACCGATCCGTCAAGAACGCCTTGAGGCTCAATTTCACCAACCCCTCCGACGAGGACATCTCCGAGGGAATAAAGAGACTTGCATCCGTGCTCAAAGAGTTCTTTAAAGCGAAGGGGCAGGAGAAGAAAAAAGAGGGCGAGGTAATCATAGGGGTATAAGCTTTAAAAGGTTGGTTAATTTACCCCTTTCAAAGGAGCCATGTTAAAAGGTTGTGGTTAGTATGTCCTGGAGTATAAAACAGGTGAGAGAGCTCAGGGTTGGCAATTACATGAACATAGATGACGAGCCGTGCAAAATCGTTGAAATAACCACTTCAAAACCGGGGAAACACGGTGAGGCCAAGGCCCGCATAGTGGCCATTGGGATTTTCGACAACCAGAAGAGGTCTGTGGTCTTCCCTGTGACCCATAAGGTCCAGGTCCCCATCATAGAGAAGAAAACCGCACAGGTTATCTCCATAGAGGGAGATGAGGCACAACTTATGGACATGGAGACCTACGAGACCTTCCACATCCCCCTCTCGGAGGAGGAGAAAGAACTGGTGGAACCGGGGAAGGAGGTCATGTATATGGAGGCCATGGGGAGGCGTAAGATCTACCGTTAGATGCGGTGAGGCTTTTGAGATTTAAAGAGGTTCTATCCCCAGCCGAACTGGAATTTGCGGATTTCCACGCGTCTTACAAGGAGGCTTCCTACGCGTTTTACGGGGTCCCCTTCGACGCCACCTCTACCCATCGAAGAGGATCCCACATAGCTCCGAGAAAGATAAGGGAGGAGTCCTACGGCTTTGAGACCTACGTCCTTGAGGCGGACGTGGACATATCCCCAATAGGCATGTGCGATCTGGGCAACATCACAACCGGAAACAGCCTTGCAGCTCAAACCGCTCTCATTGACAAAATCTACAGGGTCTCAACAGCCATCCTTAAAGATAAGAAGGTGGCCCTCATGGCCGGAGGGGACCACTCCATCACCCCCCCCGCCGTGGATTCATTCGCCAGCAGACATCCCAATTGCTTCTACATCGTTCTCGACGCACACCTAGATTTTCGCACCACCTATGACGACAATCCCCTCTCACACGCCTGCACCTCAAAGCGTGTGGCGGACATCCTGGGCGAGGAGAACATGGCTGTGCTGGGCGTGAGGTCCATGAGCATGAAAGAGAGGGAGGACGCCAAGGCTAATAACCTCAAATACGTTACCTCCTGGGAGATCAGGGAAAGGGGTCTAACTACCCTTCTTACGGAGCTCATCGACCAAGAGAAACTCACTAAGAGAGCTATATACCTCTCCGTGGATATGGACGTGATAGACCCCGCTTACGCCCCGGGGGTCAGCAACCCGGAGCCGTGGGGGCTTATGCCCTGGGATGTGCTTGAGGTGATAAGGCTTCTCGCGCCAAGAATTGTGATGATGGATATAACTGAGGTGAACCCCTCCTTTGATCAGGGGAATACCTCAGCTCTGGCCGCTAGGCTTTTCAGGCTCTTTGTGGCCTATCATTTCAAAAGTGTTATAAACCGTTAAGCCTATGAAACTCCCATGTCCCCCTCAGCACAGAGCAGTTACAGTTATGAAAGGGAGTTCAAAGGAATCCTGCAGGCCACCCCCAGCGTTCTTTCAAGGGCTGTGAGAGGTCTGACCCCCCTTGAGAGGGAGCAGTACCTCAAGATCAAGAGTCACCCTTTTATGGTGGTAAGAGCTGCTGGTTCCTTCGGTGTGGACCTCATTGCTATAAGGGGGGACATCTCCTTTCCAGTGGAGATCAAATCCTCCACCAGGAGAATTCTCCACTTCGGCGGAACGAGAAACGAGAAACAGGCGGAGAACCTCCTTGAATCCTGCAGAAGGGCAAATATCACCCCGGTCTACGCATACCGACTGAAGGGTATGCGCGGGGACGCCTGGAGGGTATTCACGCTGAAGATGGAGGGGCTTAAGGGAAGGGCCGCCACCTTAAACAGAGCACTCCCCGGGTTGAGAAGAAGCAGCAAGGGGAACTACATAATGGCTTGGGAGGAAGGGATGCCGCTGGCCGAGTTTATAGATTTTCTGTGCAGCGGGTTCTGAACCCTCTACCTGCCACTCGCACCCCCGGGCATTGCTTCCGCCTCAGAGGCGTTCTCCCCCGGAGCCTTGAAGCAACCACATTCCAAAATGGGGGGCACCCACCGCGATGTGAATGGGGGCCGAAAAAGAATAAAAAGTAAAAAAAGAGGAGACCTGCACCTCCTCAGGGTTTCGTAACGGCCTGCAAGAGAACTTCCGTTCCCCTCGCCGCCTATCTTTTGTTCACGGTGTAGCCACAGACACTGCACTTCCACAGTTCAAATATGTCCTCCCCGCGAGAGAAGGGAAGGAGTACCCCACGCTCGCATTTCGGGCACGGTGGAAATATATGCGCCATCATTCCGCCTCCACCCCCACATTGAATTTTCTCATAAAAAACTTTCTACGGGGCCGCATACCGCCACCCCGCAAATAACCGAAGCCCACCTACTCCCCCTCTTCAAACCCCTGAGGTAGGTCCTCCACCCCTCGCTGTGTAAGCAGAAAAAGTGCAGAGAGGTCCGAGGGCCTGGAGCGGTGTTTCACCAGGATCGCCCTTCTCAAACCCTTCTCCCCCGCCTTCTCCAGTTTTATTATAGTTTTGGCATTGTGGGAGAGGGAGTGTCCCCCTATCGGCATGACGTCGGCCCCGTCCCGGTGGGAGTAAACCTGCGTGGTTATGACAACGGGAATATCCCTCTGGCGGGCCAGTTTCAGCAGCTCTAGGGTCATTTTCGCCAAAATGTGCCTCTCCCTCTCATCCCTCCCCCTACCAAGGCTCATTCTGTAGAAGACCGTTGCGGAGTCCAGGACTACAAGCCCTACACCCACCTCCGCCTCCGTTATCTTAATGGCCCTCTCTACAGACCTCTCCTGCTCCTTCAAGGAATAGGGCTCGAAGAAGAGTATCCTCTTCAGCACGTCCTCGAAATCCCCCCCCTCCGAACACATCTGCTCCAGCCTCTCCAGAGATACCCCCTCCGTGTCTATGTATATCACCTTAAGGCCCTCCCTCGCCACATTCCTTGCCAGCTGGAGACAGATATTGGTCTTACCAGAGCCCCCTTCGCCGAAGAGCTCCGTTATGGCTCCGCTCTCGAATCCTCCTCCCAAGAGTTCATCCAGAGACCTGCAGCCCAGAGGTATCCTCATCTGAGCACATCCCTCACAAACCTCTCAAGTGTGACCATATCTCCCTCGGGGACTATCAGGCTCCTCACCCCCCTAGCCACCTTCACCCCCGGGGATATGAGTATCACGAAGGCCCTTATACGCTTCTTAAGGATTCTCTTGAGTAGTCTTTCACCCTCCCCCGGGTCCTTCTGTAGTAGCACTATCTCCATATCACCTCTTCTCATTGTAACGATCCCCTGGGAGGGCCTTGATAGTTCGGGCTGTGGCATGAAACCATAGGCCTCCAGAAGTTCCTGAGGCTCGCCGTAGATGATCTCCTCGGCCTCGCCCTCAACCTCTTCGAAAACCTCCTCCTCACCCTCCCTGTAACTCTCAAGGAACTCCTCAAAATCCTCCCTTCTCAGTTTTCGGAAGCGGTCCTCAGTGACCACGTAATAGATGTCTGCCTCAGGGGTGGGGAGTACATCCCGGGGTACCTTCAAGATTCCCTTTTCCATATCATCCCAGCTCCCCGGTATCTTAAGAGCGGCGCGCCTCCTTTCCAAGGGATCCCCCTCCACAGTGAAAAGATATATCTTCCAGGGGGGAATATCCTCCGTCTCTCTTATCTCCCCCGCCACCTCCTCATCCCTCTCACGGACCCTTTTTATGGCCCCCTGGAGGCCCTCTATGGGGAGGGGCATCACCTCATAGTCTGATATCAAAACCACTGTTTTCAAACCCTCTATCTCTTTGAGGTCCATAAACTCTGAGATCTCTTCCATTGCACTTATTGGGTCCACGCTCTCTCCGCTCATCCGTATAAGCAGGGCGCCCCGCTCCTCATCTGTCCTCGCCTCACCATCTTCAAGGCTCACCTTCCATCTGAAGAGCTCTTCCTCATCGTAGGGGACCTCTCCTAAAATGTTCATTGGCATGCAAGGGGGATTAGTAGGGGGGGTAATAAAATTATTGAAATCAAGGCAAACATTATAACTCTCCCTCCTTTTGGGTTTTCGATGGAATCTAAGATGGACAGCTACGACCCCTGGGCACCCTTCGAAAGGGAAGTAAGAGAACATCTTAGCGAGGCACTTGCATCCCTCGGCATCTCCACTGAGCCTTCCCTTGAAACCCCACCCCCCGGGATGGGAGACCTCGCCCTTCCATGCTACACCTTTTCACGGGAGCTCAAAGAGAGCCCGGGGGAGATAGCAAAACGTCTGAAATACCTTCTCGAAGGAAGACTCTACGTAGCGGATGTCAGAGGAGCCTACCTCAACTTTGCCTATAGGGCTGAGGAGCTTATATGGCGCGCCCTTGAAGTGCTCTCGAAGAGAGGGGAGGATTATGGCCACCTCCCGGAGCGCGAGGGGTTCATAATAGTGGAGCACACTTCAGCCAACCCCAACGGGCCCTTTCATGTAGGGAGGGCCCGCAACCCCATACTGGGAGACAGCATAGTCAGGATTCTCAGGGCCGCCGGATGGAGGGCTGAGGCACAGTACTGGGTAAACGACATGGGAAAGCAGGTCATGACCCTCGTCTGGGGGGTTAAGAACATCCCAGAGGAAGACCTGCCTGGGGCTGAGCGGGAAAAACCTGACCACCTCTACGTTAGGTACTACCAAGAGGCCTACAGGAGAATAGAAGAGGGAGTGATTTCTGAGGAGAGAATAAACTACATGCTCCGGGAGTACGAGAGGGCTCTTGAAGAGGGAGACAAAAAGAGACTCATTAACCACCCCGAGGACTCGCCTACGAGAGCGGAGGAGGTGAGGGAGATAGTCGAAGAGGTCCTGAAGGGGATGGACTCCTCTTTGAGAAGGCTGGGGGTGGTAGTGGACCGCTATGTTTACGAGAGCCAGGTGGTGGAGGATGGGACGCTAAAGAGAGTTATTGAGAAGCTTAAGAGCTCTCCTAGGGCCGGAGTGGAGGAGGGTGCATGGTACCTTGACTTCTCTGACAAACCCATTCACGGAAAGACCAAAAGGTTCGTCTTCACAAGGTCGGACGGCTCGGCCCTTTACACAACCAGGGACATGGCATACCACCTCTGGAAGCTGGGAAGGTGCACAAGGGCTCTTAACATCTTGGGTGAAGATCACAAACTTCAGTCCTTCTACCTGAGGGAGGCTCTAAAAGAGCTCGGAGTACCCCACCTTCCGGAGGTCGTTTTCTATTCCTTTGTGTCCCTCCCCGAGGGAAAAATGTCAACAAGGAGGGGGAGGGTGGTATACCTAGACGATCTGATGGATGAAGCTGTGAGGAGAGCCAAGGAGGAGGTCAGAAAGAGGAGGAGCGACCTTGCCGAGGATGAGGTAACCAGAATAGCCGAATCCGTGGGCCTGGGCGCTTTGAGATACAATATAGTGAAGGTGCAACCCGAGAAAAAAATCGTGTTCAGATGGGAAGAGGCTCTCTCCTTTGACGGGTTCTCCGCTCCCTTTGTGCAGTACTCCCATGCCAGGGCATGCTCCATCTTGAGAAAGGCGGTGGAGATTCCTCCCCCGGATCCTTCCTTCGCCGAACACTACCGCGAGAGTGGAGCAGTGGAGCTTCTTCGGGCGATCTCAAAATTGCCCGGGGCTGTGAGAGAAGCAGCGGAAAAGGCCTCTCCGCATATCATCGCTCACCGCTCCTACGATATCGCCAAGACCTTCAACGAGTTCTACAGGGACCTGCCGGTACTGAGAGCCCCGGAAGGGGTGAAGGAGGCACGCCTTGCACTCGTCTGGGCTGCCAAGGTGGCGCTGGCGAACTCTCTCAATATGCTGGGCATAGACGCCCCAGAGAGAATGTAAGGGATTTAAATATCAGATGGGAATAGGCCGGTGATAAAAATGTCGGAAAAAGGAGATAAAGCGGCACCGGAAGGGGGACAGCAGGTGGAGGAGGAGCTCCTCTACGATTATGAAAACCTTCTCGAGCGAGCGTGGGAGAGGATACCTCAGGAGGTGGTAGCCTCCTCGGAGAGATTCGAGGTTCCTCAGGTGGATGTGCTCTACGAGGGGAAGTCCACCATACTTAGGAACTTTGTGGATATTGTCCAGAGAATAAACCGTATGGACCACTTGGAGCAAATATACAAGTTCCTTCTCAAAGAACTGGGAACGGCGGGTGTCATTGACGGCAGAAGGTTGGTCATGAACTCTGTGATACCTGAGGAGAAGATAGGCGAGAAAATAAAGGACTATGTGGAGACCTACGTTCTCTGCTCCGAGTGCGGAAGACCCGACACAAGGCTGGAGAAAGAGGGGAGAGTTCTAATGCTGGTATGCACTGCGTGCGGCGCAAGAAGGCCCGTTAGGGTAAAGAAGAGCCGCACCACGCAGGAGGAGAAGGGTGTCATAAAGGTGGGAGATATAATGGAGGTGACCGTTCAAAGCGTGGGGAGACAGGGTGACGGGATGGTGAGAATGGGCAAATACCTCATGTTCATCCCAGGGTGTGGAAGGGGAGAGAAGGTGAAGGTCAAGGTGGAATCGGTAAAAGGAAATATCATAATCGCCCGCCCGGTGGAGTGAGGGCTCCCTCAGCTTAACGTTGCCCCTGGGGGAGAAGCCCTGCCAAAGACCTCTTCTCAGTAAGATTTACTCGCACAAGAGTAGCTTTTTTGCTTAAAAGTGGTGAATTGAAAAGAAATAATCCCCGGGTAAAAAACCCCGGGGGAGCTCCGCTTCAAAGCTTCACAGAAGCGGATTCTTACAGTTGGGACAGATTACCCAGCCCTCCTCTATGGGAGCGCCACAGTGTGGGCAGGTAAGTCCCCCAACAGCCTGCTGGGGTGCAGGGGCCTGGGGTGGCTGTTGCGGCGCAGGTGCCTGCGTTGGGGGCTGGGCCGCCTGTGGTGCCGCTCCCGGTGCACCTGCAGGCGGGAGCTGGGGCGGGGCACCCCCCGGAAGAGTGGGCTGGGCCGGTCCTGTTGGAGCCACTGGCGGCTTTTTCTTCCTCATAAGCATAACAACCACGAGGAGAACCACCGCAAGCACTACCACAACCACACCCAGCAGTAATGCGGTTGGTATTCCACCCTCCTCTCCGTCAGGAGAGGGTGGAGGTTTCTCTTTTTCCTCTTGGGGTTTCTGCACCTGGACAGGTTTCCTCACCGTGCTCTCACCATAGAGGTCTCCGTCGTACACCATCAGCGTAACGTAGTATGTTTTGGCGTCGTAAGTGCCAGGGTCTAGATATCTGTGGACGATCTCAAGTTCGGTGGTCGTCTGCTTCATTCCATCGCCGAAGTCCCATATGTACTGGACGGTATCGCCATCGGGGTCGGAGACCTCGGGTGCTATAAACTTCACTGTGAGGTTCTGCAGACCCGGCGTCTCCTCATCAGCGTCAACGATTATCACCTGGAAGTCCGTGGGGCTCTCGGGCGGGTCGTTCCTGTTGAGCAGAATGAAGGTCACCTCTTTTGTGTCTGACGCCCCAGAGGGGTCGGTGACGGTAAAGTTAACTTTTATCTCCACCCGGTCGTTGGTACCGAAGATCTCCTGTTTCTCGGTCTCCAGGGTGAACACACCGGTCTGAGAGTTGAGGTCCCACTCCACTCCCTTCTGGAGCACACCCGGCCCGATCAAGCTGTCAACCACATCTTGGAAGTCCGTTGAGAAAGTGAGCCTGGTCCTGTCGTTCACGTCAGGGTCGGTTGCCTTCAGGGTTATTGATATCTCATCACCCTGCGTGTAGGGGTTGTCAAGTCCCATTGGTTCTCCCACGAAGGAGGGGGGATCGTTGACGTTCTGCACGTCCACTGTTATAACCACATCAACCTTCCCTCCAGCACCGCCGTCGTCCACGGACACCACTACGGTCTGCTCACCCACATCGTCGTTTGTGGGGGTGAATGTAACGATTCCATCCTCAGTGACATCCACGTCAGGTATAGTGGTCCTTCTGACGTCCAGGTAAAACTCCAGTTCATCCCCCTCAATGTCTGAGGCGGAGATCTTGAACTTCATCTCCTGATCCTCTGTGGCTTCCATGTAGGCTTCGTTATCCCTCACTTGGATCGTGTCGATCGGGTTGTCTGGAGATGTCTCGAAGATCAGAAGTTCCTCAACCACCGGCGGGTCGTTCACAGGTGTTATCTGAACAGTCATGGTCTTGGTGACGTTGTAATGTTTGTCCTTTGCCATCAATGTTATCTCCCTCGTGCCATACATGTTAGGCAGCGGAGTTATTCTGAGGACCATTTGACCGGCACCCATGGTGATCTCTGCTCTGAAGACGTCGTTTTGCTCCACCTTGGACCAGTTGCCTATCGTCTCGTTCCAGATGAACATGTCCAGGGTGTCAAAGCCATCTGGGTCTGTGAAGACGTTGCTGAGGAGGAAGTCCGGCGGTGTTGAATCCTCATCGTATGGTCCTATCTGAGTTGGCGCCGCCGGAAGCACTCTAGGAGGCTGGTCATCCCATATTTCCACCTGGTGGGGGCAGATGTATTCATCGGCCCACTCGGGATCCAGGATGGGGTTCGTAACATCATCCTTGGCTATGACCTTGAAGTAGTGGAAGGTGGAATCCTGCAAAGGCTCCACACCAAGCTCCGAGCCCAGTATGTCAATGTAGTACTCCTTCCCGTCTGTGTAGTCGTTGTCGGTCTTGTAGAGGGCCTGGCCATCTGCAAGGATGTCGAAGACCTTCGGTGTGTCGTCGTAGTCGAATATCACCTGAAGGACAGAAGGCGGGTCGTTGTCCGCATCCACGTATGTCACGTTGACCCGGAAGGTGTCCTGAAGGTTCCCCCAGCGCCTCTCCATCTCTGGATCTATGGCCTTGACGTCGGCTCCTGCAATGACTGGCTTGTTGTTGGGCGGTATTTCATTGATAGTATATGAGACCGTGTAGTTTACGGGTATCTCAGCAATACCGCTGTTTACTATTACCCACCTGTTCTGAGATGAATCAAGATAAATGAAAACGGGGAGAGCGTAGAACCCCACGAAGAGCGCAGTTCGATTGGAGGCAGTATAATTATGAACCATGTGTAGGTTAACTGGGCTTGGATACCAGGTGGACAAAAGATTACTTCCGGTGGAATATCGGTAAGTGTACCACATAAGATTTTCTTCATAATTCACAAAGTAAGCGTAAGCTATCACTAGTGTTGTATACAGTGATGTGGAAGTTCTGGGTCTAAAATAGTTTATAGTGTCCAATGTTATATTGACATCCCAAATGGCTTCGGGGTTGTTCCCCGTTATATTAAAGCAATCCCAGTGGTCATAGAAGTTATTGAGATGCAATAGGCCGCTGTTCTGTGGTAGGGCAGTGGAATTGTAAAAGTCCTGGGCCTGAAGGTCTCCGTTGACCTTTACCGTAGGGTCAACCTCAAGAACGTACGACTGCCTGGGTATCGTGGTAGATGGGTTATTGGCCCTTATGCTGATTGTCCATAGGACTATGTAATACCATCTGAATTCCAAATAGGGATCATCATCCCATTCCGACAACTGCCCAAATGACTGGTGTGGTGCCTCCACTGATAGGTTCCAACCTTCTCTATATGGTGAGGAAAGATTTTCCGGATTGTTTGTGTCATCAAAATCGTCATAGTACCACCACGTCTCCCCATAGATGTCGAAGGTAAGGAAATAGTCATGTAAAACAAAAATGTCTATATAGTCAAAATTCACATCAGCTGGACCCTCCCAGTCATCTGGATTCCGCTCTATCAACTCCTGTACGCCCTCAGAACTCCAGCTCTTCAGATGCAATGTGAGATTTGTTAAAAGTCCTCCCGGGCTGGAATCGGAATCCAGCGCAATTTTATAAATGTCTATATCATCCTGGCCCTGGGGGGTTGCAGATCCAAACGATCCTGATACATCGGTTTTTTCCGTCTTTGAAGATATGTATGTGCCGTTAGCTGGGGAATCGTTTGGCTCTTGCTCATTGAGAGTTGCCCTGGACGATGGAACACCAGCAAGCGTTAAGGGCGAAAGTCCGTGCGTCTCGAATTCTGAAAGTGGCATACTTCCTGTTTCAACTGTGCTCTCAAGGTCAGTCAAAGTCTTTGCAAAACTTTCTGCACCCTCAGTCAACTTCAATTGCTTTTGTAATGGTGCTTGTGGGAAAAACTGTTCGTTTTCGTAGCCGGGGAACATTCCCAAAGCCTTCCTTGCACTTATTACCTCCATTATTCCAGAAGGCACCTCTTCCAAAGGCACAGGCTCTATCTTCACCCTGTCGTCAGTGCTTATTACCGTTCCAACAAAGCTGTCTGAGTGCTGGCTGCTCCCTTCATCCTTCTCTCCCATGTCAACAGCTAGATACTGGGGCGACCATGGTATAAAGAGAAAGGCTGCAAGGATCGCTGCCAGAACATATATCTTTTCACGTTTCATTTTCTACACACCTCCAACGTCTCTATGAAGCCTTCTGAGTTTCTCAGAAGGGCTACGGGTTTGGCTTTAACGTTAAGTCTTAAATAAACTTTCCCCGTTAGCTGTCACTAAAATCGTACCTCCCCCTTTTCTAGTCATCAATATAGGCGTAGTTAAAGAGGGGGCAAAAAAATATAACCCCTCCTTTCATAGCTCCCTCACCATGAAGATAATCTTCCTAGGCACCGGTGGTGGCAGGATTGTCACTGTAAGCCAGGAGAGGCATACCGGCGGTATATACATTAAAGGAAAGAGGAGAATACACATTGACCCGGGACCGGGGGCGGCGCTCCTTCTTAAAAAAGAAGGGCTCTCCCCTATGGAAACAGATGCTATCCTTGTAAGCCACTGCCACCCAGATCATTACAACGACGCCGAGGTCCTCATGGAAGGGATGTATCTCAAAGAGAGAAAACCCAGGGGAGCGCTCATAGCGCCCAGAAGTGTGACGGAAGGAATGGATAACATCGGCCCCGCCATATCGCAGTATCATCAGAGCAGGGTCAGCGAGGTGATAACAGCTCACCCGGGGAGGGTAATCCCTCTGGGAAGCCTCAAGGTAGTTCCGTTCAAGACCTATCATAACGAGCCGCTCTCCGTAGGCTTTATCATACGTGGGGATGAAGGGAACATTTCCTACATCTCAGACACCGCCCTTCACAAAAGCCTTCTGAAACATCAGAATGACATAGACCTCCTGATACTATCCGTCACCCGCCCGCTTCAGTCCAGGATAAAATATCATCTCTCCACAGAGGATGCCGCATATCTGATTGAGAGGATAAGGCCAAAGATGGCCATTTTCACGCACTTCGGGAGGAAGGCTTTAAAATCCATTCCTGAGCTGCAAGCGGGCTGGACCTACAAAAAAACGCGGATCAAGACCGTAGCAGCGCAAGACGGAATGGTTCTGGAGCTCAAAGACGGTAACGTAGAGCTCCTGCGGGAGAAGTGGACCGATTTTTAACCACAAGTCCCAACACATCTTTTTCTTGCGTTAAAATGAGTTGAAAGTTTTCCAATATTTATTGAATCCCAGCACTTTAGTAATGTTTATTTAAAAGAAGAATATAGGGAGGTGGTGACCGGAAGATAGCGGGGTGGGGTAGCCAGGATATCCCGGCGGGCTCATAACCCGCAGATCGGTGGTTCAAATCCACCCCCCGCTACCATTTTCATATGTGCACTCTCCCCATATTATTGGGCTATCTTCAAACTTTATTTCATGTTTGGTTATCACATTCTTGACAATGTTTATATAAGGGTACTTATTGTCCCTACTGCTCAAAGATGGATGAAGCCATGGCCCCACGATAGGGATAAATCAAATCCCGCGCACCCCGTGCCTAGGCGGTTCTAAACGGGGTGCAATCGTAACGGCCAGGGCGGATTTAGGGCGCATCCCACGGGTGCTGCTCGCGAGAGCGGATTGAGGAGGAATAAGATGCCTAGGATAAGGCGACCCAGAAGGGGCTCTATGGCCTACTATCCAAGGAAGAGGGCCAGGAGTGAAATCCCCCACATACGCTCATGGCCAGAGATAGATGGGGGACCAAAGATCCAGGGCTTTGCAGGCTATAAAGCGGGGATGACCCACGTGTTCGTGGTGGACTATCGCCCTACATCAACCACCTCAGGCAAAGAAGTAATGGTACCTGTCACGGTGGTTGAGACACCGCCCATGAAGGTGCTGGGAATCAGGCTATACAAGGACACACCCTACGGTCGTAAGGTGGTCAAAGAGGTCTGGCATCCGAAGCCTGACAGGGAGATAGCGCGAAGGATTCCCTATCCGAAAAACGTCTCAAAGCCCAAGGCGAAGGACCTGAAAGGGCTTGAGGTGGACGACGTACGCCTAATAATGTACACTCAGCCCTACCTGGTCACAGGGGTGCCGAAGAAGGCCCCCGAGATTATGGAGATAAGAGTAGGCGGGGGCACCGTAGAGGAGAGGATCGATTACGCCCTTTCAAAACTGGGAAAAGAGATACCGTTTGAAGAGTTTCAGAAGGCAGGGGCCATGGTGGACGTGATTGCGGTCACAAAGGGGAAAGGATATGAAGGACGTGTGAAGCGCTTCGGTGTGAAACTGTTAAGCCACAAGAACAGCAAACATCGGAGGATGATTGGGACCCAGGGGCCCTGGCACCCCAACTGGATTATGCACACAGTGCCCTCTTCGGGTCAGATGGGATACCACCAGAGAACAGAGTTCAACAAGAGGGTATTGAAAGTGGGGGATAACGGGAGGGAGATAACCCCCAGGGGCGGATTCCTCCATTATGGCGTTGTGAGAAACTCCTATGTTATCATTCACGGAACGATTCCGGGGCCCGTAAAGAGGCTGATACGGTTCAGGGATCCCATAAGAAGGCGCGGCGTTGAGGTGGAGGTACCCCAGATAACCTACATCTCAACAGCCTCCAAACAGGGCACGTGAGGAGGTCTTGTAAATGGCACAGGCAAAAAGAGGGAGAAAGAAAAAGGGCGTATCGCCAGGGGCAGGGGAGAAGGTCAACGTTTACGATCTTCAGGGAAAGGTGGTGGGGGAAATAGAATTGCCCCCAGTGTTCCAGACACCTTTTAGACCTGATGTGATTCACCGCGCCGTAGTGGCCGCCCAGGCCAACAGAAGACAGCCATATGGTCCCTCAAAAAAAGCGGGCATGAGGCATGCCGTGTCAACTTGGGGTAAGGGGAGGGGAGTGGCAAGGGTCCAGAGGTTGACCCAAGGCAGAAGAGCGGCGGAATCCCCCAACAACGTTGGTGGACGACGTGCGCATCCGCCGAAGCCGGAGAAGGACTGGACCAAGAAAGTAAATAGGAAAGAGCGCCTTCTGGCTATACGCTCAGCCCTTGCGGCCACAAAGGACCCGGAGCTTGTCAGAGCTAGAGGTCACAGGGTCCCCGAGGACAGGACCCTCCCTGTAGTTGTGGTCGATGAGTTCCAGAGCATAAAGAAGACCTCCGAGGTCATGAAGGTTCTCAGGAATCTAGGCCTAGAGGACGACGTAATCAGAGCGAAAGAGGGCAGACACATCAGAGCTGGGAAGGGGAAGAGGAGGGGGAGGAAGTACCGTCAGCCCAAATCTCTCCTCATGATAGTCCCTGAAGACTCTGATGTCTTAAGGAGTGGAAGGAACCTTCCGGGGGTCCATGTGGTTACACCAAGAACCCTCAACGCGGAATACCTCGCCCCAGGAGGTGTCGCGGGGCGACTCACCCTAATCACCCAGAGTGCACTGAAAGGCATGGGGGGTGAAGGAAGATGAGGGACGAGGTGCTCCTGAAACCGTATGTGACGGAAAAGACTATGGACCTGCTGGAGAGACACAATTCGATTGTCTTCATAGTGAGAAAAGACGCTACGAAGCCCGACATAAAACGTGCATTTGAGAAGATGTTCGGGGTGGTCGTGGAAGGCGTGAGGACGAAAAATACCAAGCACGGCAAGCAGGCGATTATAAAATTAGCCAAGGGCTACTCGGCGGAAGAGGTGGGGATGAGAATCGGTCTCTTCTGAAGGAGGTTGAGAGATGGGAAAAAGAATCATATCTCAGAGGCGTGGTCGTGGTGGACCTAAGTACCGCGCCCCCTCTCACAGATATCTAGCAGATGTCAAGCTCCCAGCTGTGAAAGCGGGTGAAGGGGTCGTTGTGAAGCTCACACATGACCCGGGCCACACCGCACCCCTAGCGAAGGTGAGGGTGGGAGACAAGTACTTTTATATGATCGCACCGGAGGGGCTCGCCGTCGGTGAGAAGATATACATAGGAACCAACGCTCCAATAAAACCCGGCAACATCCTCCCCATAAGCAGCATACCCGAAGGAACACCCATATACAACCTAGAGCTCAACCCCTTCGATGGCGGGAAGGTGGCAAGGGCGGGAGGCACCATGGCCATGGTGGTCAGCCACGGGGAGAAGGTGGTTGTACAGTTGCCCTCAGGACAGTTCAGGGCCCTGAGCAGGGATTGCAGGGCCATTGTGGGCGTGGTGGCGGGTAGTGGAAGAAAGGACCTGCCCGTTGCAAAGGCGGGGAAGAAACACCATATGCTGAGCAGCAAAGCAAGGGTCTGGCCCAAGACCTCCGGGGTGGCCATGAACCCTGTTAATCACCCCCACGGAGGGGGCTCTCATCAGCATGTGGGAAGACCCAATACAATAAGCAGGAACGCACCCCCGGGGAGAAAGGTCGGGAGGCTTTCCCCGAAGAAGAAATCGAAGAAAAAATCCCTGAAGAGGTGAGATGGTTATGGCAAAGCGCGGTACAACTGCCAAAAGTGCAAGAAGGCGGGCGAGGAAGGCGAAGAGGGGAGAGGTGGTGGGCAGAAAGAAGGAGTTCACATATCGCGGGTACACACTGGAGGAGCTTCAGAAAATGTCCATTGAGGAGCTCATTGAAATCCTTCCTGCCAGAGCTAGAAGGAGTATAAAGAGGGGACTTCTTGAGAAGCACCAGAAATTCTGGAAGAAGGTGGAGAGGGGAGACGAGGTAATAAGAACCCACGACAGGGATATTATCATCCTACCCTCTCTCGTGGGAAGAAAGGTGGCGGTTCACAAGGGCAACTCCTTCGAAGAGATAACGATAAAGCCGGAGATGATTGGACACTATCTGGGAGAGTTCGCACTGACGCGAAAGATGGCAAAGCACACCGGTGTGGGTGTGGGAGCTACTCGCTCTTCCAAACATCTGCCGCTTAAATGAGGGGTTGAAATGTCGCTTAAATATGTGGTGGAGACGGATCCAGAGACCATGGCCAAGGCCCTAGGCAGGGACCTCCCCATCTCAAGAAAACACGCCGTTGAGATCTGCAGGGCTATTAAGGGGATGGATCTTGAGAAGGCCGAAGAATATCTTGAGAATGTCATCAAGCTCAAGCAGCCCGTCCCCTTCAAAAGGTACAACAGGATGGTAGCTCACAGAAAGGGAAAGGGCTTCGGACCCGGGAAATACCCCGTGAAGGCAGCAAAATATATCTTGAAGGTCCTGAAAGACGCTGAATCGAATGCAGAATATTCAGGGCTGGACACGGACAGACTATACATTTATCACATATCTTCACACAAGGGAAGAACATATGAAGGATGGATGCCGCGTGCCCACGGCAGAGCCACTCCGTGGAACCAGGAGACAGTGAACATTCAGGTGGTTCTTAAGGAGAGGGAGGAGGAGTAGAATGGCAGCAGAGAGGAAGTTCGTAAAAGAGAATCTGAGAAGGGTACTCCTCAAAGAATACCTACTCAAAGAGACCGAGAGGGCAGGCTTTGGCGGCCTTAACATAGTTAGAACTCCCCTTGGCACCAGCATAAGCCTCATTGTGGAGCGCCCCGGGATGGTGATCGGCAGGAAGGGTCAGTTCATAAAAAAGCTCACACACGAGGTGGAGAGCCGGTTCAAATTCGAGAACCCACAAATAGACGTTCAGCAGGACAGAAACCCCAATCTAAATCCCATGATAATGGCTCAGAAGCTAGCTAACGCACTTGAAAGAGGATGGCACTATAGGCGAGCTGGTCACTCCACGTTGAGAAGAATAATGGATGCAGGGGCGAAGGGGTGCCTAATTATAGTGGCAGGAAAATTGACCGGCCAGCGGCATAGAACGGAGAAGTTCAAGGCTGGGCATATAAAGTTCTGCGGCGAGCCCGCAGAAAAGCACATCCTACGGGGACGAGCCATAGCGAAGAAGAAACTTGGTGTGATAGGCGTGACCATAATAATTATGCCACCCGATGCTCGTCTCCCAGATGAAGTGACACTGAAGGATGTCACATTAGAAGATCTAGCAGAGAAGGGAGTCCTCCCCGAGGAGACCATTGAAGAGCTCAGAAAGGCTGGAGTACTGAAAGAAAAAGCGGAGACACCGGAGGGAGAGGAAGGCGAGCCTGAAAGAAAAGAGGAGGAGACCGGCAAAGAAGAGGTCTCCGTAGGGGGCGAGGAGGGCGAGAAGGACGCAGGAGCTAAGCCCTCCGAAGAAGCGGTGGAGAGCTCGGGGAAGGGCAAAGAGGATTCTCCCAAAGATTCCGACCAAGATTCAAAGGCTGGTGTGGATGAGAGTACCACCTCCCCCAGTGAGGGGGAGAAGGTGGAAGAGGTGAAAGATGATGGCACGTCTGAGAGCGGATGATATTAGAGCCATGAAGCCTGACGAGAGAGCCAAGAAGCTTAAAGAGCTCCGGGAGGAGTACATCCGGGAGATGGGTATGGCCGCTATGGGCGGTGCACCGGTAAACCCCGGGAGAATCAGAACTGTGCGGAGAGACATCGCCAGGCTTCTGACAATCATGCACGAGGAGGGCGAGATCTAATGGTTGATATATGTCCGCGATGCGGCCTCCCAAAGGACCTGTGCGTGTGTGAGGAGATTGCAAGAGAACAACAACAGATAAAGGTGACAACCCAGAAGAGGAGATATGGCAAGGTGGTCACTGTAATATCCGGCTTTGACACTTCTGAGATAGATGTTGAAAATCTGGCAAAAGAGCTAAAGACAAGATGTGCAGCCGGTGGCACTGTGAAGGACGATACAATAGAACTTCAGGGTGACCATAAGAAAAAGGTGATTGAGATCCTGAAAGAGAAAGGCTACAAAGAGGTAGTGGAGGAATGAGAAAAAGAGATGCCCTGATGCTTTACGGCGGTGAGGTGATAGGATTGAAGATAAAGGTCACAGACTCCCCGGATCCCACCCTCATAGGGAGAGAAGGGTGGATCGTTGACGAAAGTGAGAAGACCCTGATAATGAATGTGGGAGAGAGGGGGGAGATCACCGTTCCGAAAAAAGGGCTGCGTTTTACAGTAGAGGATTTCGTGGATTCGCATCCCTCAGCCGCTATCATCAGCAAATTGGGACGTGTGGAGATGGACGGCAATATGCTCCTTCACCGCCATCACAGCAGATTGAAGAAGGTGGACAAAATAATATACTCAAAAAAGGGAAGGAAAGAGGTGTGATACATGTACTGGTCCGAGGACGAAGAGGGGAAGGAAGATAAAGAAACCCCAAAGGCCGAAGAGGCAGGGGAGGAAGTATACAAGCCCGAGCTTCACGCTCAGGAGATTGAAAAGGTTCAGCTGAAGAAGAAGGTTCCTGTTAAGAAGAAGGGGAAAACCCTGAGAAAGAGAAAGGCTCCAAAGGTGAAATACAGAGATATAGGCGTGGACGTTCCGCCACCGGATAGGGAGTGCCAGGATCCATACTGTCCCTTCCACGGAAAGCTACCCGTCAGGGGTCAGATTATAGAGGGTGTTGTTGTCTCAACCAAAATGCAGAACACCGTTGTGGTCCAGCGCGAGAGGCTTAGATATATCCCGAAGTACGAAAGATATGAAAAGAGAACTTCAAGGTATTTCGCACACTGGCCTCCCTGCATAGACCTTGAAGTTGGTGACATGGTGAAAATTATGGAATGCCGTCCACTCAGTAAGCACAAATCCTTTGTGGTAATAGGGAGGTTGTAAGAGATGAAAGGGGTAGCGGGTAGACAGCATCGCGGACTCCCTGTAGGTGCTTATGTCAATTGCACCGACAATACTGGAGCCAAGGTGGTCAGGATCGTACAGGTCCTTAAGTACCATGGAGTACATAGAAGATATCCATCCGCCGGCGTGGGAGACATGGTTCTCGTCTCCGTGAAGAAGGGGACGCCGGAGATGAGAAAGCAACTATTTCCCGCGGTTGTGGTGAGGCAGAGAAGGCCCTACCGCAGACCCGATGGTATAATGGTGTCCTTTGAAGACAACGCGGTAGTGCTGACGAACCCCAATGGAGACACAAAGGGCTCTGAGATAAAGGGCCCTGTGGCGAGAGAGGCGGCGGAGAGGTGGAGCAGGATAGCCGCCACAGCATCAATAATACTGTGAGGTGATATGATTGGTTAGAGTAAGATCAAGTCATCCTAGAAAACAGAGAAAGTTCCTCTACAACATGCCCAAACATCTTGCAAGACACACATTCACGGTGAGACTAGACCCTGAAAAATATGGAGACGTGCCCGTCAAAAGGGTCGTAGTCAGAAAAGGGGATACAGTGAAGATAATAAGGGGCGGGCTCAAAGGTCACGAAGGTAAGGTTTTGAAGGTGAGCCTGAAGAAAAGAAGGCTTACAGTGGAGGGCGCCACTTTGCAGAAACCTGATGGGAAGCTGGTGGCCCGATGGATTCATCCCTCCAACGTGGTGATAACCAAGCTTGACCTATCGGACCCCTTAAGGAAGGAAAAGTTCAAAATGTTAAAGGAGGAGGGTGAATGAAAAGGAATATGAAGAGATTTGTGGCCCCTAGGTCTTGGCCCATAGAAAGAAAAACCCATTTCTGGGCCGTAAAGCCAAGGCCAGGCCCGCACCCAGCGGACAGGTCGCTCCCCCTCCTGGTGGTGTTGAGGGATCTCCTTGGAGTGACCTCCACTGCTTCGGAAGCCAGGAAAATACTGTCTCAGGGACAGGTGGTGGTGGACGGCGTAGTCAGAAAGGACAGGAAATTCCCTGTAGGGCTGATGGACGTCATCTTCCTGCCGAAGGTGAAAAAGTTCTATAGAGTTTTTCTGGACCACCATGGAAGAATTATTCTAAAGGAGATTGACGATACTGAAGCCCGCTGGAAGCTCTGCAGAATAGAGAAGAAGATGACGGTGAAAGGTGGCAGGACCCAAATAACCCTTCACGACGGAAGAAACATACTCCTCCCCCCGGGGAATGTACCCTATAAAACAGGGGATGTTCTGAAGATTGCTTTCCCCTCCCAGGAGATACTGGAGCACCTCCCCTTCAGGGAAGGAATGACTGCATATCTCATAGGGGGCAATCACGTAGGAGAGATCGCTAAGATAAAAAGCTATGAGGTGACAAGATCCCCCTTCCCGAACGTTGTCAACTTCCAGGAGGGATTCTCCACCATCAAAGACTACGTCTTCATCGTAGGCGGGAAAACCCCTGTACTGAGCCTTCCCGAGGTGAAGGTGATGGAGAAGGAGGTGGCGTGAGATGGCTGATGATAACCCCATGAGGGAGATAAGGGTG
>Ga0190360_1000424_pt1 | contig 24200 bp, 18 predicted proteins | sample 48721834_MG_FD_161271 | JGI IMG/M metagenome (GOLD analysis project Ga0190360, IMG submission 161271) | Hydrothermal vent microbial mat bacterial communities from Southern Trench, Guaymas Basin, Mexico - 4872-18-3-4_MG | ecosystem: Environmental > Aquatic > Marine > Hydrothermal vents >... | reverse complement strand
CCAAGCTCTGCTTTAAACCTGATGCCATCGCCTTTCCGGCAAACAGCCGGGAGATCGCCCAAATCCTTTTGCTTGCAAACGAGGAATATTTTCCTGTTGTCCCCAGGGGCAAGGGAAGCGGCAAAAGCGGGGGGGCACTGCCCGTTGAAGGCGGGCTCGTGCTGGCAATGGATCGTTTTGATCGCATCCTGGAGATAGATCCCGACAATCTCATTGCAAAAGTTGAGCCCGCGGTCATCACAGCATCATTTCAAAAAGAAGTGGAAAAATATGATCTTTATTACCCCCCGGATCCGGCAAGCACGGAGATCTCCACTATCGGAGGAAATGTGGCAGAATGCGCCGGAGGACTTAAAGCTGTAAAATACGGCGTCACAAGGGACTATGTTTTGGGCCTAGCCGTTGTGCTGCCCACCGGTGAAATCATCAAGACAGGAGTTGAAACTCCCAAAGGTGTGGTTGGTTACGATCTGACCAGACTGATCGTGGGATCAGAAGGAACACTTGCTGTAATTACCCAGATTACACTCCGCCTGATTCCAAGGCCTGCCACTTCAACTACCTTGCTGGCTTTTTTCCCTGACGCCGCAGCTGCGGTTCGCGCAGTTTCTCGAATTATCCGTAGCGGGGTGGTTCCGACTGCCATGGAGTTCCTGGACAGGTTGTGCATGGATTGCGTGAGAGAGGACATGCCTACGGAAATTCCTTCTGATTGCAATGCCCTGCTTTTACTTGAAATAGACGGTGAGGAATCTTCCGTCACGTCAATGGCAGATAAGGTCAAGGACATCTGTGCTGGTTCCGAAGCCATCCACGTCCGCGCCGCATCAAACAAGGAGGAGGCTGAAAGCCTATGGGAGGCCAGGAGAAATGTTTCTCCCTCTGTTTACAAGCTAAGACCTCACAAAGTGAGCGAGGATATTGTGGTACCCAGAACGCGCATGGCTGAGCTCGTCTCTTTCTTGAAAAGGCTGGCAAACAAGTACGGTCTTCCCATGCCCGCTTACGGGCATGCAGGAGACGGCAATGTGCACGTGAACATAATGTTCGACAAGGGTATTCCTCAAGAAGCCCGAAGTGTTGATGAAGCCATAAAAGAATTGTTCCGCAAAGTGATAGATATGAATGGAACCATCTCAGGGGAACACGGGATTGGAATAACCAAAGCGCCTTACATAGAAATGGAAATTTCCCGGCCGGCTTTGCAACTCATGGTCCGCCTTAAGAAGGCTTTTGATCCTAAAGGAATTTTGAATCCCGGCAAAATCTTCCCTTACAAGAGCTGATCTTTACTCTTGTAATCCTTGGTGTCGTAAAATTTCTCAACATTAACCAGGTTCAGCTTCTCAAGCGCCTTCTTAAGCGGCACACTTGTTATTTCGCCGTGGCTCAGGCTGGCCATCCGTCCGAAATCCTCGTTAACAATCATGTCAATTGCCGCTATACCGAATTTGCGGCCCATACGCCTGTCGTAGGCGGTGGGCGAACCCCCTCGTTGAAGGTGCCTCAGCGCAACATAGCGCACCTCCATGTTGGCTCTTTTTTCTATTTCTTCCGCAAGAAAGCCGCCTATCCCACCAAGATAGTAATTGCCGAAACCGTCCCTGCCACGTCTCTCGTGAACTTCTTCCATACCTCTTGGTTTAGCACCTTCTGAAACCAGAACAATACTGTAACGCTTTCCCTCCTTTTTTCTCATCTTCAAAAGCTCTATCACTCGATCGATCACGAAATCGTGCTCCGGTATTAGGATGATTGCCGCAGCCGATGCTTCCCCGCCCGCAAGCGCCAGCCATCCAGCCCTCCTCCCCATGGTCTCCACCACAAAGATTCGGCTGTGAGACCCTGCCGTGATACGCAACCTGTCAATATCATGGGTGATAATATTTACTGCCGAATCAAACCCGAGGGTGTAATCGGTCTCTGAAAGGTCTTTGTCGATTGTCTTAGGGATCCCCACCACTTTTACGCCTTCCCTAAACAGCTTGTAGGCTACCCCGAGGTTGTCAAAACCTCCAATCACGATAAGGGCATCAAGTCCCAGTTTCTTCATGTTTTGCACAACCTTTTCCGAACGATCCTTCTTGGGGTCAAACGGATTCACCAGGCTGGTGCCGAGTCTCGTGCCCCCGTACCTGTCCCATGTCCGCACAATGTTCCCGTCAAGTCGCGTGGTCCAGCGCTTAACACTTTCCTTCTTGTCAGGTTTCACCTCTATCAGGCCCTTCCACCCGTCAACAATACCTATGATCTCAAACATCGTCCCCCTGATGGGAACAAGATCTTTGTCAAGCGCCGAGTTTACAAGCCAGTGAATGGCGCTGTTGATCCCGGGGCAGTCCCTGCCTGCTGAAAGGACACCAACTCTTGTTTTCATATACCACCTCCGGAGGAAATTTCCTCCTCCAAGCCCTTTCTCATTCTTGTAACTATAGAGAAAGCAAAGTTGTGTGTCAAGCACACGACAAAGCGCCTAGTCCTGCTGGCGGATTATTATGCCATGGTGCAGCGGCCGATTTAGGCTTGCCAGACCTGCATTGTTCGTGTATTAGTCGTGTATCCGGGATAAAGGCTTGGCAGAGAATTTTTCTATAGGCCTTCATTGTTTGATCAGTGGCCGCTTTCGCTCAGAGCAACTGCGCCCCGGGGTAGAGGATAACGTCACATGGACGTTGGAACCGGCATTTTTCTTGGAATCGTTCAAGGCCTCACGGAGTTTCTCCCAATCAGCAGCTCCGGCCATCTGGTTTTTTTTCAACACCTTTTTGGATACAGCGAACCTGAGCTCTTTTTTGATGTTGTCCTTCACATGGGTACACTTGTGGCTGTTTGCCTCTATTTTCGTTCAGACATTGGTTCAATGATAGCCGGGTCATGGATCTTCGTAAAAAATCTCTCAGGTTCAGCACGAGAAGCTGTAAGCCGAGAACAAAAGGACCATGCACTCCTAACACTATGGGTGATAGTCGGCACAATTCCCACTGCCCTAATCGGCATACTCTTTGAGGGGCCCCTTGAGAGCCTTTTCGGCTCCGTGTTTGCTGTCGGTATTATGCTTGTTTTAACAGGGATAATCCTTGGGCTCACACGCTTTTTGCCGAACCGGTTCAACAACCGCACCCAAGTTGGTGTTCTGGCTTCCCTGGCTGTAGGCTGTGCGCAGGGAATCGCCGTCATCCCTGGAATCTCAAGGTCAGGTGCCACAATCGTGTGCGGGATGCTATTCAAGCTGGAAAGGGATCTTGCAGCCCGGTTCTCGTTTCTCCTTTCCATACCTGCAATACTCGGAGCAATGCTAATCCAGCTTAAAGACGTAGGACCTGCTCGCATGAATTACTTGTCATTGCTGGCAGGGTTTTTCTCTTCGGCACTGGTTGGGCTCATTGCCCTCAAGATCCTGATGGGGGTTGTCAGAAAGGGAAAGCTTCACTACTTTGCCCCCTACTGCTGGGCTCTTGGGCTCATCATCATTATTCTGCAACTCAAAACAATTATCTGCTCTTGATGCTTCCCATTCCCAGAAGCCTGAAAGTAACCATAAAGCTGTTTACATTCTCGGCTCTCTGCGCAATCACCCTTACGCCCCAGCACTGGGACTGGTAGTCAAGCCAGCAACTTCTATCAATATCTCTTCGCAGCATCAGATCGCGGCTCTCTGAAAACCCAGTAGTAAATCCGTAGGGAAGGTTAAGTGTCAGGCTGTAACTGAGACTTTTGCTCACCCCTTTCTCCTGGAGGTAATTAACAACAAGACTATCAAACCTTCCCCCTGAGCGCGGAATGCTCAAATCCAAGGCCACCTCTGCCCGGGACACACTATGATCATAATAATCCCACTCTGCCCCGCTATACAGGGTGAGAAAAGAAGAAAACCTAAGGTTCATTTCTCCAACAAGCGGATCAAAAGGCCTCCTTCTTTGTTCTGGATTTTCATGACGGCGCGCCTCAGTCACGTCGTATCCTTGAGTCAATGTAAGGGTGCCCCATTGTACGTATTCGAGCCCATTTTTTTTCTTCTCTTTTCGTGCATCAAAGAAGTTTTCAAGAGAAAAACTTATCCTGTTGACCTTTCCTTCAACATCAATCGGCTCAAACCAGGCGCTTTGTTTATCCTGGGCTCGGGGCGCTCGGTATTCATAGCTAAGAGAGGGTGCTAATTTGTGTTTAAGCGCAGCATTATTTCCAAAGCCAAGGTTAAATACCCTTTCTGCGGTTGCTGAAAGCCGGGCCTTGAAATCATAGGCACCTTTTGATTGGTTCCCAACCTGTCCCTCCGCTTCGTCAGTCCATTGGGTGTTCAGGGTGTAGCCGAGCGATGGCTCGAACTCAACATATCGGCCAAGCCACATAGGATAAGACAAGCCGGGCGATACACTTGCCCTGTGCCCCTTAATGCCTGCATCGCGCCAAATGTAGCCATACTCGGTATCCAGCCCCAAAAAAGGCGGTGACTGTCTCAAGGTCCCGGGAAGCATTTCAAACCTCCCTTCAGCTAAAGGCTGGGGAGTGTTGTCAGTGGGAGGATTTTCAGGCCGCTCATAGTACGATGTCGCGGCCTGAAAGCTGTAGTCCTCTCCGTCGCGGCCAAGCCGGAGTGAAGACCTTCTTGTTGGAGATCGCCTCTCATCCATCTCTCTCCCGAAATCCCCAGCAAGGTCAGGTCTTGCCTGGTATCCAAAAAGGTTGCTTTCAAACTCCTTCAAATAATCCTGGTCGCTCACAAAATCGGCGTCCAACCGCACATCCAAACCGAGCGGGAGGTTCTGGTTTGCCTTACCTCTGAACCAGTAACGCGTCCTATTTGTTCTTGGATACGGACTGAGGTCGGCTTCCTTTGGATCGGCAAGGTTCTTCACTGCCACCCTGTCCTCTAAAATATCAAACAACGCTGCGCCCTTGGATCCAGCCTCCGCCACATAGCGCGCTTCCAGTCCCTGCATCAAGCCTCGCTTGCTCATAAGCCGCTCATAAAAGGTGGCATCCATTTGATCTGCAAACGCCCAGAAAAAAGGAACTTCACCTTCCAGGCCATTCCGGCCCGAGTATCCTATGCTTGGGGGCAGGAACCCTGTCTGCCTTTTTGTTTTAACGGGAAAAATAGCGTAAGGGAAATACATTACGGGAAAATTTCTAATTCTGAACACGGCATTTTTCACCGACCCGTATCCTTCTATTGTGACCTTGACATCTGAGCCTGTTATGCTCCAGTCAGGTTTTTCTCCATCACATGTCGTCAGGCGGCAGTTTTTGACCCGGTAGGTACTGGGGCCGGTTTTTTGAATGAGGTCACCGCTGATATAGTAGTGGTTTTTTTGAATGAAAAGATGTCCCTTGCTTATTCGACCCCGGCGGGTAATCAGATTTAAAAGAGCAGATTGACCTGAGAGCTCATCCCCGTTTGCTTTAACAATAACGCTACCCGATAATTCCACGACCCCCGTTTTCTCGTTATACTTTGCTTTTTGTGCTGAAATCACCTGGCCCTGTCTTTTAATGACCACGTCCCCTTCCGCCACGTAGAGGCCCTTTGTTTCATCATAGCTCATGGTGTTCGCCGTGATTGTCCATGGCTCATGTCCCCGGCCAATCAGCCTGTCCCGTGGGGAAGCATCAACGGCCAATAATGGAGTGCATTTCAGTGCCAGGGAGAAAAAAAGGAGGGCAAAAAAGAGGACTCGGTTCAATATGATTCCTGATCTCTTATCTCTCATGGTCACCGGATTGGGAGGGTTTGGGGTTCCTGCTCCCATGTTTTAGATATTTTGTGGGGTTAATTGACCTGCCTTACAGGATCAGGTTTGAATTTTTCAGGGTCAAGGTAGCTCAGTGCTTCTCCTACCGTAAAAAGGGACCCAGTTACCAGGATTGCATCACCGGGCCTAGCCATTGCTTTTGCTCTCTGGAGGGCCTCTGGTATGGAATCTACACTTTCTCCTGCCCCTTTTATACGTTCGGCCTCCTTTTTCAGGGCTTCAGGGCTTGCGGCCCTGTAATAGTGCGGCCTCGTGTATAGGGTGTAGTCGGCAATACCAGCCACTCTTCGAAGCATCCTTGCAATATCCTTGTCCCCCATTACGCCAAGAACCAGGATCAGATTCCTGTAAGAAAAATCTCTTGTTATTGAATCAACCAGTTCCCGGATTGCCGCCGGATTGTGCGCCCCGTCCAAAATTAGCAGGGGATTTCTGGAAAAAACATGCATTCTTCCAGGCCAGTTCGGATACTTCAACCCATGCTTTATGTGCTCGATCGTGACCTCAAATCCCCCTCTTTCCAGTATCTCAACCACTGCAAGGGCCAGAGCGGCATTGCGATTCTGGTACCTGCCATTGAGCCCCAGCTCAAGGCCCCCCAGCTTGCGTGAAAGGCCATAGTAATTCAAAGTTTTCCCATTTTTCCGGTACCGGATGTGTTTCCCCACCCGCCACAGAGGAGCTTTTTTTTGGCTACACTCACCACGAACTACATCCAGGACAGAAGGCTGGGTTACGGCAGTGACGACATCAACCCCCTCTTTTATGATACCTGCCTTTTCCCTGGCAATATCAGTGAGCCTTGGTCCCAGGAAAAACTGGTGCTCAAGGGAAATGTTTGTAATGACGCTCAAAGCCGGTTTGATGACATTCGTGGCATCGAGCCGCCCCCCCATGCCCACCTCCATAATAGAAACGTCGGTCTTCTCCCTGGCAAAATAGATGAGGGCCATTGCAGTTGTTACCTCAAAAAAGGTGGGAGGCTGTTGTGGATTGATGGCATCAATGACTTCAGCGGCTATTGAAGCGGCTTTGTTTTGTGATATTTCCCGCCCGTTGATGCGAAAACGCTCGGTGAACCTTACCAGGTGCGGGGAGGAGTAAAACCCAACCTTGTAGCCTGCGCTTGAAAGAATGGATTCCACCATGGCCCCGACCGATCCCTTCCCATTGGTGCCGGCAATATGGAGATATTTTTGGCCACGGTGTGGGTCTCCAAACGCTTTTAGAAGGTTCAAGGTCTTTGACAGCCCGAACTTTATCCCGTATTTTTGCAATCCGTAAAGGTACTGGATTGCTTCATCATATGAAGTCTTCCCCTCGCCCATAAACCAGCTTTCTTGCCTCCAGACTCCCCTTTTCGCACGAAGTGCCCCTCACACTTTCTCAAGGCTCGTGTAGCCGAGATGAAGAAGCTTTCTGCCGAAATCCCTGAAAAGGACCTCAACCTTCTCTCCGCCTGCGATGCTGGATATCACGCCATCCCCGAACGCAGGATGTCTGACCCTGTCTCCCAGTCGGAGCCCTGTAGGCGTCCTGTTTTTGTAATAGTGCTGCACTGCTTCGGCATTTACCCTCCACCCGGCCTCTTTCCTTGGTGGAACATAGCCCCTGGAATCGTGAACCGTAACTCCTTGAGGGAGTGCGCGAATAAAAGAGCAGAGCCCTCCTTCGCGGGCCATGTGCCAAACGCGGGGGACCTCTTCCCCCGGATAACAGATGATTAATTGATCTTTTGCTCTGGTGGCTGCCACGTACATGAGTCGCCTTTCCTCTTCTATATCGTGCACGCTTGAGTTTGCCCTGGTAGAAGGAAAGTACCCATCCATTGCCCATATTATAAAAACTACAGGCCATTCAAGACCCTTTGCAGAATGTACAGTTGACAGGGTGAGCCGGTCAGCCCCGAAGCGCGGATCTATGTCGGCGACACTGGTTGGGGGCTCCAGGATAAGGTCGTCCAGAAAGGGCCTCAACTTCTTATAACGGCTCGCAATGAGCGCAAGCTGCTCGAGGTCTTTTTCTCGCCGAGGAAAATCATCAAATTTGTTCTTGAGGATGGGCTCATAATAATCAATAGCAGCTTTTACCGCTTTTTCCGGAGCAAGGCCCTGTGTTGAAACCACCCCCAACAGACCCGAAAGTCTTTTAAGTCCATCGTCTCCCTTGGCAGCACCGGGCCATTGGGCAACTTCCCAAGGAGCGGCCTTCTCCTGTTTCAGCCACTGAATAATTGCCTGGCTTTTCCTCTGCCCAATGTTTTTGACAAGGCGCAAGATGCGGCCCCAGCTTACGGTATCTCCTTTGTTGACAACAACCCTCAGGTGGGCGAGCAGGTCCTTAATGTGAGCTGATTCTGCAAACTTGAACCCCCCATATTTTACAAACGGGATTCCCTCTCGTGCCAGTTCCAGCTCAAGCTCAAAAGAGTGGTATGCTGCCCTGAAAAGCACCGCAAAATCCCTTATAGAGCGCCCCTGCTGCAATTGATCTTTTATAAACCGGCACACAAACATGGCCTGTTCAGGTTCTGTCCGAGTATCCACAACCCTCGGCACTTCCCCATCTCCTCTCCTGGTAAAAAGGCACTTGGTATACTTTTCCAGCGCCTGATCCATGAGTGCGTTTGTAAAATTGAGAATCGGCTGGGTTGATCTATAGTTTTCTTCAAGCTTGATAATCTTCACTTGTGGGAAAAGCCTGGGGAAATCAAACATGTTCTTATAATTGGCTCCGCGGAAAGAATAGATGGACTGGGAATCGTCCCCCACGACCATGACATTTTGATGAGTGTGTCCCAGCCATTTTACGATCTCAGCCTGAATTGCGTTAGTGTCCTGATATTCATCCACCATAATGTATCGGTACTGCCGGGAGAGTCGCTCACGAACCTCTTCGCTTTGGGCAAGCAGGTCCCTTAGAAAGAGAATCAAGTCATCATAATCCATTAATTGATTCTCTCGCTTGTAATTAACATATAATTGAGCAAGCGTGGTTATCTGCGGCACATATTCAAGAAAATGCTCATATTCACTTTTTACCAGTGATTTAACATCCTTCTGAAGGTTGGCTGCTTTGCTCAATATGTTGGCGAGTGTGGAGCGGTTCGGAAATCTAATGGATTTCCTTTCAACGTGCATCTCCCGGGCCAGGGACTGGAGGAGCTCTTCCATATCTGAGCGGTCAAGAACAGTAAATTCACGACTAAACCCAAGGCTGTCGGCATGCGCTCGCAGCACCCGGTGGGCAAGGGAGTGAAAAGTGCCGCCCGAGACATTCTTGCACCTCTCGTCAGCCAGTCCGGACGCCCTTTCAAGCATTTCCCCTGCTGCTTTGCGCGTAAATGTAAGAAGCAAGATATTTTGCGGCGAAACACCCTTTTCCACCAGGCGGGCCACCCTGTAAACAAGGGTCCTCGTCTTCCCGCTTCCCGCTCCCGCTATTACAAGCAGAGGGCCTTCATTGGCCATTACTGCCGAGAGCTGGGCAGGGTTTAACATTCGTTCATAGTTTATTTTGCCCGGCAAAACCTTTTATTCCCCTTTACCTGAGTATTATCAGTGGAACAATCATTGCAATAAATACTGCAATAACAAAGGCTAGCGGTATAAGCAGTGCAAGGATCACCCTTAAGTAAGAGATTTCGTGGATCTCCCTGAGGCCTATTATCTGGACGACAATAAGCCAGATACCGCCTATAAATCCTCCAATGAACGGGATAAAGCTCCAGACCTGCGCAGCCTGAGAATAGGCCACAACGCTGAATGTGGCCCCAAAACCGTTTCTCCCGCCCCTGACAATGAGTAACAAGACGTGTACAATAGCGCTTGCAACAAACATCGCAATTGCCACAAATAAGGGGCAGAGAACCATAGCAATCACGAATATGACACTCATGCTCAATGGGCCGAAAAGCCCCTGGCCCACTGCGGCCAAACTTCCCCCCTTTATCAGAAACTGCCAGAAAACTTCGAGCATCGTACCCAGCGACCCTGTCAGAAGTCCGAAAGCCAGGGGCTCCTTGATGCCTCCTCCTGTTTCCAGACCCCTGAAAAAAGAAGTGGGCGAAAACAGCACAGCCCTCATCGTTTGAACTATTGCCCTTCCCGTTCCGAGCTCTGAGCGCATTTCCCAGGGCGAGGGACCCCGGCCTGCCCCTGGAGGAACGCTTTTTTCGCCTTGAGGCTCCTCAAACCCTGATTCAGGCCCAGGAACGCTAAACTCAAAGCGCTGCTTGCACCTTGGGCAGGTGGCCCACCTGACACCCTGAGGAATTTTCTCCCTGGGCACCTTTTTTGTGAAATTGCAGTTCGGGCACGTGATCTCAACAATCATTTTCCCTTTCCTTTCTCCCTGTCCATCATTCGAGCCAGGGTCTTTTTCTGCGACCACCTCCTGAGTTTTCCGACCAGACCGCTCCCTGCATCACGCTCGAGCAGTTCTGCCCTAAAGTTCAGGCCTTCCCTTGTGGCAAGCGCTTCCTTAAGGCACAAGATCCTGTCAGCACATTCAAAACATTTCCCCGGCACTTCCCTTATTCCCCGCTCGCCGAGAGGAAAGACCTTGTCCAGGATCCCGAAACATTGCTTTCTTCCCATTACTATTGTGATCCATCACCTTTCAAACAGTAATGCTTGCGCCTCATTCAACCCCTTGTTACAGGGGCACCTTACTCACCTGGAGCCATCGCAAAAACTCCTTGCCCGAGCTTATACACCATCAAGGGCTTAATATAAAGGCCAAATCCCTCTCTCTGTTCCAATATCGGTACCAGCGCAAGGCAGACCAAAGCACTGTGTTTTCATTGACATTTTTCTATCCTGGAAGTAGGATCTTTATATGTGCTCAATCAGGTTTTTTGATTCATATCGAAGTTTTGCAGCCATTCATTCATATCTGAGCACCAGTTTTATTTTCCACTCTCTCAACGTGGCAGGTTTCGGCTGATCCCAAGGGGAGCTTATATGTCTGAAAGCAACAAAATAAAAAGGGAATTGGAACTGGAGGCAGAGCAGTTACGCAGGCGGATCGGTGAGCTTGAAGAATCCGAAGCCGAATCAACGAAGGCCAGGGCTGACCTTGAAAAGGCTCTCGATCAGGCACAAAGCATCATTGACGCAGTGCGCAACCCCATGCTGGTGCTGGATCACGAGCTCAAGGTAGTTTCAGCCAACAAATCTTTCTACGACACATTCAAGGTAAAACCACAGGAGACCCAGGGACGAAACCTCTATAACCTTGGTAAGCGCGAGTGGGACCTACCTGAACTAAGGACTCTTTTGGACGGGGTTCGCGAACAAAACGCGGACTTTGAACACCATGAGGTTGAGCATGAGTTTAAAAAGATCGGACCCCGTATAATGCACCTTCACGGGAAACCTATTTACAGCAACGGGGAAAAAACTAACCTGATTGCTCTGACAATTGAGGATGTAACAGAGCAAAAAAAGCTTGAAGAACAGCTTATCCAGGCCCAGAAAATGGAAGCCCTCGGCAGGGTCACTGCGGCCATTGCTCATGACTTTAATAACATACTGACAGCCATCGTCGGAAATTCCCATTTACTCCTCATGGATCTTGGCGAGGGCGACCCAAGGCGAGAAGAAGTCGAGGAGATAGTAAAGGCAAGTGAAAAAGCATCAGCTTTGATATCGCAGCTAATGGCATTCAGCCGAAAACAACCCATTAAGCCCAGAGCGCTAAATCTGAATGAAATTCTTGCAGACATGGAAGGCATGCTCAGGCGCACCATGGGGGAAGACGTGGAGTTTGCCAGCATCCTGGAACCTGATCTTGGTCTCGCAAGGGTGGATGCTTCCCAAATAGAACAGGTAATCATGAACCTCTCCGTTAATGCAAGGGATGCCATGTCGGGGGGCGGCAAACTTACCTTTGAAACAGCAAATGTGGATTTGGATCCAGCTTATTTCAAAATCCACGGTGTGGAGCCGAAGCCTGGCCCTTATGTAATGCTGGCAGTAACCGACTCAGGGACTGGTATTGAAAAAGATGTGCAGAATAAGATATTTGACCCCTTTTTTACAACCAAGCAGAAGGGCAAAGGCGCGGGGCTCGGGCTCTCTACCGTATACGGCATTGTGAAGCAGAACGGGGGATTTATCTGGGTTTACAGTGAACCCGGGCAGGGGACCACTTTCAAAATCTATTTTCCCAGGGCGGAAAAGGAAGTAGAAAAGTCCGTGCCGGGCGAAAAAGAACCTTCAGATGAACTTGTCGGATCCGAGACCATACTTTTTGTGGATGATGATGACATGGTTCGAAATATTGGAGTGAAAACTCTTCAAATGCGAGGGTACAAAGTCCTTGAAGCTCGAAGTCCTAAAGAGGCCCTTGACATCAGTGCTCGGTATCAAGGCCCGATTCATTTATTGCTTACAGATGTCGTTATGCCGGAAATGGATGGCGCCAAGCTTGTGACCCGACTCGAGACGCAGCGGCCCGAAATGATAGTTCTTTATATGTCGGGATATACGGATAATGCCATCCTACACCGCGGAGTTCTCCCCAAGGGTACAAAATTTCTCCAAAAACCTTTTGCTCCGGAGAGCCTTGCCCGAAAAGTGCGCGATGTTCTTGACGGTAGTGCCTGATGGACGTGGTACTAGAAGGATGAGGAACCATTAGGGGGCAATAGTGGAATCAAGGCAGGGAAAAGAAGAAGAACAAAATACTTCCTCAAATCCACAGATCCTTATTGTAGATGATGAAGAGCCTGTTCGCCGTCTGCTCAAGCGGATACTTGAAAGGGATGATTACGATTGCACGCCGGCTGCCTCTGCTGCAGAAGCAAGATCACTCATAGAAAAGCAGGTTTTTGACCTTGTGCTTTGCGATGTGAAAATGCCGGGGGAATCAGGGGTTGATCTTATAGGGCACATCCTCTCCCAACACCAGGATACTGCGGTAGTAATGGTAAGCGCTGTTGAGGATCCCGCCATTGCCCAAAAAGCCCTTGAAATAGGGGCCTACGGCTACATCCTGAAGCCGTTTAGACCGGCTGAGCTCAGAATAAGCATAGCCAATGCCCTGCGCCGTCGAAAGCTCGAACTGGATAACAGGGCCCACCGCGAGAAGCTGGAAAAAACTGTAATGGAAAGAACCCTTGATCTCCGCGAAGCTCTGAGCAAGCTCGAGAAGGTAGCAGAAGGGGTTATCCAGACAATGGCCCTTACCCTGGAGACAAGGGATCCTTACACGGCCGGTCACCAGAGAAGAGTGGCGAGGCTTTCATCTGCCATTGCTGAAAAACTCAACCTCCCCGAGCATCAGATAGAGGGATTGAGATTGGCGGCCATGATTCATGATCTGGGCAAAATTTCTGTTCCGGCCGAAATCCTTAGTAAACCGACCCGCTTGACCGAACCCGAGTTCATGCTCATTAAAGAGCATCCCGGAGTGGCGTACAATATTTTAAAAGGAATTGAATTCCCCTGGCCCATTGCGGAAATGGTTTACCAGCATCACGAGAGGATGGACGGTTCAGGCTACCCGCGGGGCTTATCGAATGGCAAAATTCTGCTGGAGGCCAGGATCCTGGGCGTGGCAGATGTTTTAGAAGCCATGGCATCTCACAGGCCTTACCGCCCTGCCCTTGGAGTGGAGAAAGCCATGGAGGAAATCCTGCAAAACAGGGGCACGCTGTACGATCCTGCTGTGGTGGATGCATGCAAGGATCTTTTTGAAAAGTATGGGGCAAACTTTGCCAGTCTGGCCCTGGGAGTTGAATAAGTGAGTTTATGGAAAGTACCCCACCCGGCATAGAACAAATCGAAAAAAGGCTGTGGCAACTTGTGTTGCTGGCTGTTGTTGTTATTCTTTACCTGACCATTACTTTGCTCGGTGTACACTTCTTAGCTTTTTTCGGGGGCACGAACACAATCGTCGCGGCCAAGAGTGGCTACGAGTATTCTGTTTTTTTATCCATCCTTGTTCTTCTCTTCTGTGCATACATAATTTTGCAGCACCGAAAACTGCTTCGCCTTTCAAAGCAGTTGGTGGTTCAAAAAGAAGAAACTTCCAGGCTCGGGGAAAGTGTAAAAATCCTCACCGCCCTTTTTGAAGTAAGCTCAAGCATCAATTCTAAGAAAAAGGTTGCCGATATTCTCAATACGATTACCAGGAACATGACAACCTGCTTCAATGCGGACCACTCTTCCATCATGCTTTTTGACAGACGAAACAACGCTCTTAAGACAATGGCCTCTTTTGGAAAAGGATCTGAACTGGCAAAAAATGCTTTGATTCCCCTGGGGAAAAGTGTTTCCGGATGGGTTCTTAAAACAGGGAAACCCTTGCTCCTTAATGGAGAGGTTGACCCTGCAGAGTTTCCCGGCTTTGAGAAAAAACAGAGGCAGATAAGCTCTGCTCTTTGCGTGCCCCTAAAAATAGGAGACAGCAATATCGGGGTCTTGAATGTCAACCTTGTTGACAAAGAGGAATCATTTTCCGATTCTCACCTTAAATTGATAACAATATTTGCAAACAATGCTGCGGTGGCCATCAATAATGCCATGCTTTCAAAAGAACGGGTCGAGAGAGTCCGGCTGGAAAACATGTTCAGGCGCCTGCATTCCCCCCAGGTGGCTGAAGACCTGGTCAGAAAGGCCGAAAAAGGTATGAAACCTTTTCTCATGAGGGAGAAAAGAAAACTCAGCCTTGTTTTTGCCGATATCCGAGGGTTCACCGACATGGCGAACATTCTTGAGCTTGAAGATATCTTGAATTTTCTGGACGAGTTTTATGCGGTAATGACAAGGGCAGTGGCGGATAACGAAGGAAATATCAATAAGTTTATCGGGGATGAGGTAATGGCTTTTTTTGGAGCACCCAGGGTGCTCGAAAACCCGGTTGAAAGCGCTGCAAGAGCTGCCGTTGAAATGATGACACTGTTTAACTGGGAAAAAGAAAAGTATGCCAAGATCTCCCCTGATTTTCAAAACCTGGGGCTGGGAATCGGCGTGAACTACGGGGAAGTGGTTGTAGGGACCGTTGGGTCGCCAACCCGTTACGATTACACTATAATCGGAAGTGCCGTAAATCTTGCAAAAAGACTTTGCTCTCATGCACGACCAGGCCAGATCTTGATCTCTGAACGGGCAATTCAGGAAATACACGGAATGGCATCTTCAAGGCTTGTAGGCCCTGTCACTTTCAAGGGGTTCCGGGAGCCCATAGTTGTTCACGAGATAACTTGAACCTTGGTTGAATAATGGGAGATATCTTTTTTCTGAAATCAGGAGGCAACCTATCATGATCAAGATAATGGCTGTAGATGATGAAGAGGCTGTGCTCAAGCTTTTCAGCAATTTCTTGCAAAGAGAGGGTTACCAGGTACTGACCGCTTCGAGCGGTGCAGAGGCTATCCAAAGAATCCGCGAAAAACCCCATATTGTTCTCCTGGACATAATGATGCCGGATCTTCACGGCCTCAAGGTTCTTGACAAGATAAAAGAGCTTTCTCCATCAACTGAGGTCATCATGGTAACCGGCCTTGACGAACACGCGGTTGGTGTTGAAAGTATGAAACGAGGTGCTTTTGAGTTTGTTACAAAACCAGTTGATTTCAACCACCTGAAGTTTCTTCTCGATTTCCTTGCGGCAAAAATAGAAGCTGAACAAAGCACCTGAGAACCAAAGGGGGAATCCAGGTTCAATGCAAAACCCGGCATCCCCGACTTCCTCCAACAACTGCAGATTAAATAGAAGGGAACCCGCTGATGGCAAAGAAAACCACTTATGAAGAACTTGAAAAAGAAGTTCAGGAAAGTTAAAAGAAATGCTGGATTAAAAACCCAGTGCATGCCATGCTGCCGCCACAATCAGGGTTTTAAATGTGATGGTGGCAGAACTTACGGCACCGGCTGATCAAGCACATCCCTCACTTTCAGTAAGAGCGATTCCGGGGTAAAGGGTTTTGAGAGAAAATTTACACCCGGATCCAGTACCCCGTTTTTGGCAATGGCATTTTCCGTATACCCCGACATGTAAAGCACCCTGATCCCCGGCTTTGCTGAGGCCAGAATTTCAGCCAGGTCTTTTCCGCTCATCCCGGTCAAAATGACATCAGTGAGCAGCAGGTGGATAGGGCCCTCGAAGCCCTTGCTGAGCTCCGCGGCCTCTTCCCCGCTCGATGCCTCAAGGATACTGTATCCATATTTTTCAAGGGTCTTTACAGCCGTCTCCCTGACCGCATCGTTATCTTCAACAACCAATACGGTTTCCGTGCCTCCTGATATTTCCGATACCTTGCCTTTCTTGCTAACGCGTTCCTTTTCTTCTGATGCTGCCGGAAGGTAAACCTTCAGTGTTGTCCCTTTTCCAGGCTCACTGTAAACCCATACATACCCTTTGTTTTGCTTGACGATGCCGTATACCGTGGCAAGCCCCAGCCCTGTTCCCACCCCCTTGGCCTTGGTGGTGAAGAAAGGCTCGAATATGTGGTACTGGGTCTCTTTATTCATCCCAACTCCGGTATCAGATACGGCAAGCATCACGTAAGCGCCATGGTTGTTCTCCACCCCGTGACTCCGGAAATACTGCTCGTCCAGTTCCACGTTGGCAGTCTCTATAGTCAGCTTACCTCCCTGGGGCATGGCATCTCGGGCATTAACGGCAAGGTTCATGATCACCTGCTCCATTTGCCCGGGGTCCGCATGGACATTGGCGAGATCCGGCGCCAGGGTTGTGAGGACCTTGATATCCTCCCGAATCAAGCGGCCAAGCATTTTTTCCAGGTTACGGACAACCTCGTTCAGGTTCAAGACCTCGGGCTCCATGATCTGCTTCCGGCTGAAAGCAAGCAGCTGCCTGGTAAGCCCTGAGGCTCGTTCCCCGGCTTTCTTGATCTCTTGAAGTTCCTCAAGTGGAAGCCGCCCTCTATCCAGCCCCATCAATCCAAGCTCGGCATTGCCCATGATAGTGGTCAGAAGGTTGTTGAAATCATGTGCCACGCCTCCTGCGAGCACTCCAATTGCCTCCATTTTTTGGGCCTGGCGCAACTGCTCTTCCATGACCTTTCTTTCGGTGATGTCACGCAGTATTACGAGTACCACATCCTGGCCTGCTATCTTCAGCGGAATGGAGACAATTTCTGTCACAATTTTTTTCCCGTCTTTTCTTTCAAGAATAATTTCATCCGGCCCGGTCGTTTCGCCCTCTTTGTTTCTTTTCAAAAGAGCGGCCGCCTTTTCAAGTTCATCCGAGGGGAGCAGGCCCAGGTCTTCAAGGCGTTTTCCAATGAGTTCCTTCTTTTCATACCCTCCCAGCCTTTCTGCAGCCCTGTTTGCGTCAAGAAGAGTGCTTTTGAGATCAAAAATTGAAAAAGCCTCGGGCGCATGCTCAAACAAAAGCCTGAATCTCTCCTCGCTCTCTTTTAGCTTTTCTTGCGCTCGCTTTCTTTTTTCGATTTCCCTGTTAAGGTCTGATATTGACGCAGTGGTTTTCTTCAGATTATCCGTCATGTTGTCAAATGCCCTCGAAAGCTCGCCTATTTCATCCCTTTCATGTGTCCACACCTTATGGTCGAGGTTGCCGCCACCAATGATTTGTATGCCCCTTTGAAGCTTTGCCAGTGGTATTCTGATGCTTCTGCTGATCCACAGAGATACCCCGGTGATAAGAGCAATGAGGACCAGGAAAAAAATAGCTGTTATGCGGCTTACTTTAGTTTGAAGCGCAATTGATTTAGCCTGGATTTTCCTCTCCAGCAGGAATATGGGGGATACAGTCGCATGGGATTTAACCAGCAATTCACCCATCAACGTATCTATTAGGCCCGGGGGGATCGTTCTTCCACCCGGTGCTTCCACAATTTTAAAAGTCGAAACCAGGTTGCTGAAAGCAGCATTAAACCGCTTGAGGTTCAGAAATATCTTGTCTACAAGGTCTTTTTCAGATGGTCCAAATATCTTTGCCTCTTCTGTCAGGTGCCTTGTTAAAGACTTATATTTTCTGTTCCACTGCATGAGCGGCCGCTCTTCAGGGTGGAGTAAATATTCGTGTGTTACAATGTTTAGTTCAGCCATTTCTCTTGAGATTTTTGAAGCCGCAACCGCTTTCTCCGTTTGAACATTCATTTCCCGTACTGCCGCAAACACGAATGAACCTACCAGCACGGTGATAATAAAACACAAAAAAACATTCACATGTAACCTGGTTCTAATCTTCACGGCATTCTCCTCCTAGTGGATTATGCTGATCGATTCAGGTTTGACTGCCTCAAGAGGACCCAGGCAGATGTAGTTCAGATAATTAGGAATCTTCCTTTTTGGAACAAAATTGTTTTGTATGCTCCACCTTGCTATTTCCTCCCACGACACCAGCAAGGCCTGATCCAGTGAAAGCCCGAATACAAAATCATCCCAGGCGGCGCGCACAGAATCTATGTCTAGCTTAAAGGTCTTGGCTATTATATCCTGCGATATTTCCCTGTTTTTCTGTATGAATGTGACAGCATTGTTGATCGCCCTGAGAAACTTCCCTAAAACTTCAGGGTGCTCTTTGGCAAAGCTTTTCGTGGTTACAAGGTTAAAGGTCGTGCAATAAATTTCCCCTGCTGGAAACTCTACGGCATTATCCCCCAGTAACCTCAGTGCTTTTTTATCATATGGCTGCCAAACCGAGATGGCATCTACCTGATTGTTTCTAAGAGCAACAGGCATATCAACTGTCCTCATATTCACCATTTTAATGTCAGAAACAGACAACATATGATGCATCAAGAAGGCACCGAGGAAAAAGTGGCTCGAGGTTCCAAAATTTACACCTACTTTTTTTCCTTTTAGATCAGCACCAGTCCTTATGCCACTGTCTTTGCGTGCGATGAGTTTCACCATTCGGTATGAGCGGCAAAACGTGCCAAAAATACAAAAATCTTTTCTTTTGAAGCTCTCTAATACCACGGGCATGTCTGCAACCGTGGATATGTCCGCCTCCCCCCTAAAAAGAGCATCTGTGGCCGTTTTGCCGCTGCTGCATTCCTTGACTGTTAGATCAATGCCTTCCCTGGAAAAATATCCCGTTGATTTTGCTACAAAGGCAGGAATGGAGAGAAACGATTTTGACACCCCGAGCGTTGCTTTTTCCCTGTTCTTCGGATCTTGACTCCCCTGACAGCTCGCAACTACCAACACCACCACCAGGGACGTACTTAACTTTTTAACCTGTTTAACCTGGCAAAACCTTCTCAACCTGCTCCAAGCGTTGCATAGCACCATCTCTCCCTTCCTTCCTTCAAAGAAACCCTTTTGGCTCATCTTTAATCCGCCTGAGGCGGATTAATCCGCCAGAAGCGCACGAGGGTTCAATTCCCCGCCCCTTGGGGCGTTAAGAAAATTTCCGATTGATACCCCGTCCGCTTGCGGCGGGGTAGTTAATTTCCCTGTTACTCCCGGATTCAGTTAAATCTAGCTTAACATAATTAACTATAGCAAATAATTTCTTCTGTCAAGGTAATCTGTGGGTTCAAAATCCCGGCTCAGAACATTCACTCTATGAGTAAGTGGGTAAACGGATGGGGTCTTTCGTACGGCGGGTATTCGCCAGCCCTAACAAAGGAAGCTTTTTGGTGTGGATTTTGGGGTCTGAGCAGTGACTTGTTTTTCTCCAATTCTTGTGGTACGAAAGGCATTTGAATTACCTCAAGATCTTGGATAGGAAGAAGGGGACGAGTGATGGAAATCAAAATCGAACGTGCAAGGGCCGAACAGCTCAAACCAAAACCTGCCGATGAATCAAGGCTGGGCTTCGGGGACATCTTTACTGATCATATCTTCCTTATGGACTATGAGAAAGGGAAAGGATGGTTTAGTCCCCGCATTGTGCCTTACACCAATCTGAGCATCGACCCTGCAGCCATGGTGCTTCACTATGGCCAGGAGGTGTTTGAGGGGCTCAAGGCTTATGGAGGCAAGGACGGTGCTATTTATTTATTCAGGGCTAGAGAAAATTTCAAGAGGCTGAACCGCTCTGCCCGAAGGCTTTGCATCCCTGAAATTGACGCTGAGCTGGCTATGGATGGGTTGAGGCAACTTATTGTTATTGACAGGGAATGGGTGCCAAGAACTCCTGGCACTTCTCTGTATATAAGGCCTAACATAATTGCCACAGAACCCCACCTGGGAGTTCGGCCAAGCAACACTTACCTTTTCTATATTATTATAGGGCCGGTGGGTGCTTACTACAAGGAGGGCCTGAATCCGGTCAAAATTTACGTTGAGGATAAGTACATCCGGGCTGCACCCGGGGGCACGGGTGAAGCCAAAACCGCCGGCAATTATGCTGCAAGCCTGCTTGCGGCGGAGGAAGCAAAAGAAAAAGGCTTTACCCAGGTGCTTTGGCTGGATGCTGTCGAAAGAAAATACGTTGAAGAAGTAGGAACCATGAACATGTTCTTTGTCATCCAGGATGAAGTCATAACCGCCCCCCTCAGCGGAAGTATTCTTCCGGGAATAACAAGAGACTCGGTCATTCACATGGTAAAAGACTGGGGCATGAAAATGTCTGAGCGCTCACTTGCTATTGACGAGGTTATTGATGCTGCTCAAAGTGGCGCTTTGAAAGAAGCCTTCGGCACCGGCACGGCGGCAGTGATTTCGCCGGTGGGTGAGATAACTTACAAAGGAAAAGCTTACGTAGTAGCAGGGGGCAAAATGGGAGAGCTCTCCCAGAGGCTTTACAATGAAATAGTGGCTATCCAGTATGCTCAAAAGGAAGATCCCTATGGATGGCGTGAAAAGATCGCCTGAGGTTGTCTGCACATGATCCCAACAATTGAATGGTCTGGAAAATACATCCGCATGATTGACCAGCGAAAAATCCCACGCAAGCTTGAATGGTACACTTGCAGGAATTACGTGCAGGTAATCAATGCAATCGAGAAAATGGTTATCAGGGGGGCGCCAGCCATAGGGGTGGCAGCCGCCATGGGGCTTGCTCTGGGAGCCGAATCCATAAAAGCCCACTCTTATGATGACTTCAAGCGCAATTTCAAGAAAATCGCTGATAAAATGATCAAGGCTAGGCCCACTGCGGTTAACCTGGGATGGGCTGTTGAGAGGATGTCTCAGCTTGTGGATAAGGCCCCGAATACACCGCTTGACATACTCAAAAAGAAATTAAGAGCAGAGGCAGACAATATTCTCAGAGAAGATATCGAAATCAACAGGCAAATGGGGCAGTACGGACAAGGGCTCATTCCTGGAAAAGCCACTGTTTTGACCCATTGCAATGCAGGAGCCCTGGCTACGGCAGGGTATGGAACAGCTCTCGGAGTTATAAGAGCTGCCCGCGAGAAAGGAAAGAATGTGCGGGTTATTGCCGATGAAACCAGACCGTGGCTCCAGGGTCTCCGCCTCACCGCCTTTGAGCTGATGCAGGATCATATCCCGGTGAGCGTAATAGCCGACAACGCAGCAGGTTCCCTAATGCGCCAAAAGGTGATAGATCTGGTTATCACCGGCGCGGACCGGATTGCCGCCAACGGCGATGTGGCCAACAAGATCGGAACCTACCAGGTGGCTGTGCTCGCCAGGGAAAACAGGATACCTTTTTATGTGGCTGCGCCGCTTTCAACCATTGACCCTCAGAAAAAAACCGGCGACATGATCCCTATTGAAGAAAGGGACCCTGAGGAGATTTTCCGCTTTGAAAACAAACAGATCGGCCCTAAGGGCATAAAGGCGATTAATCCTGCCTTTGATATTACGCCCAATAAGTACATCTCTGCAATTATTACTGAAAAAGGAATCCTACGTCCTCCGTTCAAAAAAAAGATAAGAGAACTTTTTCATTCCCGCTGACATACAACTCTTGACCTCATTACGTGTTTGACATATACTTCGCCCGCATTTATGTTGGGTACTAAAATTTACCCCGTTTTGGGGTCTATCCCTTCAAACCCGGGATGGAATTGAAAGGAGTTGGGAAATTCGACACATAATCTAAATATGTAGAAAGGGGGTGGGGACAATGTACTCTCTGCTAGACCTTGTTCTCATTGACCTCTATGAGTGTGATCGGGAAAGGCTTCTAGATGCTCAAGAAATAAGGAAAGGCATGCTAAAAGCAGCGGGGCTGATGGGAGCCGAGGTAATTGGTGATTCGTTTCACACTTTCAAACCCTGGGGCGTAAGTGGCACCGTGACCATTGCGGAGTCTCATCTGGCTGTCCACACCTGGCCCGAGTTCAATTTTGCGGCCATAACGTTTGAGACATGCGGACAGATGATGGATCACAGGAAAGCTTACAGGTTTTTGATTGATTTTTTCAGATCAAGAAGTCCCAAAATCACGCATCAAAAAAGGGGATTCATGGATTCCTCCAAAGGGGAAATTCAATACAAACAGGAAGCCGGTTGACTGACAAGGCGGGCTAATGTCTATTTGCCCTCCAAAGTAACTGCCTTCCACGCCGTAGCGGTGGCACAAGTTGCCTGACCGGAAGGTGAGCTTTGCGCTCATTTTCTTTTCTTCTTTCCGTTCACAAGCTATCGAATTTTCCTGGATAATTTTCATCAATTCGCCCACTCGTGGCAGAAAAGCCACTCCACGCAATTTTGTTCTCATATTGCATTTTTCTCAACTTTCTTGCGTTTGATTCATGGTAATTGGTCAAACTGAGGTAGGGTCTAATCAAGGGTGATTTCAAGGAGTTCCTGGGTATCTTTTGTCACCTTGAACCTCTCATCAATTCTAAAACCGCACACCCACGCAAGCTCCTTGCCGCTAAATAGAAGCGGGGTGGATGCCCTTATATCAGAGGGAACCTTCAGGTCAACGAAAAAATCCTTCAGCTTTTTGTGACCTGTCATACCCAGAGGAACAAATCTGTCCCCGGGCCTCAAATTTCTTGCAACCAGGGGAAACTTCACTTTTGCCGCATCAAGGCATGCCCGCCACGGGTGGCGATCAAAGGTGAGGTTCTTTTTTCTTTTCGTTAACTTTATCCTTATCGTTTTGCCAATCTCCTTGAGATAAAACTCGCCTGGCCCTTCGAGCTCATAATGGTAATCTGCCGCTTTACCCTCGCTTTCAGAGGAAAAGACCAGGGACCCGTATCTTTTTCTCACAGCCAGACCATCCGGGAGGTTTAATATTCCCTGGGGCTCTGCTGCCTCAGCGAGCGCATTGATTGCACGGATGTGTTTATGGCTTATCCTACGCAAATTTCCCTTTACCTTGTTTATGGCCTCCCTTGCCACCCGATTTCTTATTGCCGGTGGAAGCTTTAAAAATGGCAAAAGCGGTAAAAGCAACAAGCCCTCTGCGCCCTGTCTCGATTCCTCGCCCAGCCAGCTCCTTGCAACCAAATCCAGGTACCGGCTTTCATCGCCAAGTATTTCTGCCATACGAGACAGGCGTTCTGCAAGCCGGGGCTGGTATTTTTCGAGAACCGGCATCAGCTCAAGACGGATCTTGTTTCTCAGATACCCTGGCTGGAGGTTGGAACTGTCAACAAAATATTTGAGGTTTCTTGAACAGAGATAGCTTCTTATATCCGCCCGGCGGAGTTCAATAAGTGGCCTAATAAACACCCCGCCCCTGCAGGGCGGAATCCCGGATAGGCCCTTTGGCCCGCTCCCTCTCAGAAGCCTCATGATAATGGTCTCGGCCTGGTCATCCAGGTTATGGCCAAGGGCTATTTTCTGGGCATTGTGTTTTCTTCGGGCTCTTTCAAAAAACGCATATCTTGCTTCTCTAGCCTTTTCTTCAAGGGAGCCTTTTGTGTGTGCTGAAAACGAAGCTTTCTCAATTTCAAAGGGGAGTTTCATGGACTTTGAAAGCTCTTTAACAAAATCCGTTTCTGCTTCATCCTCACCCGGCCTTAGTCCATGATCAAAGTGCGCCACTACGAGGCTAATACCAAGTTCTAGTTCAAGCTCGTGGAGAATATCCAAAAGGCAGACTGAATCCGGTCCACCTGAAACAGCAACAATAACCCTATCCCCCGGGTCGACCATGTTGTAACGAGAAATCGTGTGCTCTACCTTGCCAATGATTTCTTTCATCGTAAAAGCGCCATGCACAAAAAACGAGTGCTAAAACATCTCCACCCAAAATCCTCACTAACTTCTGATAATATCATATTGCTGGCTCGGGGTTAAGTAAGACAGGCAGGAGGTGCGTTTGTAGGCTCGCTCAAAGATCTTCTTGCCTTGGCAACTATCTCCCTGACAAGGCTTCCGCTGCCCTCTTGTTTCTGGAGAACTATCACTGAAGGCCCGAGAGGTCTCCACCGAAAAACGTTAGTGTTCCTGAAAAGAGCCACAGTCAAAGTGCCGAGCATGGCAGAAAGATGTGTGATACCACTGTCATGGCCTATGTAAAGAGTGGCGCTTCCAAGCAAAGACAGGAGAGTCTCGCTTTCTGGGGAAAGCAAAAACTCGACCCCTTTGCGCCCAAGCTTTTCTTTTAGCAATGGGTACGCGG
>Ga0190360_1000423_pt1 | contig 24210 bp, 20 predicted proteins | sample 48721834_MG_FD_161271 | JGI IMG/M metagenome (GOLD analysis project Ga0190360, IMG submission 161271) | Hydrothermal vent microbial mat bacterial communities from Southern Trench, Guaymas Basin, Mexico - 4872-18-3-4_MG | ecosystem: Environmental > Aquatic > Marine > Hydrothermal vents >... | reverse complement strand
ATTAGTAAACGGAATAAAATAGCAAAATTTATGAATAACTTGTGATTAGATCACAAGAATGATTTGAATAATTTATATTTGTTTAATATAAATAGTGAAGAAAAATGACTATTAAAAATGTTAGAGAAAAATTAAAGAAAAAATGATGTATGATGGATATTATGTGAATTTACAGATGTTCGCGGTATTTTTCAGAGTTTTAGTTCACCAATAGAAAATTTCATGGAAGATGATCGATATTTTACTGATGGAATTGGTTTTGATGGTTCATCTATTAAAGGTTTTAAATCAATGAACAAAGTGACATGATTTTTTACCCAGATCAAGACGCATTATATGTATTACCTTGGACAAATGGAATTCAGGAGACTGCAGTAATCATTGGTGATGTTAGGGAGCCATTTGGAAGTAAAGAAGCATCAGGCTGTGACCCAGGAGGATATATTGCCAGAGGAGCGGCGGAGAAAGCGGAATCGATGGGATACTCAAGTTTTTTTTGGTTCCTAAATTGAATTTTTTGTATTTAAATCAATTAATCCCTCCAAGCTATACTATGACATATATATTTCTCCAAATGGGGGGACAGGCGATAGTTGGGGACAACCACGAATACTTCCTGAATCAGGCCATAGCTAATGCTGAGAATCCCGCATTGATATGTACAACAGTAACACCTGCAAAATATAGAATATATAGCTGTTTTAGCCAACCATCATCGCCCCAAACCCAATGCGCTATTGGGCTATAAACTAACAATAGTCATAACACTATAAAGATAATAAATGAAATAAATTTTGCCCGTTCAACGAATGGATTCGAAATTATCGCCACTGTGATTACCGCAAGCATTAATTGAAATATCATGAATAACATCTGAGGAATCTCCGTTGAATAACTATGATTTGCTACGGCATCAACACCAATTAAACAAAAATAATTGAAGTTACCAATAAGTCTATATCTAAGATCCGGTGCAAAAGCTAAACTAGAACCCAATAATACCCAAATTATACCTACTAATACTATTGAAATAAAACACATTGCAAACATTGAAATTATATTTTTTTTCTCAATAGTCAACCATAGAAAAAGGCAAGTCCAGGTGTTATTATGAAAACCAGAATTGTACAAATTAAAATAAATGCTATATCTGCTGCAGTCATTTTATTTTCAGACCTAATTCTTGATTTTTCCTTTTTATTAGTCTAAAATTCAAAAAATACTTCAAATTTCTGAATTTTTATTAGATTAATTAAAGTTATATTACAAATATGTTCAGATATTTAAACTCTTTTTAACACATTTTCATAGTTGAAGATAAATATTATTATTTTGTATATAATTTGTAATAAAAAATGAACTGTCTGAAAATTGAAAAGTATTTCCAAAATTAAAAATTTTAAGAGTACCCCTGGATGACTTGATCTTGTTAATAAAAGTTTTTTTATTAATTACTTATATAAATTACCTATTTTATGCGGCTTAAAATGAGTACTTACCTAAACTTTTTAACAAAATATATTTTCATTAGTTCTTTAACAAATATGGATAATTATTTTAAAGTAATACCTAATTTTAATTAAATTGAATAAGATAAATGAATCTTTTTCAAATATGAGGTGATTGATATAAAATTTTTTCTAAATAAATATCAAACTTTAGATCATTATTCATTTTAAATCTATTATATAAATTACTAACGTTTAATAAGTTTATATCTTATTAATGTTCATTCTCAACATAATAAAATTTGTTCATTAAAAATTTGAATAAATAAATTTATATTATAAAAAATGATAAAAAAATACTCAAATATAAAAAAATATTCAAATTTGAAGTGATATTTTTTATGCCAAAAAATCAAAAAATTACGGACACAGATTTGAAAATTCTTAAAATTTTAACTGAAAATGCTAAAACAAATTATAGAGCTATCTCAAAAAAGATCAATATTGCCATTGGTACCGTTTCAAACCGAATTCATAATTTAAAATCTAAGGGTATTATTAAAAAATTCACAATAGAAATTGACACTAATAAATTAGGCTATGAAATTACTGCAATTATACTTTTACAAATAAAAGGGCAGTCTATTTTTGAAGTAGAACAAGAACTTGCTAAAAACCCAAATGTATATGCAATTTATGATACCACAGGAAATTGGGATTGTATTATTGCAGTTAAATTTAAACAAGTTGAGGATCTAAATAATTTTATTAAAACAATAAACAAAAATGAAAATATTTTAAGGACTTCCACAAGTGTCTGTTTAAATGTGATCAAAGAAAACCAATTTTTCCCCATAAATGAACCGCCCTAAATTTAACTATAAATTATATTATTAAAATAAAGATTAGAACAAAATATGGGCGGATTTTATTTTTGAAAAATTATTATTAAAGTTGTTTCACTAATTATTATAACATTTGAATTGTTATCTCTCAGATTTTTGTTATTTTATTATGATTTTTAAATAAAAATTCAATATAATTAATGTTCATTTTATGAAAATAGTATTATAATTAAATGGCTTGGGATTGTGTTAAATATTGGAAAAAAGTGTGAACTATTTAGAAATATTATTGACATTATCGATATAAAAATTTGGGATAACAAGATATTTTGTAGCAAAAAAATAAACGAACAACGAATTTTTAACAAAATTCATTTCCAATCAAAATCTTTTATTTATATAGTAAAAAAGAATATAAACTAAATTTATAAAGGCTTTTCCTTATAGTTATGATAAATGGTTAATGAACAATTTAAATTTTAATTAAATTATTAAGTTTTAAATTTAAAAAGAGATTTAATTTGTCATTAATAAAATATGAATCAAAATTTTGATTAAAATAATAAAAGGAAAAAGAATTGTGGTCTATTTTGGGAAAATTTATTTTTATAGAAGAAAGTATTGACAAATTAAAATATTTTATTATTAATATTAATTTTAGTAATATTTCTCTTCTTTATTTTTCATCTCTTTTTAGATTTCATGAAAACAGAAATTATGAATTTTATTTTATTTATGGTATTATTTTTTATTATTAACTTGAAGTGTGGATATTAAATGACTAATTTGGAAAAAATTTTATCAGAAAGTAAGAAGTGGTTTGATAATTTAATAAATACCATTCATGATTATGCACAATTTACTGAAAATGTTATTAATTCCGTGCGAGAACCCCTTATTATATTGGATAAAAACCATTACATTGTATTAGCAAATCAAGCTTTTTACAATAAATTTCAAGTCACACCTGAAGAAGTAGAAAAACATTTAATTTATGACTTAGGAAATCAACAATGGGCTATTCCTGAATTAAAGAAACTACTAGAGGAGATTTTACCTAAGAATACTACAATTGAATCATATGAGTTGGAACACGATTTTAAAAATATTGGAAAACGTACATTAGTTTTAAATGCAAGACAAATAATTGGGCCAGAAAACCAATTTGGTAGGATTTTAGTTGCTATTGAAGATATAACCATGCGGAGAGTAGCTGAAAAAGCTATTAAAGATTCTGAAAATTGGCTGGCTATAACCCTTAAAAGTATTGGCGATGCTGTGATTACTACAGATAAATCAGGTACAATTAAATCATTAAATCCAATTGCGGAAATATTAACAGGCTGGACTCAAGAAGAAGCTAAAGGCCAACAAATACAAAAAGTATTCAATATTATTAATGAACAGACCCGTAAACCAGTAAAAAATTTTGTTTCGCGGATTATCGAAAAAGGACTAATTGTAGGACTGGGAAATCATACCATTTTAATTTCCAAAGATGGCAAAGAAATTGCTATTACAGATAGTGGTTCGCCTATAAAGAATGATAATGGAGAAATAATTGGTACAGTTTTAATTTTTAGAGACGATACAAAGCGTAGATATTTAGAAGAAGTAAATAGTAGGTTAGCAGCTATTGTCGAACATTCAAATGATGCAATTATTAGTAAAACATTAGAAGGTATTGCTTTAAGCTGGAATAATAGTGCTGAACAAATTTTTGGCTATTCTGCAGACGAGATTATCGGAAAATCTTTATCTATTTTAGTCCCACCTCAACGAAAGAACGAGATAAATGATGTGCTTAATAAAATTAAACAAGGAATACGAATTGATCATTTTGAAACTGAAAGAATTAGAAAAGACGGGAAAATAATTAATATTTCTTTATCCGTTTCTCCTATCAAAGATATTAATGGAAATATAATTGGAGCATCTACAATAGCACGCGATATTACTGAACAAAAATTTATTAAACTAGAATTACAGAAATCTGAACAAAAATATCGGGAAGCTTATAACCGGGCTGAATTTTATAAGGATATTTTTATTCACGATATGAATAATATTTTACATAGTATTCTTTTAAGCACTCAACTTAGTAAATTAAATTTAAAAGATAAAAACAATTTTGATGAAATAGAAGAAAATTTAACAATTATTGAAAGCCAAATCAAAAGAGGTACAAGACTTATTTCTAATATTCGCAAACTTTCTAAACTTGAAAATTCAGAAATTTCTTTAAAATACATTGAACTTTTTGAAATTCTAGAAAATACTATCATTTCTATAAAAAATTCTTTTAAAGATAAAATTATTAACATTAAAATTCAATCATTTTATAAAAAACTCTTGATTTTTGCTAATGAATTGTTTGAAGATGTTATTGAAAATATCTTAATTAATGCTATCAAACACAATAAAAATCCAACTATTGAAATTATTATAAAAATCTCAGAAATTAGAAGAGATAACAAGATATTCCTGAAAATAGAATTTATGGATAATGGCATTGGTATCGATGATGTTAATAAAGAAGAGATCTTCCAGAGGAGTGATTTTAAAAACAAAATTATAAGCGGAATGGGCTTGGGACTTTCATTAGTAAAGAAAATAATTGAATTATATGGCGGGAAAATTTGGGTTGAAGATAGAATCCGAGGAGATTATAAAAAAGGAAGTAATTTTATTATTTTACTTCCAAAGGTCGAAAAAAAATGAAAAAAATTTTAATTGTGGAAGACGATCAGTCTATCCAAATGTTTTATCAACGAATTTTAAATATGTTCGGGTTTGAAATTGCCGGAATTGCAAGTGATGGGGACGAAGCAGTATTGATGTTTAAATTATTTAAAGATAAACCTGAAATTATTTTGATGGACCACCGAATGCCCAAAAAGAATGGAATCGAAGCCTCAAAAGAGATATTACAGATAGACCATAATGTAAAAATAATTTTTTTTAGTGCGGATGATAGCATAAAAGAAGAGGCTTTCTCAATTGGGATTTATGATTTTGAACTAAAACCATTTTCTATTGAGTCTATGATCGCAAAAATTAAATTAGCTTTTAATTCTTCAAACAATTAAAAAATTTATAGAAAATATGATTGTTTAATAATTTTTTTATGATATTTTTTATTTAACCAAAATTATATTTTTATTATAAAATACACATTTAATAAAAAATAAGAAGATTATTATAGTTTAAAAAATAATTAAGAATTTGAATTTTTAATTATAGAATTTTCCGAATTATTTTATAGAATAACGTTTTCTGTCTCTCCATTCCTGGATTTTTCCATTGTTAAACCTTTTCACGCGGGAATAATAACCGGTCACTCTGCTCCACCATTCTATATATTCGTCTCCAGCACCACATTTTGGGCATGTATTGTAAATTCCTGAGCTAAAACTATTGCACTTGAGACACTGACTGAAATCAAGAGTATATGCGAAATAAGCGGTGGGTGTATTCAAGGATATATTTTTAGTGAACTTCCAGAGCCCTTCTGGATCCGGGTGTGATTCTCCCAGCCACATATGTGTAATTACGCCGCCCTTTACAATTGGGTGGAACTTAGACTGCTTCTGGATACGTTCAGGTAATGAAATGTTTGCAGCATAATTTAGGTGGTCTGAGTTAGTATAATAAATTGAGCCCGTCGAAATGTCTCCCTGATACATCACTTTGTCCTTGAAATGTTTGAGGTCTAATTTAGCAAATCTAGTCGCTGTGCTCTCCGCAGGTTGTTCCCAGAGCGAAAAATTCTTCTGATTTTCTACTGAATATTCCAGACATCTTCTTGATAAGTGCCGTAAGATTTTAGTCCCAAACTCGTAAGATTCTTTAGTTTCGTGCAGCTCATTTCCTGTATGCGCTAATACGCATTCGTTCAGTCCTACAAACCCCACTGACAACGATTGTTTTCGGAGGTCTAATAGGGGTGTCCCGTCTACTTCACCTGCACATAATGGTATCAGTTTATTTCTCATCCTTTGCTCTATCAAGTCTTGTTTTATCATCAGAATAGCGGTTGCTAACTTCATGTTCTCGTCTATCAACTCGAATAACCTGTCGTCATCACCATTTGCTATGTAAGCATATCGTGGTAAATTTAAAGACACGCTTTGGAGGCTACCCATGTTCATATAAGACTTGTGCCAGTCAAATAATTCAGGGTCTTGACAAAACTTTTTAATTCCGTCTGGGGTCAAAATAATCCTGCAACACTGCGAATGGACTTCGTCCGGCATCCAATCTGCAGCCATGTTCAAGAAATAAGGAGTACCAAACTTTGCAGCTTCACGACATATCCCCATGTATTCATTTTCGAATTTTTTCATCCACTCTTTTTTCAGTTTAATTTCATGTTTTGGAAAATTGAACATTTTACCCGTCCCATCTCCTGCCATGTAGACCTCGTTGATTGCCCTGAAAAATCTGTTGCACTCATCAACATAGTCCCCATAAACGCCGTCTATTTTACCCCCAAATGAGACGGCAGGGACGTCTAAAAGACTTTTGGGGACGGTCGGAATGCATGATATAGATGTAAATGGTACCTGTGCACCTCTTGCTGCATAAATTTGGTTAGTTTCAAAAAGAAAACATTGTGCTAATTGGACGAGTTCTTCATGTGATTTCCCTCTTAAATATGGGGCTAAAAAGACTGTAAAATTGTCATAACCCTGTCCACCTGAAAATTCGCCCTGGACAATACCAAGCCATTTTGCAGCGTGTAAAACTGCGACCATAGCATGTTTTGCGGGGGAACTTACAGCGGAATGACTCCAGCCCGTTGGTGGTAATCCATGTTTAAGTATGACCCGGAGGTCCCATTCCTGACAAAAAGGCCTTAAATCAAAATATCTGAGCATATGGATATGGATATCACCACGGAGATGTGCATTAGAATGTTGTTCCGGTAAAAGTCTGAGTAAAGCATATTCGGAAGCTATCCGGTCTGCAACCCATGAATGAATTGACTCGGGGTTATTATATTGGTTTGCATTTTCCTTAATACCATTTTTTAATAACTCTTCGTAGTCCATTAAAGGCATTCCTAACCTGGTATATCTTTTTCTTGCTTCTATAAGTCCTTGTTCTGCAAGGATAGAACAACAAAGCTCTCTAATTTCAGGACCAGACAACCATTTAATTTTTGAATTAATAATTCGTTTAATAACAGCATCAGTAATTATTTTTGCAGTTTTTTTGTCCAAATTAGCTTCTTTAATCAGACTATTTATAATTTTTTGGCCATTAAATTGTTCAATGTCACCATTAGTAGTACGAACAGAGGGAAGTATATCTTGAAAAAGGTCATTTTTTCTTACATCAATTGATTCAGTCATATTTTATTCACATTTTCTAATTTAACAATGTTTTTTTAAAAAAAACCTTAATAAAGTCCAATATAAATGAAATTAAAATTTTAAAGTTTATGTAATGAAATTAAAATTAAACTAAGTTTTATTTATATGAATAGGAACATTTGCTTAAATTATTAAAATACACTTACTTAAATATGAGTAGCAAAAAGATTTAATTAACGATTTTTAGTGATTTCAGTCTGAAATAAAAATAAAATAAGAAGAAAGTTCTTTTGTACTCTAATTAAAAGTTAAAACATATAAAATAGAAAAATTAAAGAAAAATTATGAAATTGAATCAATTATTTTTTTTCTTTTATCAACTAAATCTTCAAAACTAAGGTTAAACTTTTCAAGAATGGGATTAATATGTTCAGTCCAGATAAAACTCTGGCGATTTTTAATCAGTGATAAAAATGTATTTAAATATGTAATACCGTCTGATTTTGACATCGCACCGGTACGAACGAGGTGAGAGTAGCTCTCAATATAGCCCATTTTACCAACTGTATAAAGGTCTAAAACCATATTCAAAAAGACCATACTACAATTTGTTTTAAATGGGTCGCTTTCTTTTATGTATTGTTTACTTTCGTTTCTTGCTGCATTTTCATCATAATCCCAATAGTGAAAGGGAAATAATACTTTAACAGTGCCCCATTTTGGACTATAGAAATCATCCTTAACTTTTGGGTCTAATACATCATTAAGAATTTCTGGAAACCAATTATGACTTAATTTTTCGTCAGGAATTTTCCCAATAAATCTGTTTGATTCGTCAGGAGATAGACCGAAAAAGATCAAATTTGAACCTAGTTCAATTGCTTTTTTAATAACTAATGACTCCAGTAAATCCGAACATAAATTACATGTATCATAAGTGCGTTGAATATCTATTATTATTTTGTCAGTGAGAATTATATCAAGATAAAATTTATACATATCAAAAGATGGCCGAATTTCATAAAATTCAACAGGTAAATTTAATTCTTTAACTATCTTCTTAAAATTGTTTATATTAGGTACCAGATTTTTTGATTCGGTCGGTATTCTAACAGTTATACAAATAATTTTATTTTGAATTCCTAATTCATCAAATTTTTGAATAATTCTTTTGACTAAGTATGTACTATCTTTACCTCCACTTAATCCGATAGCAATTGGAATACCTTTTTTTGAGGCATTTATCAATAGTTCATCTGTTAATTTAGACAATTCATTTTTTTCTGATTCTGTTAAGGTTTGTCCCCAGATATCTTCACCACGACAAGTAGAGCATAGCCCATCTTTAAATGGACCATAATATTTCTCAGGTTTTAAACAATTTTTACAGAGCTCTTTTCTTTTAATTTTCAGAAAGCTTTGGTCTATCATTATAATTCACTCATTTATTAAAAAGGATAAAAAAGATTTAAAATATAGAATTTAATGGTTTTAATTGAAATTTTCATAAATTAATAATTTTTTTGATCATATAAAAGTTATCTTTAAGATTAAATTAAGAAATTTAAAATTGAATTAAATTATGAACAATTTTTTTTAAATATTAATTATAAGTTATAAAAATAATTAATCGGTCAATAATTACAAATTTGTAATGAACATTATTAATTTAAACGCAAAGATACAGGTTAAACAAATATAATATCAAAAATTATCAGAAAATTAATAATGAAGCATAATAGAAAAGTTTGGTCTGTTCAATTATTGGACTAAAACAACCTGATTAATACCAGTCTAAATTTTAATTAAAATTTATTGAGTTTCATAACAGATAAACGCATCAAGCTTCAGAAAATTAATTAAGTAGATAAATAATAAAATGAATAAAAAAAATGAAAAAAAAGAAATAATTTAAAATAGAAATATTAACAAAATATTTTCATGCTGAAATCAGATGTCAGAAAGTAATATGGAAAAAACTAGTAAAGAAGAACTGTTGCAAGAATATAATTCAATATATGCAAAACTTCCAGATGTTTTTATTGGCGAAAAACATATTAAATATCCAAGAAAAAGAGATTTAGCATATTTTATGCTATTTATGGACAATGATGGGGATCCTTCTGTATTAGAATTATGGACAAAAGAAACGCGAACAAAAGTTCAGTGGTCAGTTGATAGTAAGTTCGAATTAGACGGGCAAGGCAATAGTTATCATCCACAATTAACATTATTTTTAAAGTTTATACCAAATTATAATTTGATTAAGAATAGAAAATATTTTATAGATATTTTAAGATATTATCGGCAATTTTTTTATGGATTTATTCAACATCTTTATAAATTAGAGATGCGGCAGGTCAAGCTTACTGCTCAAGAATATGATAAACTGCTTTCAATGCCAATTTATTATCAGCCATATAAAAAGAAGAAACATTCTAAAACTTATGAAAAACGCAAGGTACCGCAAATAACTCCTTTTACAGATGACGATATAATTATTTTTAAAATTTTAAGTGAAACAAGGAAAGTATATAATTCAGCTCAAATAGCAGAGTTGTTATCTGAATATAAAGGTAAAAAAATAAAGACTTTTGAAGCAGCAATGAAAATGAAGAGCCTTTTTCAGAAAGGACTGACATGGAGAGCTAGATTTGACCCGAATTTATTTAAATTAAAAACAATTTTTTTAAAATTGAGAAAATCAGTTAATTTTTTTACTAAATGGCATCATAATATTTTTTCATCTTCAAAATGGACCCATATTTATTTGAAAATCCCCACTTATTTTAATGAACCGACCTTATTGAATAAAGAATATTTGGAATATGAACCCATTGATGGAGATATGAGTTTTACATTCCGCAGTTATACGAAACCCGGTTGGGAAATCGATGAAAAACGATTAAAAGATGCGATTAATTCTATAGAATACCATCCAAACTCTGATACCATTACCACTAGTTATACACCACCAATTCCCGACCTTACATTTGAACATTTTTTAATAGGTTTTTATATGGAATATATGCCTAATGCAAGTTATCGAGAATTGTCAAATTTAACAGGAATTTATCCTAATAAAGTTAAAAAATTCGTTAATTTTTTACAAGAAAAATTATTACACTCTAAAAAACCATTTTTAAGGAGATTAGATATACCAAACTATTTACAAATTAAAGTTGAATCTAATGAAGTTGGTATCTATAATTTAATGAAAGATATTGGGGAACTATTTCCGATGTGGGTATTAAGTAGGATTTATGATGTTAATTACAACCAATTTAATCTATCGATATATCTACCAATTAACTCAGTCAGTAGAGTTATTTATTACCTAAAAGATTTTTTATACGGATTAGGTATTAAAAATGAAATTGAAGTTATTAAATGGTATACACCAAGTGTTTTTGTAGATATTAGAGAATATTTTGATGAAGAAAATCATGATTGGATTTTTGAGCCTAAAAAACAAATTAAAATAATCAGAAAACTTGATTATTCAGAATAATAATAAGTAAAATAATAATTTTGTACATAATATAGATTTAAGTTAATATGATTTAAAAAAAGAAGTAATAGAAAAACAATGACTGAAAATATAATAAATTTTTTTGATGCTATTAAACAAGACCTAGTAAGTATTAACTATAGAATAAATTGGAGTAAATTCTATACATCATTTCTTGTAAAGAGTCGGTTTTTATTAGAATCCAATTATATTACAGAAAATTATATTGTAATGGATGCTGATAACGAGTTATTTGTTTATAGTGTGTTTCACATACCTCAAGATTATATAGATTTATTCATGGAAAAAACGCAAAGGATATCTCTTGAGCGATTTAAAATTTATGAGCCTGATGATTCTCCAGATATTTCATTTGAATATTTATTTGATCAAAAAGAGCCAGACCAAAAATTGATTGAAAATATCTGGGTGCATAAATATTTATTTCAAGAAGGAATTCCTAATATTAAATTCGATCTGAATAATTATTCAGAATTGGAAAAAGATAAGTTAGATTTAACTGATGCTTTAAATATATATAATACAATCAACAAAAACGATATAATAATTTATTTGAATAATTATCATGAAAGTTATAAAGATTTTATTGAAAAAAAATTGATTAAATTGATCATAGACTATCCAAATTTTGATCATATTTTTTTAGAAATTTCTGATGAATCTATCAATTATTTAAATATGGCAGCAAATCTCCCAATACCATTTATTAGAATTTATTTTGCTTATGAAATTAATAAATTATTCTTGGAAGTCAGGACTACTGGACGATTTTATACATTATTAGACTTAATTGAGGACTTTTACAATTTGAAATTTTATATAAATTTAAAGCGACAAATATTTTCGAATCCAAATAATATAATAAATTCTCAAACTAAAGAACAAAATAAATTCTTTTTAAAGAAAAAAAGCATTTTCTAATTAAAAATTGATTTTTGTAATTTTAAAAAGGTAATATGGCGTTTTTCTTATTAATTCCATATCTTTATAATCTTTATAAATTTCAAATGTAAATAATTCTCTTAAAAGCTCAATACATTTTGCTTTACTCCAACCTACTTTTTTTAAGAATTGATAATAATAATTAAGAGATTCATTAAAATACCTGGTATTGCTTTTTAACCCTTCTTTTATCATTTTTAAAAATTTTTCAGATAATTTATAAGATTCTATTTTTTCGAAAATGTGTTTTTCACAACTTACTTTATCAGTATCCAAATATTTATAGATTTTACCAAAATTATAATCAACTCCAAGCAACTTCAAGCCTTTTACAAAATCGCCATAAAATTCATTTAATTTTTTAATATTAATATTAGAATAAAGATTAAGCATATCAACTTCTAACAATATCAATTCTCCAGAATCTGTAAGTTGCTCGATTAAGGTATCAAAAAATTTCTTGGGTTTTTCTACAAATGGAAACACTTGAAACCCAATAATTAAATCAAATGGTTTATCATTGACTGGATATATCGCATCATGGCATTTTATTTTAAAATTATCTTTTTCTTTAAACGTTGTTTTTAGCATTTTAATGACGTCATTATCTTTATCAATACATAATATTTCAGAATTTCGGAATCTTTTTTTAAGATATTTTGTTAATCTACCCAAGCCGCAACCTACTTCTAATATTCTATCAGGTTCTTGATCAATATGGTGATTTAAAAATTTTAGTAGCTCTTTTTCGCTCAAAAAAGAATTCCTTAATATTTTACCGATTTCATTATAATTCCACTTTATTTTAAATCCAACCGCCTCCTATTTTTTTATAATAACGAAATCAAAAATGAAATTAATTACTATGGATTACGTTATAATCATCAACTCTGGATATATCAAGGTATTACGTAAGATTTTTTTCGACAACAATGTGTTCATAGCTTATTTTACAGCCAAATTTCTCCATCAATCGTGTAACCCCATAGTTTGAAACGTCGCTTTGACCTCCCAATAAAGTTTTAACATGATATTTCTTACACATATTTCCAAACATATATAAATGGTTTAAAGTATATCCTTTTCCAGTATTTTCTCTGGTCCAGCCAGCACTTGCAATCCTTAATTCATCAGTTCGTCCGTTATTTGTAAGATGCTCAGGGTTGGTATTGGGTAGAAATATAATTGACCCTTGAATTTCGTCATTATCATTATATGCAGTTTGTATACATTCAGGATATGCATAATTATCAATCAAATAAAAGACTGCATCCCAAACCTCATTAGGGATTATTAAATCTTCGGACACATCACCAATTATTATTTTAGCAGCTTTATGAAGCTCGGATTTTAAAAAATCCCTATCAATACCTTCCATTGATTCAATATGCCTTAGCCCGTGGATTTTTTTGACATTCCTTTTTGGAAGAATTGGGATCTCATAAATCCTATAAATATGCCTATCTTGATAACCATTTTCTCTGAAGAAATTTAAATATTCAATTTGTTTAGTCGAATCAAAACCATAAAGATAAATTCCAGCAGGCGTATTAACTGGGCCAATGATCTTAGATACATTCCATTTTTTCGCATATTTTTCAATTATTTCCAGTAATCCATTCATCGTATTTTTATCATTTTTATTCTTTAGTCCAAAAAAGCCAAATTCTAGTTGCTGTTTTTTATCATTATAAAAGCAACATACATGGCCCATTATTGTCGAGTCTTTTTTCAGTAAAACAAGAACAGATTCAAGAGAGTATGATACCCATGGAACTTTTAATGCAAGTTTAAATAATGGAACATGTAAATCGTAAATTATTTTATCATAATTATCAATATAATTATGTATAACTTCAATCTCATAACCTAAACTTTCTAAGTCCATTTTTAATTCCTCACTTGGTGTTATAAATTTTTAAATACTAAACTTTTTGTGTTTAATTTTATAAATTCAGTAAATTTTCCAGTATTTTTAAAAGCCTGGAGATATTCGGCTTGTTCGATAGTATCAAATCCATATTCAGAGCCCAAATTTTTATAGGGACAATATGGGCCAATAATAAACCTGGAATTAATAGACCTTGAATAATTAATTATTTTATTGATCAAAATGTCCATTAATTTCCGAATTTGACCATATACATCAAATTGATGAAAATAAGTAATACCTTCAATTTTATCGGTTGCACAAATTACATTCCCAAATGGAATACCATCATTCTCTAAGATAAAGCCTCTAATTTTAAACCGGATATGAGAGTCATTTTGAAAATTTGTTTTGACAATATTAGAATTTAAAGGAATAATAAATTGTTCTATTTTTGGAAAATCATTAATTTCTCTTATATTTATCTTTCGAATATACTCATTACCTAAAATTTGTCTAATTTGCATCATTTTAATTTCATCAATTCCAAACTAATTTTCTACATAATTTTTGAATTAAGAACCTCTCTAAAAATCTTAAAAATCGTGGCTGTTTTACCTGTTAATTGTAGGTTATATTCTTTACTAATTTCTAATGGATAAGATTTTGCTTTAACAAAAACAATCCTATCTTCATTTAATCCATCAGTATTTTTCCGAATAGCGGGAAAATATCCCGCTGGGACAAAACCTAATGCCAGACATGATTTCTGCTCATTTGGGTCATATGCAGAAACCCAGATTTCTATATAATCCAATTGATCATTGAAAATTTTTTCCAGCATATATAACATACTATTAAATGCTTTAATATCAGTGAATTTATAAGTAAATTCCTCTGCTGATTTAACCTCTCTATTTATCTTAAATTCCATTTGATTATCTTCGTCTACTTTTAAATTAACCTTTAAATAATTATATTTCATTTTTTCTACAGAAACAGATACGTTATTACTAAAATCTAAGTCATATTCGTCCCATATTTCGACCATTGGCTCATTGAGAGGTTTATATAAACAACTACTCACAAAATTATAAAATGGTAATACTTCATGTACAATTTTAACATCAGTCCGTCTATTTTCTAAAATCCCCCGATTAGGATTATACCATGCCATAATTAAATCGGATTCTTTACGCCCAAAAAATGTGTCTTTATATGGCAGAAATGCAACTGGAAAAAAATTGATCTCCATTGAAATCTTCTGCGATTTATTGTGGGATGTCCTCGCTTCACACCAGCACATTTCAATATTGTTATTAGGGTCTTCAAGATATAGCCTGCAATTTTCATGAATCATTATTTTTCCAATACCTTTACCCTGATATTTTCTATCTACGATATAACCATGCAACATCGCAATATTAGTGTCCGGGTCTAATTCAAGAACTTGTGTTGCTGCAATATTACCAAATTGGTCTTCAAATACCTTCCAGATAACATTTGGGTTGTTAATAATTGTTTTAATATTCTCTTCATCGGTCCAAGATCGGTATGGATAATTATTTTTATAAATCTGGTTGTATAAATCTACAATTTTTGGTGCATCTTGTTCTGTTGCTATTCTATTTTTTAGTTGAAGCTCTTCATTCTGCTCGTTTATATCGATACCGTCATATCTATTTCGATATTTACTATCGTCCATACAATCACTTGATATTTTAGTTTGCTAATATTTTAAATTAGGTATATATTTATAATTAAGGGGGATAAAATTTATATAATAGTTAAAAACCCCAATCTAATCTTAATTCTCTTAATATTTTGAATTTCTAAAAATAAATTTTTATTCACTCGTTGCAAAAATTTTGCTAATTTTTAATATAGAACCACTTTTATAATATTAACTAAAAATTAGAAATGTTTGGTTAAATTATAAATAAGTTTGTGAGAGATACTACTTTGATTTTAAAATTTATGATGAAAATAAAGTCATATAATTCAGAAAATTGATTTTAAAATTAATGTATTCAGTAATATTTTTTTACTTTTTTTTGTAATCTATTTTATTACTATACGATATTTATTTAATTAAAATTTTGACTTTTTATCTTTAGTCTTATTACATTTTTTATTTATTTCTGCTGATCCACTATTTATTTCGTTTAAATATTTTAAGCGTGTTTCTAATTTATCCGTGGGTTAATTGCAAATAATATAATTTAAATTGATTTTAGATTAATAAAATATAATGTTATATATATAATACCCAATTTCAAATTTTTTGGTGCTGATTAAAAGAGATATGAAAAATCTTTTCGTTCCAAGGGCGTTGCTAGAATATTATGCTACAATAAATGATAAATGGAATAATTTCGACCTTCCGAAATGTCCGCTTTGCAAAAATAAAATGGAATATGTACGGCATGAGTTTAAGAAAGTAGGAAATGAGATTGGTGTTATTAGAATGTTTAGATGTACTTCTTGTACCAATAATGAGATAATTCTATGGCGTAAATGATTGTGATTTAATATTTTCCATGGCATTTTTTATATTTTAAGCCAGAACCACATGGGCATGGATCATTTCTATTAATTTTTTTAATAAATGATTTATAAGGTAATTTTTTCTCCATTTGAATTTTAATTTGCATCTTAGTAAACCACTTATATGAATGAGTGAAGAATTTTTTATATGCCGAGCAAAAATAAGTCTTAGATTTATCTGGATTGTCGCAAAAATACCGGTCCTTCAGACATCCACCCCAACATATATCTTTCCAATGGCAATTATAACAATCTATACTGATTTTTGACTTGCGACTACTAAATATTTTTTCTTTTTTTTCCAAAAGGGTAGAGAAATCATCTTGGAGAATATTGCCCAATTTAAATTTATTTTTAACAAAAAAATCACAAGGATAAACATCACCATTCCATTCGACCACAAGATATCCAGCGCAAGTCTTGTCAAATGGGCATGAAGGGGGGATACCTAAATAAGCAGAAAGAACCTGAGCAAATGTTCTAATATAAACTGTGTTATAATCATTATCTTTCCATAAATCAAATAATTTACATAGAAAGTTGCCATATTCTTCAGAAGTAGGAGAAAAAGAAGCCATTTTGTTATCAATACATTCTAATGGTGGTATAAATTGTAAGTAATTATAGCCATTCTCAATAAAGAAGGAATATAAATTCTCCACATCATTAATGTTAGCTTTTGAGATAACACACAAAATATTAAAATCTACATTATATTTTTGTAATATATATAATGAATTCATAACTTTTTGCCATGATGGACTTTTATTCTTGAATTTTCTATATGTATTATGCATTTTTTGATTTCCATCTAGGCTAACACCAATTAAAAAATTATATTTTTTAAAGAATTCAGCCCAATTTTTATCAAGTAAGGTACCATTAGTTTGAAAAGAATTACTAATTTTTTGGCCCTCATTTCCGTATTTTTGCTGTAATTGAACAACTTTTTTAAAAAAATCAAGTCCCATTAAGGAAGGTTCACCACCTTGCCAGCAGAATACAGAATTCTCAAATCTAAATTTTAAGAATTTTTTAATTAAAATTTCGAGAACTTCATCATTCATTCTTGGGTTTTTGACTGGATAAATTTTATTGGTCTTTTTGTAAAAACAATAAGTACAATCTAAATTACAATCGTAAGATGTTGGTTTTAATAGTAATTGAAATTCTTTTACTGTCAATTTAGCATTTTCCTTTTTCAATCAATTAATTAAAATAATTATATTATAATAATAAATTTGTTGTTTAAATTTAAAGATAATCAATATTAGAGGCTTAAAATATGGCAAAAAAAGCAGAACGAATAATTCAGATAATATTGGACGATGTAAAAGCAGATCAATTTTTTAATTTGATAAATGCAGGAAAATTGCCTAATTTTAAGAAATATTTTTATGATGGAATAAAATCTAAAGTCACAGGGATTTATCCCGCCATCACAATACCTGCCCGTTTTACATTATTAACGGGGACATATTTAGACCATTATGATATTCCAGGAATGCATTATTATGAGCGGGAAAGAAATAAAATACATAACTATGCTTCATTACACCAATGGGATGCTCCGAAGACGTTAGGTGGAGATGCTAAGACCATTTACGAACAGATTTCTGGTAATACAGTTGATTTATTTTCGCTTATGTTTCGAGGAGCAAGCTATTATTATCCTACAAAATTACAGACCATTTCGTTATATTTTTGGCATTTTTATTTACGAAAAACAGATATAAGTAAAGCTAATGAATTCACAGTCATTAAAATTTTAGATATATTTAATAGACCAAGACATTATTTTAAGAATTCAGATCCGCCATCATTTATTTCGGTATGGTTTTTCTCCACTGATGATATGTTGCACAATTTTGGTAATGATTCTGTAGAATACATCGATAATTTAATTCATATTGATAAATGGCTAGGACATTTAATTGAAGGAACAAATAAGCGGAAAGGATTAAAAGAATTAGGATATTTTGAAGATACAGTATTTATTATAAGTTCAGATCATGGAAATTATAAAGCTAAGAAGCATGTAAATTTGGAACCATTTTTTGAAAAAAATGGACTAATACCAATAAAATCAAAAAAATTAGGAGGAAATTTTGATGTTGCAATTGGCTCAGTTGGTCAATTTTATTTTTTAGGTAAAGATAAAAAAAGCAGACCATTAATAAATGAAATGCAAAATTATGGTCCTCAAAATATTGACCTATTTTCAACCTTATTTAAAATTGATGGAATGAAACTAATGTATTATCGAGATGATTATAATAATTCAGAAAAAGGCACAATTTTTATTAAATATAAAGAGAATGACAAAATATACAATGGAATTATTGAATATAAAGGCGATAAAACTAGATTGGTATTTGATGATAAAGACTTTTTTGGATATTCTCAAGATCCAAAAGCGAACAAATTATTAGACAATAAATTTCATACAATTGATGAATGGCTTGAACATACACACCATTTGGATTTTCCAATGATAGTAGACCAAATCACCCGTCTTTTTAAAAATAAGAATTCTTGTGATATTTTATGTTCTACAATAGGGGAAACAATTTTTAATTATGAACATGGTAAGACGAAGAATCAACATATATACGGTCATGATATTTGTACATATGAAGGAGTCACCTGTCCTTTATTGATTTCAGGAGGAAACATTTCTGAAAAGAATATTCAATTCTGTAAGAGTGCTGATTTAGTACCCACTATTGTAAAATTATTAAACGGAAATCTTGCGAGTTCCGTAATTGGAAAAAGCTTGATATAAATGCATATAATCCACAAATTATTAATTTAAGACTTTTTACAAAATCCTATGCTTTAAAAATTAAACATTTTTCATTTTAATATTTTTCCACTATTTTTCCGCCGCAATTCTCTATGACTTTTAATACAAGTCCCATCGACTTTCCTAACATTTTTTTCCTATTTCTCCCTTTCAACATAATAAGAAAAGCAGTCCCGAAATCTTTTAATAAAGTGGACGGGATAGATGCGTTTGGGGTCACGTCAATATCAGTTTGTATAGAATAAAAATAAAATTTATTTTCCTATTATTAGCATAGGAAAATGAATAAACCCTAATTTAATTAATTTATACATATAATAATATCTCATTTTTGTCGTTATTAAAAAGATCATCATAACAAATTTTAGCAAACCTCAGAAATTTTGCGGTAGATGAGTTTATATTTCGTTTTAAATATAAATGTTTAAATTTCTCAATTAATAGCGTTTCACATATATTGTAGATAATATTAAAGATTTCTTTATTCAGAGAATTCTTCATTTTTAAGTTATATATTACTCTTGTAAAGCAACCAATTATTGAAACTTCAATCGCAATTTGATATACCCATAGAGAGGGGAAATTCAGTTTTAATTTTTTAGAAATTTCTTTAATATTATAAGAAATAATCTTATTTAACATATTATTATTGATTTTAATGTCGAGTTTCATTTTAATCATGCCTTAATATTCAGATCAAGATGGTAAATCTTATGAGAATTAAAAAAGAAAAATCGTTTTGCAATTTATTTCCTAAATTTTAGTAAAAAAATTTCAAATTAAATGATTTTTTAAAAAAATAGACAAGAAAAAAGAGAAAATTGTATTGATTTTTTGATTCTGATTAATTACAGGACGACAAGTAATGTTGCAGTAAACCAAGTAAATAAAATTGATTGAAATAATGCCCCTGAAATGATATTTTTGGTTTTTAGATAAATCCAAGAATTTATAAATCCAAAAAAGGAGAAAACTATAAACCCAGCAATTAAACCTATTAATACAAGGCTAATTTCAATTGAACCTAAAATTATAAAAGAATTAGCAAAAATAAGAAACATAGAACCAATAGAAACAGCACCTACAAGTCCAATACATATTGAAATTAAAAATATTTTCTTATATTTTGTTAATCTCTTTTCATTGTTTTTTAAATTGAATTTGGACTCAATTAAGACTCGATTATAAATTTCGTCCACGAAAAAGGTACCAGTGAAAATTAAAATAGATACTAAAAGATCCCATGGATAATAGATAAATTGCCAATTTAATATAGGTATGTTTTGAACATAAAAATAAAATATCATGAAATATAACGAGGTAATTAGTCCGACTACAGTAGATTTTAATAAATTTTGTTTATAAATAGTTGGGTCAAAAATATTTATTCCATATAATCTTTTTTCTAATAAATAAATAATGAATAGAGATAGAATTAAAAAGAGTGCTCGAATTAAAAATAATAATATCAAAGCACCACTAATATTAAAGGTAACAAAAGGCGAAATCTTAAATATATTGAGTAATGGTATAACAAACATAGAACTTACAATATAAGCGCCTAAATATGACCCTAAACTTAAAATTTTATTCTTTTTAGTTAATTTATCTTCTGGAATTTTTATATCTTCGGGGAATTTAGGTCTATTTTTAAAGATGAAAGAACTAATATATGATATTACCGGAATTAGAGACAATAACAGCCCAACTATAAATATGCTGCCACCAAATGTAAAGTCATTCCATTTCAAAAGGTCTGTAGTATTTAATGTCCCTTGCTCATGACCTAATAAACTATTTTCCATCCATAAAATTGCATCAATTATAATTTCCGGAACTCTTGGCTCTTCTTCGTGTTGGACTCCTGGATTTCTATAATATATATTATATTGACGTGCAGTTCCAAGTGAGAAATTCCCATAAAGTTTCCCGACTTCTGCAGAAGCGTTATTAGTGGCATTTCTAAGGATAAGAATATCATCCTGAGCTAGTTCATCAGCACAACCTACTTGAATCAATAGATTTTTTGGCATTGTAGAATTGACCCAAAACATTGGAGAGCGTAAATAAAGTTCATGTGGGTCAGAGATATTGAAATCTAGACCTAACAGGTTCTGAATATAACCGAGGTTAAAATTTTTAATATAATATGATAAAAGAATAGATACAGAAGGGGGAGGTGCTATTGCAACAGTAGCGCTTATTCTGGAATCGTTAAAAGCAGCTCTAATACCAGACATTGCACCTAATGAGTGCCCTATAATTCCAATTTCGCTTTTATTAATTTGCGGAATTTTGTATAAATAATCAATTGCACCCATTATATCAAATGGCTCATCTTTTGAAAGTGTACATGTCCCTTGAGATCCGGCATGCCCCCGAAGGTCAATTCCAAGTACAAAAAAGTGTCTGCGACTAAATTCAATATTTAATCTAGTATGTGCCATTAGATTAGAATTTATTCCATGAATTGATACTATTGCAGGATAGGTCTTACTTACATTATAATCAATTGGGTAATAAAGTACACCTTTTATTAATAATCCATCACGACTATAAAAAGAAATACTTTTCTGAGTTATATTAGTCCCATAAAAAGCAATATATGGGTCATATCTCATAAAAAGAAAACTTATACCCATTAAAACAATACTCGATATTAATAAATATTTCCGAAATTTATTTAATTTACTCAATTTTATTACCCATTTGGATTTCAGAAATCATTAAAAACAAATTAAAAATGATATTTTCTCAATAATATTTAAGATTAATCTTATCCTTAATATTTGGGGTATTATTTGTGATTTTAATATTTTTTAAAACATATTCCAATTGGCGAGTTTTATATTTTTTCCCAGAAAATGCGATAAATATTTAATTATTGGCGCATATTTTTAACTAAATAAAAATACGAGTAATTAATTCAAAAATAATGGATTATTTCTAAATTTTAATGTACCAATTTTAAGAATAATGGTTTTTTCAAAATAAAAAATAGTTTTAAATTATAATTTAAAGATTAAATAAATATAAAATAGATTTAGGGTAAATTAAAAAGAAAAACTAATAACAAAATAAGAATAAACCAAAATATTTAAAAAATTACCAAATTTCTTATAAAATCCAAAAGGTTATGGAGATTAGATAGAGTATTATCAATGATTATTCGTTTATAACATGAAAATTATATAATGTAAAAGGAAAATGGGCGAATAATTTATTACATCTAAAAATTTCTTTTAAATTTAAATATTTTTTAAGTAGATTATAATAATATTTTTAGCAATAATTAATATTAGATAATTTCTAGCGTGTATTTAAATGAACATTATGCTAATTGGGAAAAATAAATTTGATTCAGGTAAGACATCTGTGGCAAGAATATTAACTCAGATATTCAAGAGTTTAGGATTGGAAATCATACCGTTTAAACCACATTCTGGTTTTAATTATTGGTATAATTATAATTTTTTGGAATATTATTTTAAATTGGGTGATTTTTATTCAAAAGATATATTAACTTTATTAAAAGATGCAAAATTCTCGTATAAAATTAACCCATTAATTTTAAATCCAGTCCACCGAGTTTTAGGACCTACTAAAAAATTATTTAACGAGACATTTTTTGATGAAATATTCTTAATAAGATTTACTAACTTAAATAAACCAAATTTTATACCAAAATCTAAATATTACATAAATCAAAATCATATAGGAATACAAGAAATAATTGAAAAAATAAAAAAACTATACATTCCTGAACAAATTAAATTCATTAATTCAATGAGTGAAGTTGAAGAATTATATGTCAATAATTTTTCTATATCTGTTGAGAGTTGTTTTTCTTATTTAAATAGTAATTTTGAGAATATAATTGTAGAATGCTTCAATGATGCAGCATATCCATTTTTGAACATTGAAAATTATATTGATTATGTAGGTCTTGTTACTCCAGGTAAATTGTATATATTAAATAGTGAAAAATATTTTAAAAAATGTGATTTAATGGCAAATATTAACTCAAAATTGCTTTTAACATCAAGTAAAATTATTGAACAATCATTAATTATTGCTGAATTTGATATATATCCAGTGAATGATTGGAACAAATTTCTAAAACATCAAATTTTAAATAAATACAGTACCTTAAAAAAATTCATATTAAAGAACACATAATAAAAAGAGTATATTATCATTTTTAAATCATAATGAACAAAATAAACCAGAAAACTCTTAGTTAAAGTTATATTGCTATAATATTCGATAATAAATAATTAGGACTATCGAATATTTTATTATTTAATTGTGAATAATCTGTAAAATCATTATTTACAAAATAAACGTTTATTTCATCATTGAACTTTTTGAAAATTATTTTATAATTTAATGTCTTAATTTCAACAATGTTTTCCCCGATAAAATCTTGAATAAATTTATCAACTGCATAAAAGAAACCAGAAATAATCTGTGGATCGAAGTTTTTATTTGAATGGTCTAATTTTTTATAGAAGTTACATAGACCATTAGAAGATATTTTCAATAAACCGAAAATCTTATTATTATTCATTTTAATCACTTGATAATTGACTTAATTTTCATTAATAAAAAATATTTATAAACTACGCTGACCAATAAATCGCATAGAAGTTTTTCTATATATTATAAAATATAGCTAAAATAATGTCATAATTTATTCTTCTTATTAAATTTATTTTGTTAAATCATGCCATATTATTACTTATTTTGGAATATTCTTCTAAAATTTTAACCTAAATTTTCCAACCATACTTTATAAATAAAATTATGCGCAAAATGAAACGAAATAGCTATAAAATCACAAAATAAATTTAGAAAAAAATTTGTTTGTTTATTTTTCTCATTGATTATTTACATAGTTAG
>Ga0190360_1000420_pt1 | contig 24320 bp, 21 predicted proteins | sample 48721834_MG_FD_161271 | JGI IMG/M metagenome (GOLD analysis project Ga0190360, IMG submission 161271) | Hydrothermal vent microbial mat bacterial communities from Southern Trench, Guaymas Basin, Mexico - 4872-18-3-4_MG | ecosystem: Environmental > Aquatic > Marine > Hydrothermal vents >... | reverse complement strand
ATATGCTGATTGGGGACAGATGATCAGCTTTGCCCGAAACTGGATAGTTGGCCCACCGGGAAATCCCTTAGCTTACTGGTATACAGTTACCATTCCTGGTATTTTTATTTTGCTCTTTGTCCTGGGATGGAATCTGCTGGGAGATGCTTTTAGAGACATCCTTGATCCTAAATTGAGGAGAAGATAATTGACCAAGCTTTTATTAAAGGTGCAAGACCTGAAGACAAACTTTTACACTTACGAAGGTATCGTTAAGGCTCTCGATGAAGTAAATTTTCAAATAGGCGAACAGGATACCGTTGGATTGGTTGGAGAAACAGGGTGTGGTAAAAGTGTTACCTCTCTTTCCATTATGAGATTAATTTTGCCACCAGGCAGAATAGAATCAGGAAAAATAATCTTTAAGGTGGGCAAGGATAAAGATAAGTCCTTTCGAGATCTTCTGGAAGAACCCGAACAGTTTATGCAAATGATCATCCGCGGAAACGAAATATCCATGATCTTCCAGGAGCCAAGCTCTGCTCTTAATCCTGTGTATACGGTTGGAGAGCAAATAGCAGAAAGCTTCTTGTTACACCAGATCAGAGAGTTACGGGAAGAAGCTCTAAAACAGATAAAAAAGGAGCTTCAAAGAGAGGGGCTGCCTCTTTATCGCAGAATAAAATTAATGGGGGAAAGTAAGTTTTATAAAAATCGAATGAGAAAAATCGCTCTGGAAAGAGCTGTTGAGCTTCTGCGTAAAATGGGTATCCCCGAACCTGAAAGTGTGATTAAAAGATATCCTCACGAATTATCCGGGGGGATGCAACAGAGAATAGTTATTGCCATTGCTCTTGCCTGCCATCCCAAACTACTCATAGCTGACGAACCAACTTCTAATCTCGATGTAACCATCCAGGCTCAAATCCTTGATTTAATCAGGTGGTTAAAGAAAACAATGAAAACGTCGGTTCTTTTTATCTCTCATGATTTAGGGGTAATATCCGAAATGTGCAACTGGGTTGCCATAATGTATGCAGGCGTCATATGTGAACTGGCTAAAACCCGGGAAATATTCAAAAATCCTCTTCATCCTTATACTAAAGCCCTGCTCAAGGCGATTCCAAGACCTGGAACTACCTTCCTGGAAAGTATAGAAGGAAGTGTACCTAATCTCGTCAATCCTCCATCTGGATGTAGATTTCATCCACGTTGCCCCAGAGCGAAAGAAAAATGTACCAGGATAAAACCAAAGCCAGAAAAAGTTAGTAAAGATCATCTTATAACCTGTCATTTTTTTAAAGAGTGAAAAATGCAAGAATTTATTTTGGAGATAAGAAATCTTAAAAAATACTATCCCATTTTGGGAGGAGTATTCAGGAAAAGAGTCGGTGATGTAAAAGCTGTAGATGGAGTTAATTTAAAAATTAGAAAAGGGGAATGTCTGGGGCTGGTGGGAGAATCTGGCTGTGGAAAAACCACGCTGGGAAAGACGATAATCCGTCTTTTTGAACCAACCCATGGATTCATTTTCTTTGAAACTCCCCAAAAAGTAAAAGAAAAAATAGACAGGTTAATTTCACAAAACTCTAATTCTTCCGAGCTTATGCAGCTTAGAAAAGAGTACGACCTCTCCCTTTTTCGGGGTAATAAACTAAAAAAAATAAGAAAAAAAATGCAGATTGTTTTTCAAGATCCCTCCTCCTCGCTTAATCCCAGGATGTTAATAAAAGATATCGTGAGCGAACCCCTTCGAGTTCACAAAATTACTGAAGACAGTGAAAGAAGAGCACTTGAGCTTTTACAAAAAGTTGGCCTCACCGAGGATCATCTTTTCAGGTATCCTCATGAGTTCAGCGGGGGACAGCGCCAGAGAATCGCTATAGCACGGGCACTTGCCACCAACCCCGATTTTATAGTTCTTGACGAGCCTACCTCGGCCCTTGACGTATCCGTTCAAGCACAGATTTTAAATTTACTCAAAAAACTTCAAAAAGAATTTAATTTAACCTACCTTTTTATTACCCACCATTTAATGGTAGTTCAGTACATCGCCACAAGAATTGCCGTAATGTATCTGGGCAAAATAATAGAGCTGGCTTCTACTGAAGAAATTTTCTTCAACGCAAAACACCCTTACACCATGGCATTAATTTCAGCCATTCCTCAAACTGATATGGATAAGAGAGGAAAACGTATTATTCTTGAAGGAGATGTCCCAAGTCCGGTTAATCCACCCAAAGGATGTAGATTTCATCCTCGCTGTCCTTATGTGGCCCCAAAATGCAAAGAAGAAGAGCCTCATCTGCGAGATATAGGTAACGGGCATCAGGTAGCCTGCCATCGAGCTGAAGAACTGTAAAAAATTCCTGACATCAGGAGAAAATCTCTTTACGGGAATTTAAATTATATTATAATTTAAAAAAATTTAACTTTAAGAAGAGGAAACGATGTTTCACTTTTACTGTCAGGAAAAGATCAAAAATGCCAGCATTACAGATATTTACTTTAACAGGACGGTTAAAATTATAAAAAGTAAAAACCTGGATAAAAGGGTAGCTGCTGAAATAAGGGCGAGAAAATTTCCCTGTAATTACCCCTGGGCTGTCTTAGCTGGTGTTGAAGAGGCAGTAAATCTTCTTGAGGGATTAAAGATAAACGTATGGATAATGTCTGAAGGGACGGTATTTTATCCCATGGAACCTGTTCTTTTAATAGAAGGTAGCTACAGTGAATTTGCCACTTACGAGACCTCTCTTCTTGGTTTTCTGTGTCAGGCTTCTGGAATTGCTACCAGAGCAGCAAGGTGCAAAAAACTGGCTGGAGGTAAATCTATCTATCACTTCGGGGCAAGGAGGATGCATCCAGCCATAACTTTAATGATTGATAGAGCATCTTATATTGGTGGATGCGATGGAGTAGCCGTTGAGGAAAGTGCAAGGTTTCTACGACAGGAAGCTATAGGGACCATTCCTCATAGCCTGGTTCTGCTTGTTGGTGATACACTAAAAGCAACACAGCTTTTTCACCAGGTAATAGACCCTCAGGTTAAACGAGTAGCTTTAATTGATACCATGGGGGACGAGAAGTTTGAGACAATAAGAGTGGCTGAAGCGCTGGGGAAGAGTCTTTTTGCGGTACGAGTGGATACACCCCCTTCTCGAAGGGGCAATATAGTGGAGATACTAAAGGAACTCAGGTGGGAGCTGAACCTCAGGGGTCACCAACACGTTCAACTCTTCGTCTCAGGTGGAATTGACGAAAATAAAATCCGAGCTTTAAGTTCCATCGCCGATGCCTTCGGAGTTGGCACCTGGATCAGTAATGCGCCTGTGGTCGACTTTTCTCTTGATATTGTTGAAATTGAGGGTGTTCCAATTGCCAAGAAGGGTAAACTCTCGGGAAGAAAACAGGTATGGGTTTGTCAGTCCTGTAATTTCAGGCAAACTACTCCCTGGTCAGAGAATACACCTCTTTGCAGATGCGGAAAAAAAATGCAACCTCTTCTTAAACTAATGATAAAAGAGGGAAAAGTTGTGCAAAGCCTTCCTGCTCCACAAAAAATAAGGGAGTTCGTTTTACACCAGATAGAAAAACTGGAAATTGATGGAGTGTAGAAATTGGCTTTAATTGTTCAAAAATACGGTGGTTCCTCTCTGGCTACCCCGGAGAGGATAAAGGAAGTAGGAAAGGGAATAATTAAGACCAAAAAAGAGGGTAATAGTTTAGTGGTAGTTGTTTCTGCCATGGGAGACACAACAGATAATCTGATAAGTCTCATGGAAAAGGTAAATCCTGATCCGCCAAAGAGAGAGCTGGACCTTCTTCTTTCTACTGGCGAAATGGTTTCTGCAGCTTTACTCGCTGCTGCACTTGAGGCAGAAGGAGAAAAAGCTGTAGCTTTGACCGCCTATCAGGGCAAAATAATAACTGATGACTTTCACACTAAAGCGCGTATAAAGAAAATAAGGTCAGAAAAAATTCTCGAAGAACTTAACAGAGGGAAAATTGTAGTAGTGGCAGGATTTCAGGGTATTACTCCCGAAGAAACTATAACCACTTTAGGTCGGGGAGGTTCAGATACCACTGCGGTAGCGCTTGCTGCTGCATTAAAGGCACAAATCTGTGAAATCTATACCGATGTAGAGGGAGTCTTTACTGCTGATCCCAGAATAGTCCCTGAGGCTAAAAAACTCAAGAAAATTGTCTATGATGAAATGCTTGAACTTGCCAGCCTGGGGGCTAAGGTTCTGCACCTGCGGGCAGTGGAGGTAGCAAAAAAATTTAATGTTCCTCTGCATATACGTTCCAGTTTCACTGAAAATGAAGGAACAATAATAATGAGTAATATAAAAAATGAAAGGGAAAAAGAAATGAGAGAGGCATCTGGAAAAATTGTGGAAGAACCCATTGAAGGGTTCATCGTAACCGGGGTTGTCCTTGATGAGACAGAGGCTAAAATAACAGTGAGAGGTGTCCCTGACAAACCAGGTGTAGCAGGGTTTATTTTTGGTAAACTGGCCGAGGCGAATATAAATGTTGATATGATTGTCCAGAGTAGCTCTCCTGAAGGAAAAAATACCATATCCTTTACGGTTGAAGAAAAAGACCTGCCCCAGGTAAGAAAAGTAATGGAAAAGGTTGGCTCAGAACTCCGTGTGGATGAAATTATCTATGACCCTGATATGGCAAAAGTATCCATAGTGGGAGCAGGCATGCAATCACACCCAGGAGTTGCAGCCAGAATGTTTACCTGCCTGGGAAACGCCGGTATAAATATAGATATGATTTCGACTTCGGAAATTAAGATATCCTGTGTAATCAGAAAGAAGGAAGGTAAAAAGGCTGTAAGACTGGTTCACGAAGCTTTTGAATTAGATAAAGAGATTCCTGAGGAGGCAAGTTAAATTGAGTCAAGGTTACAACGTTGCCGTTGTAGGGGCTACAGGAGCAGTGGGCGAGGAAATGCTTAAGATCCTTGATCAGAGGAACTTTCCCTTAAAAAATATAAGAGCTATAGCTTCAGAAAGATCCGAAGGTAAAACTGTAGTTTTTCAGGGAGAGAAGGTAAAAGTAGAAAATCTGGCAACTGCTTCTTTAAAAAATATTGATATTGCCCTTTTCTCGGCAGGCGCTTCCATTTCCCGTGAATTTTCACCCCGATTTGTCAAGAATGGAGCCGTAGTAATTGACAACAGCAGTGCTTTTCGAATGGAAAGAGAGGTTCCCCTGATAGTCCCTGAAGTTAATCCTCAGGCGGTAGAAAGACACAAAGGAATTATAGCTAATCCCAACTGTTCTACAATTCAGATGGTCGTTGCCATAAATCCAATTCATAAAAGATCCAGAATAAAGAGGATAATCGTTTCCACCTTTCAATCAGTTTCGGGAACAGGAAGAGATGCAATTATTGAACTTCGAAGTCAGGCTGAAAATTACCTTTCGGGAAAACCACTGGTGAAGAAGGTTTATCCCCATCAGATAGCTTTTAACTTACTTCCCCACATTGGAAGTTTTCTCCTTTCTGGCTACACCGAAGAAGAGATGAAAATGGTGAATGAAACACATAAAATAATGGATGATTCTTCCATAAAAGTCACAGCAACCTGTGTTAGGGTTCCTGTATTTATTTCTCATTCTGAATCTGTAACTCTGGAGACAGAAGAATACATTTCCCCCGATGAAGTAAGAGAAATCCTCTCCGCTGCTCCGGGAGTCGTGGTTCAGGACGATCCAGAAAACAATGTGTATCCACTTCCCATTTATGCTGCAGGAAAAGATGAGGTTTTTGTAGGAAGAATCAGAAAAGATGAATCAGCGGAAAACAGTATTAATCTCTGGGTTGTCTCTGATAATCTCCGTAAGGGAGCCGCCTTAAACACCATACAAATTGCCGAACTTTTGATTAAAAAGGGACTTGTGTGAACGAAAAAGAGAAATGGATGAAAATAGCCATTTCTCTGGCCAAAAGGGGCGAGGGAAAAGTCTCTCCCAACCCCATGGTAGGAGCAGTTATCCTGAGAGAGGGAAAACTCATTTCCAAGGGTTATCACCGTTATTTTGGTGGACCTCATGCCGAAGTAGATGCTTTGAAAAAAGCTGGAAAAAAAGCACGGGGTGCCACTCTTTTTGTAAATCTTGAACCTTGCTGTCATTTTGGAAAAACCCCACCCTGCACTCAGGCAATAATCAGAGCAGGAATAAGAAAAGTAATAGTAGCAGTTAAGGATCCCAATCCTTTAAATAATGGAAAAGGACTGGAAGAGCTAAAAAAAGCCGGAATCGAAGTAGAAGTTGGTATCTGTAAGGAAGAAGCCACAAAATTGAATGAATTTTTTTTTAAATACGTTCAAAAGAAGGTACCTTTTGTAATTGTCAAGGCGGCGGCAAGCCTTGATGGAAAGATAGCTACCTGCAAAGGTGAATCAAAATGGATAACCAGTGAAAAATCACGAAAGCTGGGTAAAAAACTGAGAAATAAAGTAGATGCAATACTGGTGGGAATAAACACCGTACTAAAAGATGATCCAGAACTTTTACCCTTGCAAACCAGAAAAAGATTTTTCCGGATCGTACTGGATAGCGAGCTCAAAACTCCCCTTCAGTCAAAAATACTGGAAAATCAGACGAGCTTTCCCACCCTAATTTTTACCACTGAAAAAGCAAAAGATAAAAAGGTCAAAACTATTATAAAAAAAGGAGTGGAAGTAATAAGAGTCTCCTCTGATCCAACAGGAAGGGTGAATCCATCAGAAGTATTAAAAAAATTGGGAGAAAGACAAATTGCCAGTTTGCTGGTAGAGGGAGGAGGAGAAGTAATAGGTTCGTTTATAAGGGAAAAGCTCGTGGACAAGATTTATCTCTTTTTATCTCCTCGTTTGATAGGAGGAAAGCAGGCACCTACCTGGTTAGAAGGTAGAGGTTTTGAGGCTCTGTCTGAGACTCCTAAACTGGATATTATTCGACTAAGAAAAATTGAAGAAGACATTCTTCTGGAGGGATACGTAAAATGAGCAAAATGAGGCAAGCAAAATTAGTGGGGTTAAAGACAATAGAACTTCAAGAAATAGAAATTCCAAAACCAAATGATGACGAAGTTTTAATCCAGGTGAAATGGGTGGGAATCTGTGGTTCTGATATTCATGCCTTTAAGGGTGAACATCCCTTTGTGCATCCACCAATTGTTCTTGGCCATGAATTTTCCGGAGTTGTCTGGGATACAGGTTCCAGGGTCAGTACATTAAAAAAAGGGGATAGGGTAACTGTGGAACCCAATTTAACCTGTGGTAAATGCTATAATTGTAGACATGGGCGTTATAATATCTGCACTAATTTAAGAGTGATTGGTTGTGTTGGTTATGATGGTGCCCTTGCTGAATATATCGCTATTCCAGAAGAGAAAACAATAAAGATACCTGATACACTCTCTTTTGAAGAAGCTGCTCTAATTGAGCCTGTTGCTGTAGCAATCCACGCTGTTAGAATATCGGGGCAAAAAATAGGAGATAGGGTCTTAATTCTGGGGGCAGGAACCATAGGACTCTTTGTTATGCAGGCGGCAAGGTTAACCGGTGCAAAGCAGGTACTGATAACTGACCTTCTTGACTACAGATTAGAATTGGCTAAAAATCTCGGCGCTGATAAAATAATCAATGCGAGGTTAAAGGACCCAGTTAAATTCATACACCAATCTTATGGTAAGGAAGGGATCGATCTTATTTATGAATGTGTCGGGTTAGAAAAGACCATCTCGCAGGCAATAGAAGTTGCCCGTAAGGGAACCAGAGTCATAATTGTGGGAGTTCCAGCAGGAAAGATCAATACAAATCTTGCCTATGTTCAGGATCGAGAGCTTGAACTTGTGGGTAGCTTGATGTATACCAGGAAGGACTTTTTAACTGCCATAGAGCTGATTCAAAAAGAAAAAATTAAAGTGAAACCTCTGATCAGTCATAAATTTACTCTAAAAGAGGTAGACAAAGCATTTAAGACAATTCTGGAAGGTCGCAGTAAGGTTCTTAAAGTTTTGATCCAGATAGAATAGGAAAATTAAAATGGATAGAAAGATGAAGGCACTCATAATGAAGGCAAAGGGGAAATACAGAGTAGCTGAAGTGCCTGTCCCTAAACCAGAAAAAGGAGAAGTCTTAATACGAGTGGATTCCTGTGGATTGTGTGGAACTGATGTACACATCTACAGGGGTAAATTTTTTGCCAATTTGCCATTAATTATAGGTCACGAAATATCCGGCACGGTAGTCGAAACCGGTCAAAAAGTTACCACGGTGAAAGAGGGGGATAAGGTGGTGGTGAACCCCAATATGAACTGTGAACTATGTTACTTCTGCCGCAGAGGTAAGGTTCATCTTTGTGAAAACCTCGTTAACATTGGGGTAAGGATAAATGGTGGATTCGCTGAATTTGTAAATGTTAAAGAAAGCTATGTTTATCGTCTTTCAAACGAAATTGACCTTGAGGAGGCCTCGTTTGTCGAACCTCTGTCCTGCTGCATTCATGGTGCTGAGATGGCTCAAATCAAGAGTGCTGACCAGGTGGTTATTTTAGGAGCAGGACCTGTGGGGCTTTTAATGCTTCAAATTATCAAATTAATGGCAACATCACGTGTAGTGGTTGTTGACCCTGTTAAGAAGAGAAGAGAATTAGCTCAAAATCTGGGAGCTGACTGGACAGTTGACCCTATAAAATCAGATATTCTGGACTACCTGCCCAAACTTCTGGGTAAACTTCCCGATATTGTTTTTGAATGTGTGGGAAAGAAACAGACCATGGAGCAGTCCTGGAAAATAGTAAATTCTGGCGGAAAAGTGGTGTGGTTTGGAGTAGCTGATCCAGAGGAAAGCATCCAGATAAATCCCTATCAAATCTATCGAAAAGAAATCACCATTTCTGGTTCCTTTGTTAATCCCTTTACCACCGGTAAGGCCGTTAGTCTACTGGAAAGTGGTAAAATCAAGGTAAAACAACTTATAACTCACCGGTTTAATTTGGATCAATTTTCTCAGGCTATTAAGACCTACGAGGAAAGCAAAGAAAGAATCAAAATATTAATTAAGCCTTAAGCTAACAGGCTTTTTAAATTAAAATTTTTTTCTCCAGATATTCAGGAATTTCTGTTTGCCAGCTGAATTTCTCATTTAGGATTCTGGCAAAAGTTGTGGCAGCTTCTTCTTCTCCATGAACAATAAATACCCTTTTAGGAGAGGACCGAAATCCAGTAAGCCACCTTAAGAGTTCTCGCTGATCAGCATGAGCGGAAAAGCCATTTATCTTAACCACATTAGCCCTAACAGGATGCATTTGGCCATGAATTCGAACTTCAGATGCCCCATCTACTATTTCTCTTCCTAAAGTTCCTTTAGCCTGATACCCGATAAAAAGGATGCTGCATTCAGGACGAATGATGTTATTTACGAGATGATGCTTTATCCTTCCACCGGTGCACATTCCTGAACCGGCAATAATTATGCAAGAACCCCTAATCCGATTTATAGCTTTAGATTCCTCTACACTCCTTGTTAGCTTCAAATTAGAAAAATAAAAGGGAGATCTACCACTTTGAATAAAATTCAGCATTTCTTCATCAAAATACTCGGGATGGTGTTTAAACACCTCTATGACATTAATAGCCATGGGGCTGTCAACAAAAGTTAAAAGGTGAGGGATACGGTTTTCCTGAAGAAGTTCGTTTAAATAGTAGAGGAGCTCCTGGGTTCTTTCTACAGCAAAACTCGGTATGATTATATTTCCACCTTGATTTACGGTTGAGATTATAATGTCACAAAGTTTAACCTTGATCTCTGAAAGGTCCTCATGCAACCTATCTCCATAAGTTGATTCCACAACAACATAGTCGGCATCTTCTATAAGAGCCGGATCTCGAATTATGGGTTTGTCCCATCGACCCAGATCTCCGGAAAAGACTAAAGATACCGGGCCAGAAGAAACGTTTATCTTGATAATTGAGGACCCCAAAATGTGACCCGCGTCATAAAAAACTGCTTCTACCGAATCTATTATTTTTACCGCCTTTTCGTATTCCACGGGGGTAAAAAGCGGGAAAACACTTTTTGCATCCTCCTCAGTATAAAGTGGAACTTCTGGATAGGGTCCTTTTCTTTTCTCTCTTTCATGTCTTTTCTTTTTAAATTTTGCATCTTCTTCCTGCAGATGAGCTGCATCTAAAAGCACTATTCGGGCTATCTCCGCAGTAGCCGATGTACACATGATTTTTCCTTTGAATCCCTCTTTGACAAGCTTTGGTAAGAGGCCACAGTGATCGAGATGAGCATGAGTTAAAAACACAGCTTCTATACTTTTTGGATCAGCCGGAAAAGGCTCCCAATTCCTACTTCTTAGTTCTCGTTCCTGATAAAGTCCACAATCAATTAAAAATCTTCTCCCCTTTACTTCAAGTAAAAAGCAAGATCCGGTGACATTTCGTGTTGCCCCCATAAATTGTAAAGAAACAGCCATCTTTTTTCTCTTTCCTTTTGTTTTTTCGTCACGAGAGATAAAAGTCCTACTTGTTGAGAGAATCAATTACGGTCTTTAAAAAAATAAAAATAAGTCCCTTGTTTTCATCTCTTATATCATAGTCTTCTTCTCCTGGTTCTTCTATCAGAGTTTCCAGCACATATTTTAAAATCGTTGGCTGGGAATAAGTTTCTATCATTTTCTCCATGGTGTCCATAATCTCTCTTTCCGAAGTTTCCTCAAGTTCTTCCAGCATTCTGATATTCTTCCTCTCCATCTCATCCAAGATCTTCTCGGTGACTTTTGGAGGAGAAACATCTCCCTGTGACATAGCCTGCCATATGATAATTCCCATATAGAGTAAGAGTTCTCGTTCATCGCGATTTAAAATACTGCCACCTGCTGATAAAAGATAAACAAGAACCAGAGGTTGCTCTTCTCTCATATTATCGATTAACCTGGGAACTTCCCGAACAGTCATTTCACTGATTCTTTTTTCTATTTTTTCGATGGTCTCAAAATCTATGGGTTTCATATTTTTCTCCTTGTTATTTTTTTAAATTTTAGATTAAATTTGACATCCTTCCCAGAATCTCTCTTATTTTCTGAGCAGGATCAGAAGCCCTGAGCACCGGGCGTCCAATCACAATGTAACTTGCCCCTTCTTTAATAGCTTCTTCTGGAGTCAGAATTCTTTTCTGTTCGTCACCTTCTATTCTTTCAGTTCTTATTCCAGGAACTACCAGAAGAAAATCCTTTCCCAGAAATTCCCGCAGGAGTTTGGCTTCCTTTCCTGAACAGACAACTCCATCAAGACCGGCTTCTTTTGCCTTACGAGCCAGAAAAAGAACTTTTTCTTCAAGACTCTCATCTATTCCTAAGTCTTCTTTTAAACTTTTCCGGTTAAAGGAAGTGAGCAGAGTAACACCCACTACTTTAATATCTGCATTTTCTTCTTTGATAGCAACAGTGGCTCTTCGCATCATTTCCGTCCCACCAAGAGCATGTAAAGTGATCATTTTTACCCCCATCTTCACAAGGAGCCTGCAGGTGGCCTCCACTACACTTGGAATATCATAGAGCTTAACATCAAGAAAAACCTCTCCACCTAATTTTTTAACCAGATTAACTATCTCCGGGCCGTAATTAAAGAAAAGTCTCATCCCGATTTTGAAAAACCCAACCATTTCTTTTACCTGAAGAACTATCCTTTCAGCATCCTCTGCCTGGTCAACATCTAAGGCCAGTATCAATCTTTCCTGACAGTTTTCATCCAGCATATTTTTTGCTCCCCTCATGAGGACATATTCCCTGATAAGGACAGAATCGACAGGAAAAGTACCCAGGCTGTGGATCAAATACTCCTTCCCTTATTCCAAGAGAAGCCTGCTTTATTTTCTCTACTGTTAAATCAAGATCATGTTCGTCTAAACTTGCCTCCCCCACAACTCCTGTATCCAGGAAGTAAAGCTTCACCTTTTCCGGGATTTTCCCAAATATTTTTTTATAGGCAAGGGCATATATGGCAAGCTGCAAGCTCTCTTTTGTTTTTCGATCAGCTTTCTTTTTGTCCCTTACAGGGGAAGACTTGTAGTCAATAATGCTCACCTTACCATCCATAATATCTACCCGATCCCAGCGACCTATTATCTTATCTTTTCCCAGAATGAAACTGAAGTCTTTTTCCACAAATGTCGGTAAAATATCTTCTTCTTTAGCCCGCTCATAAAACCTGGTCAGGGTTTCTCTTCCTTCTTCTAACCTTCTTTCTTCGTGTTCTCTGCTGATAAACCCTTCGTTTATCCATGAATTTTCAAACACTGCAATTAGCTGCTCCAGAGAAAGCGGTTTCCCCTTTAATTTATGACGATAATACTGTCTGACAGCGTCATGAAGAGCTTTTCCATAAATAACAGCGTGATGCTGCATAATGGGTACACGCAGTACATGTATATATTTGTACTTCAAAGGACAGGTAAGGTAATCATCGATCTGTAAATGAGAAAGCGTCAACATTTCTTCCTTTGATATTTTCCGATAGGGCTTTTTCTCCTCAGTCTTGCGGGGTGCATTTCTCTTAATAATTTCCAGGGGAGACAGTTTCGCAGGAAAAATATCTCTGGGAGAAAGATTTAAAGCCTCCAGCACAAAGGGAGAAACTTTCCTGAGTCTTTTTCCCCCGTAATCTTTGGCACTTGTAAAGTAAAGTTCCTTTTGGGCACGGGTCATGCCTACATAAAAAAGGCGTCGTTCCTCCTGTCGGTGAAAATCTCCGCTGGGTAGGATATCTCTTATGAGTTCATCCGGGAGTGGAATGGGCTCCCGACGAAAACTGGAAGGAAAACGTCCATTGACTAAACCAACAATAATTACCACAGGAAATTCAAGACCCTTAGCTTTATGAACAGTAAGGACATTCACAGCATCGCTATCAATTTCTGCCTCAGCTACCGCGGGATTGTCTCCTGCCTGAATCAAAAGGTCAAGATATTTTATGAACTGCACAAGTTTGTTATCCTTTAAAACTTGAGAGGAGTTCTGGACCAGATCGAAAAACCTGGCTATATTTCTCACCTTTCTCTCGTTTACCAAAGAAGGATTGGAGGTCAATCTTTGAATATAACCACTTTTAGTGATGAACTGGTAAAGAAGCTGTCCGGTGGAGAGCTTCACACTCCTTTCAAGATAATCATCTATGTCTTTGATTAACTTTGAAATGGTCGCCTTACCTTCTGGAGATAATTCCTCGTATAATTCTGGAATATCCATATGATGAAAAAACACGTAATACAGTGAGCGATTTTTTCTTGAGGCATAATTCATGCAAAGCACAAGGTCTTTCACGGGAATCTGATAAATCTCTGATGAGGCAAGATAGTAAAGGCTGACACTATCATCCAGATTACTCAAGGTCTTCAAGAAACATATAAGCAGACGTATCTCTTCCTGCTCATAGAGTCCCTCATTACCTGAAAATTTCCAGGGTATTTCAGCCATATTTAGAGCTCGCAAAAAAGGTTCTGCATCGTCATTAGCTCGAACCAGAATGGCAAAATCGCCCCATCTATATTCTCCTCTCTCAACTTTTTCTTTTATAAGTTTGGCCACCCCTTCTGCTTCAGAAAGCAAGGTATCATAATGCAGAAACTTCACCACTCCCTTTTCTTTTTTCACAGGGATAAGTCTTTTGCTTATTCTGTTTTTAAATTCCAATCTATCTGGATTGTTATGTTGAATTAGTCTATAAGCAGGCTCCAGTATTTCCCGGGGTGAACGGTAGTTTTTAGTTAAAACTATCTGATGAGCATCAGGATAGGCATCCAAAAATCCCAGGATGTTACTTATAGCTGCACCCCGGAACTTGTAAATTGATTGGTCATCATCCCCCACGACAGTAACGTTGTGGTGCCTGGCGGCAAGGAGTTTTACCAGCTGAAACTGGCTGTAATTGGTATCCTGAAATTCATCAACCAGGATGTAGCGAAACCGTCGTTGATACTGTCCCAAAATTGAAGGATGCTCACGAAAAAGTTTTAATGTTAAAGTTATCTGGTCACCAAAATCTACCTTTCCTTCTTTAGCCAGAAGTTCCTGATAGGTTTTGTAGGTTAAAGCGATTTCTCTTTGTTTGGTAAGAATTTCCTGTAATTCTTCATCTGGAGAATTATTTTTGGTTATCTCTTCTAACTTCTGAACATATCTTATATAATCCTCAGGAGTAACGTCTTCATCTTTAGCCCGAGTAATAAGAGTTAAAATAGCCCTGATGTAACGGGTGGGATTCCCCAGAGGACGGTAATAAGAAAGAGGAAAATCAAAAAGATGTTCTCGGAAAAAAATCACCTGTTCCGGAACACTTAAAACCTGAAAATCTGGAGGTAAACCTATTTCCAGTGCATTTTCCCTGAGAACCCTATCCCCAAAGGCATGAAAGGTGCTGATCCAGAAGTCAGTATATCCGTAAGGAACCAGAAGATCCACTCTTTCTTCCATTTCCAGGGCTGCTTTTTCAGTAAAGGTAAGAGCAAGAATCTCCTCCGGCCTTGCTTTTTTTACTGCAATGAGATAAGCAATCCGACGGGTTATTACTTGAGTCTTGCCGGTTCCTGCTCCAGCCACTATGAGGAGAGGTCCCTCACCATAGGTTACGGCTTTTTTTTGCTCCTCATTTAACCCACTAAGTATTCTTTCTTCTGGACCACTCATAGGAGGATTATCGTTTTGGTTTATTATTCTATAATCCTGTAGACAATGTCATTAGGCCTTACCCTTTCCCGAACTTTAATTCCCACCGCATCTCCAGGAGAAGCCTTTTCTACAGGCTGATTTTCTATCTGCATGGATTCAACCGTTTGTTCAAAATCTGTGGTGTGCCCTTTTATATGAATGGTATCTCCTACACCAAGTTCTTTTTCCAGGTTTACCGCTGCTACCTGTGGTCTGGCGAAGTATTTTACAACCCTCCCCACTCGTTCTTCCTCCATTTCAATCACCTCCAGATTAAAAAAATAAAGGATTCTTATTTTATCATATCAAATCTTTCCAGTTAGTAAACCTTGATCCTGTATAAGTGTCAGGGAAATGTTAACTAAAGGAGCCATTTATAAGAAGATCCCCTGATAAAGGATGAAAAAAGGTGATCCTGGTGATAGTTGATAAGTGAAAAGTCTGAGTTATATACAGATAACAGGTTTTATGTGGAGAAATTTACACAAGCTCAAAAGTTCCATCTTAAAATCACCGTAGCAGATGGCATAGTGCTGACTCATGAGATTTTGAAAAAAATCTTCTACAGAACCATCAAGTTTTACTTTGGCAAGTGCATAAGGTGCACAGCCTACTTCATGAAAATGAGGAGGAGTTTGTGTCTTTCCAGTAGCAATATGCATTTTATAACCCGTGTTGCCCGGAGCCAATCTACACAAGGTAACTTTTCCCTCCCGGTAAGGAAAACTTACCAGTAAACCTTCATACAATGCGGTATGCTTTTTTATTTGTGGTCTTACTTCAGCAAAAGACAGGGGGGCAAACCCACAGGCAGCAAGCAGTATAGAATTATCGGGCATGATGTCATGAACATCTCCATAACCTGTGACTTTCCCACTTAATAAGTTGAGTATCAGTTGAGAGATAACAAGCGGAACATCTCCCTCACAGGAAGCGGTGACTTCATCTGCCAGCATGGAAAGGGGAAGACAGGGGGCAAATCCCCATTCTCTGGAAAGTTCATACTGACATTTTAAAGTTAGGGCATTAAGGTCATGTTTTTGAATCAGTTTCTTCAAACCAAGATAAATTCTTATGGCTTTAAGAAGAGAATTTTTATCTACATCTTTAGCTATAGTCCATTTTCTCAAAACCTCTTTCATCAAATCCCTGGCTTTTTTTGAATCTACCCGTTGAAACTCCTTGACCACATATTCCTGACCAAGATGAACAACTTCTGGCCCCAAGATCCTGCGTACCTTAATGTGGTCAAACCCTCCTGTGTACATACCCATGGAAAAATAACCAAAAAGTCCAACCCTCGCTCTTTTGAGCCTCTCTATGGCACAGGCAACACGGACAAAATGCGAGATTTTTTCTTTTAAAGAATCCGAATCCCTGTCTGGCATACCCCAAACAAACTCAAACTGGACTCCCATTTCTTCCAGAGTCTCTCTGATAACTCCTGCAGCGGGAACAGCTCCCAGAGTCAATTGCTCACCTTCCTCCCACCAGGTGGTGTGTGTCCATAGAAGCAAAGGGAAGTTAAAAAATTCTTGTAAAGTGGCAATAAAATTGGGAGCTTCAACCCATGAGACCAAAAGTGCAAGAATAAAATCAAATTTGCTTTGTCGAATTAGATCTGCTACTCGAAGAGCATCTTCTCTTCCTTTGACTACCGGGGTAATGGTGAAATCACAGGATAGCTCTTCCAGCATCTCTTGTGACTTACTGAGCCATCTTGCAACTACATTCTCAGGATAATCCGGATAGCTGAAGGGAACCAGTATGGCTTTAGATAAGGCGGAATATTTTTCTTTCATTTTTAGATCGCTTTATGGTAAATTAAAATCTCCATTTTGCGATCATGGAGATATTTTCTCTTTTTTTATAATTTTTGCTTCTTCAGTGAGATCGGTTATCACAAGGTTTGCTCTGGAAAAATCCTGAGTTAAAGTGAATCTGTTGGGAACAGCAATGACTTTCATTCTGGCGCTTTTTGCCGCCTCTACTCCTATGGCTGTATCTTCCAGAACAAGACATACCTCAGGTGAAGTTTTTAGCTTCCGGACCACCTTGTTATAAATTTCAGGGTCAGGCTTTGGTTTCTGTACTTCCTCTCCTGTGACAATAACCTGAAATTTATCTTCAATCCCAAGTCCTTCCTTGCCAATAACAGCTTCTGTCTCTATTTTTCCAGCAGAAGTTGCCAGAGCAAGGGAGTAAGAATTTTCCCAGAGAAACTGTATGAATTGTTTAACACCCGGTCTTACAATATTTTCCACTTCATTTTCAATATATTCACGGTAATAACTATTTTTTCTTTCCACAAGTTCTTCTAAACTTTCCTTCAGCGAAATTGAATTTTCCTCTATAATTTCTTGAAAAAACTCCTTTGATCGTTTCCCCACGCATTTTCTTATCCAGTAATCCTCGTTTATCTTAAATCTGTAAGTAGATAATGCCCTGTTAGTTGCTGAGAGTTGTAAAGATTCGTTATCTACAATAAGTCCATCCATGTCAAAAATTACGGCTTCTACCTGTTTTAGAAGTTCGTTCAATTTATCTTCGTTAAAATAGGCAAGATGACTCTTCTTATTCGACATGAAACTATTCCTACTCAATGTTGGCATGTCTTAAGTCTATCTCTTTTGGGGACTGACCTGTTCTTTTTGCCAGCTCACATATCAATCCGTAAAAGAGGGCAAAGAGATTAATGCCAAAAAGAGCACCAGAGGTGTTTTTATGCTCTTCATCCCCGAGCAGGGCAAAAATCGGAAAATTAATCTGTTCGATTTTAGCCGGAACTATAAGGCTAATCTGGGCTATTTCGCTTAAGGTAGAATTGGGATGAGAGGTGATAGCAAGTATCCTCCCTTTCAGTTTTTTAGCTTTTTGTGCCAGAGTGACCACAGTGGAGGTCTCTCCTGACTGAGATATGGCTATCAAAAGATCGCTTTCACTTAAAGGTGGAGTAGTAACGTATCCCACAACGTATGAAGAAAAACCAAGGTGGGCCAGTTTCATGGCTAAAATTTTACCTATTAACCCTGAGTGCCCCACTCCTAAAACAAAGATCTTTTTGGCCTTAAGAATTTCATCAACAGCTTTTTCTATCTGATTATCATCAATTTTTTCAAAAGAGCTTACAAGATTTTTGGCTATTTCCCGGGAGATAAGTTTAACAGGATGCATTTTTCTTTGTTACCTTTAATGATGATTTATTATAATACTGCGGGATTATTATAATAAAAAAATAGTTATGTGTCTATCATCTTTACAAATCCTATACTCTCCCGATTCTTTAAACACCTCTCTCACAATCATCAGAAGGGGTTTTTAGCTCTCTTCATTTTTGAGTAAATATTGTCATATGTGAAAAAAATTGTCAAATTTTACCATAAAGCCTTTGATAAAGTGAAAGATAATCCTGATACAATTTCTGGTAAATATCTACCTCAAAGGATAGAGGATAAAAGGTTTTCTTAATTTTCACCATCCTCTGAACCGCTTCCTCGATAGTGGAGAAAACTTTTGCCCCTACTCCAGCTAAAATTGCCGCCCCCATAGAAGCTGCTTCACTACACTCTGGAACTTCCACAGGAACATTTAGCACATTTGCCTTTATCTTGAGCCAGGTATTGCTTTTTGCAGCCCCTCCCAGGGAACATACCCTGTCAACCTTTATGGAAAGAGCTTTTAAAAGATCAATATTTTCTCGCAGCATAAAGGCAACAGATTCAACAAGAGCTCTGATAAAATGGGCACGTTTGTGTTTAAAAGATATTCCTACAAAAGCTCCTCTTGCCTCAGGATTAAAATCTGGACAGGCAGTTCCCGTAAAGTGAGGAAGGGCAAGAAGTCCTTCTGATCCAGGGGGAACCTGGGAGGCAAGATCAAGAAGCTCTCCATAATTTTCTCTTTTACCCTGTTCCCCGGGAAAGTTATCTCTAAACCATTTAAGGACGATACCGGAAGTCTCTGCATAAGGGTAAAGGACAAACTTATCCGGAACACAGTGGGGGGCTACAGGTATCCTTCTTTCAGGATCATATAAAGGTCTATCCACGGTTGCAACCACAGCAAGAGCTGTTCCCGTATTTTCAGTAATTATACCAGGTTCTACATTTCCTGCACCTAAGGCTGCTGCCATCTGATCCATAGAACCTGCTATAACCTTAGTATGGGTGGATAAACTTACCTTGGACTTTATCCCGGGATTTATATTTCCCACTACCTCATGAGAAGGTAAAATTTCAGGCAAATTCTCTCTTTTAATTCCTAAAAATTCCAGCATCTCATCCCACCAGTCTTTTTCTTTTAACTTTAGATAGCAGGTAGAAGAAGATTCGGTGGGATCTGTTGTAAACTTGCCTGTTAGTTTCCAGATAAGGTAATCCTTAAGAACAAGAAATTTTGAGGTTCTATTAAAAACATCTGGCTCATTTTTCTTGAGCCACAGGATCTTGGGTGCCGGCCAGATAGGTGAGATTTCAGGAATGCCCGTTCTTTTGTAAAGAATTTCTGGAGGGAAATTCTTAGCTATTTCTTTTGCTTCTTTTTCTGCCCGGGTATCCAGCCAGACAATAGCATTTCTTAATGCTTTCCCTTTTTTGTCCACACAGATAAGTGTCTCTGCTTGACTGGAAATTGACAGAGTAACAATTAAATAAGGGTTAATCTTTGATGTCTTCAAAACTTCTCTTATCCCCTTAATACAGGCCGTCCAGTAAACTTCAGGTGAAAGTTCAACCCGGTTAGGGCGAGGTGTAAGTAGTGTATATTCTTGAGTGGATAAAGCTACGAGTTTTCCTCTGGACGTGAAAAGACCAACTTTGATAGAAGTTGTTCCCGCATCTATACTAAGGAGAAAATCATCTTTTTCGGTCATTTTTTATCATTTTAGTTCATCAAGGTTTACCCACCGTCTCTTTCTTGCTGAAATCTGGGCTGCTTCCATCACTTCTTGCACTTTGTATCCATCGTAAAAACCTGGATTTCCCTTTTTATCTTCCACAATCCTGGTGACAAAATCAAATTGGCTTGCAATATGGTATCTCATCCAGCCAATAGAAAATTTTGGTCCGGGTAAAAAGGCAGGCTCAGGATAGCGCTGAACTGTTTCTATTTTTTTAAATCCACGAAGTCCTCCTATGGGCTTTTCTGGATCTTTTGTGTCATAAACCCAGAGCCAGTTAGGATCCATAAGGTTAAAGTAAATTGCCCCCTTACTTCCATGAATTTCAATTCGAAGCTCATCATTGGTTCCTGTGGCAAGGCGAGATACCTCTACAGAACCTGCAGCACCGTTTTCCATTTCTATCTGGAGAAAGGAGATATCGTCAACTTCAACTTTTGCTTTTTCAGTCAGATCCTCAGGGAGAGGTCTTTCTTTTATGAAAGTGTAACTTTTAGCAAAAACGGCTCGGTATTCTCCCAGAAGATGCCTGATCAAATCAAGAACATGGGATCCAAGATCAAAAAGAGCTCCACCTCCTGCCTTTTTCTTATCCAGCCTCCAGCTCATAGGTCGGGAAGGGTCGATATAACCTGAATGAAGGTAACATCCCCGAAAACTAAAAACCTTCCCCAGAAAACCCTCATCTATAAGCTTTTTAGCTCGCATTATGGCGGGAATAAATCTGTATTCAAAAGTCATCTGATGGACAGAACTGGATTTTTCGGCCACATTTAAGATCTCTTTTGCCTGATGTAAATTAATAGCCAGAGGTTTATCACAGTAAACGTGCTTTCCCGCTTTAAGTGCACTTACTAAAATATCTCGATGCAAATAATTGGGTGTACAGCAGTTAATTATGTCAATATCTTCTCTTTCCAGAAGGTCCTGGTATGAAGTGGTGGCAAATTGAAAGCCGGCAATTTTTTTAGCCTGCTTGGCTGTAGCTTCATGAGCTGTACACACTCCCACCAGCTTTACCTTAGCCGGAGAGGGCTGATAAAAGAGAGGAAGATTAAGATAAGCATAGGTGTGTACTTTGCCTATAAACCCCCAACCAACAATTCCCACACCAAGTTCTTTCTGCATTGTATTTCCCCTTTAATATCCAAATTCTCTTTCCACCTCAAAGATAGCCTCTTCAATTATATCCAGAGCTTTGCAGGCGACTTCTTCAGGCATAATAAGAGGAGGGGACATTCTTAAAATATGTCCTGCTGGTATCCAGGCAAGACCTTTTTTAAAGGCTTTTTGATAAACCAATTTACCTGCTTCTTTAAAAGGCTCCTTTGTGGATTTATCTTTTACCAGTTCCACACCAAAAAGACATCCCTTCCCCCTTACATCTCCAACTATGAGATGGGACTTTTCTATCTCGTTTAATCTTTTCATGATCACCTTCTCCAATCTTTGAGCATTCTCCAGCAAACCTTCCTCCTGAATAACTTTAATGGTGGCATAGGCTGCAGCACAGGCTACTGGATTTCCCCCGTAACTTGAGGAGGCAGAGATCTTTTCCAGAACATCTTTATATTCTTCTCTTACCACCACAGCAGTAATGGGGTAGCCATTGCCAAGTCCCTTGCCTATAATCATTACATCAGGGATTACTTCCCAGTGTTCACAGGCAAACCATTTTCCTGTTCGACCCATTCCGGTAAGTATTTCATCAAGCATTAAAAGTATACCCTTTTGACTGCAGTATTCTCGCAAACGGGGCAGGAACTCTGGTGGAGGAAAAACTGAGCCTGCCCAACCCTGAATTGGCTCCATAACTATTGCTGCCACCCTACCTGTACTTTCCTCCTCAATCTGTCTTTTCAGAAACTCCATACAGTAAACTCCACAGTCAGGATAACTCAATTTAAAGGGGCAGCGATAACAATTGGGCCGGGGGGCAAGAAAAAAACCAGGTGATCTTATTCCTTTATCCGGGCTCATTAGAGCAAGACTTACCGAACCTAAGGTTTTTCCGTGAAAATCACGCCAGAAACTGAAAAACTCAAAATTCCCTGTAGCTGCACGGCAAGCTCTAAGACCAGCTTCAACTGCAGAGGTCCCATCTGAATAAAGTTGAATACCATTTAAACCAGGTGGAGTAATACTGGCAAGTTTTTCCAGGAACTCGTATTTTATTGGTGTGGTAAAATCATGGCAGTTTACGAGTTTTGCAACTTGAGTTTTAATAGCCTCAGTTATTTTAGGATGACAGTGGCCACAAGCGGTAACGTATATTCCTGAGGAAAAATCAATATAGGTATTACCATCCACATCAAATAAAAGGTATCCTTTTCCTTTTTCAAAAACAACAGGAAAAAGCCTTACCTGTGTGGAGTATCCCTTCATGTACTTTTCGGCTTTCCCATGAATAGCCCGAGAATTGGGACCGGGTGGCTCAACGACAATTCGGGGAAAATCTTCCTTTACTTCTATTTTACTCATTTTAACTCCTTATTTAGCTTTTTTAAACTTAAACAACTACCACCTTTATTCCCTTTTTTTCAATTTCCACCCTAAATGAAGAAGGTATTTTTTTATCCACAATGAGAACATCCATCTTATTTATAGGCATAACAAAGGCAAAATTTTGTTTTTCAAATTTAGAATGATCGCAAAGGGCAATTATCTGGTTTGCTGCTTTTACTATTTCTTTTTTTGTTTGAGCCTCCTCCAGAGTAGGGGTTGTTATACCAAAAGAAGAGTCAAGAGCACTTATTCCAATAAAAGCTTTATCAAATCTAATCTGAGAAAGCGAAAGATCTGCCAGTGGACCAATTAAAGAATTGGTCCGTCTTCTTAGAGTTCCACCAGTAAGAATGAGGGTTATCTGAGTGGATCGGCGAAGTTCCTGAGCTATCTCAAGGGAATTGGTTACCACTGTCAGGTTTCTCTTATCAAGGATAAAACCTGTCATCTGAAGAACTGTTGTACTTGCTTCCATGAAAATGACCTCACCTTCTTCCACCATCATGGCAGCCTGACGGGCAATTTTTCTTTTTTCCTCCAGGAAACGTCCTTTCTCCACGAAATAATCTGGTTCAATAGCAACTCTTCTTTTACTGATAGCACCACCGTGAGTTCTTGTTATAAGCCCCTGATGCTCCAGAAATTCAAGATCTCTTCTAATAGTAGCACCACTTACCTCAAACATTTGCACAAGTTCCTCAACAGTTACTCTCCCTTTCTGGTGAATAATATCTAAAATTTTATCCTTTCTCTCCAGAGGAAAAGCTTTTTTCATTTGCACACCTTTACTTTCAAACATGATTGAATTTTATCATATGGGAGAAAAAAGTCAATGCCCAAAATCCTGACATTGGGACAGTTTTTACCTATACCTTTCTCCGTAGGCTCCCGGCTATGCCAGATTAACCAATAATATGAACAGCGGTAGCCTTGAACGAAGCATAAACTTTCTGTCCCACCCTGAGTTGCATCTCCTCAGCTGATCTTCTGGTTATCAAGGCTAAAAGTGGGAAGGGGCATCTCAGTTCAACCTCAACAAGAGGTCCCGAGAAACTCATGAGATTTATCCTGGCAGGAAAAAGGTTTCTGGCACTTGTCCTGGATTTTGAAAGAGAAAGAGTAATATCCTCTGGTTTAATACAAACATACACCCTTTCACCAGCTTGAAAGCTGGATACCCCCTCTATAATTTTCCCCTCAACATCTACGTAAGTTATCCCATTCTCATTCTGGCTTACCACTCCCTTTAAGATATTATTTCTGGTGGTAAACTGAGCCACCTGTACATTTTTCGGGTTATAAAAAATCTCACGTGGACTGCCCACCTGGATGAGTTTACCTTCCATTAATACACCCATCCTGTCGGCGAGACGCTCTCCCTGGGACATATCATGAGTCGCCATTACTATGGTTGCCCCCTGTTTTTTGTTAAAATCCAGAATTAACTTTTCAATAAGGTCTGCGCTTAAAGGATCAAGATTTGCTGTTGGCTCATCCAGAAGAAGTACCTGAGGATCAGATATTATGGCCTGTGCCAGTGCTATCCTCTGAATTTCCCCTCCAGAGAGCTTCCGTGCATTCCTCTTCTCGTAACCTTTAAGTTCAACCATCTCTAACATCTTGTCCACTTTCTGGAGAATATCCTTTCTTCTGTAGCCCCTGACTTTGAGGGGGTAAGCAACATTATCAAATACCGTGGCATTAAAAACTACCGGTTTTTGAAATACCATGGCCATCCTGCGACGTATCTTGAGCCTTAACCCTGGTGATGTCAATATTTCTTTTCCATCAAAGTATACTCTGCCTGATGTGGGATACTCCAGTTGATCGATTATTCGCAAAAGTGTGGTTTTTCCTGCACCGGTTGGACCAATTAAAACAAATACCTCCCCTCTTTTTATTTCTATGTTAATCCCCTTTAAAACTTCTTTAAAGTTGTAGCGATGATGCAAATCTACTATTTTTAGCAAGATGCTATTACCTCTGTTGTATCATATTCATAATAATGTTAACCACCAGTGACAGAAGGATAAGAATAATTCCCAGGGCAAGGGCAAACTCCAGCTCTCCTCTCTGTATCTCAAGAGAGATGGCTGTGGTTAATACCCTGGTAAATCCTTTAATGTTTCCCCCAATCATTATGGCAGAACCTACCTCGGAAATAGCTCTTCCAAAACCCATAATTACTGCTGCAACAACACTGAATCTTGCCTCCCTG
>Ga0190360_1000417_pt1 | contig 24391 bp, 20 predicted proteins | sample 48721834_MG_FD_161271 | JGI IMG/M metagenome (GOLD analysis project Ga0190360, IMG submission 161271) | Hydrothermal vent microbial mat bacterial communities from Southern Trench, Guaymas Basin, Mexico - 4872-18-3-4_MG | ecosystem: Environmental > Aquatic > Marine > Hydrothermal vents >... | reverse complement strand
GTCCACCTGTCAACGATGGTGATAAGGCATTTGCTGAGGTGAAAAAACTTTTTAAGCCCCTGGGTTTAGAATGGCTGGATCGACTCGGTTTTGCTAATAACTATGTATTAGTGATGCGCCATGATAGGGCTTTGTCTTTAAAAATCTCTAAAATTAGCGATTTGTTTAAAATAAAGCCTAATATCAGAATGGCAATGGAGCCAGAGTTTGGTGAACGACCCCTGGATGGATTGGGGGCTTTGCAGCGACGTTATGGACTACGCCGTATGATACCGGTTGTGATAGATAATGATAAATCGGTCATTTATCAAGCCTTGTTAGATGGTAAAGTGGAAGTGGCGGAAGGTTTTTCAACGGAGGGACGTATTGAAGATTTTGGCTTGATGGTATTAGAAGATGATTTGGAGTTTTTTCCCGTTTATGAACCCTCACCCCTAGTACGTGCAGAGGCTTTCGCACGTTATCCTCAACTTAGCGACGTACTACAAAAATTAGCGGGTCTCATTGATACTTATAGCATGCGACAAATGAATCGGGAGGTAGAATTAGAGGGGCAAGATTACCAGGCAGTTGCCCAAGCCTTTTTGATTAATAATAATTTGATGGATAAACCTGTCAAGTTTCATAAATCCGAGGAACTTATTATTGCAGCAGACTTACTGAATGAATTGGGTAGAAGTATTAGTAAGGCACTGCGTGCTGTTCGCAAGACATTTCCTGGTCGAAGAGTTAGGGTTATTCAAATGGCTGATCCATTGCAATCCATTATTTCGGGAAAAGCTCGCTTAGGCATTTTAAGTGCTGAATCTTTTTTCAATTTGACAGATGATCTTCTACCTGTACCCAATGATGCAGTGGAAGCTATTGGTGTCATTAATACTAGAATGGCTCATATTGTCACCCATCAAGAAAACGGAATAAGTTCCCTAAAAGCCATAAAAAAACTGGGTGTGGGTGCAAAAAATGGTGCATCTGATCGCGCTGCGAAAATGATATTGACTTCTTTAGGTTTAATGGAGCAAATTACATTGGTTTATAATGAAAATTTCGCTCAACAAGTTAAAACCTTAATCAACAAGAAATTGGATGGCATTTTTTGCATGGTTCCCCCTGGACATGAACAATTGACGGTGATGATGAATCAGGGCATTTTTAAATTGATTTCTTTCAACGAATGGCAACAAGGTAATCATTTAATTCGTTTTCCTTTTTTTAGATTAGCAAGAATTCCGGCTAATACTTATGAGCAACAGCCAGAAATGATTGAAACCATTAGTAGCCAGATGGTGTTAGCGGGACCGACACCGGTCACTGATATTGTGGGTAGTAGGGGTCCTGCGACGGTGATTTCGACTGGTGTTCAACCATTATCAGATCCTGTTGTGATTCAATTAAGAGAAACACTTAGTAGCAGTGAAAAATTAGATCCTGCCTTGCCTTCTGCTAACATTCTCAGGTCTCAAACGCAACCTATTTCTAGCTCTATTAACCCTTCTAAAATAGAGTCTTTTGTGAATTTTTTGATCATATTAGCCATTTTTTTCTTTTTTTATCTGTTTTTAGTTGATGATAAAGTTTTTTCAAAAGGTAAACAAGAATTATAGACTTTTCGTTTTTGAGCTTAGAAATCCTATTTTTTCCAAAAATCGGATTTCTTAAGCCTCGGTTTTTTGTCAAAAACCACAATATTTTTATTCATTGTTCTGCATTTTTGAATAGTGGGATAGGTTCATGTATATTTATTTGCGACTCCTTTATATATCCCATTGAGAAATCACGATTTTTACTTTAAATCGATCATTTTCTAAATATATTTTATTAGGTAAATCAATACCTTGTATATTGATATAACGCATATAGGTTATTTCCCAGCCATCTTGTCGTAAGCGGTGTAAATGCCCTGTTTCATCAAAGGTGTACCATTGGGGAGAAGGTTGAGGTGTTGGAAGACCTCTGATCCAAAAATGCAAACCGGTGATGGGAATTTCTAACTTAAGAACCTGAGCGACTAAAACGTCAGGATCACGTGCCCTGAAAGTTTCTTTATTAGCCGTTTGCATAATAACCCCGTTATCATCACCTTTAAGTAAAAAAGCACCTTGCCCAAGCGGTGCATTTAAACGTAGTTGGTAAGTTGGACCTTGTTGTTGCCAGTAGACATTGGCGGTCCAACTGTCATTATTGGTCGAAATGGCAATGCGCCCATTGATACGCCATGAATCTAATTGATTAGCTGACTTATGTGGTATGGGGGGTAACTGGGCGCAGCCTGACAATAGCAGTGCTAGAAAAAATAAACGTTTCATCAGTTATCAGTTATCAGTTATCAGCATTCTTCAAGTTACCACAGGTGGAACCTGTGGTAACTGTGTGTTCGTTAATTATGGTGTAAAATGCTGTATCACTTGGCGTAATTTTTCATCATTTGGGAAAGTTGCTTTTGCCTTTTCCCAAACTTCTTTGGCAGCTCGTTGATCACCACTTTTCCATAACACTTCGCCTAAATGAGCGGCTATTTCAGGATCGTTATATTGAGCTTGGGCTTTACGCAAATACGCAATGGCTTCAGCATAATTACCCATTTTATATAACACCCATCCCATACTGTCTAAAATATAATAATCACTGGGCCTTAAACTAAGTGCTTTTTTTATAAATTCGTAGGCTTCCTGATAACGATTCGTCTGATTTGCGATGCTATAACCTAAAGCATTAAGTGCCCCCACATTTTCAGGCTTGAGCTGCAATACGTGCCGCAAATCCTGCTCTAATAAATCCACATTACCCATTTTTTCGTGTAGCAAAGCACGCATATAGAGTACATCAATATCATCCGGCTTTAATTCAAGCGCATGATGATAAGCATCCAAAGCTTGCTGGTAACGTTTTTCTTCGATCAATAATTCAGCTTCCATCTGTATGAGGCTGATTTTATCTTCGAGATTTGCCACAGGTACATCTTGAAGGTGTTTTATGGCTTGCTCTAAATGCCCTTGTTCAACTAGAACTAAGGCAATTTGCGCATGAGCTTTTAAGTAGTTTGAACTGCCCTCAACTTGGCGATACCAATAGAGAGCCTGATTTAGGTTATTTCCCTCTTGTGCAATAAGACCTAAGTAATAGCGAGCCATATTGACTCGTTCCCCACTTTCAAGTAAACGCATGAAATAGCCTGTGGCGGCTGCCATTTGCTTGGTTTCTAAAGATAATATGCCCAGTGCGTATAAAATATCACCATGTTGCGGATGAATGGATAATAACCATTTAAATTGTTTGATGGCTTCCTCATATTTTTCCGCATCAGCCAGCATACGCGCATACATTAAACGCCATTCCTGTTTATCTGGATGTTTAGAGAGTGCTTGAGCCATCCACTGCAAAGCTCGCGGTGTTTGTTTAAGCCTATCCAAAAGGTAAGCATATAAAGGTACAGCCTCCATCTGTTCAGGATTGTTGGTTAGCAGTGTTTGTAAGATATTCAGAGCTTGTTCTAATTGATTAGCTTGGAGCAATAAGCGTGAATAACTTAATAATATCAGCGAATGATTAGGACGCTTGGCAAGCAATTTTTCCACTAATTCTAAGGCAACAGCGGGATGTTGTTCTAATAAAGTGTCCATCACGGAATTAAATTGTTGAGGATCAGCTTCAAGATGCTTAAGCATAGCATCTAAATAAACAATAGCTTCATCAGTGCGCTTTTGGATTAATAAGATATTAGCCAAAATTTGGTAGCCATTAAGATTGCTGGGAGCCAAGGTGATCCACAACTGAGCGGCTTGAGTAGCCATACTATATTCTTGGACAAGTATGGCTGATTGTGTTGCACGTTCTGCAAATTGCCAATCACGCGCTTTCATGGCAATATCAAAAAAAGAGGTAGCCGCTAATGTATGGTTACCACGCAATCGAGCTATTTCAGCTACTAAAATTTTGTACATATATTCTTGTTGTTGTGAAATAAAATAGCCCGAATCTGAAGCCACCTGGGAATGTTGAGCTTCGATTGGTTGGTGACTTTGGTTTTCAGGCTGAAATGACGGTGTTTTTTGGGCAAAAACATCACCATAAGTTAGTTGACTTGCACAGCCTCCCAATAAATTCGCGAAAAGAATAAGCCCTAAATGTTTTTGATCAAATAATTTGATATTCACACTGATACTCCACTTTGTTATCTGATTGTACAACTTTAACTCAGGTTGCAAATGTTTTAATGTTATGTTTTCTGAACTGTTAAGAATAGGTTCCGTCATTTTCCAAAAGGTAATTAGGTAATTAAAGTTATCTATAACATAGAAAACGCTAGATTGTTTAATTGTAACTATTTAGGGCAAGCCCAAGGGTTTTCCGGGGAATCCTTTATGGTTACCCGGAATAGTTATCAATGAAATTAAAATTATAATAGCTTATTGGCTAAATATCACTTTAAACCATGTTACTATAAATTTTAATCAGTGATTTTTCATTTATATTTATTATAGTATTTTTTTAGATAAAAAAATAAATTAATTAAGTAAATTATTTCATTCTAATGAATTAAATCAAATAATCGTTGTACAGGACATTTTTTATTGTTAGAATCAGAATTTTCAGAATTAAAAATCAAGTGAATTTTCATTTCGATGTTTTCAATTCGGTGAATTCTTAAATTCTTAAATTCTGATTATAAACATGAAAAGTGAATTAAATCAATGATTTATAAAAATTATCCTGTACAAAGAAATAAAATAATAATGTGAGGCTCTTGCAAAATTATCGCCTTAGAATTTATTCTAAGGCTAAACCGTTTTGCAAGAACCTCTTAATTCATAAAAAAACCTGATTAAATTTAATAATTAAGATTAGGATTATGATAGCTTTTGAGTAGGCTAATTAAAAGGTTAAATTGCATTCAGGTGATTTCTTTAAAAAATTATATATACTCAGCCTGCCTATAAATTTAACTTTTTAGCTGATCACCTTGCAATTTATTTCAAGGCTGAATAGTTACAAATATTTGTTATTATCAAGGAATTAATCATGCGTATTGTTCAAGAAGCTTTTACTTTTGATGATGTTTTACTCCTTCCCGCTTATTCCAGCGTTTTGCCTAAACAAGCACAACTGAATACCTTATTAACGCGGGACATTACCCTAAATATTCCCCTTATCTCAGCGGCAATGGATACCGTCACTGAGGCACGTTTGGCTATTACCATGGCCCAAGAGGGCGGCATTGGCATTATCCATAAAAATATGTCTATTGAAAAGCAAGCAAGTCGAGTGCGAAGGGTGAAAAAATTTGAAAGCGGAGTCATTGATGATCCCTTTACCGTTTCGCCAGATACCAGTATTCAAGAGGTACTCAATTTGACACGCGCCAGTAATATTTCAGGCGTTCCTGTCGTTGATAAAGAAATGTTAGTTGGCATTGTGACTAGTCGTGATTTACGCTTTGAAACGCATTATGATCAACCCGTTTCTAGTATTATGACTCCCAAAGAACGCTTAGTCACCGTATCAGAAGGGGCTAGTCGTTCCGAAATTGCCCATTTATTACATGAACATCGTATTGAAAAAGTGCTGGTTGTCAATGATAATTTTCAATTGCGTGGCATGATTACCGTTAAAGATATCCAAAAAGCGACTGAAAAACCGAATGCTTGTAAAGATGAACATGAACACTTACGAGTTGGTGCTGCGGTGGGGACAGGAGAAGATAATAAGACCAGGATAACTGCTTTAGTTGAGGCGGACACTGACGTAATAGTAGTCGATACTGCACATGGACACGCACAAAGCGTACTTGAACAGGTACGTTGGATAAAACAACATTATCCTGAAATACAAATCATTGGGGGAAATATTGCTACCGGTGAAGGGGCATTAGCTTTAGTTGAAGCGGGTGCCGATGGTATTAAAGTGGGTATTGGTCCCGGTTCGATTTGCACTACCCGCATTGTTGCTGGTGTCGGTGTTCCACAAATGACTGCTATTGATAATGTAGCACAAGCACTGAAAGGTTCAGGTGTTCCCATCATTGCTGATGGTGGTATTCGTTATTCTGGCGATATTGCTAAAGCGATAGCAGCCGGTGCGCATTCGCTCATGATAGGCAGTTTATTTGCGGGGACAGAGGAGGCACCTGGTGAAGTTGAACTTTATCAAGGTCGTGCTTATAAATATTATCGTGGAATGGGTTCGATAGCGGCTATGTCACAGGCACAAGGTTCAAAAGATCGTTATTTTCAGGAAAATGTTAAAACGGAGGGCAAATTAGTTCCGGAAGGAATTGAAGGACGCGTTCCACACCGGGGTCCTTTAGTCGATCTCATTCATCAATTGTTAGGTGGTTTACGTGCTAGTATGGGTTATACGGGCTGTCGCACTTTGGAAGATATGCAAACTCAAACAAAATTAGTACGAGTAAGTCCGGCGGGGATGCGCGAAAGCCATGTGCATGATGTTTCTATTACTAAGGAAGCACCGAATTATAGAGTTGTTTAGGAACGTGCCTGAAATAACTTCGACAACTTAAAGGGTAACCACGAATTACCCCCGACAGAAATACGTCACGACTCAGGGCAATCCTTTATGGTTGCCCTGGTATATTATTGACGTGATAACTGATAACTGAATCACTGTTTATTAGCCAATATTTCTTTAGCAATGTCACTAATACCACTAATAGAACCAATCAAATTAGACGCTTCAAGTGGCATCATAATCAGTTTTTGATTTTCAGCACTGGCAATATTTTGCAAAGCTTCAATGTATTTTATGGCAATAAAATAATTAATCGCTTGTATATCACCATTCATAATGGCTTGTGAAATCATTTCAGTCGCTTTCGCTTCAGCCGCTGCTATTTTTTCCCTGGCATAAGCTTGATGGTTTGCCGATTCTTTGAGTGTTTCAAAATATAATATATCGGCTTGTTGGCGTGCTTCTGCTTTTAAAATTTCCGTTTCTTTGTGTGCTTGTGCTTCTAAAATCGCCGCTTCTTTTGAGCCCTCCGCTTTGAGAATATTAGCCCGTTTTTCACCTTCTGCTTTTTCAACAGCTGCCCTTCTTTGCCCTTCCGCTTCCAAAATAGCGGCACGTTTATCACGTTCAGCTTTCATCTGCCTACCCATTGATTCAACCAAATCTAGGGGAGGGGTAATGTCCTTAATTTCTATACGTGTATTTTTAACACCCCAAGGATCGGTTGCCTCATCAACCACCTCAAGTAGCTTTTCATTAATTTCGTCACGTTTAGACAAGATGTCATCCAAATCCATAGAACCCATGACGCTACGAATATTAGTAATCGTTAACTGTTCTATGGCACCGTCTAAATCAGTCACTTTATAAGTCGCTTTCTCAGCATCAAGAACTTTATAAAATATAACACCATCCACCTTTACCATCGCATTATCTTTGGTAATCACTTCTTGGGGGGGTACATCCTTGACTTGTTCACGTATATCTACCTTATTACTAATTGTTTCAAATAAAGGTAAAACAAAACGCCACCCTGGTTCTAAGGTTTTAGTATATTTCCCAAAACGCTCAACCGTATATTTCATACCTTGCGGAACGGTAATAAAACCTATAACCGCAATTAATATGATGGTTACTATTACAATGAAAAGTAAAGATATAAGAATCCAGGTAAAAGTGAGTCCATCAATTTCTAGCCAACCCATATTTAATTTTCCTCAACTAAATGGTTTAAATCAAAATGAAAAGTTATGTTATAATAGCATTTCTTAAATAGTCTCCATCCGGAAACTAAATAATTACAAGGTTGATAAAAATGCCCAATGAAAATAAATCATTGAATGCACTATCTGAAAATTCAAAATTCATCCAATTAGATTATCAAATTACTTATGATGCTTTACCCCATAAAAGCTTCAAAAAATTACCGAGTGCGATTAAGGCTCGAATTGAAGAGTTACATGATTTAACTCAAGCCCATCCGCAACGGGTGATTGCGTCTTTACTTGATTTTATTCAAAAATATCCTGAAGTACCCATTTTTTACAATTATCTTACAGCGGCTTATGAAGCGACTGGGCAAAGAAAAAAAGCAGAAACTCTCATAAAAGAAGCTTATCAAAGACATCCAGATTATCTTTTTGCTAAGACTAACTATGCCCTTTATTGCTTGCGAACTCAAGCTGCTAAAAAAATTCCAGACATTTTTGAACATCAATTTGATTTAAAGTTGCTCTATCCACGGAGAAATATCTTCCACATCACTGAATTTGTTTCTTTTAATAGCGTAATGGCTTTATATCACCATGCCATGAGTCATCGTGAATCGGCTGTAAAATACTACGAGATAGTTCAAAAATTGGAGCCAAATCACTACTTGACAGCCATTATCAAGCGTCAACTTTATCCGACTTTTTTTCAAAAGCTTCGGGATAAATTTGCTAGGTATCTGGAAAAATTAGAAAGGAGATTTGAAAATAAAATTGAATCCTTAGATAAGGTTGATGCTGTCGAAGCAAAATCCGATAACTATTCTAATTATTCAAAAGAATTTTAATTAATAAACTTGTCCCTAAATAAATTATTAAAGTATACATGTCATGTAAAGTGGGTAGAAATTTCATGACAACCTGCCCCATTTTTCGTCGTGGTGGGTTTCCTACCCACCCTACAATTAAAAAGGGACAAATCTATTAATATGAAACACTGGTTTAGCCAATTAGCTCCTCGTGAATATCGTACCTTAATTATTGGGATAGTTTCTTTGGGAATAATAATGGGGTATTTTATGCTTTGGGAACCCCTAGTTATCGCTCGTCTCCAATTGGAAAATGTCGTTGCAGCCCAAAAAAATACCTTGCACTGGATGAACCATGCTGCTGCTGAGGTGCTGCAATTACGTCAACAGTCCAGCACCGAACCCACCCGCAAGCAATCTTTATTAAGCTTGATTGATAAAAGTATTCGCAGTGGAAAACTGAGTAAAACCAACAAGCGCATTGAACCTAAAGGAACACGGGAAGTACGTGTGCGTTTTGAAACCGTTAGCTTTACAGAATTAATGCGTTGGCTCGGGCTGTTGTATAACCAATATCAAATACAAGTTAGTACGATTAGTATTGAACGTCAACGAATTCCCGATAAGGTTACAGTAAGCTTGACGTTAAAGTATAACGGATGATTTGAACTTTTTAATGAGGTTAAAAATTAATGAAAGCGCAAAGCGCAAATACAATCAGTCATTCTGACTCTATCAAAAACGATTTTATTCATCAAATCGTCGCAGAAGATGTCAAAGCGAATAAGAATGAAGGACGAGTCGTGACTCGTTTTCCACCGGAGCCTAATGGCTATTTGCATATTGGTCATGCTAAATCAATATGCTTAAATTTCGGGATTGCGGCTGAATATGAAGGAGGAAAATGTTATCTCCGTTTTGATGATACTAACCCCAGTAAGGAGGATATTGAATATGTTGAGTCAATTAAAGCCGATGTGCGTTGGTTAGGCTATGATTGGGGAGAACGATTACGCCATTCATCGGATTATTTTGATCAGCTTTATGAGTATGCTATTGCGTTGATTAAAATGAATAAAGCCTATGTTTGTAGCTTAACGACCGAACAAGTCAAAGAGTATCGCGGCACTTTGCGTGATCCTGGTAAAAATAGCCCTTCTCGTGAACGTTCCATCGCAGAAAATCTTGATTTGTTCGCACGCATGAAGGCGGGAGAATTTGCTGACGGTGAACTTGTTTTACGGGCTAAAATTGACATGGCGGCACCTAATATTCATCTTAGGGATCCAATCATTTATCGTCTTAAAAAGTTACCGCATCAAATGACGGGCGATAAGTGGTGTATTTACCCCATGTATGATTTTACCCATTGCCTTTCCGATGCGATTGAGGACATTACCCATTCATTGTGTACTTTGGAGTTTGAAGATCATCGCCCCTTATATGATTGGTTTTTGGATACGTTAAATACTTCGTGTCATCCACAACAGATAGAATTTGCTCGCTTATCGCTGAATTATACCGTCATGAGCAAGCGTAAATTACATGAACTGGTTGAAAATCATCATGTGAGCGGTTGGGATGATCCCCGTCTGCCGACATTGATTGGGATGCGAAGACGAGGTTATACCCCGGCAGCAATTAGAGATTTTTGTGATCGCATTGGTGTGACAAAAAATGACACCAGTATTGAAATGGGGGTACTAGAAAATTGCCTTCGTGGTGATTTAGACCCTAAAACGCCCAGGGTGATGGCGGTGTTAAAACCCTTACGGGTGGTGATTGAGAATTATCCATCGGGACAGGTTGAACAGTTAGAAGCGCCCTATCATCCAAATGATGCCAGTATGGGAGCCCGTCAAGTGCCGTTTTCACGGGTTTTATATATCGAACAGGATGATTTTCGTGAAGTCGCACCGAAAAAATTCTTTCGTTTAGCACCAGGGCGTGAGGTGAGATTGCGTTATGCTTATTTTATAACTTGTCAAGCCGTGATTAAAAATGACCAGGATGAAATTGTCGAACTGCGCTGTACCTATGATCAGGAAACGCGAGGCGGTTCAGCACCTGATGGTCGTAAAGTAAAGGGAACTTTACATTGGGTTTCTGAAGCTCATGCCATAACAGCAGAGGTTCGCCTTTATGATCGTTTATTTAATCAGCCCCATCCTGGGGCTAATGGTACTGATTTTAAAGTAGCCCTTAATCCTAAATCCGTAGAAATTTTGCCCCATAGTCAAGTCGAAGCCAGTTTAGCCAATGCAAAAGCAGGTGCTCGTTATCAATTTGAAAGACAAGGTTACTTTTGTGTTGATAATGTGGATAGTTCAGAAGGGGCATTAGTTTTTAACCGTATTGTCACCTTGCGTGATTCCTGGGCTAAGATTGAAAAAGCGAACTTGGGTAAAAAGAAATAAAGCCCATTTTGGGAATTGGGAATTGTCATAAATTAACTTATTGAACCCTACCTTTTGTTAAGTGTTTAACTTTGATAGGCTCTTATTTTTTATGATATACAATCCTTGTAGTTATTATTGGTGTTAAAAAAACTTGAACATCAAGTATATTATAATTTCGGTTTTTCAAATATCCTAATTTTGAGTAAAAACACTACATTTAGCGATTGAAGTCCTTTCACCAAAACAGGCGATTACAGACTTATTGGCTAAGATTAAGGCTTATTTCGCGCTTGGGGTGAGAAGTTGTTGGTTAGTCATGCCATCTGTGGAAGTGATTAATATTTATTCGCAAGGTAAAAAACAAACTTTTGATATGAATGATACAGAGGTTGTTGATAAAGTGCTTGATGTTCATTTGCCTATAGCGAAGGTATTTAGGATGGGGTGAAAGTTTCTGGTTCCTACATCTATTTTCTTGGCTAAAGGTGAGGATGCAAACAGTTGTTGGGCTTTAGTTTTTGAGCTTAAAAACCGTGATGCGAAAAATCCGCCGAGTTTGAAAGAAGCGCCGTTATTTGTGACAAAGATTAAAGCCGTTAAACATTAAGTGGGAAATAGGGGACAGACCTAGGCTAGCCTGTCGAAATCCGTCCCCTTAGACCCTCTACTGTTTTCCCGGTTTTTGGATTCCATTGTTGGCCAAAAAAGCTTGGCGTTTTTTACGCATAGTATAGGGTATATTTTCCTTTTCCCCATTTTTTAGCTCTTTGTGAGATGCCTGATTTAACGCCGGTGTCATCATATTTTCATCCGGATTTCCACAAAGAGCGGGAATTAACAGTGTCGTTCGGTTCATGTCTGCCTGTGGACTACGCTCAATAATATGCTTAAAACGTCCAAAAAGTGACTCAATAATGTCGCTGCTAACCATTAAAGGCTTTGATGTTATCTGTTGTTGAATTTTAATATGTTGTTGCAACCAAGTTTGCATCCGATTTTTGACTTTTGAGTTAGGAAGCTGTTCTGACAATTGGTAGCATTGCTGGTAGGTGGTTTTGTTAAGCCCCTGATTTTTAATAATTTCCATAACCCGCGAGACGATTTTAGCCTGATTGGCAAAACGCATAATAAAGGGTTTCAATTGAGTGAAACCAGGTAATGCTTGGCGAAGTCTAGCTAACAAACTTTCTTTTTTTGCACGGCCTTTAACTGCCAGTACTTCAATCATTTTATCCCCCCATTTTCCTAACTTGCTGATACCTAGAAAACGCCCTTTGGTGCGTAATTTAGGGGGGGTCAAAAAAGCCAGCTCTGTCTGCCGTAAACGTTTCGCGCATTGGCTTACCATCGAGGTAAAACATTTGTAAGTGCTAGTTCCTTCAAATTGTGATTTTAATGCGTTTGCCATAACATGACCAATATCTTCAATGATTGGAATGCTAACCTCTTGTTTTTCCGACCATAATCTCACACCTTTTTGGAGCGTATAATCACAGTCTTTGACAATCGCATCCGGCATTCCCGCATGATTAAAAATGCTTTCTAATTCTAAGGCGATTGTGTTTCCATTGACGGTTTCTGATACTTTGATTCCAATACATTCGCAGTCCTTAAGCGTGATTGCTTTTGAAGCGAGTGATAAAGCATCCATACCCACTCGCAAAACCACCAGTGCTTTTTTGGTACCTATATCTATGGAATGGTCTATGATTGCGATCCAAGATTGACTGATCGGTTGAACTTGTTTAAGCTTTCCTAACCCCAAACGTAACGTCCAATTGATGACCGAAGTAAAATGGGGAGTCCAGTTCAATGAAAGTGGCGTTTTTGCCCTGAATAAATTTAGGATACGGGGTACACTTCGGTAGGAAACAACCGCTTGTAAAACGAGCAAAACACATAAGGTACGTGTTTGTTGAGTTTCACTTATCTCAACTTGAGATGTGGGTGCGGGTATTGAAAATGTTTTTTTATTTCAGCGTTTTTTTCCATTAGGGTAATTTGTGCCTTAAGTTCGGCTATTTTTTCCTGATGGCGTTTTTGGGATTTTCGATAATCCCTAATTTCATTAGCTCGCCTTACGGCTTTAGATTTCCAGTCATTGCGGCTGTGTATGATTTTTGATATTTGGGGCATTTGTGTTATCTCGCTAAGTTATTTTAAATTTGAATTTGACCATTTCAATTTGAATTTTATCATCTATTTTTAAGTATTTCCAGTTTTGATTTTTAAAATCCATTTTTTAGGAAATTTAAATATCGATAAAATGGGGGAATTTCGACAGGCTAGGTCTGTCCCCTATTTTCCGTCATAAAGTGCTTGATGTTCATTTGCCTATAGCGAAGGTATTTAGGATGGGGTGAAAGTTTCTGGTCCCTACATCGCTGCGTCAATGCGATTAACTTTAAGTCAATGGCATTGAATCAATGGTGCGTGGGACGGTGTGTGGGAAATTAATTGTCGAAAAAGTGAGGCGTTTTATATTCGACGACAGTTATTACGGCATTTTTATATATATAAATGTTCAGATAAATAATTTCACAAAGGGCAACCATAAAGGATTGCTTCTACCTGCGAATATGTTATCTGTAGGGGCAATCCCTTGTGGTTGCCCTGTGAAATGATTTATCTAAAAAACTATAGGACTATTCCAATGGCTTTTAGCGATTTTAAAAATATCAACATGGTTATTAAAAAATATCCAGTAAAAATTAGACGGGAAAAATTTTTATCTGATGATATTGCGCTCACTATCCCAAATTGGTTTATGGAGAATTTGAATTTTGTTATTCAAAATAAATCTATTAATGATAATGAGTTTTTTTATGCGAGGTGTTTATTTACCCTTTTTTACAAGAGGTTTGGAAAAAGCACACGACAATGCAATTATGGTCGCATCAAGCCATTTTTTATAATAAAGAGCTTTCTGGTGAGCCAGATTACTTATTTTCTTTAGTAACAAAAGAAGCGGTGACTCATATCATAAACAGTCCCATTTTGACAGTCGTTGAAGCAAAGAAAGAAAACTTCACCGAAGGTTGGGGACAATGTTTAGCAGAAATGATTGCTTGCCCAAAAATTAATGATAATCCAGATATAATAATATTTGGTATTGTGACGACGGGTGAATTTTGGCGATTTGGTAAATTACAGGGCGATACTTTTACGGAAAATACGCTACCGGTTTCCATTGAAAATCCAAATAAAATAATGGGCTGCCTGGAATATGTGATGAACGAATGTGAATCTCAACTACAACTAAGGAACGTGCCTGAAATAACGAGGGCAACCATAAAGGATTCTCCCTACATCAATTGAGATATAGCTTTTCCCGTTTGAATAAACGACATAACAAACCGTAAAGCGTTTTGGAAACGCTTTACGGTTTTTGTACTCCACCTAATTGGGAAACGCTATAATTAGATTTAATTTCACTCTGCTCTCAATTATTCTAAATGAATCGCCCCATAAACGAATTTAGAAATACCATTTTTTCAAAAAATGGTATTTCTTTAATTGATAGAGGATTTGAAATATGAAAAAATCTATTTTTAAGGAAGGTAAGAAGTATACATTTAGCGATTATTTTGAGATGAATAATCCGACGGAAGAAATAGTAGGAGAATTTGGATATTCTTTTTCTTATGAAGTCATTAGTCTTCCTCAGTCAAGCGATTATAATATGACTGATATTAAGAAGCTTCAGGAAACTTATTATCAATTTCTCCCCAAAATATTTTTCAATTCAGAAATGGCTAAAAGAGAATTTTTGATTGCTCCCATTTTGATAGAAGTCGCTAAAAATACGGATTCTAAAATCAATGTAGAATATGCTATAGAAGTTGATGACAAATTAAGTGGTTCACTTGATTATCTAATACGCTCAAATCAAGAATTGCTTGTTATAGAAGCCAAAAAAGGGGATTTAGATAAGGGCTTCAATCAGTTATCAGCACAATTAATCGCGTTAGATAAATATGAAGAGGGTGATTTTGGCAATATTTTATATGGTGCGATAACAATTGGTGAAGTTTGGAAATTTGGTACGCTCAACCGATCTGAAAAACAGATTATAAAAGACATAAATAGTTATACCATACCTTCTGAGGTGGAAAAAGTGTTTTCTATATTAATGGGATTGGTGGGTCCAAAGAAATAATTGGGATCAGAGTAATTTTGCTAGAAAAATGGGGCAACCAAAAATAATTGATAATTAGATTTAATTTTACTCTGACCCTAATTATTTTTTCTTGTCGCAACCATATTTAATGAGGGCAATCATAAAAGGTTGCCCTTAACTTTATGGTGATGACCTACGTTCGCTATTTCATTTTTGCCTTTTAAAATAAATAGTTCAAAAAAGTGCTTGACTTTGAAAGAACGGCCCTTATTAATAGGTTCATCAACTTTAATATTTGTTGATAAATGAAATTTTTCGTTCAATAACTTATCCAAAGGATAAACTCTGAAATATCTCAAGGTTTGTATTTCAAGCCTAATATTGTTGTTAATGAGCGCATCATTAGCGTCTGCGATAGAACTGTCGCTCAATCAGTCGCGGTTTATACCCGGCGAAACTTTAGGCCTGACTCTGAATGAAGATTGGTCAGGTGAGGCGGATATTTATGTCGCTGTGACTATACCAGGGAGTGACATTTTTTACTTTTTAACTCCGCCGCTCAATTTTGGGTTGGATATGGTGCCGTATGCCCAGGCAGCACAGGCAAGTGGTTCCAGTGAAATTTTACGCATGGATTTACCAGCGGGACTGCCCACCGGGGAATATACCTTTTATGCAGGCGCGGTGCGAGTAACTGGTTTTCTTGATGAGATTATCGGTAGCGTGGTCGAAACTTCATTTATTTTTGCTACCGAGGCTGAGCCAGTGGATTTGACCTTTGGTGATAGTCGCTTACCTGATGGCGTGATTGAACGCACTTATAGTTTTGCCATTGAGCCTGCAACCGGTATGCCGCCTTATCAGTTTAGTTTGAGTACGGGTACGCTGCCAGATGGATTGACGCTGGGTAGTGATAGCGGATTGATTCAAGGTTCGCCAACGCAACGCGGTATGTCCCAATTTACGGTGCAAGTGGTTGATGCGAGCGGCAATGTGGGTGAGATTGAAAGGGCTATTAAAGTCTTTGGCATCTTGAGCTTTGGTGAACATGGTACCTATAAAGGGTGTAATGGTTTACAAATGGCTTTTAATTCGGCTCAGGATTTGGATGAGATTCGCATTGAGCAAGGGACTTATGAGTGTAATGGACAGTCGATTCCTAGCAGCAAAACCTTTGAATATGGGATTAAGGTTTCTGGTGGCTGGGATAGTGGCTTTGTGAATCAGAGTGATGATCCGGCTGTTACTGTTTTTGATGGTGGTGCGAAAATGATAGAAGGGATTGAAAACAGCGAGCAGTGTAAAGAGGCTGGCGGTCTATGGTATAATAGGCTAGTATGTTTCCAAGAAGGGCCTCCAAGTAGTTCAATTTTTTCTGTGTCTGCTGATGGTTCTGTGGCGGTAGAAGGATTGTCCTTTCAAAATGCTAGTGCTAGAGCAATCAGTGGTAATGGAAAAGTAAATATCACTCACTGCGTTTTTACCGACAACGGCGGCGGGGCGGTTTCTGGTGCAGACACCATCACCAACAGCACCTTCACCAACAACAGTGCTTATTATGGCGGGGCGGTTTATGGTGCATACACCATCACCAACAGCACCTTCACCAACAACAGTGCTTCTTCTGATGGCGGGGCGGTTTATGGTGCAGACACCATCACCAACAGCACCTTCACCAACAACAGTGCTTCTTCTGATGGCGGGGCGGTTTATTCTTATTCTTCCATAACCATCACCAACAGCACCTTCACCAACAACAGTGCTTATAAAGGCGGGGCTATTTATGGAAAAAATTGTACCATCGTCAACAGCACCATCGCCAACAACAGTGGCGGAGGATTTAAAGGCAGCGGCACTATTCTAAACACCATCTTCGCGCAAAATAAAGTAGGCGAAGAAGCTAACGACATTACTCCAGCGGGGAAATTGCATGTGGACTACACCCTGGTCAATTACATTTCAGGCGGAGTTGATTTGGGCACCCACATTATCATGGGTGAACCTCGCTTTGTGGATGCTGATAATGGAAATTTCCGTTTACGCGCTGATTCTCCTGCTATTTTTAAAGGATGACAACGACAATGCCCTTGATTTAGATGGTAATCCTCGTGTTGTTGGCGGGGCGATTGATCTTGGGGCTTATGAGGTTCAGTAAGTATATTGTTTGAATCAGAATTTTCAGAATGAGAGAATTTTCAGAATTAAGATTTAATCTTTTTTGTTTTTAATTCTGTCAATTCTTTAATTCTGTTAATTCTGATTCAGATCATTAGTACAGTTAAACTCCGATTAATTCAAGAAGCTAACTATAAGATGATTACAAGAACCGAACTTAAAAAGATTGCTAGAGCAAGAATAAAAGATGCGGAAGTTTTATGGAGTGCAAAACGTTATGATGGTGCGGCTTATATTTGTGGTTATGCCCTAGAATTGGGACTCAAAGCGAGAATTTGTCAAACCTTAAAATGGTCTGGTTATCCTTCAACAAACAAAGAATTTGCAAACTATAGATGTTTTAAAACGCATGATTTAGATGTTTTACTACATTTATCCGGCATAGAAGAAAAGATAAAAACCCTTTTCTTTCGTGACTGGTCAAATGTTGCAAATTGGAATCCAGAGGCAAGATATGATCGATAGGAACTGTTTCAGAAGCAGACACTTATAATATGATAAATGCGACCAAAAATTTAATAAAAGTACTATGAATAAATTAAATCAGAAAATGCTTAAAATTGAAAAGTACCTTGCCAGTCAAAAGGGTGAATTTAAACTTTTTGCCTTATTCCTTAGAGAAGGCTCGCCGGGTAAATGGGACGTTTTGGTTTCTGCTGGGTGGATTGATGCCAATAAACAACAAGCATTAAAAATCATTACAGAACAATTGACGACTAAACTCAATAAGAAAGAACTCATATCCTTATCTCGTGTTGTCGTTATTAGCCAAGACAACGAAGCTTTATCTACAATAAATCAATTTATGCCCGTAGGAAATCAAATTGCTGAAATACATGATAAGACTTTTTTTGGTTTAGATATAAAACAAGCATTTTTCATTTCACCTTCGTCAAATAAATAAATGTTGATGACTCTAGTGTTTGAATCCTTATCCCTTTTTAAAGGATGACAATGGCAATGCCCTTGATTTAGATGGTAAGCCTCGTGTTGTTGGCGGGGGGATTGATCTTGGGGCTTTTGAAGTTCAGTAAAAATATTGTTTGAATCAGAAACACAAACTAACGATTCAGACAATTAAATTATGTTAATTAACCAGAGGAATAAATTAAATGCCTGCCAAAGACATTTACCATGACAACGTAAAAAATGCCTTAATCAAGGATGGCTGGACAATTACTCATGATCCTTTGTTCATTCAATTTGACGATGTTGAAATGTACATTGATCTTGGTGCAGAAAAAATCATTGCCGCCGAGAAAGAAGGGCAAAAAATTGCAGTTGAGGTTAAAAGCTTTGTCAGTGCTTCGCTTATGTCTGCTTTTCATTTCGCTCTAGGACAATTTATAGATTATCGTCATGGATTGGAAGGACTCAAGTTTGCACATACCTTATACATGGCGGTTCCGATAGATGTTTATGAGACTTTCTTTATGCGCCGATTTATTCAATCCGTCATCAAAAGCTGTTCTGTCAAACTGATTGTTTATGATTTTGATAAAGAGGAGATCGTCAAATGGCAAACTTAGATCAATACCGAACCGATATTGAAAATGTGATTAAAGAATATAGTCAATATAAACCCTCGTATGGCGAAATTGAAGTGCAAATCATTTTTGATCGGGAACACGATCACTATCAACTAGCCAATGTGGGTTGGCATGGTTATAAACGCATTCGTGGTTGTGTGCTACACATAGATATCAAAGATGGAAAAATCTGGATCCAGCACGATGGAACGGAAGTGGGCATAGCCAATGAATTAACTGCATTAGGTGTACCAAAAGAGGATATTATTTTAGCCTATCATGCAGCGTCCAGGAGAAAGCATACGGGGTTTGCAGTTTCGTAACTATTCCAACGCACAACTGATGGCTTGTTTATGAACTATACACCTGGTCAATAACATATCAAGCAAGCGTAGCAAGCGTAGGGTGGGTAGAGCGATAGCGAAACCCACCATCATTTCTCTTTCAAGTGAAAAGCTGGATTCAACGCGTTTAGAAATCCTATCCACAAATCGCTTGATTCGTCAAAGAGCTTAAAATAATTGGGGTCAGAGTAAATTTTTCTAGAAAAATGGGGCAACCAAAAAAAATTGAGCATTAGATTTATAGCATTTCCCTTTTGAGTGAAGTACATCTTTTGTAGGGGCAAGACTGAATGGTTGCCCTTTTTTGTATCTCACCCAAACGAAAAACGCTATAATTTGTAAAGCGTCATGTTGAGGAATTGTAATGTGGTGTTCCCCATTTTCTGAAGTGGTTAAGCGTAAATGACTACCCGTTTGACGAGTTTTTTGGTATCCAAAGCGTTTGAGTACTGCCATTAAGTATCGGGCCGACACTTTCGGTTCGCCCCTACCAATCTCCATGTATTATGTGATTTTCGGTGCTAACCACCGCGAACGCCCGCAGCGATACTTAATGGCATTGAAGCGTTTGAGTGACAGGGCGAGTGTTCGCCCCGAAATATGACGAGGTAATTTCATGCTGCTAGTACCTCATCGTGAACAAAAAGTAAGCGAATCATTTTAGGCCTTTCCGCAGGTTCAAAATGACAACGCACTGCATCACGGATTTGATGACGTAATTCAGTGACATTATCTGCTTCTGTATAGATTGATACCTCAACCGCACGAGCGATGTAACCCCCTTCAGGGGCAGGCTCAACAATAAAAATTCAATTCATTCACAATTTTATGCTCCTATAGTTTTTATTATCAGTAACTATCAAAAACTGAGATGAGCCGTAGCTTTCTTAATAGATAGTTTTTTTATGTGGGATTATATTAATTAACAAATTAGTTATCAGTTGAGTTATTCGTTTCCAAACCGGGCAACTTGGGCAACTTAAACTGGTCAACATAAGGAACGACTCGTCGCCGCCCTTTTCAGGAAAATAAAAGTTATCAGACCTGCCAGGTTTTCAAAACCTGGCAGGTCTTAAAGCCAAAATATTTATCTGAACATCTATAGGGGCGAACCTTTGTTATCGCCCTTTCATGTTACCAATCGGCATTTTTTCCGTATCAACGACTATCGCATTATCCACATCTGGAATAAAGGTATATAAAACATCCGGATATTCTACACTTTCTACCCGCAAAATACCATATTCATCTTGTGACAACACCAAATTTTCTAAATTTTTGTCTTCCAAAGAACGTTTGCTATCTTCTATTAAGGGGGTTCCGCCTCCACCCACACCAAAGTCCGTGCCCAAATTAGCGACTTGTGGTAATCCAACATTTGTTGAAGTTGAAGTGCCTGGTGTTGTACTCGTCGCACTCGTACTTGGCGACAGTTTTTGAAACGTCACTTTAGCACCGACTGGAGCCGTTAAAGCACCTGTTTCTACATCCAGTTGCCAATCTTTTGGAACTAGCTTTTCGGCATTTTGAGGCGTAATCTTCGCATCGTCAAAATTGACAAACAGTTTAGACACATCTTCGCTTGGCATGGCTTTAAATTCTTTCGCATCCAGCGCGTCTAAATGTTCAGGTGTCATTTCCGTGATAACTTCTGGCGACAATCCACCCATATTTTCAGATGTTAAGCCGTCCAAAGTTTCAACAGGCATTTGCTCAAACTGTTCCGTTGTCAAACCTTCAAGGGCTTCTTTGGGCAACTCGGCAATTTGTGCCGGTTCAAGGGCAGCAAAAGCTTCAGGTGGAATCAGTTTAATTTCTTCAGCACTTAAAGTGCCAAAAACGGCTGGTTCTAACTCACCGAGTGCCTCAGCATCCAAATTAGCAATGTCTTCCAGTTCTAAACCAAAGTCTGCCAGCGTGGGGGGTGTACTGGGCAGAATGACACCAGGTCCTAATACCACATCTTTGGGTAATCGCACCGTTGGACTGATGCGAACATTAGAAAGTACACTCCCCGGTAGAATTTTGGCTGCCGTTATCAGGGCTGGATTATCAGGATCACCGCTGATTTCTCCCCCTAATCTGCCCCCTTTCAGGACCATGCCCCCTGCCAGTTGCACATCTTTGATGACACCACCTACTTTACTATTATTCATCACTGTACCACTTAACGTTCCGCCACTGAGTTTGGCACCAACAAAGTTCACATCGGCAATGATGCCTTCATTGATAATTGTGCCCGTTAGCTTACCCCCGGTCAATGTCGCATCAGGACCAACAGTTGAGTTGGAAATCATGCCCTTGTTGTCAACATCGTCTTCAAAGGTTGCCTGAGCAACGCTGGCATTTTCTTTCACTTCTACTTCACCAGTAAAAGTTTGTTCACCAGCATGGCAGGCACTACTGACGGTGTTTCCCTGATTGGTACATTCAGTATTAACGCCACCTCCTAATGAATATGAGCCGGTTGGTGGAGGAGTTGGTGGAGTCGTCGTGTCAAGCGCAATACCGCCTGGATCAATAATAGAACCATCAACACCGGTATCGTCTCCCAACTCACCATCGCTGAGCGTCAAACTGGCTTTCACCACGCTTTGACCGTTAAGGGTATCAAGCCCGATGGTGACATTATTGAAAGTGTACCAATCGGCTGTGTTGGAATCACCCGGGGTGGTTGGTCCATATTTCCGATAGATAAAATTATCTAACTGATTGATATTATTATAAAAAACGGAAACAAGGGCAGAGGGATTGGTTGAACTATCTACTTCAAAACTCACTAAGCCGGCTGGAAATTCATAGTTACCCACTTCGCCTGGTTGGGATTCTACTGTCACAAGAGCAGCGCTGTTGAAGGGACAGCCGGTACATTTCAAGGTGATACCGTCAAGAAATGCGACATCATCCACACTCATCGTAAAGTTTTGTTCTACATTCAGCGTGCCATCACTCACTTGCAAGGTGATTGTGTGAAAACCGATTTCCGTATTGCTGGGTGTACCCGTTAAGAGGGCAGTCCCATTACCATTGTCAGTGAAATTCAACCAGGCTGGTTTTGTTGGCGCACTGATGACCAAACCATCACCTGTATCTATATCATGGGTGGTGATATTAGACTTGTCCGAAAATAAGCCTTGGACTAAAGGAAAAGGCTAAAAGCTAAAGTCGGCTAAAGCCGATTAACAAGCTAAACCAAGTGTTTAGTCACCTTCAGGTGACTTTAGCTTTTAGCATTTTCCTTTAGTCCAAGGCTTTGAATTTATTTTCGGACAAGTCTATTGTTTAAAATTAAGACTGAGATGTTATACTATTAAAATAACGGGGATTTTGAATTTGGGTATTTAAAATACACTTAGGAGAACTAAAATATGTTGAAATTTCCTTATGGCTTCAGTGATTTTTATCTACTGAGAACCGAAAACTTTTTTTATGTGGATCGAACTTCACATATTCGATTGATTGAAGAAATAGGGTATCAACTACTATTCCTGCGCCCTCGTCGCTTTGGTAAAAGTTTACTGTTATCAATGCTGGAAAATTACTATGATGTGGCAAAGGCAGAAGAATTTGATAAGTTGTTTGGAGATTTAGCGATTGGGCAAAATCCTACCCCGAAACATAATCAGTATTTTGTGATGAAGTGGGATTTTTCGATGATAGAATCGCAAGATGAGGTGAAAGGCTTTAGAAAGTCTTTACACGATCATCTGAATAATCAGATTAGGCGTTTTGCGGAACGTTATCAAGATTATTTTTCCTACACGATTAAAATTGATGAAGAAAATGCCATTTCTTCATTTGAATCCACCTTAATAGCGGTTCAGACAACGGGGTATAAACTTTACTTGTTAATTGATGAATACGATAACTTTGCCAATGAAGTCATGATGGGGCAGGGTGAAATCAAACCAAAGCGTTATAAAGCCCTGCTTTCGGCAGAAAGTTCACTCAAAAGTTTTTTCAGAACCGTGAAATCTGCTAGTAGTGGGCAAGGTTTGGAACGGGTTTTTATCACAGGCGCGTCTCCGATTTTGATGAATGATATGACGACGGCTTACAATGTGGCGAAAAACATTTATTTTGAACCGGAGTTCAACGAGTTGTGTGGCTTTAAAGAACAGGAAATCCAAACCGTTTTAACTCAAATTGGTAAAGAATGTGGGTTTGATGAAGAGAAAATCAGTCAAGCACTGAGCTTGATACAAACTTTTTATAATAGCTATTGTTTTAGTGAGTTTACTTCTCAACAGGTTTACAATCCTACTTTGGCACTGTATTTTCTGGATTCGTTTCAAAAAAATTGTCGATATCCACGTCGGATGTTGGATAGTAATTTGAAAATGGATTTGAACAAACTCACTTATTTATCTCGTTTGCCAAATGGGAGGGCAATTATTCAGCAGGCTTTGGAGGGATCCCCGCCCTTGGTTCTTTCACTTTTGGCGGATCGCTTTGGGATTGATGACATGTTTAAAAAAACTCAAAGTAACCAATTTATCGTGTCTTTGCTTTATTATTTAGGAATTTTGACTATGGATGGGGAAACAGAACTAAGAAAATTGCGTTTCAAAATTCCCAATTTGGTGGTGCGAAAACTCTACGTGGAACACCTTTTGGAAATGCTATTACCTCAACAAGAAGCCGAACGCGAAAAAATTCACTTATTGGCAGAGGAATTTTACCAAAGTGGTGATTTACAGCCCATCTGCGATTTGATGACACAGCGTTATTTTAAGGTGTTTGACAATCGTGATTATAAGACGGCAGATGAATTGACGATTAAAACCGCTTTTTTGACGGTGCTTTTTGATGATGCATGGTATATCATGGATTCAGAAACGGTGTTAGATCGGCGATATGCTGATTTAACGATGATACTTCGCCCAGACTGTCGCCATTTGCCATTGCGTAATTTTCTTATTGAATTCAAATACTTAAAGTTATCTGATGTCAAAAAAAGCGGTGCAGAACTCAAAGAATTGAGTCTTTCTGAATTGGAAGATTTAGAAGCAGTGAAGGAAAAATTAGCTAAATCGGAAGGGCAATTGCTGGATTATCAAATGCGCTTAGAATCAAAATATAGTGACGGGTTAAAATTGCAACTGATTAGTGTTGTTGCGGTGGGATTTGAGCGGGTGGTGTGGAAAACGGTGTCGCGTGATTTGGATTGAAAAAACTATAGTTTTTCACATAAATAACTTCACAAAACCTGCCATGTTTCCAAAACATGGCAGATTTGATCAAGTTTGATCAAAAAAATTATTTATCTGAAGATCTATATGTATAGTTTTTATTATCAGTAACTATCAAAAACTGAGATGAGCCGTCGCTTTCTTAATAGA
>Ga0190360_1000416_pt1 | contig 24392 bp, 23 predicted proteins | sample 48721834_MG_FD_161271 | JGI IMG/M metagenome (GOLD analysis project Ga0190360, IMG submission 161271) | Hydrothermal vent microbial mat bacterial communities from Southern Trench, Guaymas Basin, Mexico - 4872-18-3-4_MG | ecosystem: Environmental > Aquatic > Marine > Hydrothermal vents >... | reverse complement strand
TCATATAAGGCGGGAACTGAATCTACCAAATTAAAATCGTCCGAAAAAATGTATAGTGCAAAAATTGTCCATATAGAAGAGGGAGCCGAACCTCCTGAATTCCCTAAACACTTGGTTGTCGGGGAAATTAAGGAAGTTAAAGCTTTTGATAAACCAAAATTTTATCGAATTGAAAAAGGTGAATTGGTAGAGATACCTAAACCTGTTTTTACTACTGGCGATGCATATATTGTCGATAATGGGGACCAGATATTTATTTGGATCGGTATTAATTCCTCAACGGATGAAAAGTTCGCAGCAGCTGTTTTATCAAAAAAACTGGACGAAGAAAGAAGAGGAAAACCAGAAATTACCACTATTGAACAAGGAAGCGAGCATAACTACCCTGTGTTTTTCAAGTTAGTTTCAGGTCTAAAAATTGTAGATTCTGACGTGGCAGAATCATTACTCAAACCTGTAGAGAAGGAAGTCTGGAAACCTGTTCTATACAGGATTTCAAGTGAAGAATTTGATTCAATAAATGAGATGATATATATACAAGTCCCGTGTAAAGCAGAAAGCCTAGACTCTGAAGATGTATTCCTTCTTGATGACCGAAACTCTGATACAACATTTATTTGGATTGGTTCAAAAGCGAACGTAAAAGAAAAAGTCGTAGCAGGTCAATTAGCTAGAAAATTCGAATTAGAGCGCGCAGGTGTACAAAAGGAAATTTTTATTGAAGAAGGTGAAGAACCCGAAGAATTTTTACGCCTATTAAAAGAATGATTAATCTTTTTTTCTATTTCTCTCTATATAAAATTAAAAAATAAAATTTACAACTTTAAAATTTTTGATTTAGATTTTTTACATGTTTTTTAAACTTTTTTATTGAAATGCTCCACATTCTGGACAAAATTGGTCTGTTTCTTTTATCATTGCACCACAAGAAATACATTTTACCATTTTTACATCTTCAGGTTTTATCTTTTTTGATTTGGCTTTGACCTTTTGAGTTCCCTTTTTTTCTACATCTTCTACTATTTCAGATTTTGGTACCACTATAGATCCTATAAACACAATTATAAATGAAATTAGACTGAGCCATCCTCCTATCATATTTGGAAAGAAACTTTCAACAAATTGTATGCCAAATATTGAAAACATTAGACCAATCATATAATAAAATAAAGGAAATGAAATATATCCTATTAATAATATTATTCCCGAGATTTTACCCAGTAGTCTTCCATATCTAAGTCCAAAAGGGAATAAACACAATAAACACCCAAATAATCCCAGAAATGCACCAATTAATGGTAGATATGTTAATGGCATCAATAAGGCTGCAATTAAAGAAGTCTGCAAATAAACTATCACTTGATAATCATATCCACCTAAAGAGTAAATATTATGATATTTATGCCAGGGTAGATATTGAGATAAAAATCCTAATATAGTCCCACCTATCATTATTGCTAGCCCGATCCACTTTCTTATATTCATTCCTTTAACTTCCTCCACCTGTAAATTCTATAAATAACAAATAGCCCTACACCTAAACTTATCATCCCAATTATTCCACCAATTACCATTATCCCTTCGTCCGGTATTCCCAGTCCATAATCCCACGAAATGCTCCCGGACACGTTATTTGATGAATATATAATAATCGAGACAACTGGTCCAGCTAAAACAAATGTCTCGACTATATTACTCCCGGTAAACAGATAGACATAATCTGTAGGTTGAGTATTAACTTCTGACATATTCAGTGCTCGATTTAGGATATAAACAGAAACTGAATCATTACATTTTATTGTTATTTTATGTAGAACAAGTGCTGATGAAATTCCATGAACAGTATATCCTTTTAGCCCATTTAAATTAAAACTTTCTTCGACAATCGGCATAGCTTCTGCATTTGGGACCAAAAAAATTGGTAAAATGAATGCTATTATTAATATTGAATAAAATACTCTATTTTGCATCACATTGCCCATTACATATTAATTAATTTTTATAATTTGTACATAGAATTTATTAAATATATAAATAACTATTTTATTAAAGCATATTTCGATAATACATTTTGTGCTCATCATCATTACTTTTCATGCTTTTTAAATGATTTTTCAAGTCTTTTTCAGATTTAAATAACCTATTACAAACAGGACAATTGTAGAAATCTCTAAATACATACCCTTCATCTAGGTCTTCATTAATTTTAATACGAGCATCGCTATAAGCCCCCTTATTACATCTATGTCTCCTTAATGGTCTTCTTAATGGTAAATCGAAAAAAACTCGGCAGCCATGTTCACACTCCCAATAAAATACTTCCGCATTACACTTAGGACACCTTGTCTTAAAACTCCTTACTCGACACCATGGCCCATGAACTCGTCTATTTATATACATTTTTCATTTAACCCGCCTGAAATCTTTCCCCTCTTTAAATATCTATCTCATTTCCTCCATAAAATTACTCTTTTATCAGTACAATTTTCACATTTGAATCTTCTTATATATATTAATTCATCCCTTGTAAATACCTCTTCAAATCCATCGAAGCTCATTTCACACTTACAAACAGGACAATTTGGTAATAATTCTCCTCTAATAGATGTTTCTAATTCTCTATAATACTCCTCTAATCCTTTTGGAATTGCCATTTTACTCATTGACAATATTATTGCTATTCATTCTTTTTTATTTTTATGTAAAAAAAAATTGATAATTTACTCAATTATTCTTAAATTTCAATTCATTTAAAAACAAAATCAATGCCATAAAAAATTAATTGGTGCTCCCGTCCTTGTTAAAAATATTGTCTTCCAAATTAAAACATTATTTATTGTAATAAATTAAAGAAAATTAAAGAAAAAATAAACAATTACATTACATTTTCTACATATTTTACTTCGGGTATTCTGGCTTTTAATAATCTTTCTATCCCATTCTTCAAAGTCAGTGTTGAATACATGCAACCTGCGCAATGCCCTGTTAATCTCACTCTTACAACTCCATCTACAATTTCCACTAATTCTACATCTCCACCATCTGCCTGAAGACTAGGTCGAATTTCATCAAGTGCTTTCTTTACTTCTTCTTCCATTTCATCACACCTTTCAAATTTGTGCAATAATTAATAATTATTTTCTTAAAAGTCATTTAGTCTTTCTATTTATCCTTTATAAATTATTAGGTAAGTTATTTCAAATTCCATTACCCTTTTAAATTTTTCTTATTTCGATAAATTTAAAGCATTTATTTCTCATATTATTTTTAAAAAGTTATTTTCATTAATTTTTATTTTTCCTAACTTAATTTCGTCTGGTTTATTTAATAAATCAGATTTTTATTCTAACTTATTGATTGATTATCTGTTTCTAATTTTCAAAATAATTAATAAAATATATCGATAAATCAAATAAATTTTCAATAATAAATCAGCAAAAATATTCCATTTATTCAATTATCTTGGAAGTTAAATTCTCTTATTAAAGAATTCTCTACAAAATTTTCTATTTTTTATAAATTCTTTCTCCAATTCGTCAATATTCATCCTATTTATTTTTTATAACAATATAAATAATTATTACCTACGTATTTCAAATTATGAACCAATTTTACTATTGTTTAAACGATAATCGTATAATAATTAAACTGATTTCAAGATTATTATTGATTTTAATCGATATTTCACTTAAATTACTTAATTTAATTACACTTCAATATTCATATCCTATATTAAATAATATCATAATTGTTAAATGTATCTTCGTAAATTATTAATTTGATGCGAAAATTAAAGTTAACTGAATATATATTAATAATCAATTTTGTGGTATACATAATACTCTCAATTTTATGTTTTAATCCACTCATTATCTCAAACGATGTATTAATTTGGGTCGCTCAATCTAATTATATGATTTATTACCATTTTTTATATTATGAGTTTTTCACTGCAATTTTCGTACATTTAAACCTGGCGCATATACTCAGTAATTCGCTATTTCTATTGATTTTTGGATATCGCTGTGAAGAACTTTTTTCTAAACGAGATTATTCAATAATCTATATTGTATCCGGCTTGATAGGAAATATACTTTCTTTATTTTTAGGGTTATATTCTATTTCTGGCGGGTCCTCAGGTGCAATTCTAGGCATTTTTTCAGCAATTCTCTATGCTCTTAGTGTAAAGGAAAAACGAGCTTTTAAATCCTTTATTTTTATTGGACTACTTTTTTTAATTTTTATAGGGGCACAATATGGAGTAAACCCAATTAGTCATTGGATCGGGTTTATTGTAGGTTTAATTCTGGGAAGATATTTATTTAAAAAATCAGAGACTAATCGTAATAAAAAAAATTATTTCTAAGAATGAATCGAAATATAAGAAAAAGATAATTTTTAAAAACAAATAAAGAAAATTTTATGAATGTCTTTATTAGTTTTTACTTTAATTAAATAATAATTTGAGGATATATTAATGTCAAAAGTTCATCCAATTGAATTCAGATATTTCACGGAAAAAATGAGAAACATTTTTACTGAAGAGACCAAACTTCAAAAATGGCTAGATGTTGAAGCAGCACTAGCCCGAGCACACGCTAAATTAGGGGATATACCTAAATCTGCCGCCGATGAAATTACCAAAAAAGCTAATGTAAAATATGTTAAACTCCAGCGAGTAAAAGAAATTGAAAATCAAATTCACCATGATTTAATGGCTATGGTTAAAGCATTAACAGAAGTTTGCGATTCTAATGCAGGCGAATACGTCCATTTTGGAGCAACAAGCTATGATATCGAAGATACTGCAACCGCTCTACAATTTAAAGACGCAATAAATGTAATTGAAAATAATATGAAATCTCTTTTAAAAACACTGATTATGCTCGCTGAGAAACATAAAAATACAATTACAATAGGGCGTACCCATGGCCAACATGCTCTACCAACTACCTATGGTATGAAATTTGCAATTTGGGCTTCAGAATTATTTAGACATTTAAATCGCTTGGAACAAATCAAACCCAGAATTCTAGTGGGTAAAATGAGCGGCGCTGTTGGCACTATGGCAAGTTTTGGTGATAAAGGGTTCCAAATTCAAGAACTTGTAATGAATGATCTAGGCCTTAAACCTGTGATGATATCCAACCAAATCGTCCAACGCGACCGCCATGCTGAAATTTTATTACTACTTGCACTCATTTCTAGTACTCTCGATAAAATCGCACGCGAAATAAGGAACTTATCCCGTACTGAAATTGCTGAAATATCTGAACACTTCAAATCTTCTCAAGTTGGATCTTCCACAATGCCTCATAAACGCAACCCACATAAGTCCGAACGTATCTGCGGACTCGCAAGAATCATTAAGTCAAATGTATTTCCTGCACTTGAAAATATCTCACTTGAACATGAACGAGACCTGACTAACTCCGCACCTGAACGGATAATTATCCCTGAATCTTTTATCCTCCTTGATTATATGCTCGCTCAAATTAATTCTATACTTCAAGGCTTGGTCTTTAATTTCCAAAATATTCAAAATAACTTGAACAAGACTCAAGGCCTTATTATGGCCGAAAATATAATGCTTAAATTAACTCAAAAAGGTATGGGTAGACAATCTGCCCATGAAATTCTCCGCAAATGCGCTATGATTTCTTATCAACAAAATATCCCTTTTAAAACTATTTTACTCCAAGATAACTCTTTAAAAAATTTTCTTAAACCTGATGAACTCGATAAATGGCTCGATCCTAATAATTATCTCGGACTTTCCTCTAAAATTGTCCAAAATGTTATTAATACAATTAATAAATTTCTTGAGGTTTGATCTTTATGTCTGACCAAAATACCCATAATAATGACCAATTCACTTATGCTAAAAGTGGTGTCGATATTAATGCCCAAAAATCAGCACATAAAATCATTGGCGAACTTATAACTAAAACATATCTATTTAGACAAGGTAAATTTGGAGAAATTATCGGTGAATACGGTCATTATGCTGGCTTAATTGATATTGGTAATGAGTTATGTCTTGCAATGCATGTAGATGGCGTAGGCACTAAAGTAATGATAGCTCAAATGATGAATAAATATGATACAATCGGAATTGACCTTATTGCTATGCACGCAAATGACCTCATTTGTATGGGCGCCGAACCTGTTGCTCTCGAAGATTATCTTGCTATTGAGACCGTTAACAATGATGTTATCTATCAAATCATGAAAGGACTTGTTGAAGGCGCTAAACAAGCCCAAATGGCTATAATTGGCGGCGAAACTGCCATTATGCCGGACATCATTAAAGGCACATCCCCCGGAAACGGCTTAGACCTATCCGGAATGAGCATCGGCGTTGTTAATAAAAAAAATATAATTACAGGGTCTAATATTAAAATAAACGATACTATAATCGGTATTATGAGTTCAGGTATCCATTCTAATGGATATACTCTTGCTAGAAAAGCTTTTTTTGATCTTGCTAAATTGTCCCCTTTTGATCCACTTCCAAATTATCCTGATTTAATTGTCGGTAATGAATTATTAAAACCTACTAAAATTTATGTCCAACCTATTTTGAGCTTATTAAAAAAATTTAATGATAAAATTCACGGGCTCGCTCATATCACAGGCGGAGCTTTTACTAAATTAAATCGCCTTAGACCTCATGGACATGATTTTGGCTTCCTACTTAACAATCTCCCAAAAGCACCCCCAATCTTTAAGGAAATACAAAATATAACCAATATTTCTGATAAAGAAATGTATAAAACCTTTAATATGGGCATCGGTTTCTGTATTATTGCTGACCCTTCCATACAAAACGAAATCATAAATCTACTCGATAATTTTAATTTCTCCTCTCTTATCATCGGAAAAATCATTAAATCTAATAAAATTATCTTACATTTGAACGAAAATAAAATCTTTTTATAATTTAAGTTCCTCTATTATATCACAAGTCTAATTACAGGGAAAATGATGACCAAGTTTATACTTAGCAAATTTACTTGCATTGAGGAAATTAAAAGCCCCCTGATTCCCTATATTCCTATACTTTTAATTCTTTGAATTCTATCTTTTTTACTTCTTTCCTTCTATCCCGACATTTACCAAACCTTTTTTTCCCAAATTAATACATTACGTTCTTTTAATTTCTTATCGTAATTAACTTGATCTATACATTTTTTTTATCTATTTTTCTGTTCAAAAAAATCGTTTAATGTTTAACTATTAATTTGGTTTGAACTTAACTATTGGCTAATTTTTAAAAATTGACTAAATAAAAAAGAATGAGAATAAAAAATAGTTTGAACTCTATTTTAATAATATTTTTCAATTTCAAATTATGACGTTTCTATTTTGGGTGGTTCTGCCTTGACTTTCTCTTCTTTTGGCTTCTCTTCAATTGAATGGTACGTAAATAATATGTTCTCAATTCTTTCTCTGTGTAATGTATTCATAGCACAAAATGGTACTCCATATACTTTACCATCCCTAGGATCAACCCATCCGTAATGTACCAAACATCTTGAAACTCGTTCAACATCAAAATTATAGCCATCTTGGAAATGCATTAATGCTACAATCATTGCACCCGCACCTTTACTCTGCACAAAATTTGATGACGCATCCCATCTTGAATTTAATACCATGTCCAGGAAAAACTTCGATTTTGATAATATACCCTCTAATTTCATTGTCGATAACATGTCTAAACCCATTCTAACTTTGATTAATGTATCGTCTACTTTATTATATACTTTATCTATGCTCTGACCAATTTCTCCTAAACTAAAATTCCCAAGTAATTTTTCAAATATTTTTGGCTTTTCTCCATATCGTCTCTCTTTTAATATATTATACCACTTTTTCGATTTCTTCATGAACGATTTGATATTAAATACCCTATGCGTCCCTGTCATCTTTTTTGTACCATCGGGTTGATCTTCAATAAATAAGAAATTTCCAAAACCACAAATTGGATTACATGTAAACTCTACTACTTGATTATTTGAAGCCGCCCATCCAATTATTTTAGCAAAATGTGAGATCGCTGTTAAAGGATATAACACACCTATTTCTCCATTTGTAAAGTCTTGTAACGCCTTTGCAACATGGGATGATGTTATCCTCAATTTTAACCTGTCTTCTTCACTTATTCTACCTACAAGTGCTACTGGCTGATAGAATACCCCTACAACTACATCATTATTATCTATTGCAAACTGTAAAATATCGCCTATTTGATGGTCATTGATACCTTTTGCCACTGTTGGAACTAAAATCACCCCTGAAAATCCCAATTTTCTGCAGTTCTCTATTAATTGTTTTTTAAATTTGAAAATCGGTGCACCTCTCGTCTTCTCATAAACATCCTCCGTAACTCCGTCAAATTGTAGATAAATCGATTTGGCACCTGCATCTAAACACGCTTTTAAATAATTTATGTCTTTTGCTAACCTTATCCCATTTGTAGTAATCTGTGGATGGACATAACCCATTTTTACACATTCCCTAATAATATCGGGCAGGTCATCCCTTAATGTAGGCTCGCCTCCACTATACATAGCGACCAATGGTGGCTGAGGTTGGATTTCACTAAAGTGTTTGTAAACTTGAATGATCTCATCATATGTAGGTTCAATTTTCTCAAGATTTGGGTTCACATTTGCATTTGCAAAGCAGATAGGACAACGCAAATTGCATCTGTATGTTATATCCATCAAGACAATCGCTGGAGAACTCTTATGAAATTCACAAATACCACAATCATATGGACACCCCTCTTTTATTGGTTTTTCAGGGTGCCATCGTTTTGCATCAGAGTCCATCCTAAACGGTTGCAACCATTTAAACCAATCTGAATCAATTGACACAATATCTTTAAATGTACCATGCTTATCACAAGTTTTAACCATATAAACTTTACCATCTTCTTCGATATAATCAGCATCAATTCTTGCTTTACATTCAGGACAAATACTCTTAGTAGATTGAATAATTGTTGCCATATACTTCATCTCATTGTTTCAAATTTTTTTGTTTTTATAAGACCAAAATTATGTCTTTTTTTCAATCATATGATTCTAACATTTATAAATCTATACTTTATAGTTGGAAAATAAAAAAATAAACGCATTTATTTAGAAAATTTAATCTAAGAAAAATAATTGGTAAATATTACTTAAATTAATAAAAATCTCTATGAAAAAATTATTTTTAATATGTGTAATTAATTTAAAATTAAAACATATTTAATCAATATTTAAAACCAATTTATCTACTTCTATTATATTAATTATTTTTCATAATAATAAAATCAAATTTATTTTTCAATTTTTTCAAGAATTTGGAAATGACAAAAGAATTTAGGAATTAAAATTACAAATTAAATATTTAATGCCTTTTATCTTTATACCAATCAAACATATCGCGACGTAGTTTGCACATTTCTCCTGTTTGGTTATGGTAAAACACAATTCCTTCTGCAAATTCTTTAGTACCATGTCGTCTTCTAATTTCTAAGCTCCAGAGTTCTTTAAATACATTACTAACAATGTCATAAAGTTCCAAGTCATTTTTATTGGCGAAATCAAGGTTATTCCAAAATTTATAGGTATTTTTTTTTCTCAATCGAGTAAAGGGGTACCAGACATGTTGTTTTAAATGCAATGGATTATTATTAATTTTAGGGCCACAGAGTTCTCCGAAGAATTGTCCTTTACTATTTGGAGTAAAGTAATTATTATCTATTGCATATTGAATACCTTCATAGAAATATCCGTATCCTTTTTTAAAGAAGGGGATATGATTTTTTCTATTATAAATTGCTACAATTTTTTCTCCATCACAGATAACACTTACATTTGTTCCATCGATTTTCTCAACAGCTTGGACAAAATCGGGATTAAATATCCAGCGATATTTTTCTACAATCTTTGGTGTGCAAACGTATTGACCATTTATTGTTTCTCTAATAAAAGGTGATTCTAATTTTGGGAAATCTTCTGCATTAATCATCTTCATCTTTATTAATTTTAAGATTTTATTCTAATAATTTTATTTAATAAATATATTCAAAAAATTTTTATTTAAACTAAAAGTATTATAATAAATTTATGGTCTAATAATACTTCATAATCTAAATATCTTTTCAATTTCAAATTTAGTATTTTTATGATCCCGAATTATTTTATTAAATGAAAAGTTATTTTAATATTTTATGAACCAGAAATATGTATTTTAATAGTCATAAAAAAAATTATTAAGTTTAAAGTCATAATAGTTTATTAAAAAAATATCTTATTGTAGTGATAGTCTTAAATCTATTTTGAAAATAAAAAGAATCAATAAGATCAAAAAAGGTATTATGGGTTTGTAATAAATCAATAATTTTTAAAAAAGAGGCAGACTATTCAAATATAAAGGAAATGAAAAAAAATGGTATATGAGAGAAAAACAAAATCTATTTGTCCTGAATGTAAAAAAACTATTGATGCAGTAATTGTTCAAGAAGGAGACAAAATTTATATGCACAAGACATGTGAAGAGCATGGTTCTTTTAGTGATATAATAGCAACTGATGTTGAAACATATGTAGAAGCTCAGAAATATAAGAAATTTGGCTTTCCCCACAAAGATCCACAAATGACAATAAAAGATGGCTGTCCACATGATTGTGGGATGTGTCCAAACCATAAGTCAGCGACTACATGTGCAATGGTAGATGTAACAAACAGGTGTAACTTAAAGTGTCCTATCTGCTATGCAAACGCGGATACCGCGGGTTACATCGTAGAACCGCCTTTTGAAGATATCATAAGAATCTATAAGCATTTTAGGAGTTTAAAACCGGTGCCTCCAGTTGTTGCAATGTATGCGGGTGGTGAGCCAACTATGAGAGATGATTTACCTGAGATCACGAGGGAGTTAGTAAAAATGGGGTTCAAGCAAATTCAAGTAGCTACAAATGGAATTAGACTTGCAAATGATATCAATTATTTTAAGAGATTAATGGACGCAGGAGCTAATGTATTATATTTACAATTTGATGGTATAGAAAGCGATACATGGATAAAAACTAGAGGTGTAGATTTATTCGAGAAAAAGAAGCAGGTAATAGAAAATTGCCGTAAAATTGGATTTAAAGGCGTTTGTTTAGTACCTACAATAGCCAGAGGTGTGAACTTTCCCCATGAAATAGGAAATATCTTGCAATTTGCTGCCGATAATGTGGACGTAGTGTCCGGGGTGATGTTTCAGCCGGTTGCTCTTTGCGGGCGAATAGAGCAAAAAGATCTTTTTGATTTACGAGTTACTACCTATGATGTATTAAATGAAATTGACAAATATACAAATAATGTAATGAGACCTTGGCGACCATTTCCTGCGTTTCAAAATCTAATGCGATTAATAGCATGGTGGGGTAGTTTAAGCGGTAAACACATAGAGCATGTGGAATTTACACCTAATCCTCAATGTGGTTTTGTCACTTTTATGCATATTGAGGAACAGGATGGACCAAATAAAATAGTTGGTTTTAATGACATAATTGATATTGATGGAACAATTAAATATTGTGATCAACAAATGGAAAAAATCGACAACATGAAGGAAATTTCTTTCTTCCAGAATTTAACGTTAACAGAATTTGGTGAAAAAATAGGAAAAATGTTGGATAGCAGTTTAAATTGGCTGAATAAAAGAAGAGTCCAAATAGAAGGTTTATTTGAAGCAATAAAATTATTAAAAGATCCATTCAGTACATCAGCGATAATGTTGTATAAAATGTTGTTAAATCAAAGTTGGGATAATACGAGGGATTTTCTTGTAAAAGGGAATAATATATATGTAGGTGTTATGCACTTTCAAGATGAATATGATTTAGATGTAGAACGAGTGAGTCAATGTGTTGTTCATTTTGGATATATAGACCCGAAGGATGACAAAGTAAAGCAAGTACCATTTTGTACTATGAATAATTTACATAGACCTAGAATAGAACGAGCATTAGCTATAAAATATGGTGGTCTGAAACAGCAACCAGAGAAAGAAAAAGAAAAAATAGTAGCAGAACCTCCTAAAATAAACTAAATTTTGGCTAAAATTTCATAATTTAATATATTTCTTTTTCCATTTTTCTTTTAATCTTATAAAATTGTATTAATTAATTTTTAATCTCAATTATTTTTAAAATGGTCATTAGAATATTGCTAAATTTCGTTAATAAAATTCTATTTTAATTTTAAAAACTAATTTTGATTAAATAGGTTATTAATATTCTTAAATTGGAGTTATCTTAGTATATTTGTCTGATGTAATGTTAAATTATTGGATTGAAATAATTTTTGAAGGGGAGTGAAAAATAGGGGAAAAAGTAATATAAGTAGTATTAATGTAATATTAATTTAAAATAGGTGGTAAATAAAAGAGAATTGAGTATAGATTTACAAATATAGTTAAACAGATGAATTTTTTATTATTTTTCAATTTAGATATCAACGATCAAGGTCTATTCTTTAGATAATATTTTCCGTCAATATTTTCAACTAGGTTTTTATCAATGAGGTCTTGAAGGTATTTTAATGCCCATATAAAATCTGTTCTCATCAATTTATAGAACCTATAATGACCGATATGAGTCCGTTCATACATAAGTGGGACAATTTTCGAGATTTTTAGGGGTCCTTTGAGTTTAAGGGCAATAAGAATTCTTTTTTCGGCTCGTTGAATACTATCGAGAAAATTGAGATAAATAGGATATTCTTCGCACCAGGGATGAGGACGGTAGCCATGTCCACGGAAAACGAGTCGGATTGAATGGTCAAAAATTTTATGAACAGAGTTTATGATATCTGAGATAGAAGTTTGAAGATAAGGAGTAAATGGAATGGTGTCTCCTGTAAACATTATTTTGGGAGGTGCATAATAAATACAGATAGAATCGAGAGAATGTCCTGGAGTATGTATAATTTCTAGTTTTACATTTCCACATGAAATAATTTGTCCATCATATAATGGTTTAACAGATTTTGCGGGTTTGATCCTACCTTGATAAAAATGATAACCGAGTTTTATTATGTTTTGAATAATAGGGTGTCTGATAATCTTTTTATTAAGAAATGGAATGGCGTTTTCTAGGAATTCCAAGAATTCAAATTTTTTAATATCAAAATCATTAAAATCTTTGGTCAATGGTACAATAGCTGATGGATGAGCAAGGACTTCACAATTGAATATTTCTTGAAAAAGTCCTACATTAGCTGAATGGTCGTGGTGTGTATGCGTTAAAATTATCCTATCAATCTTATCAATACCAAGTGTCTTGAGGATTTTAAATAAATTTCTTTTAGTGAGAGTATAATATGTCCCGGTATCTATTATTGTATTAATTTCATCTTTAATGAAATAAACATTTGCATTGAGCATGGCAGTGCCAGATGGAATAAACATTGTAAAATATTTATTTATTCTATATAACTTCATTGTAGACTAACATTTGACCTTTTTATTTTATTTTTTTAAGAGTATTCCATAATAAACCATAATATTAATAAATTTTTGAATTAAAAACTTTATTTTATCATAGATCTCATAATATACATTAATATCAGTCCCGAATGGGTCTGGGAGAATAATATTTTCGTTCACTAATTCAGCTAAAAGAAATGATTTATCACGTAAATTTTTAGGGATTAAATGCAGGTGGCTTTTTTCCATGACAATGATAATATCCGATTCAACAAGTAAATGAAAATTTTCTTTATTTTTTAAATATGTAGGCTTAAATGTATCAATTAAAGATTTTTTAAATCCCTCTTTAATTAAAATTTCTTTAGTGAATTCGTGCAAATTAGAGTTTTTAAAAAGGACTGCGCCTGAATTAACAACAAATTTGTCATAGTTCCTTGTTTGTTCTCGAATCATTTTCTTAAATAAAAATTCTGCCATAACTGACCGAATTATATTACCTGAACAAATGAATAGAATTGAGATAGTTTCTTTATTTTTCAAATTTTCTAAAATGTTTGTCATTTTGATCTTATGAAATTTAATAAACATTGAATTAATAATAAATTAATATTGCTTATTTAAAATATTTGGAACTCAATTATCATAATGATTAAATTATGAAAATGGGGAATTTCTCTAATAGTTAATCATACTAAATTTAGATATTCATTTTTCATTTAACAAGCAATTAAATATTAATAAAACATCAAAAGAAATTCTTTGGTTTATCATGAATAACAATTTATTGGTAAAATCAAATTCAAATTCCAATATTGTCCATGATATTTATTCAGAAAATTATGATATTGTAAATATTCAAATAAAAATTTATAAAACATCAAATATTATTATAGAAGTGCACAAAAGAGTCCTTGGAATTATAAATGCTATTTATAAAAATTATGGTAAAAATGATGATATAATATACCTCGTGCAAGAATTAGATGATTTATACAGATTTTGACTTTATTGCGGAGAAAAATTGACCAATAATTTTATCTTTTACGAAAATTGTAATAAAAAGTTATTTTAATAAAAATCTTAAAATAAACGATAAATATTTAAATTGTTAGATTTATATTTAAATAAGAAATGGAGTGCAAGGATTAAACCGATGAGAATATTTGAAGTTGGTATTATTAGGAATGAAGCAGTTGTCTTTTTAGATGAATATTATAATGGAAAAAGAAATGAACATGAAATTCAAGATAAAGAAATATTTCGCGGTGCTCTAATAAATTTAGCAAAAAGAGAGATAGAATATACCGATGAGCTAAAATCTTTTGAAATATTCAATTATCATGTATCAATGATAGGCAAGAAGAATGGTAATAAAAGTAAATTTATTTTTTATTTAATTTCTGATGTTAATTTAGATTTAAATATGAAGAAAAACAAGTTAAATCAAATAATTTCTGAATTTTTTAAGAGTTTTCCACCCCCCAGGTGCTATAATCCAAATACAGAGATTTTTAATAAATTTTTAGATAATACTAATAAAATAGTAGGTGATTTAGGAATAGATGCACCTGATAGGCTTATTCATGCTTGGGGTATAAATCATCAAAAGAGATAATTGAAATAATTAAAGCGATTCAAATCAAATTTAGTGATTTATTTAATTTTATTTTTATTATTAGTGAATAAATAATAAATAAAAAAGAAAAAGAGTCAGGGCTATATTATATTGCGAATTTTTTTAATTCTCTATCACAGCGGGGGCATCTTGAAAATTTTATTATCCATTTTTGTAGTTCTGATTTATGAAAAAAAGTAAAGCAATAAGGGCATTGGACCGGATTGTCTAAAATTTCTTTTCTACATATATAACAAATTTTTGGTTCTGAATTTTCAGTTATAAAGAGCACCTCAAAAAATTGATTTGATTATTATATATTAAGATCTTCAAGAATTGTTTGCGCGCATAATAAAGCAGATGCATGTGCAATATCGCCACCGATACCCGGGCCATTATAAGAATCGCCAGAAAAATAGAGTCCATCAATTGGGCTTTTAACTGAAATTCTTTTATTTCGATGAGTTGAAGTATAAACAGTAGAACCATCAACAACCGGCATAACAATTGGTCTTTTCCAGCTGATGTTTTCATTAAAGCCCGGGAACATTTTATTTAACATAGTATAGATGTTTTGAATGATTTTATCTGTTTCTTGTTTATTATTTATAATAGAATTTGGTAAGGGTTGTAAAATGGTGAAGAGTTGTTCATTGTTTGGAGCGACATTAGGGTCCAAGTTAGATGTAAAACAAGACATTGTAAATGGATTATAGGTAGTTATCAGTCCATCAATATCTGAGACCTTTCGTTTAAGTCCGAAATCAATGGAAATACCGCAAGTAGGAGTTGTGTTTTTAGCCATATTAATTAAAGATTCTGGTAAAAGATTATTATCAATTAGAGACAGTGCATCATTTATAGGAATTGCTAAAATTATGTTTTCCGCTTTAATAGTATCATTATTAATCAAGACTCCTTCCACTTTATTATTATTTATTATTATCTTATCTATTTTTGATTTGGTCTGGATCTCGCCATTATCTTGAATTTTTTTAACTAATTCATCAATTATAAATTTCCAGCCGCCACTAGGATAGCTGGAACCTTTACCTGCATTAATAGCTTTTTTGATTCCATCAAGAAATTCCCCGGTAGACAATTTATCAATTTCATTATATGAAACGCAAAGTAAATCTGTTATAATTGTAATTAATTTCATAGTATTTTTAGAGAGATTTTTATCTTTTAACCAATCTTTAATACTAAGATTTAATAAATCATCATTGAGTTTAATTGATAAAGCTCCTGCCAGGATCTGAGACAATTGTTCTTTTTCATTTTCATTCAATAATTTAGTATTTTGTATAGCGGAAATACTTAACGGAAGGTCATTCCATTCGTTATCCATAAACAGCTTACCTTCTCCATAATCAATGATTTGTAATTTTTGTTTGAATTGTTTTTTGAAAATTGTTGGAATTACACCTTTTTTCGAGAACCTTATTGCATGAATACCATAATCAACGATATAACCTGGTTTATATTCAAATGAATTAGCTCTTCCGCCCAATATATTCTTTTTTTCAAAGATCTTAACTTTTAGTCCTTTATTTGCTAAAATTGCCCCAGATATTAGTCCTCCAAAACCACCACCAACAATCAATACATCGAAAGTCAAAATTAATACATCTCCATTTTCTTTATTTTCTATAATTATTCATTATATGTTAGGTCATTTAAAATCTTTTTAAGACGGTCTATTTTTACCAGAATTTTATCAAGCCCAATTTTAAAAATTATATTTTCAAAAGAAGCGATAGCTCTTTTATCACCCCTTTTTTTAACGATTTCAAGTGCATTTCTATAAAGTTCTTGAGCTTCATGAAATTGTTGGTCTTTAATAAACCTTCGAGCTCTTATACGAAGAGTGCGTAGTTCATAATCAACAGTATCGTCCATAATATGCTACTCCTATCATAACTACACAAAAAATTATTGATATTATGGTTTTTAATTATTATTAATTTTGTGTTTTAATTCTTCAATTTTCTGTTTAAACTTTTCAACTTTATCTGATTCTTTTAATTCTTCAGAAATTTTAAGAGCGTTTTCTAAAGCCCAGATTGCATCTTGTAATTCACCGTCCTCTTCTAACTCCTTTGCAAGGACTATTGATTTTCTCCTTGCTGCAAGTTTCTGTGATATTGGCACTTCTTGGTCCACTTTTAAGCCAATTTTATCAATCAAAGTACTTTCAATTTCTTGAAAAATATCTACGAACCGACCAGGACTATCTTTATCCCAGTTTTTTAATGTTGGACTTATGTCCTCTGGTTTTCCTGCCAAGACTCCTTTAGCTTCAGATGAAAATTGGACGACTGGCTTTTTTGGAAACTTGTGAAAATCAATTAGAAATCGAAAATGATCGTAGGGACTCGCAGAAATATAAACCACGCCCTTAGTTGCTTTTTTTAGTTCTAAATTATAATCCACCTGAAAATTATTACGTAATTCTATTAACTGTTCAATTAATGATTCCTTAAAATTGGGCTGGTCCTTAATATTTTTTTCTTTTAAGGTTTGAATTTTGTTTCTCAAATCGGTTAACTCATCGTTTAGGTTTTTTTTCAAAGTATCAAATTCAGGTTGCGTTAGTTCTTTATTTTTTAACTTATTTTGTAGGTCAAATACCTTATTTTCAATCTCAAAATATTTCTCTTCCAAATCTTTCAATTTTTGGTCGTACATATCGTTCCCCAGTCTTTTTAAAATTTCAAAATATATGGTTTCACTTTAAATTCTAAATTGACAAAGATGTTAATAAAAATTAGTGTAAAAGTCAAATAAATAAATTCTTACTTTAAAATTAATGAATATTTTTTACGTTAAAAATTAATTACGAAACAAATTTCAAATGATTATTTAAGCTAAAAAGATAATATAATAAACAAAAGTTTTTAAAATACCGGCGAAAAATTTTCAGAATGATTACAATATCAATTTTTTTTAATCGTGACCACTTTATCAATTTTATAATTTCCGTAAATATATGCAGTCAGTCTATTTTCATTTATAATTATAGTGGTTATAATTATAAAGATACAAGATTTTCAGTTTAATATATTAAAAATTCTCCATTTAATTGGAATTTATTCAATAATTATATATCCAAATTGATTATTACTATAATTAAAACATTTATATGCAATATATATGAAGAATATTATTGATTTTTGGGGTTGAAAAATGAAAAAAGACAAATTAAGGAAAATATTAAACTTTTTCATTTAAAATCTTTATTAATCCACATTAGGAAATCATTTTTTAAATATTAAATCAAATATTAAATCAAATATTAAAAGAATTTTAGAACAAAAGTTAAAAAGTTGAAAAAATTTTTTTTAAATTTAATAACGAAAATAAATAAGTTTGCAAAAAAAGTATTTAGTTAATGATTTAAGAATTGAGTAAAAGAAAAATGTCGGAACAATTTGCGAAATTTATAATATCTATTGCGGAAAATACAAAATTTATCAGGTTAGATATGATACCCTTTTTTGAGGATTATATCAAGAAGCACCCGACACCCTTAAAAAGGTTTAAGCGAGCATATAAAATATCAAGGTCAAAATCAAATTTGAAAATTGTAAAATCAAATGTCGCTGCTTATCTAATAAAGAAGGGTAATGATCTTTTTACTGATTGGTTAAATACTATGTTTTATTTCAGAAAAACTGATTTAAGTGTGGAAATAAAAGGAGGGGGGACTTCAATGGACGTAGTAATAAATATTAAATATATTTATAGAGAGGATGAAATAAAAGTTATGGAAAGAGTAATTAAAGATTATGAATTAAACAAAAATGACATAACAATAGAAGATATCTGTTTATTATTATTAAGTGAAGCTATATTGTGTATGCAGACTTTTTTTAATGAAATAATTGGTTATAAATTTTCATTAATGGTACAAAATGATGAAGTAGAAGTGTCTAAAAATAAAATTAATACTTATATAGAATTAGTAACTAGGTTATATTCGTAAAAATTAAGTTTTAAAAAGGAATGGGAATTAAAATTTGTCATATTTTCAGTGCATCATAGACCATTCTTTCTATTTTAAGACGTGTGGCTGATTTAATTTTTGAGAGATATTCATCACTTAAATGTAAGAAAAGACAGTAAGCATATTCTTTTTCTGAAATACCAAGTAAAGGCAGATTAATATTATGCGATGCTTGGTCAAGAACAAAGTTTACAAGAGTCGATAAATTTTTTGATGCCAAACTATCTCTTAAAATCCTTTTGAAATCTTTTCTAAATACATTATCAAGTGCATCTGATCTTGCCATTCCCCGGATTTTTTCGGAGCATTTTAAGGAACACGAGTCGCAATTTACAAATGGGTGTAATTCTAATTTTTTAATTAATTTTTTTGTTTGTTCTGTATCAATATAATCTTTTATCCGTTCAAATTCCATAATTGCTTTTTCATAGTATTCCCGAGCTTTTGAAAATTTACCTCTATCATAGAAAGCAAGTCCAATCCTTTTAAGGCAATCAGCAGCCCCTCTCTCATCACCAATTTGTTTTCTTATTCTTAATGCCTGTTCAAAGCAGCTCATAGCTTCCCCGATACGATTTACAGCTACTAATGTTTCTCCTAATCTTATAAGTCCATTTGACTCTCCTATTGTATCGTTCATTAATTTGATTGAACTTAATGAATCTCTCTGATACTTTACTGCCTCTTCAAATCTACCTAGTCCTATTAATGTTTTTGAAATTGATGTTAAAATGTTAGACTCTTCCATTTCATCTGCGAATAATTCGACTTCTTGGTCTGCTTTAATTTGATTAATAATATTAAGTACATGAGTAAAATATTCAAGTGCTTGTTCGAATTCTCCTAATTCGTAATAATTTTTTGCCATAGATATTAAGCAAGAAGTAATTAAAGGGTTATTTTTTTGTTCTTGAATCAAGACATATGCTTCTTTATAATATTGAAGTGCATCTTTATTGTTTCCCATTGCAGTATGTACGGCGCCTAAATTTAAAAGTATTTTAACTTTCATTATTGCATCGCCAATTTCTTCATTTACTTTTAACGCTTTTTCATAGTATTCAACTGCCTCGTCAAATTTACCTGCACCGGAGAGTATCATACCTATAATGTAATTATTGAGTATTTTCTCAAGTACTGATTGTTCTTTTAATAAAAAAGCGAACGTAATCACAGGATAAAGTCTGGAATTTGGTGTTGCTGCTTCAATAATTGGCCTTTTTTCAATATCTCCTGGGTCCAATAACAATAGGTTTTTCTCAGTTCTAAAATAATCAATTTCACTGTGTAAAAAAATCAAAATTTGAGAATATCCTTCATTCAATGAGAATTCAATACTATTTGGACTATAGTTAATATTGATTGATGTTAGAAATTTGGCTTTAATATTATTTTCAAAAGTTATATCGTCCTTACTTCTTGTATAATTTGTTTTAATTACCCATTTAAATGGGCGAGGCATGTAATAATTTATTCTTATAGCACAACTACCAGGATTTCTCCCTTGGATTACTTCAAATCGTCGTTTACCAGAGCTTAAATCTTGCTTTAAAATTTTCAATGGAAGTCCGATATTCAATTCAAAAGGACTTTGAACAAATATGGAATCATTTCTATCTGGAAGTAATTCATATACCGTAGCTGGATAAAAATCAATTTTTCTACTTACCGACCTAATTTCTTCATCAATTATTAGCCGCTTCTTAAATAGCTCATCTCTAATCTCTGTAATTTTTCCGATATTATCATCGAAAATCAATGATATTCCAAAATCCGGCTCTCCAATAATCATAAGGTACCACTAATCAATTATTATTTAATAAATCCTTATTTAATATTTGATTTTTTATTAATGATATTTAATCAAATTTATTAATCTAGTGTAGATTCAAAACATAATAAAATCATTTTAAATAATTATATTCTTTTCTAATTGAACGATTATGAATTCAACATATTCAATAGATGATCTTTTAAATTGTATTCAAATGGCTATTTTGCTAGAAGTTAGTGGATATCCCAAACCGGGAAATGTACATAGGACAAGAGACTTCAATTTTACTCGATATGAACATTTTCTTGTTGGTGGGGTAGTAATAAGAAGTGCTTTTCAATCATTATGTGAAAATACGGTAAATGTTATAAAAAATAATAAAAAATATAGCAAATTAAGTCTAGGACAATATATTTTACAAGCAATAATTGAAACGAAGAAATGGCAAAATGGGGGTAATATTAATTTAGGTATAATATTATTGCTTGTTCCATTATGCGCAGCATCTTGTGTATTAATAAATCAATCAATCAATAAGCCAAATGATTTTAATTTTTTAAGAGATGAAGTAGATAAAATCTTAAAAAGTTCTACTTATAAGGACACAATCAATTTGTATAAAGCAATTAAAATTGCTAACCCTGGTGGTATGGGTAATGTGGAAAAATATGATATCAATAACGAAAATTCTTTAAAATTAATAAAAAAAGACAATATTAATCTATATGACATTTTTAATCAATCTAAGGAATGGGATTCAATCGCTATGGAGCTGGTTTCAAAATATCGAATTACTTTTGATATTGGTCTTCCTTATTTCATAGAGACATTCCAGAAATGTCATGATATAAACATAGCTATAGTAAATACATTTCTTAAAATAGTATCTGAAATACCTGATTCTTTAATAATAAGGCAATATGGTAAAAAAATTGCAAATGAATATAGTGGGAAGGCTTTAGAGTTAATTTCTAAAGGTGGACTTTTAAATCCCTCTATTAAAAATAAATTATTCAAATGGGATCGGTCAATAATAAGGACCAATTTAAAAATAAACCCTGGTACTACTGCTGATCTTACTGTTTCTACGATTTTTGTTTCTCTATTGTCTGGTATAAGATTTTAAAAAATTGCTTAAAATTTATTTTCTAATGAAATTTTTGATATTTTATTATGATTTGATATTTAATTTAAAGCGAAACCAGTTTTATTAAAAAAATAAGAAAAAAAATAAGAATACTTTTTAAAAAATAGTTCAGATTTTGATTTTAATGAATCGTTTTCTAATCAGTATTACGACCAATGAAACTAATGCTAAACCCGGTAAGACATATACCCATTCAAAGCCGGGAATTCGGATACTAGGTGTTATTGTTCCGAACATTGAGAATTCTGGGTCATGGACAATTTTTGAACCATTGAAATCTGGATATGTTATTATATATGCTCCAATTGAACGAGTAAAATTAGTATTAATAGACCAATCAGCTGTAACATTTCCTAATTGTTGGTCCATCAATTCCCCGGTTTCTTTATATCTACTAGCATACATTGCATATGGAATTACTGCACCGTTTGCTTTATAGATTGGTGGGCCATCATTTATTGAATAATTTTCGCCTGCTAAATCCAAACCAGCTACTTTCGATGTCCCTACAAAGAAATTTAATGTTTCTGTTTTAGACGATGTTTTAGTCATAGTGTATGAATTAGCAGGGCCTTGTGGCGTATACATAGATGAATTTATTGTAGGTGTATGTCTATTGAATGTACTCTGAGATTTCAATTCAAATACATCAGTAGCATAAAGGACAGCTAAGTCTAAATTTTCATATTTTCCTTGTAGACCCGAACTACCATTAAATTGACCTATCGTATGGTCTAGTTTTAATATAGCCTTAATATTTTTTGTATTACCCACCTGGCTGGACTCTGGTTTAAAGGTAAAACCAAATGATGTATCTCCTACTGGAATTTCAGTTGTATTTAAGATAACGCCCTCTTCAGATGAGACACCCCACGGATTTAACCTAACAGTTGGATTAACTAATTTGGCATTCCATTTTAATGTCTTCGCAGTTTCATTAATAATTGGTGCCGAGAAAACACAATTTGCAGCATCGACCAATTCGAGTGAAAATTTAGCTTCATCAACAACTGGATAATAATGCCCTTTAGAGTTGTCCCATTTAAAATTTACATCCATTAGACCATTTTTATTTGAATCGTTATAAAGTACAGTACCCATTAATCTATGAGCAGCTAGGACAAGGTCAAAGTCATAGGTAAATGACAGTGGGAATGTCTTAAAGCCCCAAAATATTTTTTTAGCCCAAAATTCTGTTATTAAGAAGAAGAAATTTGCATTAGAACCGTTGATTGTTTGGACTCCACTACTATTAATTAATGGCGCCAAACTTGGGTCTTCTTGAACTTTTTGGGAAATTGCAGTTTTTACATCTGCTGGGAGGTCATTATAAGCATATTTCGGGTCGTCATTATATGGGCCATCATCGTCATTATCGATGATATAATTATTTGTTAGATTATAAGTTAAATCTATGTCATATTTCCAAAATATTACGGGGACTACAATGAGCATTTCATCTCCAGTAAGAATCGTATCAATATAGACTATTGCATTCTTCACTATGTTATCCACAGCATCGGTGTCATTATGTGCAGTCGCATTATTTACTGCCGATAGAAAATTAATGAATGATTTATCATCATCCCATAGTATTGTGAGAATACTAATATTTTGAAAGAAATCAATGTTTAAATTCGAAATATTCAAGCTACTTTCCAGATATACTTTTTTATCCGAAGAAGTAGTCACTCCAGTATAGACCATACCATAGAAATAGGTACTAGGTTCGAAAAATGCGTAATTATCGCTATGGGTTAGGTAGAAATACGCCGTAGTATTACCGAAAATCAAATTTGAGCTAAAATTAGCCCTTGTATCATCGTCAAAAATACTTCCAAGTAAAGTTCCTAAAAAGTTGACCCTATCTGTATCACCTATTTCAGGTGTCGCTGGTGGTGCATCTGCTCTAACAATTGGCATTGGTAGTGCAAAAAACATCCCTGAAATTACTGTAATAGCTAATATTAATCCTATTAAATATTTATTTTTCATATGAAAACCTCTTTTTAATTAAAAATTATAATTAAGAGTAGATATATGATATATTTCTTAATTAGACCTTAAATACCTATGGAATTGTTATAATTAAAAAAAAGAGATATATAATGGTTATTTAATTTATTAAGATGATATAATCAAATTTTTACAGACAATATAGGGTATTAATGTATTTTCTTCAAAATTACGCTCTATAGAAATAAATTCAATGTTCTTGATCATATCAAATACATTTCCACTTAAATTTCCACCTTTTATTGGGGTAGAAATTTCACCATTTTTTATAATATAACCATTCCTTATTTCCGCTCCGAAATCGCCAGTAATCCTATTAGGATTTAACCATGAGAACTCTTCTACAATA
>Ga0190360_1000413_pt1 | contig 24488 bp, 19 predicted proteins | sample 48721834_MG_FD_161271 | JGI IMG/M metagenome (GOLD analysis project Ga0190360, IMG submission 161271) | Hydrothermal vent microbial mat bacterial communities from Southern Trench, Guaymas Basin, Mexico - 4872-18-3-4_MG | ecosystem: Environmental > Aquatic > Marine > Hydrothermal vents >... | reverse complement strand
TGAGGAGATATTATCTGAAAATGGACTTCGCTATTTTATCATAGACACGCATTTATTAAAAGGTGGAGAGGCTGTAGGTGTTTATGCTATGCGTTTTAAGGCATTAGAAAAACTATGGGAAATATTTAAAGAGCAATATACACCAGACCCAATTGACATTAATAAAACACCTTATACTACCTATATTCTTCACCCTAAAGAAGAAATGGAACCTGTCACTGTATTTACGAGAGATCCAAGAACCTCAATACAATTATGGAGTGCCGAACATGGTTATCCTGGGGATGGTTGGTATTTGGAATTTCATAAGAAACATTATCCTGGCGGTCTTAGATATTGGAGAGTAACGAGTGCAAAATCATCATTGGGGGACAAATTTGAGTATTACCCGGACAAAGTAGATGACAGAATTAAGGAAAATGCAGGTCATTTTAAATCCTTAATAAATGAACTTTTAAGAGGTCATTTTGAGAAGTCTCCAAATGTACCCGGGATAGTTGTGGCACCTTATGACAGTGAGCTTTTTGGTCATTGGTGGTGGGAAGGCCCTAGATTTTTATATTATGTCCTGAAATGGACGCAAGAAGATCCAGAAATCGAGTTGACCACTTGCGGGCGATTTATGGAAAAATATCCTGCCAGTACCATCATAAAAATTCCTGAAGGGAGCTGGGGAGAAGGTCAAGGGCATTGGATATGGCTTAATGAATGGACTGAATGGACTTGGGAAAAAATCTATGAATGTGAAGATAAAATGGTAGAACTAGTAAAAAAATACCATAAAAATGAAGACGAAAATGTTAAAAAAATATTAAAACAATTAGGAAGAGAATTATTCCTTCTAGAATCTTCTGATTGGCAATTTTTGATTTCCACATGGTCTGCAAGAGATTATGCTGAAAATAGAGTTGCAGAACATTATTCTAGATTTAAACGCTTGGCAAAAATGGTCGAAACTTATTGCTCTCAAGAACAAGTTTACGAAGGCGATTGGAACTATCTTGGTCTATTGGAGAAAGAAGATAGATTATTTGAAGAAATTGATATTGAATTTTGGATAAATAAATAATGAAAAGGAAAAAATTTTAATGAACAATGTTTATGTAATGAAATTTGGCGGAAGTTGTTTAACTTCTCCTAATTCCATAAATACTGTAATCAAAATAATTGATCAATATCAAGATAACGAGTTAATTTTAGTATTATCTGCAATGTCTGGAATGACTGATTTATTAATTAAAATTGCAAAAATGGCTGACCAAAAAACGGAATATCATGACTTAATTAGGAAAATAAAGACTGAACATATTAAGTTAATTGAACTAATTACAAATCCTATTTATTTAGAAATGGCTGAAAATTATTTGAACAGTCAAATTAACAGCCTCGAGGAAATGCTCAATGAAATCGAAATTTTTGGGTTAACACCTTATAAATTAGATTTTGTTATGTCAAAGGGAGAAAAATTATCCACATATATATTGTATTGTTTTTTACAAACTAAAGGTTATAAAACAAAATTTCTATCCGCTGATAAATTAATTTTTACAGATAATGTTTATCAGAATGCATTACCAATAATGGACGCAACCAGAAATTTGGTCAATGATAAAATTAAACTAGATGGCACTATTTATTGTATAACTGGATTTATTGGCCGAAATATTGAAGGTCATACGACTACTTTAGGTAGAGGTGGAAGTGATTTTACTGCAACGATAATTTCCAATTGTTTACATAATCCCCCAAAGGTCAAATCGAAGGTAATTCTATGGAAAGATGTACCTGGACTATTAACTGCGCATCCAAATATTGTTTCAAACGCACGATTAGTAAAGAGGCTGTCTTATAATGAGGCAAAAGAACTAGCATATTTTGGAAGTAAAATTCTACACCCCAAATGTATTATCCCAATCCAAGAAAAGAACATTCAGCTGGAAATCAAAAATTTTAAAGACCCATCAAGTTCGGAATGGACTGTTATAGGTAATGAGGCATTAAAAAGCGAAATTACTGGTATATCTATAATCCCAAAAGTCTGTATGGTCACGGCATTAAGTACTGGTACTGTCCAAATTCCAGGTGTCCTTGCAAAATTATTTGCATTGATGGGTAAAAATTCTATAAATGTAATGATGGTAAGCCAATCTTCATCGGAAATAAATACGACATTCACCGTCTCAGAGGGGGATGGAATAAAAGCAAAAAAGGTGATTGAGGAATCTGAATTTTTTAAGAAATGGTTTAAAGTGTCTGTCCAAGAGGTAGGAATGATAGCAATAATTGGACTGAACTTGTCTAAACCAAAGATTATTGGTCGTATTTTTAATGCTTTAGGAGAAAAAGAAATTCCTGTTTTAGCTATTGCGCAAGGAAGTTATGGACTAAATATATCTATATTAATTCCTTCAAAAGATTTGAATGATGCTGTCTATTTAATACACAAAGAATTCATTTCATAATTTTAAAAAATGGATTTCCAATAAATGTCCAGTATAATTCACCAACAGGTGCATTTTTCTCTTTAGCTGCTCTAATTGAATTGGCAAGTGATCTTGATATATTTTCGCTGTTATTTAAAGATTGATATAAATTTAAGTAAAAATTAGTCTTGTCAATAGATTTTTGACCGGAAAAAGAGTATATAAGTCCAGAAGAACCTGAAATCATTAAATTTCTATAAAAAATATAAATATAGTCAGTATCTAAATTTATATCACTCTCAAAAGTAAATTCAGTATTTGCTATTATAATTATTGGATTTTGTTTGAATAAATATTTTGAATGGTCAAGTGGTGTAATATATTCATGTCTAAATAATTTCAATTTTGAATTAAATGGGCTATTTAAATTTAAAATTAAATTACCTAAATAATGTAAAATAATGAAACTCTTTCTTTTTATTGTTTCTGTATAATTATTTAATGTAAGGTCTAAATACTGCAAAGAATCATATTTAAAATTACTAAATTTAGATTTTATAGCAGCAACCTCATTATCTGCATTTGTTATTTCTAGGTCTGTTCCATGGTCCGCATCTATCATGAAGAAAATCGTGGGCTTTTTACTTCCAACCTTGTTAATATCTATTCTCAACCATTCAATAGAATAATGTCGAGAAATGTCTGTTAGAGAAAATAAATAGTTTCCTTTTAATTTCATAAGTTCCCATGGTAATTGAAATAAAAATTTGTGCGGAATAATTGTAATACTTTTATATTTTTTTTGTAATATATTTTCAATGACCATATTTGGAAGAAGTTCTGATAAATTTTCTGAGAAATACTCTAATATTGTATTTAATTCCTCATATTTGTTTTGCTTTTTGAACCTATCAAATTCAATTTGTTTTTTAATTAATTCATTAATTTTGTGAAGCTCTATATATTTAAATTTATAATCTATAGTTTTTTCTTTTGGGGCGATAATAAAAGTAACAATTTTTTCGTCTAAGGGAAGATAAAATATATACAAAATTGCCCAATTTTCAGTTATATTTGATTCGAAAAATTTATCGATAATTCTTGATGGGTTAGATGGGAATGAGTTTATTCCATCTGGAGATTTTTCCCAAATTTTGTCCATAATAGACAAATAATCCTTGATCAAATTATCCCTATTTTTTAGATTTTTTTCAATTTCCTTATAATTTAAACTATTTTTTAGTTTTGAATCCATTATTACTAGGTCATTACTCAACTTATTTAATTTTCTTAAATTTTTGTTCCAGTTAGCTGCTATTGAACCCGGAAACCCTTCATATTTTCTAATAAATTTAAATGCATTAAAAAATTTCAAATATTCTAAATACCCAATCGCTTCTTTTAATTCTTCTTTATTTCTATTATTTTCGTAAAATTTAATTTTTAACTTGATAATATTGAATATAATAAGAAAAACTAATTTATTCAAGGTCTTTTTAGATATTTCTAAATTATTTCTGAGGGGTAATTGTCTTAATATATAATAACCATCATTAAATTCATTTAAAGATTCCATTAATTTGTTTTGAAAATAATATATTTTTCCTAAATAATTCTTTGCAATAATACTGCCTTTGAAATCATTAATTTTTTTATAAGCAATATTATATGCCTCTTTGAAGTAATAAATTGCATCTTCAAATTTCTGTTGCGAGAAAAGCGTTTTTCCTATTAGTAAGTTAATTCTACCTTCTAATTTAAAATTGGATTTGGTCGTATCAAAACATTTCTTGAGCATTTGGACAGCAAGATCATATTCCCTCATTTGATAATATATATTTCCGATCTCGTAGAGTAGCTTACTAATTAAAGGTGATTTTACTGATTCAGATAGTTCTATAGCTTTATTAAAATATTTAATAGCATATTTATAACTGCCTGCTCTAACATAAATGGACCCCAATTTATAATAATATTCAATGAGTTTAGAATTTGAATTTTTAATTAATGGATATATTTTTTTAATATATGATTTAGCGTCTTCAGAATTATTTTGTTTTAGGCTAATCTCTGCAAGACTATAATATATGTCCCTTTTTAAATTGACATCTTTAATTTTTCGGTCGCTTAGTAATAGCTCCATTGTATCAATTAAACGGTTAAAAGCAGTTTTATATTTTCCTAATTTTATTTCAATTTGAGCTAATTTGTGTTGTGTTCTTAACAGGGTAAGTTTGTCGTTGATCTTTTCACCGAGTTCTATTGCAAATTTACCATGTTTCATTGATTTTTCAAGGTCATTCATTTGAAAATAGATTTCTGATAAATTTAGGTGTTGCTTTATTTGTTCTTTAATAATTTCCTCAAGTAAATGCGATCTTGTAAATGCTGCTCGCTCGTATTCTTTTGAAATTATTGATAGAGCACCAAGATAATATTTCAAGGCAAGTTCCATATCTGATTGCTGAAAATGTAGGTCTCCTAATGCATAAGTAATTCTAGAATCATCTAAAGCTCCTTTTGTTTCTTTAGAAATTGATAAGGCTTTTTTAAGTAAATCTTCAGCTTTTTTATATTTTCCCATTCGCATTAAAAGCGTCCCTTTTAAATAAGCCAAATTTCCTAATTCACTTTTAGATGCATATTTACTTATAACTGATTCAGCTTTAATTATAATATCATAAGCAGCATCATATTTTTCATCACGCTCATAATTTTTTGCTAACTCTAGTAGTTCGTTGTACCTTTGAACTGCATTTGTAATTTCTTCGTGCGACATTTGAAATCATTATTCCTATTGTGATTAAATTAAATAATTTTATTATAGTTTAAATTTTATTAATATTTAATTAATTCTAGGTTAACTCTTACACAATATTTCTATGAATTAACTATATATCCCTCAAATTTTCCCATAAAATAAAAAGTGGGATAATTATATTGTTTATTCTATGAGTTAATTCATATTTAAGTTCGCGTATTGCTCGATCAATTGTATATAATTTAATGGAATTAAAAATGAATGATTTATTATTTGTAAAATTAATTTTATCCTTAAATTCTAAATTATATTTTTGAAAATAATTTGAAACGATTTTTTCACGAATAAATTTATTCCAGTTATTTGAAAAATTGAATATATGATAAAATTTTAGGTCATAATTGTTTAAAAAATCTTTATTATCATAACTATAGCTATAAATTCGTTTAAATAATGAATAGTAATCATGATTTTTAGAATTATATTTTTTATCGATTTCTACTAACGCATTAAATTGAATATAATATAATGCAGTAATCAATGGGGCTATATCTCGAAATACAATATCTTTTGCAATTTTTAAGTCATATTTTAATTGGGGATCTCCCTCGAAATCAATTAAATAAAAATTTATATTATGTTCCTGTTTAGATGTCAACATTTGAGCAAAATGGAGGTCTTGATGACAAACAATTTTTTTCATTCCATTTAAATTTTTACGTAATAGCTGTAATTTGTGAAATTTCGGTTCATTTACAAATAATTCTTCATATATATTCTTTAAGAATTTATGTACCTTTATTAAATCCAAATTTGCGAGTTTTATTTTACATTCTTTAATCAAATCATTCAAAAATTTACCATAAAAAGTTATATCTTCAGAATTGAAAAATTCATTTTTTCCGTTAAAATTTTCCATTATTTTATGAAAATTTACAATGCTAATCGTTAATCTATCGATAATATTTATTAATTCTGAATCATTTCTTAATTTTTCGTAAATTTTTACTTCATCCTTAAGAATTTTACCTTTTACCATATTATCAAGATATTTTAAAAGGTTATCCCAAAAAAGAGTACCCCCATCGCCTATTGATTTAATATTTTCCATAATTATAGCAATATCAAAAGTTTTTTCGTCAATTTTTAAATTAACATTTCCATATAACATCGGAGAATAACGAAATTTCATTTTAGTAAGAAATTTTAAAATATCAGTTTCTCTCTGTTTTTTCAGGACTTTATATTCTTTTAACACTATACTTTTATTATCAAACAGTTCCAACCTTATTACAGAATTTGTAGTATCTCCCCCTCCTAAAATAGAAAAGTCCTTGACTTTTATACCATTAATATTATTTATATCATAATTATAAAATAAATTACTACCTTTTTGAAATAACATTTCTCTCTTTTTCATAAAATTTTTTAAAATCCATTGATAATAAACTAAATATTTACTTGCATCTGAGAGATAATAAATTTCATTATTATATTTAATTTTAAGTACCACATTTTTATCTAATTTTCTAATTATTATGTATGAAACAATATACTTTATATTTCGACTTTTATTTAGAAATTGTGTTTCTATGTTAATTAATAGCAATAAAATTTTATTTTCATATTCGCTTTCAATAAAATAATCTATAATTTTCATCGATTCAATGGTTTGCCCAGTAAGACCGCTCCATCTTTGTTTAATAATCCAATCTAATAAAAATTCATTAAAAGTCTTGCTTTCTAATAAATTTATCAAGTTATTTTTAACCAATATTTCAATCATTAAAATCTAATAATAGAAAACCAACATTAAAAATTATTTCAATAGAATTAATTGTCAAAACAAAAAAATACCTTTTAAAAAGGAGACGAGGATGTTTTTAGATATATTTTCAACAGAATTTTTAAAAATAAATATTAAATTAGCAATATGCCATTAAACATAATTAAAAATAATTTAAAAAAATAAAAAAAGAGAATTAAAGGGATCCAAATTATGGAAATGGCCAAGGTGCCCAGGGATCAGCTGTTACAACATCATCTTTTCCTAGACCAAATCCAATAATATATTTAAATAGACCGAGTAATTTGGTCTCCTTAAGCATTTCTAATTCGTTCATTTTGATCAAAAATTATTTAATAAATATATTTATAAACTCCCCGAAAATAATAGACTGCGCAATTTGCTGTGAAAATTCCTGTTAAACTAAAGAATTCGCATTTCTACTTTAATAACGCATTAAAAAGAATTAAGCGGAGTTTAAATAATATCAAATAAAAAAAATCTATAATGAAAAAACAGAAAGGCATTTACCAGGAAATTGATAAATTACTAAAGGATAAACATGGATCACCAGTGGTAGAGGAAGCTTTGTTAATCGGGATCGCTATAGTTGGTATTTTGATATTTTTAGGTCTAATTTTTGGATTATTTGATTGGATAAATGATGCATTAACTTCATTATTTAATAATTTTAGTTTATAAATAAATAAAAATTTGAATATTGAATAAAATGAGTAAGAAAAATCATCTTATTTTCTAAATTCTATTTTATCTTTTTATATTCGAATAATGCATCAAAGTCCTTTTCTATGATATCTTTAGCAACATCTTCCATTGATCCATGGTGGTGATTAGACCCATGATGGTCCGTTAGATTATGTAATATTACTCCTAAAGCTATATCATTCACTTTAATCCAGATTTTATGGTTATTTCCTTCAAATATTGCTTCAATACCCTTTGAATCTCTCTGTTTAACTTCAATATTTCTTTTACCTATGGTACAGCCACTGGCAATTTGAATTCCATCTAATATACAAGACAAAGGCGTTTCTAATGGTTCAATCAATATCGAAGCTGAAATATCTTTATAATCAACAGGTTGAATATAATTTTTTGCAAATTCTCCCATTTTTAATCCTAAAATCAAAAAAGGGCCTAAATGTCCATGAAAGTTAACTGCATTTTTTAAGAAATCATCGTTCAAAATTATACACCTTTTCATCAAATAAAAAATTATGAAAAAGTTATTGATAACTTTATAAATATATAGTTAAAATTTGAATTTATGAATTTTCTTATGTTAATAGAGAAATGCAGTTTATGTAAATTATGTGAAGATTATTGCTCAATCTATCTAAGTACAAAAAAATATGCTCCTTATGAAAAATTATTTGTCGCAAAACAAGTTTTAACTGAATCACAAAAACCCGAAGATTGGAAAACAATTTTTCTCTGCACAAAATGTGAAGCTTGTGAATTTGTGTGCCCAGAAGAGATTCCAATTTCAAAAATCATTGATGAAGCTAGAAAAATCTGTGTTGAAAAATGGGGTACTCAATTTCCCCGTCAAGATTTATTAATTGAAAATATTTTTAGAACAGGAAATCCATTTGGAGAGGACAAACCAAGATTAGCGTGGCTTGATGAGCCAATTAATAAGCATTCAAAAACACTATTACATTTAGGGTGCATGATTTCATATAGATATCCAGATATTGGGAAAAATATAATTAAAACTCTAAAGAAATTAAATATCGATTTTACAATTTCGCCCAATGAACGGTGTTGCGGATATTTTGTCTATAATACCGGTAATCATAAACGAGCATTTGAAATTATAAAAAGAAATAAAAAAGATATGGAGAAATATGACCATATTATCACTGCTTGTGCAGGCTGTACAATTTTTATTAAACAATTTTATGGTCTAAAAAAAGATATTCGACATGTAATTGAAATTGTCTATGAAAAATTAAAAAATAAAAAATTAGAATTTGTAAATCCAGATAAAAAAGTAGCAATATTTCATGATTCATGTCATATATCTAGGCCATTTAATATCATTTCTCAACCCCGAGCTATTTTAAATCTTCTTGGTTATAGTAGAGATAATGAAAAATTAAAAGAATATAATTTATCAGGCAAAAATGGGCTATGCTGTGGTGCAGATGGTGGAATGAGAATAATCGATAAACAATTAGCAATAGAAATTGGTAAAGATAAAGTAAAGGAAGCTAAAGAAAAAGCAGACATATTATTTACATTATGTCCATTTTGTATCAATAATTTTGTAGAAGCAGCTAATGAACTTGATGTAAATTTAGAAATATTAGATATTTTTGAAGAGTTAGTTAAATATCTTGATAAATTGGATTAAATATCTATAGTGAAATTCTTTTTTTTAAAATAAATTAACTTTTTAAAACAATTAACCTTTAATTCGGAAATATACCGACTAAATTAATAAAATTTGTGGCTGGACTTTTCAGATAACTTTTATCTGGTTTTTTAGCAATTCTATAATATTCTTGAATTTTGACCCATAATTTGTGTCCATTTATATAGCACCATTCTGATATTTCATTTTAAAGCACCACATAATATTTTATTTAATTTTCACCTTTATACATATATTCGCAATTTATTATTATCTTCAATATGCTAGTGTATACCTTCCTCTAAATATACTATGCCTTTTTAGCCGGTATATTTCCAAATTAGAGATAGACATAATTTATCCATTATTTTTTATGGAATTATTTAAAATTTTTGAAATAATTTCTGTATTAATGTTTTTATCGATTTCCATATCTTTTTGAGAGAATCCTATAGATAAACCTAAGAGCTGAGTAAAGAAAATAGATGGGACTACATCATCAACTAACATATTTTGATATATTGAATACATTAATTGGCAATTTGGACATCCAACTGCTAAAATATTAGCGCCACTTTTTTGTAATTCCTTATATCTTAATTTTCCTAAATCCTTAGCAATAGAATCATCAAAGGCAAGCATTGTCCCACCACAACACCTATTCATATATCTGTATGATGATGCTGTAATACCTGTAGATGTTAATAAATTTCGGATTATTTTTCTGTCTTTTAATTCTAAATTTGAAATTGAACTTGGCCTTAATACCATACATGGATTTTGAACCGCTATATTTATTTCCAACTTTTTTACTACTAAATTTTGGAATTTTTGAAATATTTCTTTTTTGTTTAGAAACTCAGCAATATGAATAATTTCAATCTTTTTTTTAGGAAAAAACTTTAGTCCAATTAGCCTTAATTTCTTATTAATTCTTTTTAATATTTTATTATCATGGAGTTTTATTAATGATTTCTTTAATATATGCGTGCAAGATCCACATAATGTAATTATAGAACCAATATCTAATTCTTGAGCAATAGCTAAATTTCTAGCATTTAATAAAACCATTTTTTCATCATCGATAGATTCTAATACTTGTGATCCGCAACATGAAAAAGAATCTACTGGGATAAATTCAACTTCTAACTTTTGTAAGATTAATTTTGCAGATTTTTCATATTCTGGAAACCTGTAAGATATGAGACATCCTGGAAAAATTGTATATTTCACATAAAACGCCTTTTAATCTACTTTAAATATTAAATAATTTATTAACTTCACTTTTTATCCGATCTAAATTGAGTTTCACCAGTCCATATTCAATTCTTTCTTCATTGACATATTCATCGATATTAAAAACAAACCCTGTTCTTTTTATATTTTCATAGTATTTAATAATTCGCGGTGGAATATTAGATCTATCCGAGTTTCTCCTGATTTTGAAAATTTCTTCTCTTGGATTTAGCCCATAAGGGCAGTTTTCCTCACATAAAAAGCATGAACAGCACCTAGTCCACAATTTAAAATCTTTTTCTGGACCAAAAAATATTTTATAAACAATATAATTTTCATCATACTCATTTAAAGGGCATGCATTTGTGCATGCACCACATTCTTTACACTCATTCATAACTGCCACTAAATATATATTAAATTAAGCCAGCTTTTAAAGAATTGTTTGTATATTTATGATTTTTGACTTGAAAATCGTTAAATTTATTTAATTTAAGTATTCATTTCATTTAGATTTTTAAGAAATTTTGATAATTAAAGAATTTTTAGATCAAATTTATATATTTCTAACTTTTGACCAATGAGGACTATCGCTGGTATTTAAGAACCAATTTAATAATTTATCTTTTAATTCTAATTTAATTTGTTTATACTCATCATTATCTATTAAATTATTAAGCTCATGTGGATCATCTTTTAAATTATAAAGTTCTGCTTTAATCTCATTTCTTAAAATTAATTTCCATTCTTTTGTTCGTACCATAATTGATCTAGCAACAGTAGCAGGAAATTCTTGGGGTATATTTGTTTTATCATAATAAATTCCTAATAAAGCCATGTCTGGACTTAGTACTGGTTGCTCAAAACACTGGGGCTCTTGAATATTATACCCTCCCTCTGCAAATACTGCCTCTCTATGAGATTCCGTCTTTCCTGTTAATAATGGTATCAAAGAGCGCCCAAAATGCGTATATGTTGTCTTTAATTTAGCCAATTCCAAGATAGTAGGAAATAAATCTATTAATTCAACTAATTCTTCGCTGATATTTTTTTTAATTTTTAAGTTGGGTAATTTTATTACTAGTGGCACGTTGATTAAGCAATCTTGAAATGCATTGGGCCATTTTTCAGTAATGCCATAATCACCAGTATAATCTCCATGATCTGCAAAAAAGAAAATAGCACTATCCTCATATTTATTGATATCTTTCAATTTTTTTATAATCCTACCAAATTGATAATCTACTCTGGAAACCATACCATAATATGTAGCTTTTATTTCTCTAAAGTCTTTTTCACTTAATTTTTCAAGTCCATATCTTTTAAACATCAATTTCATAAATTCTGGCTTATCATCAAGAATTGGTGGAATTGGTGGTGGTATTTCTTTTCTATTATACATAGAAAAAAATGGCTCTTCTACGGTATATGGTGGATGGGGAAAGTTTAACGCAATATATAGACAAAAAGGCCCTTTAGGCTTAGAATTTAAAAATTTTAACACTTTTTCGATTATTAATGTATCTATATCATTTCCTTGCTTCAGATCCCTTTCTCCAAAATAAAATGATTTTCTTAATGGATTGCCTTTAGGAAATGGATTTAATTTAATTTGAGCACTTAAGAAGCTTTTAATGAGGGGCGATTTAAGAAATCGATAATCTTCTAATATTGTTTTGCGGTTTTTTATTAACTTAAAAAGAGACCTAATTGTAGATATGCGAAATAGCCTTTTAAAAAATTTCAGTCTTAAGATTTCAGGCATAAATTTTCTTAATAAAAGTTTATATAGGCTATAATGCTTAGATACACTTACTTTAATTGTCTCCTTGGAAAAAAGATCATTTCTTCCAATCCAAATTACTTTATATCCGCTCATTTTTAAAAATTTGAAAAGATTGTCTTCATGTGGACGTAATAATTGATATAAGCTTCTATGTGCATTTGAATGAACATATTGACCTGTAAATGTACAACACCTTGAAGGTACACATACTGGATTAACAGAGAAACATTTCGTGAATGCTATACCATCTTTCGCCAAATTATCTATATTAGGCGTTTTAATATATGGATTATTTTGGCCATTTAATGAAATTACATCTCCTCTCATTTCATCAGCAACAAATAAAATTATATTTGGCAGTTTTTTTGGGGGCATTAATATCACATACTATTAAACCGATAAATTAAATTTGGCAGTAAGGAGATCCTGACTTCTTGATGATGGACCTACATATACAATATATTGAATTTCTTCAATTTTCCAAGAAGATGTATTAATATCATAATATGCTAAATCACTGGCTTTTAATTTAAATTCAACTGTTTTAGTTTCTCCATTATCAAGTTTTATTCTCTGAAAATCTTTCAAATCTTTAACTGGTCTGTTTATTTTTGAATTTTTATACCCAATATATAATTGGACTATCTCTTCTCCGTCCATTGGTCCTTTATTGGTGATATCTACTTTAATGGTGATTTCACCATTTGCGTCGATTTGCGTTTTGTCTAATCTCAAGTTATTATAAGAATATGTAGTATAACTAAGTCCAAATCCAAAGGGAAATGCTGGTATATCGTTGTTTTTTTCAATTAATTTATAACCATGAAAATATCCATATTCTATCGTGTCTACTTTATTACTGAAAAATGGAAGTTGTTCAAGTGATTTAGGAAATACTATCGGAAGCTTTCCACTTGGATTTATATCGCCAAAAATAATTTCTCCGAGAGCTGTACCTCCTTCCATTCCTGGATACCACATCATAAGAATTGCCGGAATTTTTTCTTTCCAAGATTCAATAATTATTGCACTCCCGCCTTCAAGGGCAACAATACAGTTTTTATTTATTTCAGATATTTTTATAATAAGCTCTTGGTCATAAGGTCTTAATTCAAGAGATTTTCTATCTCCTCCTATTAAAAAAATATTTTCACCTTCATCTTTATATGAATAACCCGCAATAATTATTACTGCATCTGCATCTTTTATATTTTCTTTTATACTTTTTATATTTTTACCATTTGAATAAATTACTTCTATAGAATTTCCGGCTGCCTTTATAATACCTTGCAATGGTGTTATTACATAGGGTGGATAAACTCTACTACTTCCGTGATCTCCTATGTTTGGTCTATCAGCAAATTTTCCAATAACTGCAATCTTTTTTATTTTATTTCTATTTAAAGGCAATAATTTATTTTCATTCTTAAGTAAAACGACACTTTTTCGCGCAACTTCTAAAGCTATTTTAGCGTGTTCCTCACAAGCGATTTTATTTTTATTATAAAAATTTGGGTCTTCGTCATAATTGAACCTGAGCTTTTGTCTTAAAATTCTAAAGACTGCATCATCAATATATTCTACAGGTATTTCTTTGTTTTTTACGAGATTGATTAATCTACTAGGTTTCATTTTCCACCTAAAAGGCATTTCAATATCAACACCTGCGTTCACTGCCTTCTTTCCATTCCTAATTCCCCAGATAAAATCTGTTATAACAAAACCTTCAAATTTCCAATCATTTTTTAAAATCTCTCTCAATAAATGACTATTATGTCCGCAATATTCACCATTTACTTTATTATATGCGCTCATTATTGAGGCAACACCTTCCTTAACGCACCTCTTAAAATGAGGTAAATACACTTCTCTTAAAGTCCGTTCGTCCATCCTAACATCTATTTTAAATCTGGCATTTTCAATACTATTTGCAGCATAATGTTTCGCGCATGCCATTATATGTTTTTGAACTCCTTTCAAGAGAGCAACTCCCATTTTTCCAAGTATTATTGGATCTTCTCCATATGTTTCTTGTGCTCTCCCCCACAACGGATGTCTAAGTAAATTTATACATACTCCACCAAAAAAGTTAGCTCCTTGAGCTTTAGCCTCAATTCCTATAATATCACCGACCTTCTGCTCTAAATCAATGTCCCACGTTGCCCCTCTTGCCATAGAAACCGGGAAACATGTAGAATTTCCCATAACTACTCCTCTTGGTCCATCAGTAAATTTAATTCCTGGAATTCCCAATTTCCTGTCAGTACCAGCAGTGATTGGTTTCGCATTATATCTTTTTAACATGGATAACCCTTCACGAAATATAGTCGCATCTCCAGACATTTGGTTAACTTTTTCCTCTAACGTCATAATTGAAAGAATTTTTCGAGACTCTTTTTCTATTTCACGAGCGCTTAAATTTTTTAGTTCTTCCCATTTAATTTCGTTATCATTATCTATTGACATTTTCATTCTCTATTTTTATATCTTAAAAATAAATAATTCTAATTCAATCTAACATTAGAACTATTAATAATTTATTTATATCTAAATTTCCTTAAAATTTTAATTAGATAAATGTATTAATTATTATTAAATAGTAATTAATTTAATTAAGTAAAATTCCACAAACTTCCTAATATATGCTGGTGTAACCGAGAAATCTTCTCAATAAGTAGACTTATAGCTAGGTAGCGGCCTGCAGTTTTTCAGATAGCCGTGGACGTGAGTGCGAATCTCACCACCAGCTTACTTTTTCACTTAAATCCTTTTTAATTTTTATCCGAACCTTTAAAAAATATCCTTTTTTTCTCAAGATAATTTATTGAGAAATTAATTCTCTAAAAACTTTTTATAAACATTTTTTAATTCAAAATCGATAAATAAATTTACAAATGTTTATTACTAACAAAATTTAGAAAAAAGGGAAAAAAATGATTGAAAAATATTTTTGTCATGATGATTTTTGTAGAATAATTCCTCCATATATGATAGACAAACTCTTAGAGAGTAAAGATAGTAAAATTCGTAAAATGGCTTTATTATCATTTAAAATTGACAACTTTATAAGATCTGTCAGGTTTATTCATAAAAAAGAACGGGACCTTTTAATGGAAGAATTAAAAATCAAGCCTGTTAAAATTGTTAAGAAAAAGATCAGACATATTTATGATTCACAAAACTCGCAACATTTACCTGGTATTTTAGTCAGAAAAGAAGGTGATAAATTATCTAATGATAAAGAAGTCGATGAAGCTTATGAATATTTGGGGGATACATATGATTTCTACAATACTATATTTAAAAGAAATTCAATTGATAACAAAGGAATGAGATTAGATGCTTCTGTACATTATGGTGATCACTATAATAATGCATTTTGGAATGGTTGGCAGATGGTTTTTGGTGATGGGGATGGTAAAATCTTTAATAGATTTACTTTAGACCTTGATGTAGTTGGGCATGAATTAACACATGGCGTGACACAACATGAATGCGCTCTAATCTATAGATTTCAAAGTGGTGCTTTAAATGAATCTTTTTCAGATATATTTGGGTCAATGATCAAGCAGTTTAAACTTAATCAGACTGTAGACCAAGCTGATTGGTTAATAGGTGCAAATTTATTGATAGGCGAAAAATATGCGATAAGATCACTTAAAAGTCCGGGTACCGCTTATGTTAATCATCCTCAATTGGGTACCGACCCTCAGCCTTCTACAATGGACAAATATAAAGATTTAGAAATTTATCAAGATAACGGTGGTGTCCATGTAAATTGTGGCATTCCGAACCATGCTTTTTATGTAGCTGCAATGGAATTGGGCGGTTATGCATGGGAAAAAGTGGGGCTAATTTGGTATAAATTGTTGCAGAAGTTAGATAGTAATGCAAATTTTGAACGTGCCGCCAAACTCTCAATAGAAATAGCAGAAGAAATGGGTGAACAAGAAAGAGAGGCTGTCATTAAAGGTTGGAAGGAAGTAATGGTTATTTAAAGGGTTTTATAAATGAAAATTAAATTTATTCAAAGTGGCGGTTTTGCAGGCATAGTTAAGGAAGCAAATATAGATACTGATAAAATACCTAAAGATACAGCTGATTTTTTCCAGGATATTATAACTAATGCGGACTTTTTTAATCTACAACTCAAAGATGAACAACCCATGCCCGATGTGGAGCAAATTTATATCACAGTTGAACAAGAGGACAAATCACACATGATTTCATTTAGTACATTAAATATCCCAGAAAAATTAAAACCTTTAGTGGACGAAATTCAAAAACAAATGGAGATAAAAAAGTTTTAATCGAGAAAATTTTCTATTATTATTGATTTTTTTAAAACCAACTTTTGATATTACCTTTTTTTATAGATTCTCGCTAGATTTAATTGTAATGGTCTTTTTCATAATCAATCTGAAATAAATTTAAAATCTAATTATATTTAGAATTTTCAACGAAAAAACTAAACTTATACTAAACAATTAAAATAAACCGAAATATAATCAATTTTTTAAGTTATTCAATCTACTGCGTTCTTTATAAAGTTAATAAAATTTGATAAATTCTTATGTGAATAAAAGTGTTAAAAGTTTATAATACATTAACTAAGAAAAAAGAAAAATTTAAACCTATTGAAGATAAAATTGTTAAAATGTATGTTTGTGGACCTACTGTCTATGATTATTGCCATATTGGACATGCAAGATCATTAATTTCTTTTGATACGATAAGAAGATACCTTGAATTTAAAGGTTATAAAGTAATTTATGTCCAGAATTTTACTGATATTGATGATAAAATGATAAATCGGGCTAAAGAAGAAAATGTGGCTGTTCATGAACTGGCTGAAAAATTTATCGATGCTTATTTTGAGGATACACACCCATTAAATATAAGAAAAGCAGTTTACCATCCTAGGGCAACTGCAATTATTCCTGACATGATCGATGTTATAAATGTACTTTTGGAAAAAGGTTATGCTTATAATATTGATGGAAATATTTATTTTGATACAACAAAATATGATGAATATGGTAAATTAGCTGGATTTACACTGAAAGACGATAATTATTCAAAAGGTACAATGTGTAAAATTTATATTGGCGAAAAAAGACATAAAAAAGATTTTGCATTATGGAAAAAGAAAAAAGAGGGAGAACCATCTTGGAAATCTCCTTGGGGTGAAGGCAGACCTGGCTGGCATATTGAATGTTCAACCATGTGTATGAAATATCTAGGAGAAAATATAGACATTCACGGCGGTGGACAGGATTTAATCTTTCCACATCATCAAAACGAAATAGCACAAAGTGAAGCATATTCTGGTAAAAAGCCTTTTGTAAAATATTGGCTCCATAATGGATTTGTAAATATTGATAGTGAAAAAATGTCCAAATCACTTGGAAATTTCATAACAATTCGTGATGCACTTAAAAAATATCCTCCCGAATTATTGCGTTTTTTACTGGTATCTGTTCATTACAGAAATCCAATCAATTTTAATGAAGACCAAGTACGCGTGGCAAAAAGAACATTGGACAAATTTTATCTTACATTAGATTTTTTAAATCAATATCAAAATATTATTACCAATATTAATGATAAAGAAATAGTCTTACCCATAAAAAAAGAAGAAAAAGAATTATTAGACAAAATTGAAAAAGATTTTATTATTGCGATGGACAATGACTTTAATACCCACAATGCAATGATTGCATTATTAGAATTAGTCAAATTCATAAACAAAAATATGGCGAATATAACTTTTTTCAGTAAAGAATTTATTGGTAAAGCAAATAAATTGATCCTAGACTTTGGAGAAATTCTTGGTCTATTTTTAACTTACAAATATCCTACAAAAGAAGATAAAAAGATATTTGAATTACTTAGTATTTTAATGGAAATAAGATATCAAGCAAGAAATGAAAAGAATTATAAACTAGCTGATAAAATTAGGGATAAAATTAAGGAAATTGGTTTTATCATAAAAGATTTTAAAAATTTTTCAATATTTCAAAAAATCTTGGAAAATTAAGTCCCTTTTATCCATAGGATTGATAAATTTTCTCCATAAATTCCCATGCTTTTTCAGAAACCTCAGAGGATTTTTTGATATATTCGTTTTTTCTTATTCTCATCTCATTTTTTAAATTGTTCATTTCTGCTATTAGTTTATTTTCTATTTGGTTAATTTCATTATAATATTTCTGCTTAGTATTATCCGATAATCTTGAAAGATTTTGCTTGAATTTCTCGAACCTTGACCAATTCCAATTGGGATTAATTTTAGAATAAGGCCCTGAATCAATCGTATTTTTCCCATTATAAGGAAAGATAAATGGTTTATAAAAGTTTAAACATGGGTTCGAAGCATTTGTAAACCAATTAACTGAGGTACCATCATCATATATTTTAGACACTTGACTGGCAGTAGAAGTAAATCCACCATGCATGCAAATTCCTGCTTTATGATCCCGCAAAAAATTCATCATCATTTTTTCATCAATATTTCCCTTATTTTGTTTTAATAATTGAATAGCCCTTCCTTCTCTTGAGTATGGCGCTGGTTCATCAGATATATACCCTTCAGAAAATATTTTTGCAAAATCAAAATCGTCATCATCTTTAATTAAATTTCGCGAGACTGCATATTCTATTATTCCTTTTTTTTGTAAGGTGCCTTTATTCCTTATAGATAAGGAGTTCGAAATAGACCTAATACCGTCTTTTATTTGTTCTGCAACCCACCATTTTCCTGCCGTCTCAAGAATCCACGCCTCTTTTGCATCTGCAATTAGAAACGAATTGTGATAGTTCATATTACCGTCCTCAGAACAAGAACCCCCCTGCCCAAATTCCTCAAGCAAAGAAATTATAACTTCTAACGCATTCTTTGCACTTTTTCCTCTTTCCAGCCCAAGTCGAAGTAAATCCATTCCAAGTAGCCCCAAAGAATTGTAGTTCTCTATAGTCCAAACCGCTTCATTACCAATACAAACTCCCCACTCATTAACTCCCATTTCTGCTCCCCATATCCACGATGGCTGACAAATTAATATCTCATATGTCTCGGATACTTGTGGGATCGTAATATATGTACATTTTACCTTCTGGTCTTTTAAATTTGATCTTCGTGGGACATGTACCAAATTCTGAGCTTCATCATCTGGGCGATCCGAATTTTTACCAAAAATAACTGTCCCATCAGTTGTTGCACTTCCTAATGCTACAAGTGTATCACAACTTCCTAAAAATTTAAGCGTTTTCATTATTCAAGATTTAAAACTACTATAAATAAAAATGTTTATAGAAAAATAAAAAAAATTCAAGAATTTTTGATTAAGCGTTTATATAGCCCGGTTTTGATATCAATCCATAATACATTATAAGCCAGCCGCTTATTAATATCAGATTAGTAATCCAAGAGAGTCCATAGGGCATAATTGGTGAAACAGCAGTAATTTTAAGAAATGGGCGTATAATTGAGGCTGCTATTACTGTTAATGTAGCTATACTAATTAATAGTCCGTGTACATTGGTCAATCTTTTAGTGAAATATGTAAACATAAATGTAATAATTAAACTGAGTAAAGTTGGTAAAGTGATCATCGCAGATGTTATATCTAGAAGTAAAATATCTGTAGGCATTAGTAAGAATATTATTGTAAACAAGATTGATGTACTTATTACTATACTATACCGTAATTTTACTTTACCTGACATCCAAACAGAAAGTATTGCCCCAAAAATTAATTGTGAACCAATTAAGTCCAATGAATACCTAAAGTTGTATAATAAACATGGCCCAATTGAATTTGTCATTACTATAATATCTATAATAGTACCCGGAATCAAAAATAATACAGCAATTCCCATTAAAAAAGGCAAATCACTTGCATATTTCTTTTCCAATCTGATCCATTGTTTTAGTAAATAAATTCCGATAATCGAATAACATAATATTTTAAAAAATGCTGTTAAAATATAAAAAACATCAAACATTTTCATCTAACCTCGGATTCGACTTTCATTTTAATTCGGCTTTAAAGTCTATTTTTTTAAATAGAAGGTAACTATAAAAACTCCACAAAATTTCAACACAAGGAAAAAAAGGAATTTTTTAGGTTTTTTTCAAATTTTCTAATAATATTTAATATATAATTTGCTGAAAAGATTATATTTTTGCAAATTTTAGTTAGTTCCGTTTCAATATTAAGTTTTGATGACCAAATTTTTTAAATTCTTAGTGTATAAGGTAAGATGCGCAAAATTTTATTTATAAATAAGCTATTTTTTTAAGAAAAAGATAATTTGAGTCGGATTTTAAGTATTCTTTAAAAAAACATAAATTCGACCGAATTTTTAAAAAATATGAAAAGTTTATTGAATAATGTTCTGGAACAATTGCAGATTTTCTATTATCATTAATGCGATTTTCCAATTCGAGTAGTTTAAAAATTTAACTTCTAAATATACAATTAGAAAAGTTTGACCAAATTTAATTAAAAATCCAAGGAAGAAACATAAATTCATGATTATCAAAAAAATATTTACAATGTTTCCTGTATATAGAATAATTTCATCTACCTCGGATTAATTTAATGATTAAAAATATATTTCAGCAAAAAATTGAAAACAGAGTTCTGGGATCTTCCTATTAATTCACTTATTACTTTTTTTTATTTTATTTTTCAAATTAGATAAAGTTTGTTTCAAAAATAAGAATAATTTTTAGTAAATAATGATTCTATTTTTTTGAAAAAAATTTAAAATTTTTATTTTCCAACTTAAAAATAGAGTATTAATAATGTCGATTTCTAGATTATTAGAAAATATTAGGCCATATTTTCCATATAAAGAAGTACGTTTAAAGCAGGATTATGTAATTAATAAAATATATACTGAATTGCTAGAATCAAAAAGGCATATTGTAATTTCAGCACCAAATGGATACGGTAAGACTATATTAAGTTTGGTGTCAGTATTACCATTAATTAAAGATAAAAATAAAAAAGTAATTTATCTTTGTAGGACTCATACGCAAATCCAGAGAGTTATTGATGAATTAATAAAAATAAACTCAGAATTAAAAAAGAATAACTTGGATATACAATTAAGTGGGATCGGGCTACGCGGAAGAAATACCATGTGTTTTCATCCTTTAGTAGTAAAGCTAAAAGACCCTAATTTAGCGCAATTAATGTGTACTGAATTAAGAAAGGGAAATAAATGTCTATATTATACTAATATCATTAGGAAACCTGAAAGGGTGGATTTTCTATTATCTATATTGCATTTAGAACCTATGGACGGAGCTCAGTTAGTTGCAATTTGTAAAGACCATAATTTATGCCCTTATATGATTAGCAGAATTGCGTTATCTAAAGTAGACTTAGTTGCATGTAATTATCAATGGATATTCAATCCTTTTATTAGAAAAAGATTTCTTGAGATGTTAAATGTTTCTTTAAATGACTTAATTTTAATAATTGACGAAGCACATAATCTGCCTGATATTGCAACAGAAATTGGGTCGATTAGACTAACTGAATTTAGCGTTAAAAGTCTAATCAAGGAAATAGAGGCATATAAAAAGGAAATGTTTTACGATTTCAGTATTTCATTAAAAAATATTTTCGATGAATTTAAGAAAAAGGATTTTGAAGAGTTAGCAATTATTCCGAAGTATATTTTAAAAAAAATGGAAAAATCATGTAAAATAAATAAAAATTTTTTTAATAATATGATCGAAATAGGCAAAGAAATTAGAGAATTGAAAGTTAAGGAAGGAAAAGCCCCTTACTCTTACATTTATTCGGTTGGAAATTTCTTTATAAACTGGTATAATGTGATAGATAACCCCAGTTATTTTTTTATTGCATCAAAATATAGGACTAAACAAAATGAAAAGTATGTCGCCTTAGAAATATTGTCTTTAGACCCCAGAGAAATTTTAAAGAATATATTTAACGAAATTGAAGGATCATTGCATATGTCCGGGACAATTAACCCTGATGCTTATGTAGACTCAATTGGTTTACCAGATTCAACAATAAAATTTACCTTACCATCTCTCTGGAGTAGTGAAAATATGAAAGTCTTTGCTTTAAAAGGTATCACAAGTAAAGGCACATCCAGATCATTGGACATGTATAAACAGATGCTTGAACACATAAAAATAGCGATAGAATATACTCCGAAAAATATTGGAATATTTGCTGCATCTTATGATATTTTAAGAGGTCTAAGAAAAGCAGGCATAGAAAAAATTAAAACTAATAAAAAGATATATATTGAAAATCCTGCAATGACTTCTAAAGAAAACGACAATATGATAAAAAATTTTAAAAATCAGTCAAAAAAAGCGGGCGGAGTATTATTAGGTGTTTGTGGCGGTAGAAATGCTGAAGGTGAAGATTTTCCCGGAGATTATATGAATACAGTAATCGTTTGCGGAATCCCTTTTGCAAGGCCCAGCGTTAGAGTCCAAGCCGCAATTGATTATTATAATAAAATTTGGGGTAAGGAAAAAGGAAAAGATTTATCTTATAATGTACCAGCTTTACGAAGAGCAAACCAAGCAGCAGGGAGACCTATCAGGACTTTAGATGACCGAGGTGTCATTATTTTAATGGATTATAGGTATGCAACTAGATATTTTAGACGATTCTTAGCTAATTGGATAAGTGAAAAAATGATAATTCTGGAAAATGATCCCAATCAATTAAAAAAAGAATTAGAACGATTTTATTGGCATAAATAATTCCGGATATTTTTTAACAACATGCGGAAATTCTGATTCCAGATATCTAAGCCATATATCTTCGTTAAAAATAGATTTTCTGTCTATTTCTTTTAAATTTTCTATTTCTTTAATTAATTTTTCAATAGTTCGATCAGTTGGTCGATAAATCCACGACTCTATTTTCTTACCTTTATAATTTACATTACATTTAACTCTATGATATAGTTCTGGCACACCTTCATATCTATCTAATTCATTTAGAAAATCTTTTGAACGTATATCATATAATATTCCTTTAAATTTATGTCCTATTTTTGGTAATACAAATGGGTACCAATATCCTAATTTTTTATGAAATATTCTAATATAATCATAGATTATACAGACACCATATGTATGTATATCTCCCTGTTTGTCTATCATTTTATAAATTAATGTCCCATATCCTATTAATGGAAATTCTAGTTTCATTTTTCTGTTAACTTGGTCTTGATTTTAAATTTAATCAAATTTTTTTATATTTCCTTAATCCTATATCCTTATTTTGATTTTTAATGAAACTTCTTAAACATTTTTAGAATTTTTTTCCGACTAATTTATCTTCAAAATAAATCACATTTAAATTTCTTATATTCGCGTTTAATTAATTTTTTCAATTTAAACAAGAATTTCTACATTTTGCTTTTTCCTAAATATATTTTTGAATTTGTAAAAAATTTCACAAAATTTTGAATTAAGTTTTTAAATGTTTTTCCTAAAAAAGTTAAGGCTGTAATCAAAACAAAATTTGTGGAATTTGATCAATGAACGAATTTGAAAAATATTTTACAAAAGAAGAATTACACCATATATTTAAATATATTTGGGAAAATAATATGCGGTCTATCCATTGTAGATTAGGATCTGGATTAGAAATATCTTTTTATTCCAATGGAAAAATAAACCTAAAAAAAGAAAATGAATTTTATCAAATAGCTCAGCCTCTAATTGATAAAGATAGAAATTTAGATAATCTTAATAAAATTTTAGAAAATATGTGTAATAATATAAAGAAGGAATTTAAAGTTCTAAATATAAATAAATCTACTAATGGGTTCAATGCATCAGTAAAATTAGATATTGATAGAATAAAATACAAGAAAAAGGTTTTATAAATATATTTGGTCTACTTTTTTCTTAATTTTGCGATAAAAAATCCTTCAGTTTTGTGTAGATTTGGAAATAATCTTTGTGTTTCATTTAATCCTAAAAAACCTTTCATTCCTATAAATGGGGATTGTTTGTCTAATATTATATCTGAATATTTTTCTAATAATTTTCTAATTATCACTTCATTTTCTTCTAAAGTGATAGAACACGTCGAATA
>Ga0190360_1000412_pt1 | contig 24520 bp, 23 predicted proteins | sample 48721834_MG_FD_161271 | JGI IMG/M metagenome (GOLD analysis project Ga0190360, IMG submission 161271) | Hydrothermal vent microbial mat bacterial communities from Southern Trench, Guaymas Basin, Mexico - 4872-18-3-4_MG | ecosystem: Environmental > Aquatic > Marine > Hydrothermal vents >... | reverse complement strand
AGGGGGATGGTCAGTGAGGGGATCCTCAGGGAGATGGAGTCCCTGGGCCTTGAGTATATCTGTGGGGTGAGGATGAGGAGGATTAAGGCCTTGAGGGAGGTCCTGGGGAGGCCTGGCAGATACCACCGGCTGGGAGAGGACCTCAGAGTGAACGAGACGGTCCATCAGGGGGTCAGGTATATTCGTCTGTTTCAACTCCGAGGAGCCGGAGAGGGAGAGGTTCCAGAGGGAGCAGATGGTAGAGAAGCTTCGGCAGAAGATTTCCCAGGGGGGTTTAAAGGCGCTAATAGGAGACAGGGGCTACCATAGGTATTTCAGGTTTGAGGGGACGGAGGCAAGGATGGATCAGGACCGGCGCAGAGAGGGGGCCAGATACCCTTTGAGCCCTTAAGGCCGTGGAGATCCAGGTAGATGGTTCAAGGTATGTCCTGAGAACTGAGCTTCAGAGCCGTAGGGATGAGGCCGCCGGGGAGGATGCTTGAGGTCCAGCATGGGGATGTAGTGGAACGTGCGGATAGTCTGCCCCTAACACCTTGAGATCCTTACATTTTGTCGAAGAGGTGTCAAAATTAGGTCTAACTCCCTTCCCCACGGCTTGCCCTCTGCACGAACTCGATGATCTCCCTTGACCCTTCGCAGGTCTCACCACTGCCGAGCACCAGCACGGGCACACCGTCAACCGGCGGAGCCTTCACTTCTGCCCTAGCAGGGCAGTTTTTCAAGTCCACTTCCTGGAGGACCTTTCTGTGATCCCGCTCCTGGTAGAGCCTTTCCAGGACCTGCCAGAACCGATCCCCTCCTTCCCTGCGCAGGCACTCGATCGCCCTCTGAGTTTCGGGTGGAGTGAAGGCGGGATAGCTCACGTAGGCCAGGGAGAACCTGTCAGGGTGCTCCCTGACCAGCCGGAGGACCTCCGGAAAGGCCCTTCGGCAGTGGGGGCACATGGGTCCCCCGATGAAGGTGAGCTTCTCCGGTCCGCGGCCCAGAAAAGGCCCCCGTCGAAAGGCTGCGACGTCGAGCTTTGGCCTTTCGGGCCTCAATCCCGCCAGGTGCTCCCGTGTCAGGATCCTGCCGGTTTTCAGGTCGTAGGCCCGACCCAGGATGAGCACCTTTCCGTTTCCCGTGACGTAGGCGGCGACCGGGATTTTTCGAGAACCGGCCCGTGCCATCAATCTCACAACGTACATGCCGAGCTTGTCATCGAAGGACAGACCCTTAGCCTCCGCAGCGATTCTCAGCTTCTCACTGAAAAACTTCAGAACCTGCGCCTCGATTTTGTTTTCGTTCCCCCGGACATGATGGGGGACCATTGCAAGCATCGTCGCCAGCAACAGGAAAAATCCTCTCATGACTCTCATGACTGACCTCCTGGGCGTTTGTTGCAGAAAGGGCATCTCGATCCGGCGATGCTCACGTATCTCGAGCCGCAGAGGCCGCACTTTGAGGTCTTGACCCTTCCCGACGAGACCAGGTCGAGAACCACGTCGGGGTCCGCGTCCACGAGCTTCACGGCCCTGTCGAGGGGGATCCCCGCGGCCGCGAGCCCGAAAGCCTCCACGGCCCTGGCCTCTTTCCTCCTGCCCGGTCTCGACTTCCTCAGCTTTCCCCTGGATCTGACGCCGGGGACGTCGCGAAGCTTTCGTCTCAGCCGGGAAATGGTCCTGGGTCTGGTCCCCAGGAGCAGCGCTGCCCCTTTTGACGTGATGGGGATGGACAGGATCCGCTCGAGCAGCGACCGATTTATGCCCTTTGCAATCATGGTTCGCTCCTTGCGATGAGTTCTCTTTCGAGGAGGGCCCTTCTCTGGCGCTCCTTGTAGAGCTCCCTTCGGAGGTCCGCCGTACTGAGCGCCGCCCCCCGCGAGACGACCCTCAGCAGTTCGTCTGCCTTGAGCTTGCCTGCGAGGTAGCCGGCCACCGCGGCCTCGGCTCTCATGATCTCGCTCAGGGTTTCGGGGGTCCTGAAGGCGCGCTCCCGGTCGACGAGTTCCGGAGCCGCCATCCTGAGGATCACCCTCGCTGCCGCGTCGCCGGCGAGCCTTCGGAGTTCCTGCAGCGTGGCAGGCGTGGACTGCTTGAGTACCCACACCGCCTCGAAGAAGGCCTCGAGCCGGCGCGCCAGGGCAGCGTAAAGGGCCGCGGTCAGGTCGAGGTCCGGACGGTCCTCGCTCAACATCAGGGCTGCCCTGATCCGTCCGAGGTCCCCCTTCCCCTGCAGGAAGTCCTCGGCGACCGTGGCCAGGACCTTTTTCGAGGCGACCTTCTTCTCGAGCTGCTCGAGCGCGTCCAGGGCTTCCCTGTCCCCGTTTCTCGCGAGCAGCTCTTTCAGCGACTGGTAGTACGTCATGGCTGTTCGCCTCCGTTCAGGCATCTTTTTGCCCGCTCGAGGTGTCCCTGGATGGCCCCGAGGGTTTCGGCGATCCTTCTGAGGGAGGTGGGGTCCAGGTTCTGGCGTTCCTCCGAGAGCCTGGTGGCGGTGAGGGCGACGAGCTCGAGGGCGGACTGTGCGAGCCCTTCGAGTCGTCCCCCCTTCGCTCTGGATTCCAGCTGTCCTTCGAGCCGCTTCACCTTTTCCTTCAGGGCCTTAAGGGTGTTGTCCCGGACCTGCTGGTCCTGGGACAGGCGCAGGTAGGATTTCCGGACCTTTCCGATTTCGGCCTGGAGCTTCTCGTTTTTCTCCCTGAGCCTGCTGTTTTCCCGCTCCAGGCGGTCGTACTCACGCTGGAAGAGGGCCTCCTGCTGGTTCATCCTGTACTCGTAATTGTGCTCGAGCTTCCGGAGCTCCCTTTCGAGCTCGTCCACCCTTTTCCTCAGCTCCCTGTTTTCCGACAGGAGCTGCGCCGGGGCTCCCGGGTGGAGGATGACTTCCCTCTCGGCCGTTGCCTTCACGGTCTCACCTCCTTTCCTCGCGCTACTGGATCTCGGCCGCCCAGGCCGCTGACAGTCCCTGCGGTTCCTCTTCGAGGCGCAGGAACCTGACTGACCACTCCTGGACTCCGTGTTCCAGGGCGGTCTCCTCTGCCAGCTCGAGCAGCCCGAGGATCAGCCAGGGGAGCTCGGAGTTGAGGAATTCACCCGCCGTGCAGAGTTCGCCCCTTTCGGTGGTTTCCAGCTTCACCCCGGTGAGGGTCCCGTCCGGGTTTTCCAGGATCAGGATTTGATTGACCTTCACCCCGGGGACTTCGACCCTGACGATTCCCACGGGTTCCCTATTCTTGAGCTCTTCCCTTATGGCTGCGGCTGCTTCGAGACTTGGAGCCGGGTCCAGCTTTCCGATCACCTCCATATGTCGCCCTCCTGTTGCACGCTGCATGTGCTCTGCGGAAGTCTCTCTCGAACTTCCTTTTCAGGTTCTTCACGTCGGTCCAGATGGCTGCTTCAGCACCACACCTGTCACACCTCAGCAGAAGCCTGAAGCCGTCGTGGCTTTTCAGTATGGCCATCCTGCACCTCCAGGACGCTTTTGAGCCTTTTGGCGAACGGGATCGGTTCGGGGACGTGTTCACCGAGGCCTTTGCAGGAGTTGTCGATCTCGAAGAGTCCCGGAAGGACCTTCGTTCTTCCGGAGAACCCGCTCTTGAGCCTCGCCGTGTAGGCGTTGACGAAGTCCTTCCTGGCCCATTTCAGCTCGTCCCACGTCATCTCCGAGAGCCTGATCCATCCCCCGAACAGGGTCTCGATGATCTCGGCGATCTCTGCGGGGAATTCGACGCTGTCGTAGTAGCCGTGCAGCTCGAGGCACCGCACGAGTTCCCCCCAAACGACCTCCGCTTCCTGCTCCAGGGTTCTCGAGGGGTGCCTCAGGCGGTCGATGATCTCTTTCACCGTGGGGAAGCGGTTCGCGCTTCTCGGCGCGTCTTCCAGGATCCTTTTCAGCGCGGGCCATGGTTCGTCTGCCAGGTGGCCGAAGTAGAGTTCGGCGACGTGCTCCGAGAGCTCGAAGCCGAAGTACTCGGCCAGGCCTGCCAGAAGCCGCATGAACTCCTTCCTGTGGCTACGAACCGTCGTCATGGGGTTCCTCCTTCTCGAGGAGTCGCTGAAGGGTGATGAGGTTTCTGAGGGTTCTGGGCGAGATGGATCTGGTGGAGGTGTCGATTAGGTAGCGTCCCTCGATGACCTTCGGGAAGTTCCGGGGTCTCAGGAGCCATTCCAGGTCGGCCTTGAAGGTGTTTCCGTCGCGGGTCTGGATCTTGCCCAGGAGGAAGGGGCATCGTTTGACTAGCTGGAAGAACTCCCTCCACCACTGGAGGTTCTGCCGTTCGGGGTCCTCCCTCCATCGGGCCTGAAGGAGCTTCCTGCGGTAGTCGTTCCAGACCTTGACCCTGGGCAGCTCGGGCAGGATTTCGTGGTAGAGCTGGATGATTTTTTCGTGGGGGCACGGTGGTGGTGTCCTGGGTCCTGTACACTTCCGTGTACCCCTCCCTGGGCCGGAGGACTTTGCAGGGAGTTCGGGTGGGGGTTCCGGTTCGGGGGGTTCTTCTTTGGGGTTCGGGGAGAGTTTCTGGTCCTCTTCGGGGGCAGTTCCCTCTTCGGAGGACTTTGAGGACAACTCCCTCTTCGAAGAAGAGGGAGTAACTATATATACGCTAGAATTTTTCTTCCGAGCTTCAGTTACAGTATTGAGCTTGATGTTATAACTTCGAGTTCCTTCACTTTTATCAAGGCTATTATTATTGACATTGATATCTATATCTACATCTACATTTACATCATCAATACTTAGATCTCTATTATTATTTTGTTGTTCCTTTTTTGGATAACTAGTTGTTCCCTTATGGGAAAACAAGTTGTTCCGTTTTGGGATATCCAGTTTTCCCATTTCGGAATAACTAGTGTTTCCCATTTGGACTCCTAATGCATCCTGCTGCTTACTTTCTCTCTCACAAACCTCCCCCTTTTTGTCTGGCGTCAGTGTTGCCACTTCGGGATGACTAGTTATTCCCTTTTGGGATAACTGGTTATTCCCATTTGGGATATCTAGTTGTTCCACTTCGGGATAACTTGTTATTTCAGTTTGGCAATCATAGTGCTGTAACTGCTTGCTGTCTTTACCCAGAAGAGGGGTCTTTTGCGCTGAAGCCTGCGAAGGCAACCCCGGCTGGACGTCCGATTGTCCGCTGGGGGCCGGAGTTGTTGCCGTGGCCTGGTGGTCTATGATCTCGGGAGGATGTACGGACGGGGAGCGGGGGGATTTCTGTGGTCGGCGGAGGGCTTTGGTCCTGTGCTGGAGGCAACCGTTTTCGAGGTCCCTGACGATGTTATCCACGTGGACGGTGTAGCGAAGGCGCGCAGGGAGGCCACTGCGGTGCACCGTGATCCAGTCGAGTTCGACCAGGGTCTGCCTGGATCTGACGAGGGCCTTCAGCGTCAATCCCGTCTCTTTTCTGAGCTGTTTGTCCGTCCTGTAGAAGGTCTCCGTGGAGGCCTGATCGTGCCAGAAGAGGAGCTGAAACAGCAGTATGGTCGTTCCTGCCCCCAGGAGTTCGACGAGCGCGGGGGCAGTGGGCACGGGTTTCCCTCCTGCGGCCTCGATCACCCTTCGCTGGCTTCGCGTGAGCATCTCTCTGCCTCCTCCCTGCGGAAGTGCTCGAAGACGTCCTCTGCCACTGCGTCCCGGTGGATCGTGTAGGCGAAGGTCCCCTTTTCGAGCCTCCTTGCGGAGATCCACCCTTTCTGCTTCAGCCGTCTCCTGGCCCTGCGGCACTCACCGGGGGTGAGGGCGGTTTCCTCCCCGATCTCCGCGTCCGTGAGGATGACCTCGGGATTTGCGCTCCAGTGGTTGAGGAGTACCTGCAGGAAGACTGCGGTGGGGATGTCTCCCAGGATTTCCGCGAAGGCCGGGTTGTAGAAGGGGGGCCTGGGGTTCAGGATGGCTATGAACGCCTTCTGTTCGTGGGGCTGCATGGAGTTCACCTCCCTTGGGTCGAGTTTGAAGGCCCTTTTTGCGATCTCGGCGGCTTCGAGCCTGTAAGTGACCACGGGGGGATTTCCCTCCGTGCGGGTGCTTATGAGCCCGAGTCTCTTGAGGCGCCTTCTCAGGCGGCGGACGGTGCCCCGGTCGAACCCCGTCATTTCGGACAGGGCGGCGTCGCTTATGGGGAACTCCCCCGTTTCCCGCGGCGCTGCCTGGAAAAGGGCCTGAAGCAGCAGGGCGCACCCCAGGTGTCCGCCGACGGCCTCGGCCAGGGTCTGAAGCAGCAGGGGCCTTGGTCCGCTTGCCAGGTCAAAGGCCAGATCGAGCACCGACTGCATTCCTGACCTCCTTTCGGTCTGCCGGCGCGAGAAAGAGGGTGAGGACGTTTTCGTTTTTCGCCTCCCGCGGCGGGGCGTCGGAGGTGGCGAGCACCAGGGCGGTAACCCCGCTTCGGAAGAGCTCTTTCAGCAGGGCCGCCTTTCGCCGGGAGTCGAAAAGCTCCATGTCGTCCAGGACCAGCAGCCGCGCGCCCCCCAGGCGTGCCAGGGCGATCCTGGCTGCCACGTCCACGCCCCGGCGCTCCGAGCGGCTTAGGACCCTGTCGGTTTCTGGCTCGAGGACCTCGTTGAGGGTGACGGGCAGCTGGAGGCTCGATGCGATCTCGTTGAAGTGGCTTCTGAAGCCGTCGAGCCTTCTGCGTATTTCCCTGTCCACGGGGCCGTCGGGCGCAAGGAAGGAGACGATCCTTTCGGTGTGCTGGAGTTCGTTCTCGAGCTGAGCGATCCTCTTTCTGGTGTCCGAGGCGGTGCGGAACTGCTCGAGGGCCTGAAGCAGCTGTCTTCCCCGCTCGATGCGTCTGCCGAGCTCTTCGGGGTCCTCCTTCGTGGCGGTCTCCTTCAGGGAGCCGAGCTCTTTTCTGAGGGAATCGAGCCTCGCTCTCAGCTCCTTTTCCGAGCCCGAGGCCCTCAGGGCGGACTGAACCCGCTGGAGCTCTTCCCGGACGGTGTGGAGCTCCTGACGGGCCTTTTCGAGCTCGCCGACTGCCTCGAGCAGCTTTTCCTCGGCCTCCTGGGCCCGGTCGCCGACCGATGGGCAGCTGTCCTTCAGGAAAGGGCACTGCCGGTCGCGGATGAGCAGATCGAAGAGTTCCACCTTCGCGCTGAGCTTTCGCACGGAATTTTCTAGGCTTTCTCTGATCCTGAGCAGCTCCTGTTCTCGTCTGTCGAGCCCGGACGTTCTTCCGTCCCTGAGCTGCTGTTCGATTTGCCGTATGGTCTGCTCGAGGGCTCTTCGCCTCTTTTCCCTTTCCGCGGCCAGCAGGGCCTGGTCACGGAGCTGTTCGAGTCTTTTCAGCTTCCTTCTGACCTTTTCGGGGTCCAGCCGGGCCAGTTCGATCCTCTTTCCGTCGAGGGTGAGGGTTTCCGGCGGGAGGGGTCTTTCGAGCTCCGCGATGAGCCTTTTCAGCTGGCGGCGTCTCTCCAGGGCCGCTGCGTGGAGCTCTTTCAGGCTGGAGGCTTCCTGGCTGCGTGCGACGACTTCGTCGAAGAGGTCGAGGCTCCTGGTTTCCTCGGGCAGTTCACGGGAGACCTTTTTCAGCAGGAGGGGGGAGGGACGGGCGCCGAGGACCTCCTGCACCGTGTCCAGCAGCCCATCGGCGCCCGGCGGGGTGGAGGGCGAAAGGAGGGAGGGAAACTGCTCGGGCGGCAGGCCGAGCTTCTTGCGGATGAGCGCTCTGGCCTCCTGGCCGCTGACCCTGCGTCCGTTCAGGGTGACCGAGCCCCTGGGTCCCGAGGGGGTTATCCGCACGGTGATGCGGAGACCTTCGTGCTCGAGGGCGAGCTCGGCGGAGCTGGTCCCGTGGCGTATGAGCCGACCGAGGTCCTTCTTCCTCAGCTCGGACGTGGCACCGCAAATCAGGATCTCCAGGGCCCGGGCAATGGAGGTCTTTCCGCTGCCATTGGGGCCCGTGATGACGTTGAGTCTTTTGAGGTCGAGCTCCAGGAGCTCGTGGACGGTGAAGTTTCTGAGGGTCAGGTTCATGCTGACACCCCCTTTCTGAGGCCCCACTCGGTTCTCCTCTCCGTCTGTACCAGCGTCCGGATCTGCTCCCAGAGCTCCTTCCGGCCGGCCCTCCTGAGCAGCGCCTGCACCTTCCGCTTCGAGGTGGTGAGGATCGTCCAGATCTCCTCACGGGGAATTCCGGCGCGGCCGAGGATGTCCACGACCGCACGTGCATCCGGCAGCGTCTCGAGCTCCCGGACGTGGTACCCCAGGGCTTCGTCGCCGACGGCTATGGGTCCGTGCACCTCCGTGTGGGCTCTGAGCTTCTCCTCGATCTTTCTCAGGTGGGTTCGCAGCAGGGAGTATTGACGTGCCAGCTCGGCGGCCTGTTGTTCGCTCAGCGGACCCGGAGGGATGTTGAGCTCGGTGGCGGCCTTTTTGATTTCAGGACACATGTGGGTGAAGGAGCACCACTCGCAGAACGAGCTCACCCGGGCTTCGAATTTGTCTTCCCTTTCGATCCGCTGGATTCGGCTCAGGATCCGCTCCCGGATTTCGTGTTCACGGTCCCTGTCGACCGTGAACCTGTGCTCGATGCCGTATCTGACGTAATCCAGGATGAGGTCGATCCTTTCCACGTCGGGGAAGAGCGAGAACACCAGCAGGGCGTACGCGGCCATCTGGAGGGAGCTCTCGTCCTCCGTCCGGGGCGGCACGCGCCAGCTGGTTTTGTAATCCGTGATGGTCACGGTCGAGTTCCGCTTCACAGCGAGGTCCACGATTCCGCGGAGGAAGCACTGGTCGTCGAAGTAGTCGCAGGCTGAGAAGTCCCTGCGGACCGCAATGCGCTCTTCCAGCAGGACCTCGTCCGCCGAGTGGAAGTCGACGAGGTGCGTTTCCATGAAGGTTCTGCACATGTTCCTGAAGGATTCCTCGAGCTCTGCGGGCAGCTCCGCGGCCTTTTCCCGTTCGAGCTGGACGAAGTGGTCGAAATCGGTGCTCCTTCCGGTCTTCAGGCACCAGGCCACGTACTGCTCGGCGACCTGATGAAAGGCGCGTCCTTCCAGGTAGATGGCTGGCGGGTATTCCCTGACCTTATCGATGTATTTCAGCCGGTATGCCAGGGGGCACCGGCTGAAGAGCTCTATTCTGCTCACCGAGTAGGCCATCTTCCGCCCTCCAGCGTTCTAGAACAGACCCTCCCATTCGATTTCCGTTTGGGCTTCTGCCTGAACCTCACGCTCGGCCTGTTCATCCGTTGCACCTCCTTCTTCTCCGGGCTCAGCGAGCTGTTCTTCTTCCTCCGGCACGAGGTCTCCGTTTCTGGGGTAGAACTCCGCCTGTATCTCCTGCGGCGACTCTGCGAGCTGATGGGCTTTTATCGCCTCGTTGACGCCGAGCAGGGCGGCGGGTCTCGTGAGGTCTTCGAGGAGCTTCTTGAACTGCGCGCCGTAGTCCTTGAGCCCGGTGAAGCGCAGCGTCCAGACGAAGTTGATCGTCTTCTTTCGCTCGCGGGCCTTTGGGTAGGCCGTGACCGCCTCGACGCTGAGGGTGAGGGGAAGTCCCCTCAGGGTGCCGCGTGCCTGATAGATCTCTGCCAGGGTGGAGTGGATGTTGCGGACCGATTTGAACGATCCGGTCGTGATCTTGCAAACTGTGCCGATGATGGGGTGATCGACCAGCATGAAGAAGAGCGTCCCACGGGGTCTGCACCGCTCCTCCTCCAGGTAGGGACACCTTTCGGCGTAGTCGCAGCTGACCTGGATGGGCTCCGTGGTTGGGGTGTATTCCGTTCGGCCGTTGCGACGCCTGAGCTCCTTGAAGAAACGCTGTGCCGTGAGTCCGTTTCCGCGGCAGAGCAGCTGCTGGGAGGCCCACATCTCGTAGCTCGTCCTGAAGGCCTCCTCTGGTGTGTCGTGGAGAAGCACGATTTCCACTTCCGTCGGGTGGGGGCCGAACTTTTCCGTGAGCTCCGGGTCCTGGATCCACTCGCCGGTCTTCGGGTCGTAGCGCTTGAAGAGGATGTGGTCGAGCTTGCGTGGGCCCTGCCTCCCCTGCGCCGGCTCACCTATGGCGAGCTTGATGAGCGCGGGCGGGCTGACTATGGGTTTCCCATCCTGGGTGTGGGTGAGGCCGTATATCATGGGGCACCTCCTGCTGTGATGTTCTTTGCAGCACTTTGCGTGCGAGTTTCACCAGTTCGAGGGTCCTGGTCCTTTCCAGCTGGGGGTCCAGGTGGACCCAGCTGATCAGGAGTCGCTGTTTGGATTCGGTTCGTGGCCGTCGCCTCTGAGGCATTCGAGGACCTCCTCCAGGTCGAACCGGACGCGCCGTTGGCCCAGGCGGTAGCACGGGATTCGTCCGCTCTTTCTCAGGCGGTAGATGGTCTCGGGCCTGACCTTGAGCACCCTGGCGAGTTCCGTGGCTGTCAGGAGCTGCTTCATCCGTCCCCTCCTGTTGAAAAGATGAGAGAGTCGGGGTACAATGCTTCTGACTGTTTCTGACTGGAGCTGATCCGAACTGACTGTAACTGATAGTAGTTGAAAAATGCTTAATCTGGGCGAAGCATTTGGCCATTGAAAATCACCACCAAAAGTAGTATATACAGACTCTATTCGGGTCTGTCAAGGGGGTCGCCATGGTGAGTTTTCGGGACGTGATAAGGGCTGCACTGAGGGAGCGGCGGCTGAGTGCGCGCGCGCTGGCTCTGATGGTGGACATCAGCCAGCAGTATGCCTCTCAGATCATGAGGGGGGAGAAGATCCCGTCGGACGAGGTGGTGTTGAGGATCGCGGACGTGCTGGGTCTTGACCGCAGGGAGCTCCTGATGCTGGCCCACAGGGAGAAGGCTCCGCCCGAGGCCAAGCCCTTCTTCGACCCCAGTCCCAGGGTGGAACTCGCCGCCCGCAGGCTGAAGATCCCGGTCATCAGCTACGTCTCTGCCGGGGTTCCCTTCCAGTGGACGGATCAGGGCTTCCCCCCGGGAGCCGGCATGGACTACATCGTCATCGACAGGACGCTGCTGCCCGGGGTTCACCCCGACGAGGCCGAAAGCTGCTATGCCGTGAAGGTCCGGGGGGATTCGATGAGCCCCTTTCTCAGGGACGGCGACGTGCTCATCGCCAGGCCCGGGAGCTGGGCGCAGGTCAAGAACTGGGATCTGGTCGTTTACAAGGACGCCGATTACAATGCCTGGGTGAAGCTGGTGGAATTTCAGGGGGACGATCTGATCCTGCACAGCATGAGCCCGATGTACCCCCCTATGAGGCGCCCGAAGAAGGAGACGGTGTTGCTCGATAGGGTGATCGTGGTGCTGAAGATCTGAGTTTTTTGAATTCCCCCGAGAGGTCATGCCTCACAAAACGCTCGAGGTCGGGATATGGGTCCGGGTGAGCACGGAGGAACAGGCCCGGGGTGACAGTCCTCTGAACCACGAGCTGAAGGCCAGGGCCTACTGCGAGGCCCGCGGCTGGAGGGTGGTGGAGCTGTACAACCTCTCGGGGGTTTCGGGCCGCTCCGTTATCGATCACCCGGAGACCCGGCGGATGCTGGCCGACGTGGCCTCGGGGAGGATCAGGGCTCTCGTGTTTTCGAGGCTGGCCCGTCTCGCGCGCAACGCCCGGGAGCTGCTGGAGATCGCGGATCACTTCGAGCGGCACGGCGCCCACCTGATCTCGCTGGAGGAGAGCATAGACACCTCCAGTCCCGCTGGAAGGCTGCTCTTCACCGTGATAGGGGCCCTGGCTCAGTGGGAGAGGGAGGAGATATCCGAGAGGGTGAAGGCATCGGTCAGGGTCCGCGCAGCGCAGGGCAAGCCGCTAGGGGGCAGGGCGCCCTTCGGCTACCGCTGGGTGGACGGCAGGCTCCTTCCGGACCCGGATCGCGCCCCTGTGGTGCGGGCCGTCTTCGAGACGTTTCTCGAGTGCAGGAAGTTTTCCGCCACCGCCGCGCTGCTCAACGAGCGCGGTTACCGCACCGCCATGGGGGCCCTCTGGAGCAGGTCCACGGTCAAGAAGATCCTGACCAACCCCCTCTACAAGGGCAAAAGGAGGGCGAACTACACCTCTTCGAGGGGGAAGGGCAGGAGCTGGAGGCTGAAGCCGCCCGAGGAGTGGGTCTGGGTGGACGTGGAGCCCCTGGTCCATCCCGAACTCTGGGACACGGTCAACGGCATAATCCGGGGCATCGAGAGGCGCTATCCGGACGGGCCTCCCAGGCGCCCCAGGCATCTCTTCAGCTCGATCCTCGAGTGCTCCTGTGGCCGGAAGATGTACCCATACCACCGTCTGAAGGGAGGGGTGGTGCGGTACCGGTGCTGGGACTGCGGGCGGAAGGTCGACGAGGACCTGCTCATCGAGCTGATGGGGGAGGCCCTGCGGGAATTCGTGGTTCGGGCTGATCAGCTGCTGGAGGCGGAGCGGTCGAGGGACGAGCTCGAGAGGCTGCAGGAGCTGGAGCGGACCCTCAGGGCTCAGCGGTCCCGGCTGGAGGGGGACGTGGATCGGCTGATAGAGCTCTGGGACGGGCGGCTCATAGATCAGGAGACCTTCCGGGAGAGGTTTTCCAGATTGAGGGAGCGGAGAGAGCAGCTCGATCGGGAGCTGGCGCGCCTCCAGGGGCAGATGGCCTATCTCCGCACCAGAGAGCTGAGCTGGGACTTCCTGAAGGGCCAGGCGGTCTCGTTTTCAGCGCTCTGGCCTCACATGGACTTCCAGGAGCGGCGGAGGCTTCTCGAGGACGCGGTGGAGCGGATAAGGGTCCGTCCGGACGGTGTCGAGGTGGTCTTCTATCACCTGCCGGACCTGGTCAGGCTTCCTGCCTTTGGGGATTTGGTGGAAGGTAATCGCAAGGGCATGGGTTCATGGCCGCTACGAGCATGAAGCGCGCCGGGTAACTTATGCTGGTGGCAGCCCGGGAGATGGTCACCACACCGTCCTCCATGGGTTGGCGCAGGACCTCCAGGACGTTCCTCCGGAACTCCGGGAACTCGTCCAAGAACAACACCCCGTTGTGGGCCAGACTCACCTCCCCCGGTCTGGGGACGTGACCTCCTCCGATGAGCCCTGCATCCGATATGGTGTGATGGGGGGCCCGGAAGGGGCGGGTGGTGACCAAGGCCTGGCCCTCCCGGAGGAGTCCGGCTACGCTATGGACCTTGGTGGTCTCAAGGCTCTCCTGGAGGGTGAAGGGAGGGAGGATGGTGGGCAGCCTCCGGGCGAGCATGGTCTTGCCGGCCCCTGGCGGGCCGATCATCAAGACGTTGTGCCCCCCTGCAGCGGCCACCTCGAGGGCCCTCTTGGCGTGTTCCTGCCCCCTCACATCGCTCATGTCCTCGAGGTAGTCCCCTCCCTCTTCAAAGAGCTCTTGCAGGTCTACCCGAAGGGGCTCGAAGCCCCCCTCCCCGCGCAGAAAGGCCACCGCCTGGGAGAGGTGAGCGACGGGGATCACCTCTATCCCCTCCACCACAGCGGCCTCTTGGCCGTTGGCCTCAGGCAGGACGAGGCCTTTGAGCCCCTCTTCCTTCACCGCTATGGCCAGGGGGAGGGCCCCCTTGATGGGCTTCAGCCTGCCGTCCAGGGAGAGCTCCCCCACGAAGGCATATCCATCCCTGGAAGCCTTGGGCAGGAGGCCACTGGCACGAAGCAGCCCCAGGGCGATGGGCAGGTCGAGGCCAGAGCCCTCCTTTTTGAGGTCGGCCGGGGCCAAGTTCACCGTGATCTTGCGCGGGGGGACCCCATAGCCCGCGTTCTTCACGGCGGCCCTGACCCTCTCTCGGCTCTCCCTCACCGCCCCTTCGGGGAGGCCCACAATGGTGAAGGAGGGGAGCCCCCCGGCGATGTCCACCTCTACCTCCACTATCCGGGCCTCGATCCCCAAAAGGGCTCCGCTCAACACCTTGGCGAGCATCAAAACAATAATATCAAGTCGAGGAGATGGGTACAAATCTTCGAGGAAAGGGCTCCCCTCAAATACGAAAGGGAAGGTTTTTGTCTTTCTGAAAAAAGGCCTAAAATAAGGCAATATTTAAGGAATATGTGAAAGAAAGCGCTTGACACTCCCCCATCTCCTTTGTTAGTAGTCTTGTGCAGTTTTACAAAAGAGCCTTAAGGAGGGAGGGAGATGGGAATTGTCTGGTTAGTACCGATAGCGGGCTTTGTGGCGCTGGTCTTTGCCCTTTCGCTCGCCAGGAACGTCCTCAGGCGTGATCCAGGCACCCCGAAGATGCAGGAGATAGCAGCGACGATCCTCGAGGGGGCCATGGCCTTCCTCAGGAGGCAATACGGGACCATCGGGATGCTCGCCATAGTCACCGCGGTGATAGTCGGCGCTCTCGTAGGCCTCTTGAGGGGCCATGAGGGGATAGAGGGTATGACGCCTTTCGGGATCGCCTGGCACACCGCTGTGGCCTTCTTGGTGGGAGCCTTCTGTTCGGCGGTCTCCGGTTACATAGGCATGTACATCTCGGTGAAGTCCAACGTCCGCTGCGCCGCTGCTGCCCAGAGGAGCCTCAACGAGGCGGTCAAGGTCGCCCTCTACGGAGGGGCGGTCTCGGGCTTCCTCATCGTCGCCTTGAGCCTCCTGGGGGTGACCTTCATGTTCTACCTCTTCGGCGGGGCCAAGCGTCCAGACATAGCCCCCCACTTGATCGTCGGTTTCGGCTTTGGGGCGAGCTTCGTGGCGTTGTTCGCCCAGCTCGGCGGAGGTATCTACACCAAGGCCGCCGACATGGGGGCTGACCTGGTGGGGAAGGTGGAGGCGGGGATCCCCGAGGACGACCCTCGCAACCCGGCGGTCATCGCCGACTTGGTGGGGGACAACGTCGGGGACTGCGCGGGCCGTGGCGCTGACCTCTTCGAGTCCACCGCTGCGGAGAACATCGGGGCCATGATCCTGGGGATCATCGTCTATCACATGACCAAGAACCCGGCGTGGATCCTCTTCCCCTTGGTGGTGCGGGCCTTTGGCCTCATAGCGAGCATGATCGGGGTGTTGGTGGTCCGGGCTAAAGAGGGGGAGAACCCCATGGCGGCCTTGAACCGTGGCTATTACACGGCCATCGCCCTCTCCATCATAGGGATGTTCATCGCGGTAAGGGCGATGCTGAACAACTGGCTCCTCTTCTGGTCGGGGGTCGCGGGGATCCTGACCAGCGTGGTGGTGGTCTACATCACCCAGTACTATACGGAGCCGGAGTACAGGCCTGTACAGCGGATCGCCCAGGCCTCCAAGACCGGCCCCGCTACCAACATCGTCGAGGGCATGTCCGTGGGTTTTGAGACCACGGCCCCTACGGCCATCGTCATCGGGATAGCCCTGCTGGTGGCCTATGCCCTGGGGACGGCCACGGGGCTACCCGGCGGTGGGGTCTTCGGCACGGCGGCGGCCACCATGGGGATGCTGATGACCTGCCCTTACATCCTCGCCATGGACACCTTCGGCCCCATCACGGACAACGCCAACGGCATCATCGAGATGGCGGGGATCGGTGGCAAGATCCGCGAGATCACCGACAGGCTCGACGCCGTGGGCAACACCACCAAGGCCCTGACCAAGGGCTACGCCATGGTCTCGGCTGGCCTGGCGGCCTTCTTGCTCTTTCAGGCCTATCTGGATAGGGTCGCCTTCCTCAGGGGGCTCGAGCACTACAACGTGGTCAACATCGCCCGCGTGGAGGTCTTCGTGGGGGGCTTCATGGCCGTGATGTTGGTGTTCCTCTTCAGCTCTTGGGCCATCCGAGCGGTGGGCCAGGCCTCCTCCAAGATCATCGAGGAGGTCAGGCGTCAGTTCCGCGAGCACCCGGGCATCATGGAGGGGACCGAGAGGCCCGACTACGCCCGGGCCGTGGACATCACCACGAGGGCTGGGCTCCGCGGGATGATCGCCCCTGGCGCCCTGGCGGTGATACTACCCGTGGCCGTGGGCGTGATCTTCAACTTCATCCCTGGGTATGACGCCGCCATGGCGGTGGCCGCGGTGCTCATGGTGGGCACCATCGGTGGGATACTGCTCGCAAGCTTCATGAACAACGGCGGTGGCGCATGGGACAACGCCAAGAAGATGTTCGAGACGGGAATGGTGAAGGACGAGGCCGGCAACGTCATCGGCAAAGGGACCCCTGCCCACGCCGCCGCAGTGGTGGGCGATACGGTGGGAGACCCCTTGAAGGACACGGCAGGGCCATCGCTTCACGTGCTGGTCAAGCTCCTGAGCACCATCACCTTGGTCCTCTGCCCGCTCTTCATATGATAGGTCCTGGATCGAGAAAAGGGGGGCTTCTGCCCCCCTTTTCTTTTGCTGTTGAAGGTGTAATGCTCACTGTGCTAAATTGTTCGAAAAGTTTATCCCCGTCGAGGTGATCCTCCTGGCCATAGAGACATCTTGTGACGATACGGCTGCCGCCGTCTTGGAGGGGGGAAGACGCGTGCTCTCCTCCCTGGTCTCCTCTCAAGACGAGGTCCACAGGAAATACGGGGGGGTGGTGCCGGAGCTGGCCTCCCGGCGCCACATGGAGAACATAGTCCCTGTGGTGAGGGGGGCCTTGAAGGAGGCAGGGGTGGACTTCGACGAGCTAGGGGGGATAGCGGTCACCAGGGGACCAGGACTCATAGGGTCTCTGTTTGTAGGCCTCGCGACGGCCAAGGCCATCGCCTTCGCCAGGGGGATCCCCTTTGTGGGCGTCAACCACCTCATGGGACACCTCTTGGCCATCTTCCTCGAGAGGGAGGTGCCCTTCCCCTTCATCGGCATGGTGGTCTCAGGGGGGCACACCTCCCTCTTCCTGGTGGAGGACTTCCTCCGCTTTCGGTCCCTCGGGGTCACACGCGATGACGCGGCAGGGGAGGCCTTCGATAAGGTGGCCAAGGCCCTGGGGTTGGGCTACCCCGGGGGGAGGATCATCGAGGAACTGGCCACAAGGGGGGACCCCCACGCCATAGCCTTCCCCCGTCCCTACCTCGAGGGGTCCTTCGACTTCAGCTTCAGCGGTCTGAAGACGGCGGTGATAAACTACATCCGATCCCACAGGATCGGGGAGGATGAGGTCCCCCATGTAGCGGCTTCCTTCCAAGAGGCGGTGGTAGACGTGCTGGTGAAGAAGGCCCTATGGGCCTCGGCGAGGTTTGGGGTTGGGAGGGTGGTGGTATCGGGAGGGGTCGCCTCCAACGGCCGCCTGAGGGAGAGGTTCCTGGAGGAGGGGAGGAAGGGGGGGATAGAGGTCCTCTTTCCCTCCCCCAGGTTCTGTACGGACAACGCCGCCATGATAGGGGTGGCGGGCTATCACCTCCTCAAGGCGGGGAGGCGTGATCCCTTGGACCTGAACGCCACCTCCCGCTGGCCCCTCGGAAGGGAGGATGGACCTTAGGCCGAGGAAGCTCCTCAGGGAGGCCCGAAGGAGGGGCCTGCTGCCGAAGAAGGCCTTGGGCCAGCATTTCCTGGTGGAGGAGGGAATCGCCGAGAGGATCGTGGAGTTGAGCCAGGTCGACCAGAGGGACGTAATCCTCGAGATCGGCCCAGGGATCGGCGCCCTCACCTTTGTCCTGCTCGAGAGGAGCAGGAAGGTGGTGGCGGTGGAGATAGACCCGAGGTTCATCCCCTTCCTGAGGGAGATGGCAGGGGATGACGATCGTCTGGAGCTGCTCGAGGGCGATATAATGGAGGTAGACCTGGGGGGAATAGCCCTCCGCGAGGGGAGGCTCAAGGTGGTCTCCAACCTCCCTTACAACCTATCGGTCCCGATCCTCTTCCGGCTCCTGGAGGAAAGGGAGCACCTCAAGGGGATGACCCTCATGGTCCAACGAGAGGTGGCCGAGAGGATCACCTCTCCTCCGGGCCGCAAGAGCTATGGAGCGCTTTCGGTCCTCTGTCAGTTATGGGCCGATCCGAAGGTGGTGATGTACGTCCCCCCGGGGGCCTTTTGGCCGCCCCCGGAGGTGGAGGGGGCCGTGGTTCGCTTTGAGCTCTTCGAGGGGAGCCGCGTCCCCGTGAAGGACCCCTCTTTCTTCCGGCGGGTGGTACAAGCCTGTTTCCTCCACAGGAGGAAGACCCTTTTGAACTCCCTCAGCTCGGCAGGCTTCGGACCGAGGGAGAGGCTGAAGGAGGCCCTCGAAGGCTGTGGCATAGACCCCCGGCGGCGAGGGGAGACCCTATCCTTGGAGGAGTTGGGCAAACTGGAGGAGGCCCTCTCCTGCACCGTCCAAGAGGAGGTAAGCCATGGGCTTTCCCTATGAGCGTCCCCGTAGGCTGAGGGCCACAGAGCCCTTGAGGAGGTTGGTGAGGGAGACCAAGGTGGGGGTAGAGGACCTCATCTACCCCCTCTTCGTGAGGCACGGGAAGGGGGTCAAGGAACCCATCCCCTCCATGCCGGGTTGTTATCGATTCTCCCCTGATGCGCTCCTTCAGGAGGCCAAGGAGGTATGGGAACTCGGGGTGCCGGCGGTCATCCTCTTCGGCATCCCGGAGAGGAAGGACGAGAGGGCATCGGAGGCCTACGCCCGCGATGGGATCATCCAGCAGGCCGTCAGGGAGCTCAAGGGGACCCTACCTCAGTTGACGGTCATCACCGACGTCTGCCTCTGCGAGTACATGAGCCACGGCCATTGCGGCCTGGTGCAAGACGGGATAATCCTCAACGACCCCACCCTGGAGCTCCTCTCGCTCACGGCCCTATCCCACGCCGAAGCCGGGGCCGACATGGTGGCCCCTTCCGACATGATGGACGGGAGGGTCCGTGCCATAAGGGGGGCCCTGGACCGCGAGGGGTACAGCCACGTCCCCATCCTGGCCTACAGCGCCAAGTATGCCTCCGCCTTTTACGGTCCCTTCAGGGAGGCGGCCGACTCCGCTCCTCAGTTCGGCGACAGGTCCACCTACCAGATGGACCCGGCCAACGGCGACGAGGCCCTGCGGGAGGTGGCCCTGGACATAGAGGAGGGGGCCGATATCGTGATGGTGAAGCCCGCCTTGAGCTACCTGGACGTCATAAGACGGGTGAAGGAGACCTTCTGCGTCCCCGTGGCGGCCTATAATGTCAGCGGGGAGTACGCCATGATAAAGGCGGCGGCCCAGTCCGGGTGGATCGACGGCGGGCGGGTCATGATGGAGGTCCTCCTCTCCATAAAGAGGGCGGGAGCTGACATGATCTTGACCTACTTCGCCAAGGAGGCTGCCCGCCTTCTGGCGAAGAAGGCATGGTAATTGCTTAAAGACTTGCCCATGGCCCTCAAGGCAGAATTGAGGATGATCGCTTGGGAGCTCACCAGGAGCTGCAACCTCGACTGTCAACACTGTCGAGCGGCCTCCGGGAGGGGGAGTTACGAAGGGGAGCTCTCCACGGAGGAGGCCCTCGCCTTCGTCGAGGACCTCAGCTCTTGGAGCAAGCCGGTCTTGATCCTCACGGGAGGGGAACCCCTCCTCAGGGAGGACGTCTTCCAGATAGCGCGCAACGCCTCCGAACGAGGGATGAGGGTGGTGATGGCCACAAACGGGACCCTCATCACCCAAGGGGTGGTATCCGAGATAAAGCGATCGGGGATAAGGCGGGTCAGCGTAAGCATCGACGGGACCTCGAGCAGCAGCCATGACGCCTTCCGTGGGGTGGAAGGGGCCTTTGAGAAGGCCTTGGAGGGGATTAAGCGCCTCCGCCAAGGGGGGGTGGAGGTGCAGATAAACACCACCGTCACCAAGAGGAACGTGGGGGAACTCGAGGACCTGCTGAGGCTGGCCCTTGAGGTGGGGGCGGTGGCCCATCACATCTTCCTCCTGGTCCCCACGGGGAGGGGGAAGGAGCTGGAGGGCGAGGAGATCTCCCCCGAAGGCTACGAACGGGTCCTGGAGTGGTTCTACGAAAGGAGTCAAGAGGTACCCCTTGAGCTCAAGGCCACCTGCGCCCCCCAATACTACAGGATCGTTCTGCAGAAGGGGGGGAAGGTGGGCAGGAGGGAGAAGGGGGGACTGCATGCCCTCACCAGGGGATGTTTGGGCGGCGTGAGCTTCTGCTTCCTCTCCCACAAGGGGGAGGTCCAACCCTGCGGGTACCTGGAGGTGATATGCGGCGATATAAGGGAGAGGCCCTTCAAGGAGATATGGGAGAGCTCCGAGGTCTTCTTGAAATTGAGGGATCCGCAGAACTACACCGGCAAGTGCGGGCTGTGTGAGTATAGGGTGGTGTGTGGCGGCTGCCGGGCCCGCGCTTACGCCGCCACGGGTGACTACCTTGCGGAGGAGCCCTATTGCCTATGGGAGCCGAGGAGGGGTGAGGGGAAAGCCTGAAGAAGACCTCTATCTGGCCGCCTTTTCGGAGGAGGATCCTCCCTCGGAGGGCACCTCAGGGGAGGTCGTCGATCTGCACGTGGACCCCCAAGAGGCCGAGGAGTTCAGGGAGAGGGTCTCCGGAGAGAGGAGGCTACGGGTGAAGCTCCGGGGGAGGAAGGGAGGAGAGGCCCTCGTCGAGTTCTGGCTCATCCCCCTCACGGAGACCAGGACCCTTCAGCTGGACAGGGAGATCGTAAGGGCCTTGGACCAAGGGCTCATGGTCTTGGGGGAGGGGAACCGCCTCCTGGTAGCCAACCCCAAGATGGTCGAACTGCTGGGCTGCACCGAGGAGGAACTGCTGCAGAGGGGTTGGGAACAGGCCTTCCCCCCCGAGTTCCTCAGGCGTCTCCGCAACCACCTCGAGAGGGGACGGTTCACCTTCGAGGCCGTACTGGGGAACATCCCGGTGGTGGTAAGCGGGGTACCCCTCCAGAGGGGAGGAGAGTCGGGGGCCATCCTCGTCTTCATGGACGTAAGCCCCTTGAAGTTGAAGGAGCAAGAGCTGGCTTCCAAGGTGAAGGAACTGGAGGACACAAAGAGGGCCATGCTCAACCTCCTGGAGGAGATGGAGGCCACCAAGAGGAAGCTGGAGAGACTGAGCATCACCGACGAGCTCACCGGCCTCTTCAACCGCCGCCACTTCTACAAGATGCTGGCCAGGGAGATGGAGGTGGCCAGGAAGTACGGCATGCCGCTGTCGCTCCTAATCATGGATCTGGATGACTTCAAGGACTACAATGACACCCATGGCCACGTAGAGGGCGACAGGGCCCTGAGGAGGTTCGCCGAGGTCATCGAGCGTTCCATCAGGAAGGGGGTCGACAGCGCCTATCGGTTGGGGGGAGATGAGTTCGCCGTAATCGCCCCCGGGTCAAATCGAGAACAGGCCTGGAAGATAGGCGAGAGGATCCAAGGGGGCTTGAAGGACCTGAGCCTGAGCATAGGGATAGCCGAGTTCGTGGAGGACATGGACACAGATAGCTTTATCAGCCAAGCCGACAAGAGGATGTATGAGGAAAAACGGAGAAGGAAGAAAGCCCCTCCCCATTAAGAGGCTCTTCCTCATAGATGGAAGCTCTTACCTCTTCAGGGCCTTCCACGCCATAAAGGGCTTATCCACCTCTCGGGGATTCCCCACCAACGCCATCTTCGGCTTCACATCGATGTTGTTGAAGATGCTGAGGGACTACAAGCCCGAGGCCATGGCCGTGGTCTTCGACGCCAAGGGGCCCACCTTCCGTTCCCAGCTCTACGGCGAGTACAAGGCCCAGCGTCCCCCCGCCCCTAGTGACCTCAAGGTCCAGATCCCCTATGTGAAGGAGATCCTTCAGGCCTTCCGCATCCCCATCCTGGAGAAGGAGGGTTTTGAAGCCGACGACGTCATCGGAGCCCTCACAAAACGCGCCCGCCAGGAGGGGATAGAGGTGGTGATCGTGAGCGGCGACAAAGACCTCCTACAACTGGTGGGGGAAGGGGTGGTGCAACTGGACACCATGAAGGACGAGACCTTTGGGCCCGAGGAGGTGCAGGAGAAGATCGGGGTGAGACCTGAGTTCCTCCCCGACTTCATAGGCCTCTGCGGTGACTCCATAGATAACATCCCTGGAGTCCCCGGGATAGGCAAGAAGACAGCGGCAGAGCTGATCAGGAAGTTCGGCCCCTTGGAGCAACTGCTGTCTAACCTCGAACGGATCCCCGACGAAGAGCTGAGGCCCAAGCTGAAGGAGAAACTGAAAAAGGAGATGAGGAAGGCCCTCCTCAGCAAGAGGCTGGCCACCATCAGGGGAGACGTCCCCCTTGAGTTCCGATGGGAGGACTTCCTGCTTTCGCCCCCCGAGGAGGGGAGGCTCAGGCAGATCTTCGAGGAACTGGAGTTCAGGAGGTTCCTAAAGGAACTCTTCCCCCCGGCGGGCTTCTCCCACGAGGGCTACCGCCTCCTCGGGGAGGAGGACTTGACGGCGCTTGTGGAGAGGCTACGGGCGCGAACCTCCCCCTTCGCCTTCTCCCTGCCGATGAGCTCGCGGGACCCCCTTGAGGCAGAGCCAGTGGGGGTGGCCCTCTGTCCCCTCCCGAAGGAGGCCTATTACCTCCCCTTGGGGCATCGTTACGAAGGGGCGCCCCTGCAGATGGCCCCACGGGAGGGCCTCGAGCGTCTGCGGCCTCTCTTCGAGGACGACCTTCCCAAGTACGGCCACGAGGTGAAGAGGCAACTCATCGTCCTGCTGCGTCAGGGCATCGATCTCAAGGGATTGGTGTGCGATGCCGCAGTGGCGGCTTACCTCCTCGACCCCGAGGGCCGGGACTACTCGTTACAGACGCTTTCAGAGAGGTACCTGAGCCGCTCCATGAGCTGCAGGGACGTGGGGGGGAAGGGCGGAGGGCTGCAGAAGGTCCAGGTCGAACAGGCCAAGGATTTTGCCTGCGAGGAAGCAGAGGCCGCCTACCTCCTCTCGGAGCTCCTCTTGAGGAGGCTCGATGAAGAGGGCCTAAGGCCCCTATTTCAGGAGATAGAGGTCCCCCTCATCGAGGTCCTCGCCTGGATGGAGATCTGGGGGGTGAAGGTGGACGTGGGCTACCTCCAGAGGCTCTCGGAGGAGCTGCAAGGCAGGTTGAGGGAGCTGCAGGAGGAGGTCTGGTCCCTGGCCGGGGAGGAGTTCAACCTCAACTCCCCCCAGCAAGTGGGTAAGGTCCTCTTCGAGAAGTTGGGCCTCCCCGTGCTGAAAAAGACCAAGAAGAAGGCTTACTCCACCGATGTGGAGGTCTTGGAAGCCCTCTCCCACGATCACGAGGTCCCTCGATTGCTGTTGGAGTACAGGACCCTACAGAAGCTCAAATCGGCCTACGTAGACGCCTTGCCCAGGCTCATCAACCCGAGCACTGGCAGGATCCACACCTCTTACAACCAAACTGCTACGGCCACAGGGCGCCTCTCCTCCAGTGAGCCCAACCTCCAAAACATCCCGGTGAGGGGGGAGATCGGGGCCAAGATCCGGGAGGCCTTCATCCCGGAGGAGGGCTGGCGGCTGCTTTCCGCCGATTACTCCCAGATAGAGCTGCGGATCTTGGCCCACCTTTCAGGGGACGAACACCTCATCGAGTCCTTCAACAAGGGCGAGGATATCCACGCCCGCACCGCAAGCGAGGTCTTCGGGATCCCCCCTGAAGCCGTCACCCCTGATATGAGGCGGGCGGCCAAGGTGATAAACTTCGGGATCGTATATGGGATGAGCCCTTACGGCTTGGCCAAGGAGCTGGGGGTCGACCAAAGGACAGCCGCCCAATACATCGAGGAATACTTCAAGAGATACCAAGGGGTAAGGGCCTTCATCGATAAGACCCTCGAAGAGGCGAGAAGCCATGGCCATGTGACCACCCTCTTCGGACGGAGGCGACTCCTGCCGGCCATCAAGAGCAACAATCGAGCCCTCCGCCAGTTCGCCGAAAGGACCGCCATCAACACCCCCATCCAAGGGACGGCCGCGGACTTGATCAAGAAGGCCATGATCGGTATCTATCGCAGGATCCGCTCCGAGGACCTCGAGGCCAAGCTCATCATCCAAGTGCACGACGAATTGGTCCTTGAGGTCCGAGAGGGGGCCCTGGAGAGGGTGGAGGAGGTGGTGAGGGAGGAAATGGAGGGGGTGGCCGACCTCAAGGTCCCCCTCGTCGTCAACCTATCCCATGGCATGAGCTGGGGGGAGATCCACTGAGGGTTGAAAGGGAGGGGGGTTTGGGATTAAATAGAGAGGTGCAGCGCCATCTCTACATCCATGTGGGGGACGAGGTGATCCACGCCCGTTACCCCCAATGGGGGGTGGGCAAGGTGATCGAGGAGTGGCAGGCCAACCTCCCCGGAGGGAGGTCCTTCGTGAAGGTCGCCTTCGAGGACGGCAAGGTCCGCATTTTCGACAACGACTTTCGTAGTTCCTCCTGCTGTTATTACACGGGCTTGCGGAAGTTGCTCCCAAGGGGCGATTAGCTCAGGTGGAAAGAGCGCTGGCCTCCGGAGCCAGAGGCCGGGGGTTCGAGTCCCCCATCGCCCTCCAGTAAAATCAAGGCTTTTCTCAGGGGTCCAGGATGGACCCCTTTTCTTTGGTGTCCATATAGGTGTCCACTCTTGCTCACGAAAACCCAGATCGAGGTCCCTGTTTTGTCACAGTATTTTGAACAGGCGCGTTCACTCATCTAAAATGTAACCGAAATACATATGGGTGAGTCATTTAGAATGTAACCGTAATCTCCTGAGGGAAGGAGGACGGTTACATGGGGAGGATGAGCAGGATGGCAAGGGAGGAGT
>Ga0190360_1000408_pt1 | contig 24622 bp, 22 predicted proteins | sample 48721834_MG_FD_161271 | JGI IMG/M metagenome (GOLD analysis project Ga0190360, IMG submission 161271) | Hydrothermal vent microbial mat bacterial communities from Southern Trench, Guaymas Basin, Mexico - 4872-18-3-4_MG | ecosystem: Environmental > Aquatic > Marine > Hydrothermal vents >... | reverse complement strand
GCGTAAACGCGCAGTTTCAACTGGGCTCCTGAGCCCGTCCGTGTGAGCCCGTCCGTGTGATTGTGGTGCGTCCCCCTCATGGCTTCATGTCCCGGAGAGGGCGAAGAGATGTATCCGCCCAAGCGGCTCAGAAGGAAGAGGGGGGGTTATGAAGGAAGGGGATGAGATGACTTGACAGGGCACACGCTTTCAGAGATGTAATCATCGGCTTTATACGGTAAGGGTTGCAATTTCTTTCCTTTTTGGGTAAATAGAACTCCTCCTTCGATTTTACTCCCCGCAAGGAGGGCGCGGTGATAAATCTCGACCAGAGTCTTTTGATCCAATTTGTTCTTTTTGTCACATTCATGCTCCTCCTCAACCAGATCCTCTTCAAGCCCTTCCTTCGGTTGCTAGAGCGGAGACATGCCAGGATTTACGGAACCAAGGAGGAAGCGGAACAGCTTCGCCAAGAGGCCGAACGTTTGATGGGCACCTTCGAAGAGGAGATGAAGAGGAGGAGTGAGGAGGCCTTCAAGGAGCGGGTCTCCATGAGGGAGCAGGCCAAGAGGGAGGCGCAGGTCCTCTTGGAGGATGTACAGACTAAGGCGCAGGAGGAGATCTCCCGGGCCAAGGAGCGACTGGCCAAGGAGGCGGAGGAGGTCCTCAAGGAGTTGAAGGAGAGGAGTGACTCCTTGGCGAGGGAGATGGCCCAGAGGATCTTGGGGAGGTCCTTTTCTTAGGAGGGGGATGATGTTTGAGTTCATCTTCAAGGTGATAAACTTCGTCGTCCTCTTCTTCCTCCTCTATAAATTCATGAAGAAGCCCTTGGTGAACGCCGTGAAGGAGCGGCATTCACTGCTCAAGAGGAGCTTGGAGGAGGCCCGGGAGGCAAAGGAGCAGTGGGAGGCCAAATACCGCGAGTACGATGAGCGGCTGAAGCGGGTGGAGGAGGAGGCCCAAAGGATTCGACAGGAGATCATCGCTGAGGCCGAAAGGGAGAGGGCCAGGATCATGAAGGAGGCTGAGGAGGCCGCCGAGAGGATCAAGAGGCAGGCCCAACTGGCGGTGGAACAGGAGGTGAAGGCCATAGAGCGCCGCTTGAGGGAGGAGATGGCCGATCTGACGGTCCAGCTGGCCGAAAAGCTCATAAGGGATTCCATCGTACCTGAGGATCAGCACAGGCTCATCGACGATTACGTCCAGGGGATAAGGAGGTTCCATTGAGGAGGGTAGCGAGGCGTTACGCCAAGGCGCTTCTCAAGATCGGCCAAGAGGACGGGAACCTGGAGAGATATGGGGAGGAGCTGGCCCTGTTCAATAACTACATGCAGGCCGAGGAGAAGCTGCGGGAGGCCTTGGTGAACCCTACCATCCATTCTTCCCAGAGGGAGGCGGTGATACGGGAGCTCGCCCCGCGGTTGGGCTTGAGCGAGGTGATGGTTAGGTTCCTGGTGTTGCTGGTCGAGCGGAACAGGATGGACGTACTTCCCGAGATCGTGGAGGTCTATAGGGAGTTCCTGGACGATGCCATGGGGCGGGTGAGGGGGGTGCTGTACGTGCCCTTTGAGTTGCCGGAGGAGAAGCTCCAGGAGATCGTCAAAGGCCTCGAGGAGAAGGTGGGCAAGAAGGTGATCCTCAGGGTGGAGCTTGACCCCTCCATAATCGGAGGGGCTGTGGCCAAGATAGGAGGTGTAGTGTATGATGGCAGCGTAAAGGCCCAGTTGAGACGCCTGAGAGAAAATCTGGCAAAGGGGTGAAGCCATGCAGATAAGGGCAGAGGAGATAAGTGAGGTCATCGAGAGACAGATAAAGGGCTTTGAGAAGGAGATAGACGTAAGCGAGACGGGGGTGGTGCTGTCCGTGGGCGACGGTATCGCCAGGGTCTACGGCCTTGAGCAGGTGATGGCCAGCGAGCTGGTAGAGTTCCCCAACGGGATCATGGGGCTGGTGCTCAACCTGGAGGAGGACAACGTAGGGGTGGCCATCTTCGGAGAGGACAGGTACATCAAGGAAGGGGACATAGTGAAGAGGACCGGCAGGATCATCCAGGTCCCGGTGGGGGAGACCCTGATAGGGCGGGTGGTGAACCCCCTGGGAGAGCCCCTGGACGGGAAGGGGCCCATTGAGACCACGGAGTTCCGCCCCATAGAGGAGAAGGCCCCAGGCGTTGTAGTCCGCCAGCCGGTAAAGGAGCCCCTTCAGACGGGGATCAAGGCCATAGATTCCATGATTCCCATAGGCCGTGGACAGCGGGAGCTGATCATCGGCGACCGTCAGACGGGCAAGACCGCCCTGGCCATCGACACCATCATCAACCAAAGGGATCAGGGGGTCTACTGCATCTATGTGGCCATAGGCCAGAAACAGTCCACCGTGGCCCAGGTGGTGGACAAGCTTCGCCAGTACGGGGCGATGGATTACACCACGGTGGTGGCGGCCACCGCCAGCGAGCCCGCTCCCCTGCAGTACATCGCTCCCTATGCAGGCTGTAGCATGGGGGAGTATTTCCGGGACAACGGCAAGCACGCCCTCATCATCTACGACGACCTCTCCAAACACGCCGTGGCCTATCGTCAGATGTCCTTGCTCCTCAGGCGTCCTCCCGGACGGGAGGCCTACCCCGGTGACATCTTCTACCTCCACTCCCGGCTCCTGGAGCGGGCGGCAAAGCTGAGCGACGAGTTGGGAGGGGGGTCATTGACGGCCCTGCCCATCATCGAGACCCAGGCAGGGGACATCTCCGCCTACATCCCCACCAACGTCATCTCCATCACCGATGGTCAGATCTACCTGGAGACTGACCTCTTCTACGCCGGTTTCAGGCCTGCGGTGAACGTCGGGCTCTCGGTCTCCCGGGTCGGTGGGAACGCCCAGATCCGAGCCGTGAGGCAGGTGGCGGGGTCCCTTCGGCTCGACCTGGCTCAGTACAGGGAGCTTGCGGCCTTTGCCAAGTTCGGCAGCGAGCTCGACAAGGCCACCCAGGCCCAGTTGGCCAGGGGGGAGAGGCTGATGGAGATCCTCAAGCAGGATCAGTATCAGCCCTTGCCCGTCTCGAAACAGATCCTGGTCATCTACGCGGGGGTCAACGGGTTCCTGGACGAGTTCCCCGTGGAGGTCCTCAGGCGTTACGAGGCCGAGCTCTACCAGTTCGTGGACGAGCGATACCCTGAGGTCTTGAGGGAGATAGAGGAGAAGAGGGAGTTGGACGATGCCCTCATCCAGAGGATGAACCAGATCCTCGAGGAGTTCAAGGAGGTCTTCACCCCTTAAGGGGAATCCGAGATGCTCAACCTCAAGATCCTGAGGAGACGGATAGCCAGTGTCAAGAGCACCCAGCAGATCACGCGGGCCATGTACATGGTGGCGGCGGCCCGTCTCCGCAGGGCGCAGGAGCGGATCCTCAGCGCCAGACCTTATGCCGACAAGATGCGTGAGGTGGTGGAGAGCCTCTATCTGAGGGCCGAGAGGCCTTACCACCCCCTCTTTGCGAAGCGGGAGCTCAGGCGGGTGGAGCTGTTCCTCATAAGCACGGATAGAGGGCTTTGCGGCAGTTACAACCAGAACCTCTTCCGCCGGGTGGAGCGTTTCCTCAAGGAGGGGGAGGGCAAGTACGAGGAGGTCTCCCTCTGCATCCTGGGGCGCAAGGGTTGGGATTACTTCCGCCGTCGCATCCCGGATCGGATAAAGAGGACCTATGTGGAGAAGTTCCGTGTGCTCGATTACGGGGTGGCCCAGACCTTGGCCAAGGAACTGATGGAGGACTTCCTGAAGGAGGGGGTGGATGGGGTCTTCCTCGCTTACAACTTCTTCCGATCGCCGGTGATCCAGCGTCCTACCATCGTACAGTTGCTCCCCCTGGAGGCTCCGGAGCCTGAGCCCGGCCTCTACCCGGTGGAGCACCTCTACGAGCCTTCGCCCATGGAGATCTTCTCCGAACTGTTGCCCCGTTTCGTGGAGGTGCAGGTCTACAGGGCCCTGCTCGAGCACGTGGCCGGCGAGTTCGGGGCCCGGATGACGGCCATGGACAATGCCACCAAGAACGCCCAGGATCTCATAGACAAACTGACCCTGCTGTACAACAAGGCCCGCCAGGCCTCCATCACCAAGGAGGTGATAGAGATCGCCACGGGGGCTGAGGCCTTGAAATAGAGATAAGGAGGGGAGGAAGGCCATGGTCGAGGCGAAGAACGAGGGAAGGATCATCCAAGTGATCGGCCCCGTCATCGACGTCGAGTTCCCGGAGGGGGAACTGCCTGCCATATACAACGCCGTAAAGATCACCAACCCCCGCATAAGCGCCAAGGAGTGGAACCTGACCGCAGAGGTGGCCCAGCACATCGGGGAAAGGGTGGTCCGTTGCATCGCCATGGACACCACAGACGGTCTGGTCCGGGGGATGAAGGTCATCGATACGGGGGCCCCTATAGCCATGCCGGTGGGCAGGGAGGTCTTGGGCAGGCTCCTGAACGTCATCGGGGAGCCGATAGACGAGATGGGGCCCGTTGAGGCCAAGAAGTACTACCCCATCCACAGGCCCGCCCCTGCCTTCCTGGATCAGAACGTCAAGATCGAGATCTTCGAGACGGGGATAAAGGTCATCGATCTGCTTGAGCCCTACCCGAAGGGGGGGAAGGTGGGGCTCTTCGGCGGCGCAGGGGTCGGCAAGACCGTGATCATCATGGAGCTGATCCACAACATCGCCACCCAGCACGGTGGCGTTTCGGTTTTCGGTGGCGTAGGCGAGAGGACCCGTGAGGGGAACGACCTCTGGCTCGAGATGAAGAACTCCGGGGTCCTGCCGAGGACGGCCCTGGTCTTCGGCCAGATGACGGAGACCCCGGGGGCCAGGGCCCGGGTGGGGCTCTCGGCCTTGACGGCCGCCGAGTACTTCAGGGATGAAGAGGGGATGGACGTGCTGCTCTTCATCGACAACATCTTCCGTTACGTGCAGGCCAACCAGGAGGTGTCGGCGCTCTTGGGCAGGATGCCCTCGGCGGTGGGGTACCAGCCCACCCTCTCCACCGACCTCGGGGAGCTGGAGGAGCGGATCACCTCCACCACCAAGGGGTCCATCACCTCGGTTCAGGCCATCTACGTACCTGCGGACGACCTGACCGACCCGGCCCCCGCCACCACCTTTTCGCACCTGGACGCCACCACCGTGCTTTCGCGGCAGATCGCAGAGCTCGGGATCTACCCGGCGGTGGACCCCCTCGATTCCACCTCGAAGATCCTCGACCCGAAGATAGTGGGCGAGGAGCATTACTACGTGGCCCGGGAGGTCCAGAGGGTGCTGCAGAAGTACAAGGACCTGCAGGACATCATCGCCATCCTTGGCATGGATGAGCTCTCCGAGGAGGACAAGCTGATCGTGTCCCGGGCCCGCAAGATCCAGCGCTTCCTCTCACAGCCCTTCCACGTGGCCGAGGAGTTCACAGGCACCAAGGGGCGTTACGTGAAGCTCGAGGACACCATAAGGGGGTTCAAGGAGCTCGTAGAGGGCAAGTACGACGACCTGCCCGAGCAGGCCTTCTACATGGTGGGGACCATCGAGGAGGCCGTGGAGAAGGCCAAGAGGATGAAGGAGCAGTAAGGGATGGCGGCCTTGCTCCTCGAAGTGGTGACCCCCGAGAGGTTGGTCCTCTCCCAGGAGGTGGAGGAGGTGGTGGCCCCCGGCAGGGAGGGGCAGTTCGGGGTGCTCCCTGGCCACAGGCCCTTCTTCACCATCCTCACCATCGGCGAGCTGATGTACCGCGTCAAGGGCAAGGAACACTACATGGCGCTGAGCGGAGGTTTCGCTGAGGTCCTGCCGGATCGGGTGACCGTGTTGGCCGAGACCGCGGAACTCGCCAGCGAGATAGATGTGGAGAGGGCCAAGAAGGCCAAGGAGCGGGCCGAAGAGCGCCTCAAGGAATTGGTCCCCATGGACCCGGAGTACGCCGCAGTGGTAGCCGCCCTGAAGCGGGCCCTCACCCGTTTGAAGGTGGCCGAGTTGGCCTGATCCTCCCCTTCGACATGGAAACGGGACATTCCGACGCGTTCTGGCAGCGCCGGCAGGTCTCCCTGTGCACCAGGAAGATCGCTCCACCGAGGATCAACAGGGCCAACAGGTGGATCCCTCGAGCCAGGCCCGGTCGCCAGATGAGGGCCGCTATGACTGAGACGATGGGCAGAAGCAAGGCCAGCACCCAGAAGACCGAGGCGGCCTTCAGGCCCCTTTCGTAGTTCCCCGATCCCTTCTCAAAGAGCCAGGAGGCCCAAAGCCCCCAGCCCGTACCGCATAAGCCGCCGTAGTACCTACAATGGGTGCAGAGCTCCTTCCTTAGGACGAAGCAGAGCATCACGAAGACGAAGCCCCCGTAGAGGATGGACGGAATCGGCAGCCCCCGGGGGCCGATGTAGGCCATCGCCCAGGTCCCCAGGGCGAAGAAGGCCACAAACAGCAGGTTCTGGCCGAGGACCCACCAAAGGGGGTAACGGTCGAAGCCGGAACCGCTCACTTGATCAGTCGAAGGTGGATGGGCTTCTCCTTCGGGGACGGACCCTTTCCTTCCCTGTTACGCGCCAAGACGTTTTGGTTGAAGAGGTGGTTCTTGGCGATCACCCCGTTGATGATGAAGTAGATGATGACGCCCTTCTCCCACTCCTTGGTGGGCTCGAAGTTCAAGACCCTTTCCATGTATTTCTGCCGTAGCTGCCTCAACGAGGCCTCGTCCAAGTGCAGGATCTGCTCGGCTATCCTATCCAAGGCCTTCTCAAGCATCTCATGTCCCTCCTTATCATCCCGTCAACTCTAAGGCGCCCCGGTACTCGTCGAAGTCGGGTATCTCCCTCCTGAGGAACTCCCTCAACTCCTTGAGGATCTCCCCCTCTATCTGGCGCACCCGCTCGGGGGATATACCGTACTTCTTCCCGAGCTCCCGTAAGGTCATGGGCTTTTCCGCCAACATGCGGCCCTCCAGGATGTCGCGTTCCCTCGCCTTGAGCCTCTCCTTGAACTCGTCGATCTTCTCCATCAAGAGGCGTCGGGCCTCCTCACTGCCCACCTGTTCCTCCACAAGCGCGCCACCGGCTGGGATCATGTCGCCCAGGGTCTCACGGGAGTCCTCCCCTATCTGGGTATCGAGGGAGATCTCGCTCTCCTCAAGCCTCTGCGTCATGGAGATCACTTCCTCTTCCTTCACGTTTAGGCTCTTGGCCACGAGCTGAGGCGTCGGGTCAAAGCCCATCTGTTCGAGTCGCTCCTTCTCCTTCTTCAAATCGAAGAAGAGCTTCCTCTGGGCCTGGGTGGTGCCGATCTTCACCAGGCGCCAGTTCTCCATGATGTACTTGAGGATATAGGCCCTGATCCAGAAGGAGGCGTAAGAGGTGAAACGGACCCCCCGGAAGGGGTCGAAGCGCTTCAGGGCCTGCATGAGGCCGACGTTGCCCTCCTGGATGAGGTCCAGGAGGTTGGTGGTCCAGTAACGGTGGTACTCGAGGGCGATCTTGACCACCAGGCGGAGGTTGGAGACGATGAGCTTGAAGGCCGCCTCCTTGTCACCGTACTTCTTGTACCTTATGGCGAGTTCCCTTTCCTCCTCCTCGGTCAATAAGGGGATCTTCCGTATCTCCTGCAGGTAACGCTGCAGGGGATCGTAGGGTACGATGCCCTCTTCCGCCGCGGTCTCCCTCGGAAGGGGAGGTAGCTCCTGTCCCTCTTTCCTCTCCTCCAGCTCCATATCCAGATCATGTTAACCCTCCCCGCCCTAAAAGGCAAGGAAAGGCGGCCAAAGGGGGGAGGCCCTTGCCGCAAGGCCCTCCTTCAGCCCCAGGTCACCAGTAGCCCAAGGGAGTAGTGGGTGGGGATGAGGCGGGGGTGATAGGGGGTCACCCGGCAGAAATAGGCGAACCTTCCGGTCTCGATACAGGGCAAGGAGGTGGCGAAGACGTAGCCGTCCTCCTCCTGGCCCACCAGCTCCATGGTGAGGATCTCCCTCCTCTTCATCCTGCCGAAGGGGCTGAGGGGGCCGTAATAGAGGTCCACCCTTACATCCTTCGGGGTGAGGGATCCCAAGGCCACCACGGCCTTCACCTTCAGTTGGTCTCCCACCTCCAGTTCAGGGGGGCTCTCCTGTTGTACCCTGATCACCTTGACCCCATCCCATTCCTTCGAGACCCTGCGGTACCAGGCGGCAAGATCCGCTATGCCTTCTTTACCCTCGGAGGTGAGCTCCTCGAGGTAGGAGAAGGCCTTCAGGTAGTAGTCCTCCATATAGCGCTGGAGCATGAAGTTGGTGTTGTAGCTGGGGCCGAGCTTTCTCATGGCGGCCTTCATCTTGGCCACCCACTCCCTCGGGATGCCGCCAGGCCCCCTCTTGTAGAAGAGGGGCACGATCTCGTTTTCCATGAGGGTGTAGAAGGCCCTGCTCTCCACGTCGTCCTGGTACTCGTGGTCTTCGTAGACCTCGCCCCGCCCTATGGCCCATCCCACCTCGGGGTCGTAGGCCTCATCCCACCAGCCGTCCAGGGTGCTTAGGTGTAGCGCTCCGTTTACCACTGCCTTCATACCGCTGGTGCCACAGGCCTCATCGGGACGCCTCGGGGTGTTGAGCCAGAGGTCCGCCCCTTGGACCATGTAACGGGCCACGTCCATGTCGTAGTCCTCGATGAAGACCACGTGATGGCGGAAGGGCTCCTCCTTTATGATGGATATCAAATCCTTGATGAGCCTCTTGGCCTCGTAGTCGTTGGGGTGGGCCTTGCCGGCTATGATGATCTGTACCGGCCGCTCAGGGTCCGTGAGGATGCGGGCCAAGCGGTCCAGATCCCTGAAGATCAGCAACGGCCTCTTATAAGCCACCATCCTCCGTGCCCAGACGATGGTGAGAGAGTCCGGATTGAGGACCTCACTGGCGAGCTCGATCTCCTTGGTCGAGGCACCGCGCCTTATGAGTTGCTCCCTCAACCTCCGGCGACAGAAGGCCACGAGCCTCCCCCTCCTTCGCTCGTGGACCCCCCACAGCTCCTCGTCGGGGATCTCCTCGGCCCGGCTCCAGACCTTGATGTTGTCAGGGTCCTCCACCCACTTCGGGCCCAGGTAACGGGTATAGGTCTCGGCCATCTCCCGGGAGACCCACGAGGGCACGTGCACTCCGTTGGTGACGTATTTTATGGGCACGTCCTCCTCGGGTATCCTCGGCCACAGGTCGCGCCACAACCTCTGGGAGACCTCCTTGTGGAGCCTGGAGACGGCGTTGATGTTGCCCGAGAGCTTCTGGGCCAAGATGTTCATGCAGAAGGGCTCAGAGGAGTTCTTGGGGTTGCGCCTGCCCAACCCCATCAGCGCCTCCAGGGTTATCCCCAGGGAGGGCAGATAAAGGGAGAAGTAGCGTTCGATGAGCGCGGGATCGAAGAGGTCTATCCCGGCCGGGACCGATGTATGGGTGGTGAAGACGTTGCTCGCCATCACCAGCAACAGGGCCTCGTCGAAGGTCAGGTCCTTCTCCTCCCTCAGGACCCTGATCCGCTCCAGCCCTGCGAAGGCCGAGTGGCCTTCGTTCATGTGCACGATCGATGGCTCGAAGCCGAGCCGTCTCAAGGCCCTCATCCCCCCGATCCCCAGGAGCATCTCCTGGAAGAGCCGTTGTTCCCTGTCGTCGGGATAGGGCCTCGAGGTCACCACCCTCAGGTGGGGTGGGTTCTGGGGGACGTTGGCGTCCAGCAAAAAGAGTGGGACCCTGCCCACATCCACCCGCCAGATCTGGGCGTAGAGCTCCTCGTGGTCAAGACCCACCTTCACCATTATCGGCTCGCCCCCGTCCTCCCTCAGCAGGGTGATGGGCATGTGGTAGAAGTCGAGCTCGGGGATGGTCTCCTTCTGGTCGCCCTCTGCGGTCAGGGTTTGCTTGAAGGCCCCGTACTGATAGAGGAGTCCTATCCCCACCACCGGCAGGTTGAGGTCGCTGGCGGACTTCAGGAAGTCCCCCGCCAGGACCCCCAACCCTCCGTGGTAGAAGGGCAGACAATCGGTGAGGCCGTACTCGGCGGAGAAGTAAGCGATGAGGAGCCCTTCCCGAAGGTCCTTATAGGGGGTGAAGGCGGGCCTGTCGAGGTAGTTGTGGAAGCGTTCGTAGGTCCTCTCGAGGAAGGCGAGGAAGGCCTCGTCCTCCTCGAGCTCCCGGACCCTCTCCATGCTGAGACGGGCCAACAGCAGCACGGGGTTGTGACCCGTCTCCTCCCATAGCTCAGGAGAGGCCCTGCGGAAGACCATCCTCACCTCGCCATCCCAGGCGTAGAGGAGGTTGTAGGCCATCTCCTTCAAAGGCTGAAGCTTCTCGGGCAACTTTGGGACAACGGTGAAGTAATGGGACTCTCGCTCCACCGTAAGACCTCCTTCTATAGTAACTATCGGCCGATTATAGGGGAGCCAATAGGAGGGGTCAACGGCCTCGAAAGGGACCTTATTTGACCTTGCAGATCACGTTGAGCAGGGCCTGGCGCCCCTCCTGTTGGACCACCCGCAGGGCTCGCTCGAGGGCCGGACCGACCTCCTCAGGCCTCTCCACCCTTTCCCCGTAGCCTCCGAAGGCCTCGCAGATCTTTTCATACTGGCCGGGGTAGAGCTCGCTCAAGGGGAAGCAGTCTCCCCTTGAGGCCCACCCCTGGGGGTAGACGTTCCGGGTGGCGTCCCTCACCGCCTTCCAGCATCTGTTGTTGTACACGATGGTCAGGATCGGCAGTTTATGGGCCGCCGCAAGGAAGTGGCAGGCACTCGGGACCGAGAAGATGTAGCTGCCGTCCCCCACCGTGGCCACCACCGTCCTGTCGGGGAGGCCCAACTTGATGCCCAGGGCTGTGCCGAGCCCCCAGCCGAGATAGCCGGCGTGGGGGTTGCAGAAGTAGTGGCCGGGGAGCTGGCTCATGAAGGGCTTCATGCCGTTGTCGTACTCGTTGACCACGATGGCCTCGTCCCCCAACACCTCCTTCACGTTGTAGGAGACCCAGTCCGGGTCCAGGGGCAGGCTGGATGAGGCGGCACGGGCGCATGAGAGGTATTCCGCGAAGATCTCCTCGTGCATCCTGGCGAGCCTTTCCCTTCTGGAGCGAAGGGCCTCTTCCTTCCCCTCCAGAGGCTCGGCCAGGAGGTCCACCAGTTGCCTCAAGACGGTGGCGGGGTCCCCCTGAACGGTCAGATGGGAGGGAAAGGTCCTTGCGGGGTACCGGCTGTAGAGGGGGTCGGTACCGATCTGGACGACCACGGTCGAGCTCGGGAGCTTTGCCCTCTCGGGATACCAGGGGACGTCGCAATCTACGACCAAGATCAGGTCGGCAACCGGCAGAAAGGGGTCCGGTGAGAAGCCCAGATGGCAGGGGTGGTCGGTGGGGAAGTTCATGTACTCGGGGTTGAAGGTGACCACGGCCACAGCCGCCCTTTCGGAGAGTTCGATGAGCGCTTCGACGGCCTCCGGGGACCGACCGAGGGAGGACGTTATGAGGAGGGGGAAACAGGCCTCGAGCAACAGCTCGGCGAGCCTCTCGATCTTCTTGAGATCAGGGGATGTGCTCGGCAGGTCGTAGGGGAACTCGGACCGAACCTCCACTTCTCCCACCGGGGACGCCATGACCTCCGGGGGCAGGATCAGATACACGGGGCCCTTCGGCTCCGACAGGGCCATGGCAAGGGCCCTGTCGATGACCGCCTCCAGTTGGAACGGGCTCCGCAGTTCGTAGTACCATTTGACCTGCTCCCGTACTATGCCCGCTTGGTCGTATAGGTCCTGTCCCCAGTGGACGTAGCTGAACCGTCCCTCCCCCTCCACGGGCGACCGTCCCGCGCTGAACAGGATGGGCACCTGGGCACGATTTGCCGCCATCAACATCCCCAGGCCGTTGGCGGTGCCGACCCCGACGTGGACCATGGCGAACTGGGGCCGCCCGGTCGCGAGGTAATAGCCGTAGGCCATCCCGAGCAGGGGGGTCTCGTGGGGGACGACCACGGGCTTCGGGAAGGCCTTTCCCTGTTCTGACCCTTTGGCCAGGGCCTCCACGATGGCGACGAAATCGGTGCCTGCGTTGGCGAAGAAGTACTCGATGCCGCGCAGGGAGAGGAGTTCCAAGAGGACCTCGGCTGCCGTCTCGGCCTTTATCCTGACCATTCGACTTTTCCGTCTCTCTGAGGGTGAAGCCTCAGTAGAAGTACATGTCCTTCTTCATCAGTTCGGTCACGATGTCTTGAAAGCGGCGGCCCACTTCGAGTATATGGTCCTCCAAAAGGGCATCGGCTTCTTCGAGCTTCCTCCTCTTCAGGGCGTCCAAGATCCTCTCATGCTCATAGATTACCTTCCTCGAGATCTCGAAGTCCGGCTGTAAGCGGCTGAGAAAATCAGCCACCACCGCCATGAGGGCATCCACCAAGATGACAAACATCTTGTTCTTTGAGGCCTTTGCCAAGCTTTTGTGGAACTCGATGTTATCCTTGAAGGGATGGATTCCTATTTCTGCGTGTTCCTTGGCCTGATTTATCGTCTTCTGTAGGCCTTGGAGGTCTTCTGGGGTGATCTCCTCTACGGCGTGCTTCAACATGGCCTTCTCTATCTCCAATCGCGCCACCGTCAGCTCTTCAACGGTTATCTTCTTCATGTAGATTGCATCGAATATAGAATTGCTTATGGTGTTTAGGATGGTGTCTTCGATTACGGGCCCCCCTGCACAGCCCTTCTGGATGGTGATAAAACCCGCCAGCTCCAGCAGACGCAGAGCTTCACGGACCGTTTGGCGACCCACGTTGAAGCGACGTGCGAGCTCTGTCTCGGGAGGGAGCCTGTCCCCCGGCTTGAGGACCCCTTTGAAGATCAACCTCTTTATCTCCGAACAGATTCGCTCAAAGGCCCTTTCGGTCTTGAGCGGAGCCAAGGGCAACCTGAACATGGGGCTATGTTCGTTCATCGCGACTACTCCTTGTATACCCTGCAGGCTATGCCTCGGAGGTTAGCGGTTCCCATCTCCCTGCTGAAGGGCCCTTTGTTGTCGGTGAGTATGTTGACGTTCGATTCTGCCCAACCAAACTGGGCCTCGGGTCCCTTCTCCGGGAACCACCAAGCGTAATCCACCCCCACCACCCTCGGGGCGATGTCCTCTGTCAGCTTGGCCTTCTGTCTGATTCGGCCCCTTCTGGTCTCCACGTACACCCAATCCCCGTCCTCGATGCCGACTTCAGCGGCCGTCTCCGGGTGGATCCAGACCACGGGCTCGGGGTGTAGCCCCCTCAAGGCCTTGATCTGTCTGCCCCCTGAGTGGCGGAAGGGGCCCGACTTCCAGGAGGTGAAGATCAGGGGGAACTCCTCCGCAAGATCTGGGTCGCTACGAGGGGTCTCCGGGAGTTCGCGATAGATGGGAATGGGGTCAAATCCCCACTCCTTGAGGCGCTCCGAGTACAGCTCCACCTTCCCCGAGGGGGTGGGAAAGCCGTCCCTTTCGTGTTTGCGGTACTCCTTCCTGCCCACCAGCACCCCGATCCTCTTGAACTCCTCGAAGGTCAGCCCCGCCGGCTTGAGGACGTAGTTTAGGCATTCCTCTTGACTCTCCCAGAAGAGCTCCCCAAGGTCAAGTCGATCCGCCAGGCCCTTTACGATATCGTAGTCGGACCGGCACTCCCCCACCTGGGCTACCTTCTGCTGCACCTGGGCTACGGGGTAATAAGGCGGGGCTACGATGTTGTCGAACTCCAAGTAGGTGCCCACGGGCAGGACGATGTCCGCCAAGGCCGCCGTGGGCGTCATGAAGAGGTCCGCCACCGCCAGGAAGTCCACCTCCTTGAGGGCCCTGTAGGTCTCCTTGGCGTTGCTGTAACTCAAGAGGATGTTGCCGCCCTGGAGGTAGACCACCCGCAAGGGGTAGGGGTCGCCCTCGAGGATGGCCTTGACGGTATCCTGCGGCAGGGCGTAATAGGCCAGGGGGAAGAGGCCGCTTTTGGCGCTTATCCTCTTTTGACGGTCCTCTGGGGAGATCCTGTCCCGGAGGTCGAACTCCGGCGAGGTGATGGGGAGGACCCCAGGGGGAGAGCACTGGACCTCACCCCCTGGTATGCCGAGGTTGCCCGTGATCGCCCTAAGGATGGAGAGGGCCCGGCCCGTTTGGAAGCTGTTGAGGTTGTGATCCAGGGCATTGCCCCACTGGATGCAGGCCGGCCTGTTGGTGGCGTAAAAGCGCGCTGCCTCCTCTATCAGGGAGGCCTTCACCCATGTGATCTCCTCCACCGCCCTCGGGCTATAGGCCTGCACATGTTCCTTGAGTTCCTCGAAGCCCACCGTCCAGCTCTTGACGAAGTCCTCGTCGAAGAGCCCTTCATTGATTATGACGTTGATCATGCCGAGGGTTAAGGCCAGGTCCGATCCAGGCCGAGGCTGTACCCAGAGGTCCGCCCTCTTGGCCAAGTCGGTCCTGCGGGGGTCTATGACCATCAACCTCGCCCCCTTCTGCAAGGCCCTCATGGCGTACTCGTGCTCCCCGATGCGGGTTTCGGCCATGTTGGCGCCCCAGATCACGATGCAGGAGGGGGGGAATTCGTAGTCCGGCACGGGGACAAAGCCATGGGTGATCACGGCGGCGTTGGCCCGCGGCACGTAACAGACCGGGGCCATAGAGGCGATGTTGGGACAACCAAAGGCGTTGGCGAACCTCGTCAGATATCCATCGTGCAGCCCTCCCTTGAAGGCCCCACGGATGAAGACCAGGCTCTCGGGCCCATACTTGGCCTTGGCCTTGGCGAATTCCTCGGCCACTATATCCAAGGCCTCATCCCACGATATACGTTGCCACTTGCCACTGCCCCTCTCGCCCGCCCTTTTCAGCGGATACTTGAGCCGGTCGGGGTGGTGCAGGTGATCCAAGGAGGCCAGGGCCTTGACACACAGCGCCCCTCGGTTTACAGGGCTTTCAGGGTCTCCCTCTATCTTGACGATCTCATCACCGTCTTTGTATATCAGGACGCCACAGCCCGCTTGGCACAGTCCACAGGTGCTCTTCAGTATCTCCATTTGGCGACAGGCCCCCCTTTCTGCTTTTTGAGTTTAAACGGGAAGTCGCAATAGTTTTTTTGCATTATCTTCAAAAATCTTCTTCTTCTCCTCTTCGGAGATCTGCATCTCCTTGATTGATCGTATCGTCTCTCTGACCAAACGATATCCAATTTGGCTATCGAAGGGCATATCGGTGGCGAACAGCAGATGCTCTGCTCCGCAAAAGGCATAGGCACACATCAACGGAGGTGTATTGCCGTAGACAGCGGTGTCATTATAAAACATCTTTAAGTATTCGTCTATGGGCTTTGTTAAGACCACATCGTATCTATAAGCCATGCGCATCTCGTTGAAGTCATCTAACAGTTTAATCCTCGTAATAAGATATGGAACAGTTCCACCGGCATGATGGGTCACAAACTTCAGGTTGGGAAATCTTTGCAAGATGCCGCTGCAGACGATGCGCACCATGGCCATAGAGGTAGCATGGGGCCAACCGAGCCGTGTCCATATCAAATACTTGGATCCCTCTTCACCTTCGTAGTCCGGTACGATCTCCTCCCTTCTGGGGTGGATGAATATGGGCAGATCGTACTGGGCCATCTTTTCGTATATGGGTAAGAACTCCGCTGAATCCAGAGGATTCCCGTTTATGTCTGTATATAACTGAATTCCCCTGAGCCTCAACTCCTTTATGGCACGGTCGATCTCTTTTAAGGCTTCGTCTACATCGTTCATGGGCAAAGAGGCTATTGCAGCTACAAATCTGTCCGGATATTTGAGGACCAACTCTGCCAATTCATCATTTGCAATCTTGGCCAGGTACACGGCGTCCTTCGGTTTTGTGATGTTCTCAAGGGGAGGAGCTGCTATAGTCAGCACTTGCAAGTAATCCTGGTATTTGTCCATAATTTTGAATCGTATGTCTAAGTCTGTCAGGGTAGGGACTGCTTTGGCGTACCTGGAAGATCTCAAACCCGTGAATCTACGCAGAGCTCGTCTGTTACGTTCTTCAAGATAACGTTTAGGCAATATGTGATTGAAGACATCTATCATCATTTTTCAGACCCTCCTTCGATTACAGGGATGACGAAACCTCCTGACGGAAAGATGGCGACTTCGGCGTTGGGGAATTGGTCGAAGAGCCGGGCTATCCCTTTCCTTATGCTTGTCGCGTGTTCAAAGCCCATGGCTGCTATCCTCTCCTTTGGTATCTCAGGGGATGCGAAGATGACCCTTTTATCGAAGGACCTCTCTATGGTGTTGAAGATCGCCATGTTGAAATCCATGGATCTGTCAGGCAGTATCGGCTCCTTTTTCTGCAGTAACTCCTCGATCCTCCCAAGGGGATCGTCCCCACAGCGCTCCCTCGCCTCGGAGAAGGCGCGGACGAAGTCCTCAGAGAGGGTGCCCTTGGACGGCGTCACGAAGAGGATCCCTCCCCCTGGTCTCGTTGCGACGGAGGCTATGGCCAGGGCCTTCAACATCTGAGGGCCGCTGATGTAGGGCAGCGGGGAGATTATGCAGATGTCCACCCTGTGCCCCATCTTGTGGCCCCACCTCGCAAGGGTCGACCTTGTGCCCTCCCTCATGGTCTCCTCGAAGCCCCCTGCGATGATCTCGCTTACCTCCCCCCCGGCGCCGTTGTAGAGACAGCGTATCGATAGGTCTATTCCCACGGCCTCTGCGATCTTCAAGGATTCCTCGAAGAACCTGTTCCCGTCTACATCCCCCAAGGTGGAAAGGGGATGCCTCATATAGGTCAGGTGGTGCTCCTTGATGGAATCGAAGTCTGCGACCCCTGGCATGATCATCTTTCCGCCGCCGAACCCGGCCGTTGGGTGGGGTAGGATGGAGCCGATGGAGATCCTGAGGTCGGCCTCCGCTACGGCGGGGTTTATCCTTACGACCTGCCCCGTGGGGAGGTTGGCGACCGGGGTGAGGTCCGGGGCTCGAGGGTCGTGTTGGATTACCCTGCACGAGGATAGGACCCTCTCGCCCAACTTCACCTCCAGTTGTCGTTCATCCAAGGGGGCGTGGGTCCCCAATGCCACTATTACGGTCAGGTCCTCCGGGAATACCCCACGGTCCATGAGCCAAGGGATCAAGGCCTCCAGTATCTGGGAGGTAGGAGTCGGGCGGGTGAGGTCATCCACGATTATCAAAGGCCTTTTGGCCCTTTGGGCCAATCTCCCTATGGGGCTTGAGACCTCGGCGGCCGACAGGGCGCTGAGAAGGAGGGGGCCGAGGGGTGGGGTGCGCTCCTCTGGTGCTTCTGTGGCGAGGAAGTGGCTGCACTCCCAACCTCTCGGCAAGGGGAAAAAGACCCTCTCCTCCTCAGCGACCTTTACGAAGTATCGTTGCATGGCCCTTATGGTCCCCTATATGATCAACATCTCAGGGGGAAACCTGATCGTGATCGCCTCGACAGGGCAATCCTGCCGGCAGGCACCACAGTGCCAACATTCATCGGGGTATTTAAGATAAGGGATCTTCTTGCCGTCCACTTCCTTCATGTAAATGACATCTGCCATACATTCCTCACAGATGCCACAACCGATACACTTCTCAAGGTCGATGACAGGCGGCATGCTACACCTCGATATATCTTGATATCAGTAACTTAGCTTCTTGAAGGACAACCTCGCCTCTCCTTTCTGATTCTCTATGAGCACGAGGCCACACCAATTTTCGTCATCCGTCTCGGGGAAATCCAGTCTGCAATGATAAGGCTTAAAGCGGCTCTCCTCTCTGTAGAGGGCTGCCTGGGCCATCAACTTCCCCACTTGAAGGATCGATTTGGTCTCGTTGGCTCGCATAAGCTCATGGGTGTCTTGGGCCTTCAGTTCTGACAGGAGTTCCTCGGTCTTTTTCAGCTTCTCCAATCCCAGTTTTAAGCTCGTAGCAGTCCTCTCTGGTCCGACATTTTCCAGCATTACCTTTCCGATTATGGCCTCCACCTGACGGTAAGAAAGGCCTTCCCTCCTCTCCAAGGGGGCCAAGAAGTTCGCGCATAGCTCTTTGACGTAATTCATGTCGATGTCCAAGGGTCTCCTTTTGAGGGCGTAGGTCGCCGCGGCCTTGCCTGCGTGGTAACCGCTGGTGGTCGCACCGTGAACGGTCTTGTTGTTGCTGGCGCAGTCCCCAGCGGCGTAAAGGCCGGGCACCGTTGAAGCGCAGTCGCGATCGATATGGATGCCACCGCCGCTCAACTCCGTCGGACCCGTCTGCATGCATTCCGAGAGGGCGATCTCCACCGGCTTTTTGCGCAGGTCCTCACCTCGTTGCTCGAAGAAGTCGGGCAGGGTGTCTTTGTCGTAGCCCAGGGTCTTGCTCAGGTGATCCATGGCCGAGTCGCTCAGGTGTCTGCAATCGATGAAGAGGGGCCCCCTGCCCTCCTTCAGCTCTTTCAGGGAGTAGAAGACCAGGTCGTTTCTCGGGGCGCGATTCCCCATGGGGTGCCTCTCCTCCATGTAGTATTCCCCCACGGCGTTCATGAACCGCCCACCCATGCCGACCAAGGTTGGGCACCACATAGAGGTAGGCGAAGGAGGCGAAGGCGAGCAGTAGCACCGCCGAGAGGATGTCCTTATGCCTCTCCTTCATGGGGCTGAATCAGCCGCAGGATGTTGCCCGAGAAGATCAGTTCCTTCTCCTCAGGGGGTATCTCCAGGCGCTCGATGGAGGCAACCGCCTCATGGATGTCCCCGATCACGTGGGGATAATCGGAGCCCAAGACCAGGCGCTCCGCCCCCAAAAAGGAGTAAGCGCACATGAGGGCGGGCTCGAAGAAGCTCACCGTGTCGTAGTAGAGATCCCTCAGGTATTCCTTCGCCGGCTTTGAGAGGTGTTCCTGGCACTCGGGATAGGCCTCGTAGCATCGCCCTATCCTCTCTGCCAGATAGGGGAGGGCTCCACCCAGATGGGACACGATGAATCTCAGCCCTGGGAACCTCTCCAACACCCCGCCCATGATCAGTCGCACCGCAGCAACGCATATCTCCATCTCGAAGCCTATCATCGGCCCCAAACGATAGTCCTTGTAAGTCCTCTTGTCCGTGGGGGCCCGTGGATGTATATGGATGGGCAACTTGTACTCGGCCATGCGTTCGTAAAAGGGATATAGAAGCTCATCGTCCAGAGGCAAACCGTTCAAGTTCGTGCCAATACAGGCTCCGCAGAACTTCAATTCCTTAACACAGCGCTCCAACTCTCTGATGGTACCGTCAGGGTCCAGAAAGGGCAGGGTGGCAAAGGCCTTGAAGCGATTGGGGTATCTGGCGCAGATCTCGGCGAACTCGTCGTTTACCAATTTGGCCATGATCCTGCCCATCTCCGGGGGGAAGACCTCAACGCTGGGGGCAGATAGCGTCAAGATTTGGATATCCACGCCTGCCCGATCCATGTCCTCCATCCGCCGCTCCACATCGGTCATGGGAGGGGTGATGGTCACGATCCTGTTGTCATGCTGGGCGATGACCTGACGCCCCCATTCGTCTTTGTACATCGTGATGCCGATCGCGGGCCCTTCCTCTTGCAGTCGCTCAAGGAAACGAGGGGGATAGAAGTGGTTGTGGACATCGATCTTCATTTTTGAGCTTCCCCGTGGTTCTCTGATTGGAGGACGGCCATGACTTCTTTTCTCCTTATCTTTAAGAAGTGCAAGAACAGGAAAAGGGCCAACAGCGTCGCCCCTATTCCCTTCAGTATCGCCTGCGGCATGAATAGACATATGCCGCTGGCGAACAGAAGTATGGTCTCCCATAGGTGGAGGTTGTCCAGGAGGTAACCTTCGAAGGCCACCCCTATGGTCGTCGTCCCCAAGGTGATGAAGAAGAAGGTCAAGACGACGTTCAGCCACGACCCTATCATCAAGATCCCGGGGTTGAAGACAAAGGCCCAGGGGACCAGGAAGGCCGCAAAGCCCAGCCTCACGGCCCTGAAGCCGGTCCTCCAGGGGTCGCCCCCGGCGATCCCCGCCGCTATGTAGGCTCCCACAGCGACCGGAGGGGTGATGAAGGAGAGGCATCCGAAGTAGAACAAGAACATGTGGGCGGCGATGGGTTCGACGCCTGCCTTGATCAGGGCCGGGGCCAGCAGTATTACGGTCAGGATGTAGACCGACACCGCCGTCATGCCCATCCCGAGGATGAAGGCGGCCCCTGCGGTCAAGAGCAGCAGTATGAGGAGGTTTCCTCCGCTTATGGTCAGCAGCTGGGAGGTGAAGCTCGTCGCAGCCCCCGTCATCGCTATGGACCCGACGAGGATGCCGATGGCCGTACAGAGGGGGGCTATGGACATCATCCCCTTGGCCGAATCCTCGAGGGCGACGATCAGCCTCTTAGGTGTAAGTCTGCTCTCCTTCCGGAAGGAGCTGACGACGACCAAGGCCCCCAGGGTATACATGATGGAGGTCTGGGCCGAGTACCTTAGGACCCCCAGCAGGATCACCAGGAGGCCGAAGGGGAGCAGGTACTGCCACCCCTTCGCCAGGGTCTTGCGGAGGGAGGGGAGTTGATCCCTTGGCAGACCCCTGAGGCCTATCTTGGCCGCCTCCAGGTCAACCTGCACGAGGAGCGTTGCGTAATAGGCTATGGCGGGCAGGAAGGCGGCCACGCACACATCCCAGTAGGAGATGTCGAGGAACTCCGCGATGAGGAAGGCTGTGGCGCCCATGATGGGAGGCATGAACATGCCCCCGGTGGAGGCCGTGGCCTCCACGGCCCCGGCGTAGTTCTTCTCGTAGCCGGTGCTCTTCATCAGGGGGATGGTGATCTGGCCAGTGGTGGCCACGTTGGCGGCGATGGAGCCGGTTATCGTCCCGAAGAGGGTGCTCGCGACCACCGCCGCCTTGGCTGCACCGCCCCTCATGAAGCCGACGGTGGCCAGGGCCAGTTCGTTGAAGAACTGACTCGCCCCCAGGGCCCTCAGGAAGGCGCCGAAGATGATGAAGCCGGCCACGATGGTCGAGACGATGCCTATGATCATCCCCCAGAAGCCCTCCGGGCTGAGGTACATCCAGCCGAAGATCATCGGGTAGGAGAAGCCCGTGCTGTGGAGAAACCCCGGGAAGTGATCGCTGTAGACGGCGTAAAAGAAGAAGAAGAGGATGAGGCCGGGCAGGACCCAGCCCACGGTGCGCCTTGTGGCCTCGAGGAAGGAGAGGAAGAGAAGGGAGGCCAACGCTATCTCAAAGGGATAGGCTATCAGCCTCCCTTCGGCGACCAAGCGATTGGCGTTTATCGCTATGTAGCCGCAGCCGAGGACCACGAAGCAGATGGGCAGGAGCTCATACCAGGCGAGGCTTCCCGTGGGCTGGCCCTTCCGCGGGGGGGAGAGGAGGAAGACCAGGATGCAGATCAACCCTGCGCTTATGGCCCGATGGGTGATGGGATAGATGACGACGTTGAGGTAGAGGAAGAGGTTGCAGAGGTAGGAAAGCGTGTAGATCGTCCACGTACAGCCAACCACGAGGGCGAGCTTGGACCTTAAATCCGCCCCCTTCCAGCTGATCGCCTCAGACTGGTTCACAGGTGCCTTCCGCTTCAGGCTTCGAGGTTACTTCTTGAGCTTCCTCAAGATCTCCTGTTGCCTCTTCAGCATCTTCTCCTGATAGGCCTGAGCCTCCTTGGTCCATAGGCCCTTCTCCTTGAAATAGCGAATGGAGCCTTCGTGATAAGGGACGGCCAGCGAGACAGGCCTGTGTTTCAGCGACCAGTATTTGGCCGACGGATGGACATCTGCGAATTCGTCGGTGTGCTCGAGGATGGCCTTCACCACCCCGTAGACTATATCCGGATGCATCTTGGCCGAGGTGAACATGGCGTTCTGATAGCAGATGGCGTTGGGCACGGGGCTCTTGTTGCGAAAACGGGGGTCGTTCGCCTTTATGTCCTGGATGAAGTATCCCTCCATGTGTTTCACCACGTACTCGGCCTGTTGACGGGTCAGTTGGACGAAGACGCACTCGCCCTTGGCCTCGTTTATCTGCATCACGGCACCCGGCACCACCGGATAGAGGATGGCGTCCACCCTGCCCTCGATCAGGTCCCTTGCGGCCTCCTTGATGCTGGAGAAGGAGAGCACCGCCTTCAGGTCCTTGAGGGTGAGGCCGGCTGAGGCGAGCTGGTTCTTGGCCATCTCGTTGAACATGGGATTCGCCTTGAACCTGATGTAGACCACCTTGCCCTTCAGGTCGGCTATCTTACGTATGCCCTTGTCGGGTGTGGTCCAAAACATGAACATGTAGTCGTGTCCCGCAGCGACCGTGCGGACCGGTTGGGGACCCATCTTGGCGTAGAGGCCCCTGCCCAGGAAGGCGTTGAGGATGTCTGCCGCGTTGTGGTTGGCGAAGTGGCACTTCCCCTCCCTCATCATGGGGAGCCACAGCTTGGGGCCACCCAGGGGTTGGACGATCCAGTGTTCGATGGGGGTGTGCTTCTCCACCACCTTTCCCATTCCCACCAATACCATGTGGACCGTGGCTCCAGGCGCCGGCGAGATGACGGTCACGTCCTTCGGCCATTGGACCGCCATCCCCACCCCCGTGAAGGTCAGGAGGATCGACAAAGCGGCGATCAGGGATCTTGGCTTTAAGGTCCTTATGAAAGCCTTCATCTCCACACCTCCTTTTCAGTGGTCATTAAGTTTTAAGGATAACTTAACCTCTCAAAAGAAAGCCCAAGCCTTTCGTCGAGCTTTCTTATGACGACGAGGCCACACCAATGCTCATCATCCGTCTCAGGGAAATCCAGTCTGTAATGGTAGGGTTTATTGCGACTTTCCTCTCTATAGAGGGCCGTTTGAGCCATGACCTTGGCTATCTCTAACAACGACCGAGCCTCATAGACCCGCATTAGCTCATGGTAATCTTGCGCCTTCAGGTGTTCGACGTATTCGTCGAGCCTTTGGAGTTTTTTAAGGCCCATCTTCAAGCCCTCTGCGGTCCTGGTCGCCCCGACATGCTCGTACATCACCTTCCTGATGATGTCCTCCAGATGGCGATAGGTGATCCCCTCCTTACGTCTTAAGGGGGCATCGATGGGGGCGATTTCGTCCCGGATCTTGCTGCGGTCTAACCTGATGCTGGGGTTGGAGAGGGCGTAGTTGGCAGCGGCCTTCCCCGCATGATAACCCCCGGTGATGGCACCGTGCAGACACCTGTTGTGATCGGCGGCATCCCCTGCGGCGAAGAGCCCCGGGACCGTGGATGCGCAGTTCTCGTCTATCTTTATGCCGCTGCCCGTGACCTCCGTCGGCCCTGCCTGCATCCCTTCGGAGACGTAGATCTCCACCGGGCGCTTCCTGAGCTCTTCCCCCCGCTGCTGCAAGTAATCGGGAAGGGTGTCCTTGTCGTAACCCAAGGTCCTCATGAGGTGCTCTATCTCCTCCTCCTTCAGGTGGGTGCAGTCGATGAAGAGGGGGCCTCTGCCCTCCCTCAGCTCCTTCAGGGAGTAAAAGACGACCTCGTAACGGGGGGCGCGGTTGCCCAGGGGATGGTACTTCTCCATGTAGTACTCCCCCAGGGCGTTCATGAACCTCCCGCCCATGCCCACGAGGGCGTTGAAGCCCGGGGCGGCGAAGCCCTTGGGCAAAAGGGTCATTCTCATGTACTCCATGTTGGTCAGGGCCGCCCCTGCCTCCAGGGCCATCAACTGTCCGTCCCCGGTGTCGAAGGGACAGAGCCAGGTGTTGAAGGGGTTCATCCGGGGGTTTTCATAGAGGCGATTGGTGTTGCCGGTGGATATGACAATGGATTTGGCCTCTATCACGTAGACCTTCCCCGTACGGATGTCGAAGCCGACGGCCCCGAGCACCATCCGGTCCTGATGCAGCAGCTTCGTCAGCATGGTCTTGTCGAGGACCCTGCAGCCTAAGCGCCTTACCTCCTTGGCCAGACGGGGTTTGAGCTCCTTGCCGTTGAAGTTGATCCAGTAGGGACCGGGCTGCCCCATCGACTTGGTGCGGAAGAAACGCCCGTCGGGTCGCTTCAAGGGGACCCCGATCCTCTCGAGCCTATCTATGGCTTCCTTCAGCTCGCTGCAGAAGACGACGTCTATGATCCTGGGGTCTCCCGTCCCCTTCCCGATCCTCCAGACGTACTCGAGGAAGGCCTCCCGGGTGTCCCAATCCCCCTCCAGCTCCAGGTAGGCGAGGAAGTGGTCCACCCCTCCGCCTATGTCCCCGCTGCGCTCTATCACCCCCTTGTCGGCCACCACCACGCGGGCACCCCGCTCCCGGGCGGCGATGGCCGCGTTCAAGCCCGCCGCTCCCCCACCGATCACTAAGACGTCCGTCTCTACAAGTTCATAGGACATATTGACAAGCTGTTTTGTTATGTAAAACAAAATGTCTTACAAATAGATTTTTACCTATGGGTTGGGGGTTGTCAAGCCCGAATATGGGCCTCTTTGGGGTCATGGCTTGAGATCACGGTGTTTTTGATCCCTTATCTTGCGCGATGCCGAAGGAAAACTGAAATCCCTTTTCACGCGGGCTATAACCATTTCTGGTGTGGGCTCTTTGAGAGAAATGGCGTATCCTGCTGAGGTAGATCTACAAAAATCGACTCAGCAAAGGAGGACACGCCACATGAAGGAGAATAGTCCAGTAGCAGATGAGAGTCCAGCAGAATTTGAGGA
>Ga0190360_1000406_pt1 | contig 24641 bp, 21 predicted proteins | sample 48721834_MG_FD_161271 | JGI IMG/M metagenome (GOLD analysis project Ga0190360, IMG submission 161271) | Hydrothermal vent microbial mat bacterial communities from Southern Trench, Guaymas Basin, Mexico - 4872-18-3-4_MG | ecosystem: Environmental > Aquatic > Marine > Hydrothermal vents >... | reverse complement strand
TCCGGCATGACGCAGAAGCCAGGAGGCATAGGAGCGGTTGTAGCCCGTGAGTTTGGTGAACTCGTCAAGGATTTGTGATTTTTCCCTCTTTGAGGGGGCCCTTTGGTAGTGCTTGGCGTAGGCGAGGGTGAGCTTTTTCCGAGTCATGAGATCCCACTGCTTCCGAGACATGGAGACCTCCTTCCCTGAGATCCTTTGGGAAGGAGATTAGGGGATTTGGGGTAGATTTTTAAATGAGGCAACGATGGGGCTTTCGAATAGATTTTTGATGAGGCAAGTCGAGACCTTGACCCCTTCAAGGCTGGAATCTAAAATAAAATGGCGTTATGGATCTCGCCACCCTCCTTGAGACCTACCAGGATGCCATCGTCCGGGAATGGGCCCACCGTCTCAACACCGAGGTGAGCGACCGTTACCGCCAACGGCCCTTAGAGGAACTTCTCGGCACCACCTCTGAGGCGGCCGAGGCCGACTTCGCCGTGCTGGTGAAGGGCGATTTCTCCAAGATCGACCGCTTCATAGAGAAGATAACGCGGATGCGCCTTCAGGCCGGCTTCCCCCTGTCGGACGTCCAGAAAGCCTTCGAGCTGTATCGAACCGTACTACTGCCCCTTCTGGTGCGTGAGATGGAGGGGGAAGCGTTGCTTGAGGCCCTCAGGAAGCTCAACGACTGCCTCAGCTACACCATCTGCAAGTTCAGCGACTACTTCCAGTCGCTGCACGAGCAGCAGATAAGGGAGCACGCCGAGAACCTCGAGCGGGAGGTGGAGAAGAGGACCCAGGAGCTGGCCGAGTCCGAGGCCAAGTACAGGGTCTTGGTGGAGGAGATAAACGACGGTTATTTTGTGGTGCAGAGGGAGAGGATCGTGTTCGCCAACAGGGCCTTCTGCGAGATGCACGGCTATCGCCCGGAGGAGGTCCTGGGGCGGCCCTATACCGACTTCGTGGCCCCCGAGTCCCTTGAGGAGGTGAGGAGGCTCTACGAGGGACGGACCGGGGGACGGGTGGACCTATTCGTTTACTTTCGCCTCCACAAGGACGGACGCAGCCTCCCCACCGAGAACAAGGTCAAGGTGATCCATTACCAGGGCAGGAAGGCAGCGGCGGGGATCTGCCGCGATATCACCGAGCGGGTGGAGATGGAGCGGCGGATGAGGGAATCGGAACGCTTGGCCCACATAGGGCAGCTCACCACGTCGCTGGCCCATGAGATCCGCAACCCCCTCTCCTCCGTGAAGATCAACATCCAGATCTTGTTGAGGAAGCTTCGCCTCGACGGCAACGACAAGCGACGCATGGAGATCATGGCCCAAGAGATAACGCGCCTGGAGCGCATCTTGGAGGAGATGCTCGACTTCGCGCGGCCGGTGCCCTTGGAGCTCAAGCCCACCTCGGTGAACTCGGTCGTCGAGGCGAGCCTCGAGGTGATGGAGGCCAAGATCCGGGAGAGGGGCTTGAGGGTGAGGAAGAGGCTCTCCAAGAAGGTGCCCAGGATCCTGATGGACCCCGACAGGATGGAGCAGGCCCTCATCAACGTGCTGCTCAACTCCATAGAGGTACTCCCCAAAGGGGGGCAGATCGAGATAGTCACAAGGCAGGGCCGACAGGACGGGAGGATGGTGGAGCTGAGGGTCAGCGACAACGGTCCAGGGGTTCCCGAGGGAGACCTCCCCTACGTCTTCGACCCCTTCTTCAGCAAGAAGAAGGGTACAGGCCTCGGCCTCACCAACGTGAAGAAGATCGTGGAGGCCCATGGCGGCGAGGTGAGGGCCTCCCTGTGTCATCTCAGGGGGATGGCCATAACGATGAGGATACCCGCTCGGAGACGAGATGGAAGGTCGTGTCCTCATAGTGGACGACGAGCCCTCCCTGCTCGAATCCCTAGAGATGTACCTGAGCGAGAAGGGCTACACCGTGGCCTGTGCCCAGAGCGTGTCGGAGGCCCTGGAGAAGAACTCCTCCTTCGAACCAGGGGTGATCATCTTGGACGTCCGCCTGCCAGATGGCGACGGCCTGGAGGTCCTCGCTGAACTCAAGAGGCGCAACAGGGACTCCGGAATCATCATCATCACGGCCTTCCACGACATGGAGACCACCATAAGGGCCATAAAGTTAGGGGCGAGCGAATACATCCCCAAGCCGATAGATGTGGAGGAGCTTGAGAAGGCCATAGGGAGGGTGTTGAAGGCCTCCTACAGCTCCGGACAGGGGGACGCCCTTCGCATAGATCCCTCTCGCGATTATGCCAAGGGCAAGATCATCGGCAAGAGCAAGGCCATGAAGGAGATCTTCAAGGCCATCGGCAAGTTGTCCGAGAACCGCGTCACCGTCCTCATCGAGGGGGAGACCGGAACGGGCAAGGAGCTGATAGCCAGGGCCGTCCACTACCACAGCCCTTACAAGGATCACCCCTTCTTGGCCATCAACTGCTCGGCCATCGTGGGGACACTGCTCGAGAGCGAGCTCTTCGGCCACGAAAAGGGGGCCTTCACCGGGGCCATATCCACCAAGAGGGGGAAGTTCGAATTGGCGGGCGAGGGGACCATCTTCCTGGACGAAGTGAGCGAAATTCCCCTGGAACTCCAGGCCAAACTCCTCCGCTTCCTGCAGGAGAAGGAGTTTCACAGGGTGGGAGGCGAAAAGACCTTGAAGTCCAACGCAAGGGTTATCGCCGCCACCAATCGAGACCTCCGGCAGATGGTCAAGGAGGGCAGGTTCCGCGAGGACCTCTACTACCGGCTGAGCGTGGCCACCATAAAGGTCCCACCCCTGAGGGAACGAACCTCTGATATCCCCCTGCTGGTGGAGTACCTCCTCCAGAAGATCAACCGCGAACTCGGCATGGACATAAAGAGCGTGGAAGAAGGGGCCATCCGCAGGATGGTGGCCTATCCCTGGCCCGGCAACGTCAGGGAACTGGAGAACGTCCTCACCAAGGCCGCCCTCGTCACCCAGGGGGACGTGATACTGGAGGAGGACATAGCCTCCTTCCTGTCCGCTCAGGAGGAGACCCCAAAGGGGTCGGCTGCCATGAGCCTTGAGGAGGTGGAACGGGAGCACATCTTGGAGGTGCTCCAGTACGCGGGATGGCATTACGGCAAGACCTGTAAGCTCTTGGGTATATCGCGCCCCACTCTCAGACAGAAGATGAAGAAGTACGGGATATCACCCCCAGGGCGCCGCCTTTGAAAGAACCTTTCCCCACTTTTAAGAGCCTTTCCATCCCAGACAAAGGAGGAGGGTTACACCCTTCTGCTGTAGGTGGCATCTCCATTGCAATCAACGTCTCTCCGATGGGAGAGGAAAGACCCCTCAAGACCTTAAGGGAGGTGAGGAGGGAACACATCCTCCGGGTCCTCGAGCAGACCAAGTGGGACCTGGAGGAGGCCTCTCGCATCCTTCGGGTCTCCCCTGCCTTCCTGAAGAGAGAACTGCGGCACTACGGCCTGAGGAAGAAGTAGAGCCATCCTCGGCCTTTAATACCCAAGGGAGCTCTGAGCTTCAAATCGAACAGCCCATGGGCTTCAGGCAGAAAGGAACCGGGAAGGCTGGGGCCTCAAAAGGCACCAAGATCCTCCTCAAAGGCGGCAGGTTGCTGAACGTCTACTCCGGGGAGCTCTTGGAGATGGACGTCCTCACGGAGGGGGAGAGGATAAGTTACATCGGGACGGAGGTTGGCCCTGTAGAGGACACGGCCGTCCTGGACGTCAAGGGCAAGGTCATCGTCCCGGGCTACATCGAGCCCCATTGCCATCCTTGGCTCACTTACAACCCCCTGTCCTTCGCGGAGGAGGCCTGTAGGCTCGGGACCACCACCCTCTTCTGCGACGACCTGATCTTTTACATGCTCATGGGCAGGGAGCTCTTCGAAGACTTCATGGAGGCCTTCAGGGCCTTGCCTGTAAAGCTCTTCTGGTTCTGCAGGGCCGTTCCACAGACGCCCATGAGGGAAGAACGAGACCTCTTCTCGGTGGAGAACGTGGGGGCCCTCCTGCAAAACCCCCTCGTGCAATCCCTCGGCGAGATCACGAGGTGGCCAGAGCTCTGCGAGGGGAACCCCACCCTGCTGGAGATGATAAGGTGCGCCAAGGCCCTTAAGAGGCGGGTCGATGGCCACACGGCCGGGGCCAGGTACGACAAGCTCAACGCCATATCCCGGGCTGGGGTGGATTCATGCCACGAGAGCATCGACGGCCGAGAGGCTATGGAGAGGCTGAGGCTCGGGATGTACGTGATGGCGAGGGAGAGCTCCCTGAGGCAGGATCTGGCCCAGATCCTGAGGACCATCATGGGGGAGGGGGCCTGGATGAACCGGGTCATGCTGACCACAGATGCCTCAACGCCGTCCTTTCACCGGAGGTTCGGCGTCACCGACCACCTCCTCAGGGTCGCCCTCAGGGAGGGGGTCGATCCCCTGCTGGCCTATAGGATGGTCACGCTGACCCCAGCGGAATATTACGGCCTTGACGGCGAGATCGGGGGCATCGCCCCCGGCAGGTACGCGGATATCCTCGTCCTGGAGGACCTCCTCAACCCCACCCCCGAGGTGGTGATCGCCAAGGGGAGGATCGTCGCAGAGAGGGGAGAGCTCCTCGAACCCTTCCCACGGATAGACTGGGAGAGGTTCCTGCCGAGATCCACCTTTTCCGCCCGGCGGTGGAAGGCGAGGGAGTATCTCTTCGAGATACCCTGCAGCGGCAGGAAGCTGAGGTTCCCGACCCTCAGGCTCATCAATACCGTAATCACCCGCATAGAATGGGTCGAATTTGAGATAAAGGACGGAGCCCTCCAGGTCAGGCCGGAAGAGGGCTTCTCTCTCCTGTCGCTGCTGAGCAGGGATGGCACTTGGGTGAGCAACGCGGTCCTCAGGGGCTATGGAAGGGTCCAAGGATTGGCCTCCTCCTTCAACACCGCCACACAGATCCTGGCGATAGGCTGTGACCCTGGGGCGATGAGCGTGGCCGTCAACAGGGTGCTCGATATCAAGGGAGGCATCGTAGCGGTTGAGGATGGAAAGGTCGTCTATGAATTCCCCCTTTCCCTTGGGGGGATGATGTCAGAGGTGCCCATGGAGGCCTTGGCTGAAAAGGACGAAGAACTCCAGAGGTATCTCTACAGCAAGGGCTTCCCCTTTCACGACCCCCTTTACACCCTCATCTTCTTGCCCAACGACTTCCTCCCGGAGGGAAGGGTCAATTACCACGGTGTGGTGGACATAAAGAGAGGAGAGGTCCTTTGGCCGAGGAGGGATCTGGTCCCATAGGCGCCTTCTCTTGGCCTAAGGACCAGGGGAACGCCTCTTTTCCTGCTTCCTCCTCTCCTCCTCCCTGATCTCCCTGCGCAAGAGTTTGCCCACCTTCGACTTCGGCAGCATGTCCCGAAACTCGATGTAATGGGGAACCTTGTAGGGGGCGAGGTGATGCCTACACCAATTGATCAGCTCAGCGGCCCCGACGCCCTTGGCGTCCTCCTTGAGCACCACTATGGCCTTTATCCGCTCCCCCACCCGTGGATCGGGGACCCCCACCACACAGGCACCGATCACCGTGGGGTGATCCTGCAGCACTGCCTCCACCTCGGAGGCCGAGACCCGATAGCCCTTGTACTTGATGATGTCAGCGGTACGCTCCACGAACTCGATTTGCCCCTCCGGATCGAACCTGACGAAGTCCCCCATCCGGTAATAGATGGGGCCGTCAAGGCGTACGTAGGACCTTGCGGTCTCTTCGGGCTTGTTCCAGTAACTCTTGATGGTGTAGGGAGAGGTGACCAACAGCTCCCCCACCTCCCCTTGGGGGAGGGGCTCTAAGGTCTCGGGGTCGCAGACCCTACAGGCCCTGGACCGGAGGGAGTGGCCCACGTTGGTGGGGGCTGGCTCCCGGTCCAAGCGGCTGTAGCTGACGTGCCCCGCCTCGGTGGAACCGTAGACCTGATAGATGGGGATGCCGTAACGCTCCTTCCAGCGCCTGAAGACCTCCGCAGGGAGCACATCCCCCCCGCAGTAGCAATAACGGAGGGAGCTCAAATCGTAGAACTCCAGACGGTCGTTCTCCAAGATCATCCGGTAAAGCGCCGGCACCCCCAGCATCCACCTGACGCGGTAACGCTGGATAGCCGCGAGGATGGCGTCCACCTGGGGCTGGGGCATGAGGACCACGGTGTTGCCGAAGTTGAGGCCGAAGGCGATGGTAAAGCCCTTGGCCATGATGTGAAAGAGGGGGTTGACCATCAGGACCACGTCCTCCCCCTCTTTTATGTGCCCCTTGGCCACCTCCTCCATTATGTCCCTTATATAGGATACCTCCCCCATGTGATTGCCTGGCACCCCCTTGGGGAAACCGGTGGTACCGCCTGTGTACATGATGTAGGCCAGATCTGACCAGGGATCGATCTCCACTTTGGGGGGCTCTGGGGGATAACCCTTGAGGAGCTCCTTGAAGGAGTAAAGGCCTTCCTCCGCCTTGACCTTCCCCGATGGTATCTTGTCGAAGAGGTAGCCGATGGCCCTCTTCCAGAGGGGCAGAAGGTCGGTGAGGTTGGTCACGATGACCCTCTTCAGGGGCGTCCGCGGAAAGACCTCCTTCACGTAACCGTAATTGGTGTCGAGGCATATCAGGGTCTCGACCTCGGCGTCCTTCAGCATGTACTCTATCTCGAAGGCCGTGTAGATGGGGGAAACGGGCACCACCGCGGCCCCGAGCTTGTTTATGGCGAAGTTGGCCACCAACCACTGGGGACAGTTGAGCAGATAGAGCATCACCTTGTCCCCCGGACCCACCCCGAGGTCGTGAAGGGCGGTGGCGAATCGATCGATCAATTCCTTGAGGCGGCGGTAGCTGAAGGCCTCCCCCAGGTAGAGGAGGGCGGTCTTTTGGGGGTACCGCTCGCAGATCCGTTCAAAGCGGGAAAAGGTCAGCTCGTCCTCTGAGCGATCTACCTCCAACCCCTCGGTGGTATAAAGCCTTTCCAGCACCCTCACCCCTAAAGTCCGAAGTAAGCGGCCTTCACATCGGGGTTCTCGAGCAGTTGTTGGCCAGTGCCCTCCAGCACGGCGGCCCCGTTCTCCAAGATGTAGGCGTAATCCACGATGGGGAGCACGGGCCGCGCATACTGCTCCGTCACCAGGATGGTGATGCCTTTCTGGTCCCTTATCTCCTTTATGGCCCCGATCACCACCTTCTGGATCTGGGGGCTCAGCCCCAGCAGCGGCTCGTCCAACAGCAGGAGCTTGGGCTGGGCCATGAGGGCCCTCCCGATGGCCAACATCTGCTGTTCCCCTCCGCTCAAGAAGCCCCCCTGACGGTCCTCCAGCCGCTCCAGCGCTGGAAACAGGGAGAAGACGTAATCGAGGGTCTCCTTCGCTTCGCCGGAGCTGGCCAGGTAGGCCCCGATCTTTAGGTTCTCAAGGACGCTCGACTCGGGGAAGATCCTCCTGCGCTCGGGACACAGTATGATGCCACGCTTTGCCCGCTCGTGGGGCTTCATATGGGAGATCTCCTCCCCGTGGTAACGGAGCTCACCGAAGACCGATATCCTCTCCCCCCCTCGCATCTCCTCCTTGCGTTTCTTGTCCAGGATGATCCCGCTGAGCGTGTACATGAGGGTCGACTTGCCGGCGCTGTTGGCCCCGAAGACCCCCACGATCTGGCCCTCCTGGACGCGGAGGTCCACGTTGTTTATGGCGAGCATGTTCTCGTAAAAGACCATCAACCCGCGGGCCTCGAGCATCAGATCCCCTCCGAACCGAGGTAGGCCTCTTTCACCCGCTCGTCCTCCACCACCTCCTCGGGGGGGCCCTCCGTGAGCTTCACACCATAGTTGAGGACCATGACGCGGTCGGCCACCTTGAAGAGCTCCCTCAGACGGTGCTCGATCATCACCAGGGTCACACCGCCCATCCTCAGCTTCTCGATCAAGGGGACCATACTGGCGATCTCGCTCATGCTCAAGCCGGAGAATACCTCGTCGCAGATGATCAGCTCGGGCCTCAAGGCCATACAGCGCGCGAGCTCGAGCCGCTTCAGGTATCCCGTGGGCAGTGCCGATGCGAGCTTATAGGGTACGTAGGAATCCCTCTCGAAGCCTATCTCCTCGAGGATGTCCACCGCCACGGTGTTTCGATCCCCCAGCTTCCCTCCACCCCGCCACCCCCCGAGCTTCCTCGCCCTGGGGGAGAAGAGGGGCACGATCAAGTTCTTATAAGCGGGCAGGCTGTAATAAGGCCTCATCACCTGAAAGGTCCTGGTGAGGCCCATGTTGGCGATACGATGGGGGGGCAAACCGGTGATCTCGCGGCCCTTGAAGAAGACCCGGCCCGAGTCGGCCCTCACGAAGCCCGTGATGCAGTTGGCCAGGGTGGTCTTGCCCGAACCGTTGGGCCCGATGATGCCGAAGATCTCCCCCGGCCGCACCTCGAAGCTCACCCCCTCCAAGGCCTTCACCCCGCCGAAGGCCTTGCTCACCCCTTCGACCCTGAGGATGGGACCGTCCCTCATACCTGTACCCACCTCTCGAACTGGTGGTACTTCCTTTGGGCGTAGACCATTATCCCCTCGCTCTTCAGGACGATAAAGCCCGTGAGGATCAGGGCATAGAAGGCGATCCTCAGGGTGCCGAAGGCCCGGAGGAGCTCGGACAGCGGCACCAGGATCAAGCTCCCCACGAAGGGGCCCACCAGGGTCCCGCCCCCTCCGATCACGGTGGCGGCGATGGGCATGATGGAGAAGTCCAGCGCAAACAGAGAAAGCCCCGCCCACATGTAGAGGTGGGCCATATAGGCCCCGGCGAAACAGCCGAGCAGTGAGGCCAAAAAGACCGCTACTGCTTTATAGGTGGTTATGTCGATCCCCGAGGCCCTCACCGCCTGGTCGTTGTCCTTGATGCCGCGGAATACCAGACCTATGTCTTCGTTCACCAGGCGCCTCAGCCCGAAAAGGGCGCCCAAGGACAGGGCTATTATGAGGTACTGCTCCACCCACTGGTTGGGCAGGGGGGCTACGCCAGCCATGCCGTCGGTGCCGCCGAAGAGGTCAAAGGCCTCGATGATCTTGGCGAAGGCCAGGGGGTACATGAGGGTGACGATGGCGAAATAGATGCCCCTCAGGGGCAGGGTGGGCAGAAGTACCAGGGTGCAGAAGATGGCCCCGCCCACCGTGGCCAGGGGGAGCGAAAGGAGAGGGGGGAGACCCAAGGCAGTGTTGAGCAGCGCAGTGATGTACCCGCCCACCCCCACGAAGAGCGCTCCCCCTAAGCAGACCAGCCCCACGAAGTTGGCCAGGAAGTCGAAGGCCAGGGACAAGAGGGCGTAGACGGAAACGATGCATATCACCCTCTGCCAGTAAGGGGCGACGGTGAGGACCAGGGGCAGGGAGAGCATCCCCCCGATCAGCAGGAGCCGGGGCAGGAGAAGATAGAGGATCTCCTGCCAATGCCCGATGGCGTAGATCCCCTCCGTCCTTACCTTGATGCCGCGGTCGAGCCTCTCCTTTCTCAGGGCCTCGGCCATCAGACCCGTTCCTCCAGCTCCTTCTGCCTGCCGAAGAGCCCAGAGGGCCTGAAGATCAGGGTGAGGATGATGGCCAGGATGGCCACCACCATGTGGAAGTGTGACGCTATGTACTTGACGCTGATGATTTGGGCAAAGCCTATAATGAAGGCGGCCAGGACCACTCCGCCCCAACTGCCCAACCCCCCCACGATGCAGACCGCGATGGCGAAGATCAGGACGTTGTAGCCCGCCTCCACGACGATGTTCCCTAGGGGCAGCAGTACCACCGCCGCAAGGCCTGCCAGGGCCGAGCCTATGGCGAGGGCTACGGTGGCGGTGAAGTCCGAATCTATCCCCAGCATCATGGCAGCCCATTCGTCCTGGGCTATCCCCCTCAAGGCCAGCCCCAAGCGCGTGAAATGGGTGAAGGCCCAGATGGCAAGGAAGACCAGAGCCCCGATCCCGAGGATGAGGAGGCGATGCATGTCCACAGGCACCCCCAGGATCTCCACGCTGCCGCCCACAAAGACCGGCAGGCTGTAGGTCATCCCCTTGAACCCCGCCCACCTCAGGGCCTCCAGGATCGCCAGCCCTATGGCGTAGGTGGCTATGACCTCTGACATCTCCAACCCCCTCACCCTGATGAGGACCAGCCGATAGATGAGGACCCCGATCAGGGCGGTCCCCAGGAGCGCTAGGGGGATGGAGGCCGGGTAGGGGAGGTGGAGCTCGTTCAGGAGCGACCAGACCACAAAACCCGTGATCACGTACAGGGCACCGTGGGCGAAGTTGGGCAGACGGCTTATCCCGTAGACCAGAGTGAACCCCAGGGCCATCAGGGCCAAGGCCATGCTGTTGATCAGGCCGTAGATCAGGAGCTCCACCTCTACCTCATCCAGGCCGGCAGCTTCACCTCACCCGTGGCGATGGAGGCCGGATATACCACCACCCTCTTGCCGGGACTCTGCCACTGAAAGATGCTGGTGACCGCCCCCTCCTTCGGGTCAAGGGCCGGGATTACCTGGTGGCTCTTCGGGTCGAACCTGATGCGACCGTAGACCCCCATCATGTCGGTGGCCTCCAGGGCCTTGATCACCTTGTCGGCCTTCAGGGAACCGGCCCGTTCGATGGCGTCCTTCAGCACATATACGGCCATGTAGCTCGAGGAGGTCCCATAGCCCTCGGGCTCCACCCCCCATCTCTTGGTGTAGGCCCTGTAGAACTTCATGGTCCATGGGGTGGCCTCCGAGGGGGCGTTGCCCGCGTTGCAGACATCTGTCATGGCGAACTCAACCCCACCATTGGTCGCCTTCCAAGAGCCGGGTTGCTCCACCGCGCATATGAAACCGAAGGGGATCATCGGGACCTTCAGCTCTCGCCATTGCTTCAGGAGGATGAGGCTCTCCGGCATGTCCATCCAGACCAGCAGCACTCCCCTGCCGGCCTTCTTCGCCTTGAGCAGACCCTGGGAGTAGTCGGTCGTCCCCGTGGGGTAGATCTCGTAGCCCGCGATCTGCCAGCCCTTCCCCTCCGTGATCTTCTTGATGATCCCGGTACCGGCCCGGGCGTGGGCCACGTCCTGGGCCATGAGGAACATCTTTTGCACCCCGCACCTGGCCCCTAAGCGCTCGATAAAGGGGACCATCTCGTTCTTCACCATGTTGGCGGCCTCGTTGCTGATCCGGAAGCAGTACTTATACCTGCTGTAGTTCTCCGCCACCCTCTTGTGGTACTTCGGCGTCAAGGTCCCCGTAGTCACGATAGAGACCTTCCTGTAGCGGGCCAAGAGGTCCATGGCCGCCAGGGCCGCCTCGGAGCGCACAGGGCCGCCCACGATGAAGTCGGCCTTCTTCTCCAGGATGAGCTTCTCGACGACCAGCAGCGCCTCACTGACGGGCACCCCCGGCTCCAGGTCCCGCGTATCCATCACCACCGCCTTGAAGGGCCTTTTTACCCCGCCTACGTTGACTCCTCCCTTGGCGTTTATCTCCTCTACAGCGAGCTTTATCCCCCTCTCCGCGTCCCATCCGTAGAGGAAGGCCGTGGACAACGGACAGCCGATGGTTATGGGCTTGCCCTCCTTCCCTTTGGCCCCGCTGCTGAGGGGCAACATCAACAAGAAGGCCAAAAGGAGCGTCACAAAACCCAAAAAAAGGCCTTTCTTTTCCATCTTCCCCCTCCTTCCCTTTGGATTGAGACCCGTCAGGTCCCCGCTTCTGGAAGCAAAAGCAGGACCAAGGCCGAAGGCCAAGCAACATCTGAAGATCGGGCCCTTCGGTGAAGGAGGCTTGAAAAAAACTTTCAAAGGGGGAAAACTCTCTTAAGGTCGAGCCCAATCGAAGGATGGAAGAGGACCGCATAAAACGGTCGCTCAGGGCCTACTTGAGGCATCTCGACCTCCTCGGGGTCAAGGGGGTGCCCTTTTCCCAAGCCCCCACAGAGCTCGATCCCGAGGAGGAGCTGGAGAGGCTGAGGGAGGAGGTGGCACGCTGTAAGGCCTGTCCCCTTCACAGGACGCGGAAGAACCCCGTCCTCGGCGAGGGCGACCCGCGGGCCATCCTTGTCTTCGTCGGGGAGGCCCCTGGGGGTGAAGAGGACTTGCAGGGCCGCCCCTTCGTGGGCAGGGCCGGGGAACTCCTGACCAGGATCATCGAGGCCATGGGGCTTCGAAGGGAGGAGGTCTACATCACCAACATCCTCAAATGTCGCCCTCCGGGCAACCGCAACCCACGGCCCGAGGAGATAAAGGCCTGTCTCCCCTTCCTCTTCAGGCAACTGGAGGTCATCCGCCCCAAGATGATATGCGCCCTCGGGACCTTCGCCGCCCAAACCCTATTGGGTACCAAGGAGAAGATCTCGGGCCTCCGCGGCCGCTTCCATCAGTGGCGGGGGATCAAGTTGATGCCGACCTACCACCCCGCCTTCCTCCTCCGCAACCCTCAGTACAAACGGGACGTCTGGGAAGACGTCAAGATGATGATGGCCGAATACCAAGGGATCAAAGGCCGAGGGCCTGCATGAGCTCCTCGGCGGACAGGATCACGGCAAAGCCGTAGGCGAGGTTCTTGAGGGATGCCAAGTGCAGCTCGGGGTCAGCAGTGGCGGTGGCATCGTGGAGGAAGAAGACCCTGAAGTCCCGCATGAAGGCGTCCCGGGCCGTGGTCTCACAGCAGAGGTTGGTCATCACCCCAGAGATCACCAGGTCCTGCACCCCCTTAGCCCTGAAGTAGTCCTCCAGTTCTGTGCCGAAGAAGGCGCTGTAGCGCCTCTTCTTGATCACCTTCTCCCCCTCCCGAGGGGCCACCTCCTCCATGAAACGGTGGTCAAAGGTCCCCTCCTGGATCACCTCCCCCCACCAGCGGGCGAGCATCCCTCCATCCCTCCGTGGGTCCTTGTGGCCGTGGGCGGTGAAGACCACCGGGAGCTGGGCCCTTCGGAAGGCCCCGAGCAGGTCCCTAACCCGCTCGACGATCCCCCCTGCCAGAGGACGGAAGTACTCCTGCATGTCAATCACCAGCAACGCGACCCGCTCCCGCTCGGGGAGCCAGCGATGGGTGACGAAGGGGGCGATCTCTGGGGGGTAGCCCGCCTTACCTCTGGCCGCCATCTCCCTTGTGACGGGGGATCGGGAGGTACTCCACCGTGGGTTGTCGTCTGACCGGCTGGGGATAGAGGCTCATAAGCTGGTAGATCTCCTGGGGTATGTCCGCCGAGACCCTGAGCCCCAGCCTCTTCGCCTCCTCGAAGGTGATGGGATAATCGTGGGTCCAGGTCCCCTCTGACAGCAGCCTGGCCAACTCCTCCACCTTCTCCGGGGGGTATTTCCCCTCGAGCAGCTCCTTCACGCTCTCTCGAACCTGGGCGATGGCCTTGGCCCCCACATCCGCAAGGACCAGGGTACGATCGTCCACTTCGCTGATGGGCTTCTCCTTGACTACCTTCACCAAGGAGGCCGCGGGGAACTCCCCCAACTGCGGGTCCACGGGACCGAGCACAGCGTGCTCGCTCATCACGATCTCGTCAGCGGCCAGGGCGATGAGCGTCCCCCCCGACATGGCGTGGTGCGGCACGAAGACCGTGACCTTGCCGGGGTGCTTCTTCACCGCCCTGGCTATCTGCAAGGCCGCCAACACCAGCCCCCCGGGGGTGTGCAGGATCAGGTCTATGGGGACCTCGGGGTCGGTCATGTGGATGGCCCTGAGGACCTCCTCGGCGTCGTGGATGTCGATGTAGCGGAAGATGGGGAAGCCCAGGAGGCTCATGGTCTCTTGGCGGTGCACCATCAGGATGACCCGAGAACCCCTCTGGCGCTCTATCTTGGCGATCAGGCGCTGTCTGAGGGCCTCGAGCATCTTCTGACGAATGATGGGCTGAAGCGCACTGATCATGAAGAAGATCCAAAAGAGGTCAAAGATGGTCATGCCCCCCTCCTTTTAGAAGAAGTTACGGCAGAAATACTCATCGGCGTAAAAAGGGCGATAGCTTCGCCTCCTCTTCCTGAAGAGCGGCAGGACAAAGATGCCGAAGAGGAAGCCGCCCACGTGGGCCCACCACGCTATCCCCCCGGCCCCGGCGGGCAACATCAGGCTGAAGACCCCCGAGAAGAGCTGGCTCAGGAACCAAAGCCCGAGGTAGAAGACAGCGGGTATCTCGATAAAATACGGGATGAAGAAGATGGGCACAAGGGTGATCACCCGAGCTGTGGGGAACATGACGAAGTAAGCCCCCATCACCCCTGCAATGGCCCCAGAGGCCCCGATGGTGGGAAGGGTGGAGCCGGGGTTGAAGAAGAAGTGGAGGAAGCCGGCGGCCAAACCGCACAACAGATAGAAGACCAAGAAGCGGAAATGGCCCATGCAGTCCTCCACGTTGTCCCCAAAGAGCCAAAGGGTCCACATGTTGCTGATGAAATGCCACCACCCCCCGTGGAGGAAGATGGAGGTCAAGAAGGGAAGGGGATCTACAGGGGAGAGCCCCCGACTCAAGGCCCAAAGCGGATCGGTGTATCGGGCGGGGACCATCCCATAGTGCATGAGCAGGCGCTGCAAGGCCTCAGGGGGAAGGGAGGTCTCCAGCAGGAAGACGACGCCGTTTATGAGGATGAGGAGCCACGTTACAAAGGGGCTCTCCCTGTGGGGTATGTTATCCTTGATGGGGAACATCTGGGGAATGCTAACTTAGGCAAAAAGAGCCGTCAAGGGATGCAAGGGCCTCCACCGCCCCTTGCAGGAGACCACTCCCACCCTGCCCCTCAAGGCATGGCGAGGCTCCCATCGGCTCCTGTCAAGGAATGAGCCAATTTTGACCTCTATTTCTTTCAGATCCTCTCAAAGGCCCTTTGTAGATCTCCTATGAGGTCTTCCGCGTTTTCGATGCCCACCGAGACCCTTATCAAATTTTCCTCAATCCCCAGGCGTCTTCTCTCTTCAGGAGGCAAATAGTCGTGGCTCATCTTTGCGGGTATGCTGATAAGGGATTCCACACCGCCCAGACTTGTGGCGAGCAGAAAAAGCTCAAGGCTTTCAACGAACCGCTGGGCCTCCCGAGCCCCTCCTTTTATCTCGAAGGAAAGCATGCCGCCGAACCCCCTCATCTGCCTCTTCGCCAGTTCATGCTGGGGGTGGCTCTTCAGACCCGGATAGTAGACCTTTGCTACCTTCGGATGACTCTCCAAAAAGTCCGCAATTTTCAACGCATTTTCTTGATGCTGCCTCATCCTCACCGCTAGGGTCTTAAGCCCGCGAAGCGTCAGGTAACTGTCAAAGGGAGAGAGTACCCCACCAGTAGACTTCCGAATAAAGGACAGCTCTTCGTAAAGATCGTCATCTGAAAGTACTACTGCCCCTCCCAAACAATCACTGTGTCCATTTATATATTTGGTCGTACTATGAACCACTATATCCACCCCAAATTCGAGGGGATTCTGGAAGTAGGGAGTAGCGAAGGTATTATCAACTACTACCTTGATATTGTGTTTATGCGCTTCCCTTGCTATGGCTTCCAGATCACAAAGTTTGAGCAAAGGATTTGTGGGGCTTTCCAACCAAATCAAAGTAGTTTTGGGAGTAAAGGATTCGACCACCTCTTCCACCTTTGTGGCATCAACGTAGGAAATTTCAATGCTGTATTTTTTCTTAAACAGGTCAAGAACCCTCTTCGTACCCCCATATAGGTCTTCGAAGGCTATCAAATGACTCCCGGGCCTGATCAAGGCCGCCAAAACGGCAGTCTCGGCTGACATGCCCGAGGAAAAAGCAAGGGCGTATTTTGCCCCTTCGAGGGCGGTCAGTTTCTTTTCGAGGACATCCCGGGTGGGATTGGCAATTCGGGAGTATCTGTAGCCCTTGGGGAACTCATCCAGTCGTTCTCGGGCGAAAGTCGAACTCAGATGGATAGGCGCGACCACATCCCCCGTCCCTTCAAAATCCGGCTCCTCTCCTAAGTGAATGGCCAAGGTTTCAAAATGATAACCATCCATCATCGACCCTCCTGAGATCACCTATATCTCGCGTAATTCTCCTCGAGGTCCCCCCAGAAATCGATGGGCAACTCCCCCACCTCCACCCCTTCGCCCTTTAACCTTATGGTTATCCACTTATGCCACTCAGGGGGGTCCACCTCGGGATGGTCCAGCCTCTTGAAGTGGAGGAACTCGCTGCTGGCCCTCCTCGCCAGCGATGCGTGGAGGATCATCTCGCTGCAAGTGAGGATGCTCAACACCTCAAGGGTGCGCATCAATTGGTGGGGGTTCTCAGCGCAAACCCCCTGGGCCTCCCTTTCCTCGATCTCCTCGAGCCACCTCAACCCTATCTTCAGCAGCTCCTCGTTCTTCAGTTCCCCACAGTAGTTCTGCATGACGCGACAGATCCCCGCGTTAAGCTCCTTCCAATCCATGCCCTCCCTTCTCTTCAGGGGACCGAAAATGCGCTCCCTCTCGGCCTCCACCTGATCCCATGAGAGCGATCCCCCATCGACCCCGGCCGCATACTCTGCCGCCCTTCTGCCCGCATACCTCCCCGTGGTGGCTGCGTGGCTGTGGTCCTGAGCGCCGAAGAGGAGATCCCCTGCTCCATAAAGGCCTTCAAGGCTCGACCTCAACTCCCAGTCGACCAGGAGCCCCCCGGCCACCCCTATCTCACCGAAGATCCTCTCCTGGGGCAGCACCGGCTCCCTCATCATGGACCCCCTCAGGAACTCGTAGCTCTGCAGGAGGTCCCTCTCAGGATCGAAGCCCGCCTGGGTGTAGACCTGGAGGATCGGCACCCTGGTCTTTCCCTCCTCGCCCACCATCAAGCCCCAGATGGCCTTCCTCTCGTATTCGGGCATAGAGGGGAGATCGGCATACAGCGGCAACGTGAACTCCCCCCTCTCTATCCGCTCCTGCAGATCGGGTATGAGCCTCGGCCCCATGTATTCGTAAAGCCCGGGATGGGGTTGAGAGCTGGCACCGCCCCCCATGAGGAAGAACCTCTGTCCTGGGGCCGGACGATACCGCTGGGAGACGTCGCTCAGGACCCTGCCGTCGCGATCCAGCCACGGGACCTCCCTGCCCTCGGCATCGACGATGGTGCAAGCGTACCAGGTGTTATAGGGATTCCCCGTCCCGTAAGGGGGAAAGGCGTAACCGCTGGCGAAGGCCGAGGGGATGGTCTTCTCCATCATGGTGAAGGCCGCCCCCGCTCGCCACGCCATGGCGTGGCCGTCGCCCACGTTGGTCGGGGGCCTGAAGGTTGAGATCCCCCGCAGTTCGGAGGAGAAGGTCCAGTTTCGTTGAGGCCGAGAGGTGCTGAGGACCACCGCCCTCGCCTTGAAGACGCAGAACTCCCCCGTGCGTACGTTTATCCCCATGGCCCCTATGACCCTGCCGCCTTGCTCGCCCTTATGGGTCAAGAGGGCCGTGGCCATGACCCTGTCGTAGATCTCCACCCCCAACCGCTTGCACTCCTTGTAAAGCGCCGGCTTGAAGGTGGTCCCCCATACCCGAATCACGAAGCGGTTTTCGTAATCGTAAGCGAAGAGGAGCTTCGTCTTCTCGTCCCTGAACTCAGCCCCCTTGAACTCATCTGCTGTATCCCTGACCTTGCCCCCCATCCCTTCCAGCTCCAAGAGGGTCTCATAGGCGGAGGCACACTGGATGTAGGTGGAGATACCGCTTCTGTAACCCCCGTGGTTGTCGATGAGGGCCTGGGCCAGCTCCTTCGGGGCGACCTTGGAGCAGGGGTTGTCCGCCGCCCACTGCCAGTGGTCACATCCAGAGCCCCCCGCTCCACTCCTCATCGTCGCCCCCTTCTCAACTATGGCCACCTTAACACCCTTCCTGGCTGCACTTATGGCCGCCCAACATCCTGCTATCCCGCCACCCAAGACCAATACGTCCGTCTCTACGACCCTTGTCTCTCGATAACAAAGGGGATAAGGCCACTCCATGACTTCCTTCCAATACATATTTGCCTCCAGATGCTTTAGTCCTTAGCTCCTCTTATTAGACCCTTTTTCTTGTGAATTTGAATAAGGATCACGAATGCGAGCAATGAGAGACCTGTTATGAAAAGAAGCTGCTTATTTAAGATGAAAAAGCAAAATAACGATATGCCGCTCATGAGAGCTATAAACCTTTCAAAGAAGTCACATTTAGAGCTAAAATAACCGACGAAGCTTATTTCAAAAGCCAGCAGACAACTAACACTCGCTACAATGGCCATCACTGCAGAAGAAAGCTCTTGCTGCTGGAAGAGCAATACAGGGGCGTAAGCGAACATGAAGGGGATCAGAAACCCTCCTATAGCTACTTTGGTTGCCTCTATGGCAGCTTTGATGTAATCCGCTTCTGCAAGTTTGGCAGCAATCAGCGCTACCACAGCGACCGGTGGCGTCAAAAAGGCAAAGACTGCGAAGAACATCGTGAAGAAATGGGCCTGCTCAAAGGCCATTCCCATCTTCGTGAGGGCGGGTACTCCGAAGATGGAAACTATGAAATAGGCCGTCAAGGATGGACCGCCACAACCCATGAGGACGCACAGCCCGGCGATTATCAGCAAGGCCAAGAAGAAACTCCCTCCACTCCATGACTGGATGCCGACGGAGATCTTGACCCCCAAGCCGCTCATGGTGAAGGTGGCCATGATCAGGCCTACACAGGCGGCCGAGGCCCCTATCCCCGCCCCGGCCCTTGCACCGTTGACGAAGCCCTCCACGATGTCCCTCAGGGAAGGGCGATCCCTCTGGATAAAGGAGACGGCGATGGTGCTCATGATGGCCCAGAAGGCGACGTACATGACGCTGTAGCCCTTTATCAGCAGGATCAATATGACTACAAAGGGGGTGACAAAGGACGGCAGGGTGATCAACAGCTGCTTGAGGTCCACTTCTTCGCCATCGGACAAAGCCCCTATGCGGAGCTGGGCCGAGCGAAATCTCACGTATAGGCCAGCTGCCCAGAAATAGAGCAGGGCGGGTATTACAGCCATCGTTATTATCTTGAGGTAAGGTATGCCGGTGAGCCCCGCCATCCCGAAGGCCACAATGCCCATCACGGGGGGCATGATCTGGCCGCCGTTGGAGGCCGCAGCCTCGATGGCCGCTGCGTGTTCGGGCTTATAGCCCACCTTCTTCATCAGGGGGATGGTAAAGGACCCTGTAATCGCCACGTTAGCTGCTGCGCTACCCGTGATGGACCCCACCAATGCGCTGCTCATTACAGCCATCATCCCCGGCCCGCCCTGCATCCGGCCCGCCAAGGCTCGAGCCAAGAGCATGAAGAACCTGCTCCCTCCTAAGGACTGCAAAAGCGCCCCGAACAGCACGAACAGAAAGATATAATTCGCCGAGGTGGGCAGTACTATCCCATAAATGCCATTGGCCAAACCTATTGAAAGGTTCGATATGGTCTGGTCAAGGGAGTAGGCAGTGCAGCGGAAGGGCTCAGGTAAAGATTTACCTATGAAGGGATACAGGACTACAACGATGGCCAGAACTGGCAATATAAGTCCAAAACTTCTGCGGGTCGCTTCCAAGACCAAGACTATCAATATGACCCCTATGATGAGATCAAAGGTGGTGTTAAAGTAAGCTCGTTCCTCTAAGGCTTGCCAATTTAACTGCACGTAACCTACCGATAATAAACTCAATAAAATCAAAAACAACAGCCAAATCCGAGACCACTTTGTCTTCGCCTTCGTCAACTGATCCAAAAGTACCAATACCAAACAAAAGCCCAGATGAGTGTTTAGATGAGGCTTCGTCGCCTGTAAGAATACCTGGGTGTAAACCATGTGGTAACACGCCATTGCAAGACCGACAACCGTCACAGAAAGAGGAACCTTATCCTTTAAGAACCTTGAGACATCCATGATCGCCTCTTTAGCGACTCTCTAAAGACTATTCAGACGCGAAAGTGTTCACCTGTGTCCTTTCTCTTCCATCGCACCCTTTGCATCAGGGGGAGGTTGAGCTTGATGGCCCCCGGGTTGGGACATTCCTCCACACATAGCCCCCCGTACCAACATTCCTCAGGGTATAGGACGATGGGGGGAGCTCCTTTGCGACGATTTGGCACAAGGACGTCCATCGGGCAGATCTCCACGCATCTGTTGCATCCGTTGCAGAGTTCGGCGTCGAAGATCACGGGCCTGCCTGGACCTGGCAGATTCGGAACTGCACGGGCCTTTTGGAACTCCATCGATGCCTCCTCCATCAAGGATCGATCATTTCAGATAACCCCTGTAATCCCTGTTATGGGACTCGTAGTTCTCCGCGAGGGGACCCCAATAACCGATGGGCAACTCCCCCACGCGTACCTCCCCGTCCTCCTGCCTAACGGTGACGAACTTGTGCCACTCCGGTGGGTCCTCCTCAGCGTAATCCTGCCTCTCAAAACCCAGGTGCTTACTGCTCGCTTTACGGGCCAGAGAGGCGTGAAGGATCAATCGATCGCAGTACAACATGTTGAAGCTCTCCAACACCCTCATCAACGCATGGGGGTTCGGTGCATAGACCTCGGGGAACACGTTCTCCTCCACGTCCTTCAACCAAATCAGGCCTATCTTCAGTAGCCCCTCGTTCTTTATCCCGCCGCAATAGTTCTGCATGATCCGGCAGAGTCCGGCCCTCAGCTCCTTCCAATCGATCCCGTTCCTCCGTCGCACCGGCGCGTACACGCGGGCCTTCTCCGCCTCGACTTGGGCCATGTCTATCTTGGGCTCCTCTGCAGCCAGGGCGTATTCTGCCGCCTTCCTGCCGGCGTACCTGCCGGTGGTGACCGCGTGGTGGTAGTAATTGCCGGCAAAGAGGGCGTTGCCCGCCGCGTAAAACCCCTCGAGGTTCGTCCTCAGGTCCCAATCGACCACGAGGCCGCCGGGGCTGGCGAAAGGGCCATAGGTCCTGAACTGGGGAAGTAAGGTCCCCTCCATAAGGCCCGAGTGGGGCTCTCCCCCCAACAGGTAGTAGCTCTGCAGGAGGTCCTTGTCCGGATCGAAACCCGCTTCGGTATAGGTCCTGAGAACTGGGACCTTGGAACGTCCCTCCTCGCCCACCATCAGGCCCCAGATGGCCCTCCTCTCGTACTCGGGCATGGAAGGAAGATCGGCATACAGCGGCAACATGAACTCTCCCCTGCGCACCTTCTCCAGGAGGTCATCTATCAAACGGGGGCACCTATACTGGGGGGCTGGCGCCCTTTCGGCCAGGAACTTCTGCCCCTCTGCGGGGCGGGTGCGATCCCTCAGGTCCTTCAAAGGCCTCCCCCTGTAGTCCACCCAGGGGATCTCCTTCCCCCTGGCATCGACCATGGTACATGGATACCACGTGTTGCGCGGGTTGCCGGTCCCGTAGTGGGGGAAGGCATAGCCGGGGGGAGGGGCCGCGGTGGACTTCTCCATCATGGTGAACTCGGCCCCTGCCCTCCAGGCTACAGCGGGACCATCGCTCACGACGTTGGGATGAAAATACGGCAATCCCGTCAACTCGGACGAAAATAGCCAGTTTCCTTGATAGAAGGAGAGGCAATCTATCGTCGCCTTGGCTCGGAAGATAAAGAATTCCCCCGTACGAACGTTTATCCCCGTGGCCCCCGTAACCCTAACGGTCCTGCCTGCGCCTCCGGTGAGTAGACTGGTGATCATCACCCTCTTGTAGATTTGCACGCCGAGTTTTAGGCATTGCTTGTACATGGCGGGTTTGAAGGTCGTCCCCCAGACGCGAAACATAAATTTGTTCTCATAGTCATAGGCAAACAGGAACTTCGTCTTTTCGTCTCTGAAAGGTGCGCCTTTGAATTCATCATCTGTGTCCCTTATCTTGGCGCCCATCTGCTCGAGTTCTAAGAGAGCATCATAGCCCTCCCTTGCCCCAATGTAACGGGAAATGCCGTTGATGTAGCCACCGTAGGAGTCGAACTCCCATTGCACGCATTCCTCCGGCGTGATCTTCGAGCAAGGGTTGGGGGTGTTCAACCAATGATCACAGCCCGATCCTCCAGCCCCCTTGGGATGGCCCTTCTCGACGAGCACCACCTTCGCCCCCCTCTTGGCGGCGCTTACGGCTGCCATACAGCCTGCAGGGCCCCCTCCGAGGACCAGGACGTCGGCGGAGACCTCCTTTTGGACCCCGTATCGAATCGGGTAAGGCCACTGGAAGAGTTCGCCGTTGCCCCCCTTCAACAGCTCCTCGAACCAATTGGACATAGCTCCCCTCCCGTCCCGAGATCGGAAAGGACCGGACACGGCGGTTTATCAAGGAAAGCGAGCTTAGAAGCCGAAGCCCGTAATCTTGATCCGCTTCGCCTTGAAAAAGCGAACAGCAGCAGGGTGATACGCCTCTTCGGGGACCCCCAAGGAGGCCAGGGTGTCCTTCGTGATGATTTCACCCATCGCTGCATATTGCTTGAGCAAGTGGGCGTTCTCGTACACTATCCTCAACACCTCGGTTATCACGTCGTCGGGCATGCTGATGTGAGCGGAAAAGGCCAGGGGTTTTACCAAGATGCCGCATGGCTTCGTCTGCAGGGGACCGAAGATCTTGGGTGGTACCTCCATGAAGCTCACGGGGTGCCCCGTCTTTGCCTTGAAGGCCTCGACGTATTTCTTCTCGAAGGATATGAAGTAGACGTCCTTGGTGGCCACCAGCTCAGCGATAAAGGGGCTCAGCGCGAAGATGTTGGGGAGCTTCCTCAGTCCGGCTCCGAGGTAGATCACATCGACCAGCCCATCCCTCATGGCATCGGCGGCCGACTTGCCGCTGGCGTATTGGAACTTGATCTTGTCCAGAGGCAGGCCTGCGGCCTCAAGGACGCCCTTGTAGACCAGTATGCGCCCCTTGTTCGGGGCCGAATCGAAGATCACCCTTTTGCCCACCAGATCCTTCAAGGTCTTGATCTTGGGGTTCAAGGTGCAGAGCCCGTTGGCAGCGATCCCGAAGAGCGACACGAACTTGAACTCGTCGTAGTTGAAAGGGAACTTCGCATAGGGACCTATCCCCCTCTTGGCCTCCCAAAGGTCCCAGGTGGTGTTGAAGAAGAGGTAATTCTTCCTTCGCGCGGGGTTTTTGACCAGTAACTTCATGTGCTCCACTGGACCTCGCCCTTCGATATGAACGGCCTTTAGCCAACTGCTGTTCTTGTTTATGAGCTCGGCAATGCCGACTCCTAAGGCATAGGATGCGAATCCCGCGGGTAAGGTCGAAATCGTGAGCTCGAAGGGCTCGTGCGCCCTCGCCTTCGTAGTTCCGAAGGGTAAGAACAGTACACATACCGATATAAGGATGCTTAGGGTTACAGCTGCTAATCTTTTCATCCTTGTTACCTCCTTTCTCTTTTTTTAATTAGATGTGAAAAGGCCCTCTTGGGCTTCCAGGAAAGGTACTGCGTATGGCTGTAAAGTTTGACCTTCAAGAGCAAAAGCTGGCTCTGGGGCGGGAGGGTATTGGAGGTTATAGATCTCTTTGTCACGTTGCTGACTCTAAGGTGAGCTTTTCAGTATACTCGGTATCGATAGCCATCAATTTTTCACATAAGGAGACATCCTGATTTCGCATCGCTTTAATGATTTCCTCGTGACGCTCATAGGTGGCTTTTATGAACTCTGGTGATTGACAAGACTTCGACAACACCATGTTCAGGAGCTCTATTAAGGACCTGACCATGAGCTTTATCAATGGATTTCCTGTCATTTCAGCTATAGCGACGTGAAAATCCATGTTATTTTTGCGAAACTTCGTTTTGTCATGTAGGTCATCAAGCATTTTTTTGTTTATTCTTCGAAGTTTTTGAAGGTCTTTAGCAGTGACATTCTGGACAGCCATTTTTATGCTAAAACATTCTACCGCCTTTCTTGCTTCGTAAAAGTGATGCAAAGTAAGTTTTCCGCTTTGGAAAAGATCATAGATAGAGTTGAAAAAGGGTTTATAGAGGTTATAGGTTACGAAAGAGCCTCCCCGTGAACCCGCTCGAATCTCGATCAGCCCAGCCTGCTCTAAGGACCTGAGGGCCTCCCTTACGACCGTCCTGCTGACCTGCAGGCGATCGGCGAGCTCCCGCTCGGAGGGGAGCCTTTGCCCTTCCTGGATGTCCTCCGAGAGGATTATGGCCTTGATCTGGGCCGCTATCCTGTCCGGGAGCCTCTCCTTCATAGGCGGGACCAGCAGATGTAGCACCTTCCCTTTCATGGTCTAATGGTTGAACCAAATCAATATCAAACAACTTTTCCCTTGTCAAGCCCCTGTCCGGGTCCAGTGGTGCATGGGTACATCGGTACCACCCTGGGGAAGGAGGGTTAGGGAGGGCAGAGGCTGCCCACCTCATCCTTGAGGTCTTTCGCAGGGCTCAGGTACCCTGGGATCGGAAAATCAACCCCCTCAGGGGATGGGAGGGCAGCCGTGGGTAAAGTATATCACGATTTGAGGAAGACGTCTCCGGAGGCAGCAAGGCTTTTGGTGAGGAGGGTCTTAGAGCAGCAGGGGGGCAACGTGTCAAAGACAGCGAGGATCCTCGGCATCTCACGCAAGACCGTCAGAAGGGCAAGGGAAGGCCCCCTTGAGGATCTGTCCAGGAGACCCAAGAGCTCACCGAATAGGCTAAAGACCGAATTCGAGCAGTTGATCCTCACGGAGGCTAAAAGAACAGGTTATGGCCCGATGAGGCTCTCCAAACTCCTGTGGAGGA
>Ga0190360_1000404_pt1 | contig 24671 bp, 27 predicted proteins | sample 48721834_MG_FD_161271 | JGI IMG/M metagenome (GOLD analysis project Ga0190360, IMG submission 161271) | Hydrothermal vent microbial mat bacterial communities from Southern Trench, Guaymas Basin, Mexico - 4872-18-3-4_MG | ecosystem: Environmental > Aquatic > Marine > Hydrothermal vents >... | reverse complement strand
CTATCCCTATGGCGAGGCGGTGGCGATGGTGCTCGAAAGCTACCGCCGTTTCGATGATGGTGTGGGAGCGCTCGCTCAGCGCGTGTTCGACGAGCGGCATATTGACAGCGAGGTGCGTCCCGGCAAGCGCAGCGGCGCCTTCTGCGCCACCGTCACCCCCGACCTGACGCCCTGGGTGCTGCAGAGCTACAGCGGCACGCCAAGGAACGTGGTAACGATGGCGCACGAGCTGGGGCATGCGGTTCATTCTCTGCTGGCGGACCGCCATACTGCGCTTACCCAAGACGCCTCGCTCCCACTGGCGGAGACGGCCTCGACCTTTGGACAGATGTTGCTGGTGGACTACATGCTCGAGCATGAGACGGATGAGCAGGTCCGGCGCGACTTGCTCTTCCATCAGATGGACGACGCCTATGGCACCATCATGCGCCAGGCGTACTTCGCGCTATTCGAGATCGAGGCCCATGACCGCATCCGCGCGGGAGCTGCAGTGGATGATCTGCACACGCTGTTCCTGGAAAACCTACGCGAGCAATTTGGAGATTCGCTTGATCTAAGCGAGGATCACCGCTTTGAATGGCTGGCCATCCCGCATTTCTACTTCGCGCCCTTCTACGTCTATGCCTATGCCTTCGGCCAGTTGTTGGTGCTCTCGCTGTATCAGCAGTACCGCGAGCAAGGGGAGGCTTTCAAACCCCGCTACCTGGTGATCCTGGCCGCGGGCGGGTCTGCCTCGCCGAAAGCGATCCTCGAGAAGGCTGGCATCCAGATGGAGCAGGCCGACTTCTGGCGCGGCGGTTTCGGCGTGCTGGAGGGGCAGTTGGCGAAGCTTGAGGCCTTCACCCCGGAGGCGGACGGCTAAGCGGATATGCCTGATCGGGAAAGAGAGACAGGCACACGAAGCAGTCCGCAGCTTGAACACGAAGTCGCCCTCATGAGCAGGGCGACTTTTGCATGAAAAATCAGGCGGAGAGGGTGGGATTCGAACCCACGGTGGCCCCAAGGACCACAACGGTTTTCGAGACCGCCCCGTTCGTCCACTCCGGCACCTCTCCGCGGGGCAGCCCCATTATAGCGCGCCAGCGGTCGGCTGTCAGCGGCGAGGCGCCTCGACGCGCAAGAGCTCGATGGTTTCACCTCGCTGGGGGAAGTGGATTTCCTGCAGGCCATCCTGGCGCAGCAGATCGGTGAGGGCCGCCGCGGCCTGAGGCTCGCCGTGGACCAGGTATAGCCGCTGCAGGGTCTCGCGCGAGGCCAGGGCGTATTGGCGCAGGAAGGTCTGGTCGGCATGGGCCGAGAGGCCGTTGATGCTCACCACCTGGGCCTTCACATCGTGCATCTCACCGAAGATACGCACCTTCTTCTGCCCTTCAGCGAGCCGGCGGCCGAGTGTATGCGGCGCCATCCAGGAGGTAATCAGGATGGTGTTGCGGGCATCCTCGATGTTGTTGCGCAGGTGATGCAGGATGCGGCCGGTCTCGGCCATGCCCGAGGCGGAGATGATCACGGCGGGCCCCTTCAGGTCATTGATGGCCTTGCTTTCCTCGACCGAGCGGGTGAGCGTGAGCAGGTCGAAGCCCAAGGCCGCGCCGTGGGGATCATGGCGCATGAAGGCCTGGGCTTCCTCATCGAAGAATTCGGGGTGCTCGCGAAAGATCTGGGTCACATTGATGGCGAGAGGACTGTCGACGAATACGGGCAATCTGGGGATCTCGCCCTTATCGATCATCTGGTGCAGGTAGTAGATCAGCACCTGAGTGCGGCCTACGGCGAAGGCGGGGATGATGATCTTGCCCTTGCGGGCGGAGGTTTCCTGGATCACTTGGCGCAGGGCCTCATAAGCGCGCACGGGGTGGTCATGGAGCCGGTCGCCGTAGGTGCACTCCATCAGGAGCACATCGATGTCCTGCGGGAGCACGGGATCGGGGACGATGGGCAATTCCAGTCGGCCGATGTCCCCCGAGAGCATCAGCCTCAGTTGGCGACCGTTCTCCTCCAGGTCCAGCACTATAGCGGCAGAGCCCAGGATGTGGCCGGCCTCCACAAGCGTTGCCCGCACCCCGGGGATGGGTTCGAAGGGCGAGCCGTAGGGCTGGCTCACCAGTTGGCGGGCGGCGCGGGCGGCATCCGCAATGGTGTAGAGCGGCTCGATCGGCGGCTCGCCGCGCCGGGCGCGCTTCTTGTTGACAAACTCGGCATCGTATTCCTGAATGTGGCCCGAATCCCGGAGCATGATGTCGGCCAGATGTGCCGTGGCGGCTGTGGCGTAGATGGGGCCGGCATAGCCCTGCTTCACCAGATTGGGAAGGTTGCCCGAGTGATCGATATGAGCGTGGCTGAGGATGACGGCGTCAATATCATGGATCGCGAAGGGAAAATTCAGGTTGCGCTCGTAGGTCTCCTTGCGGCGACCTTGAAAGAGCCCGCAATCCAGGAGCAGGCCGCGGCCGTTCACGCGCAGAAGATGCTGGGAGCCAGTGACCGTCTGGGCTGCACCGTGAAATGTCAGTTTCAAGATGGCCTCTTTCTATTTTGTGTGAGAGTCTGGAAAATGGCCTCACCATAGAGCCTGAAGCGCAATTGGAGGGGGCCCATGCGGGCCTCCAGCTCCTGCAGGCTGCGAGGTGGATGCGTGGCGAGAGAAAGCATTAGATCCCGCGGCAGGATGATGTCCGATTCGACTTTGAGCCGCTGGGCAATCTGCTTACGCCACTGGCGCAGGGCCTCGAAACGGGCGTGAGCCAAATCGTCCATGCCTCGCTGGCGAGGCCTTTTGGGAGGCGCACCATTCGAGGCACGCCGGATGGCGTCCATCAATTGGGCCCCGAATTTCCGCGCCGTCCTCTCAGAGATTCCCGGAGTCCGGGTGAGTTCCGATTGTCGGAGCGGAGGCGACTTGGCGAGCGCCATCAGCGCGGGGTCCGAGAGGATCTTGAAGGGTGGCTGATCCAGTTCGCGCGCTAGTTGGTCGCGCAGCAGGTAAAGCTCCTGCAGCAGTGCCTGGCCCCGGGCTGAAAGGTGCCGGGCGCCGCGAATCTGCCAGAATCCTTGTGGATCGAAGCCGTTCTCCTTGGCCTCCAGTTCGGCCAGATGGGCGCAGAGTTCCTGGAAGGCCTCCCACTGCCCAACGGCTTGCAGATCCCGGGAAAGGCGATCGCGCAGTTCCAGGAGATAGTGCGTATCCAGACGGGCGTATGCCAGCATTTCTTGCGGCAGGGGGCGGCGACCCCAATTAGCGCGCTGGTAGCGCTTGCTGAGGGTGACTCCCAACGCGCGCTCGAGCAGATCGCCGAGTCCGGATCGGGGCCAACCGAGCGTGCGGCTGGCCATGCGTGTGTCGAAGAGGTTCTTCAAGCGAAAGCCGAAGTCGCGGTTCAGGCAGAGCACGTCGTACTCGGCTCCGTGAAGCACCTTCTCGATGGCGGGATCGGCGAGCAGTTCACCCAGCGAGCCGAGGTGCGGGAGTGCAAGAGGATCGATCAGATAATCGGCGCCCGGAATGGACACCTGGATCAGGCAGACGCGCTCGCGGTAGGCGTACAGGCTGTTCGATTCGGTATCCAGGGCGAAGCGGGGCTGCCGGGCAATGGCCTGGAGGGCCTGCGCTAGCTGGGCGGGGGTTTCGACAAGGATGGGCAGGTTGCTGAGCGGCGATGACATGGCTCTATTATACCGAGCGCATGGCTGCATCAATCGGAGGAAATTGATGTTCATTGGAGGCTATGTTACAAATACCGCAATCGCGGTGAGCCGTGGCTTTCTCCCGCGATGCTTCCCCTAAAGAGTTTCCCCAAGGCAGATTATGGCTCTCCAACCTGGGCCCCGAAGCCCTGGCGGATGAGAGCCAGGCTGCAGGCCTTCTCTGGAATCCGGCCGAATGTGGCCATGATACAGATCGTCGCCGAGGGCATCCCAGGCAGCGGGATGACGGCCTGGTCGCGGGAGAGCGGCGGACCGCTATCCTCGTCCGACATCGAGGATAACACTGCCTATCTCTTGGGTGTGCTGGGAGGCACCGAGCGGGTGGTTTCGGCCTCAACCTTTGTCCCAGGGCCTTTGCCCACGCATGCGGAAATTGAGGGCGATCCGGGCTAGGGGGCGCCGGTTTTCGCCTATAATTGTGTTGCCTATCACGGCGAGCGGGCGGCCGGCGGCTTCGGATGGCCGCTGGCGAAGACCTGGGCTGGGAACCAGCCGCAAGTCTACATCCGGTGGTGATCGCCGAATGTATGCCGGGGTGATGCCGGCACGGGCGCAGGAGCAAGGCGGCCCGCTTTCGGAGGATCAGACCGCCGACCTGGTGGCCTACATCTTCAACCTGATCCCGGCCCAAAGTCTACCCATCCTGGCGCCGCCCTCGCAAAGCCCGCTCGGAAGAACCGCCGGCATGGCCATCGTGGCCGGAATGGCGGTGGTGGTCATTCAGGGTCTGATCCTCTATTATCGAAAGGCCTAAGACATTCATGCGGCACATCCTGCCTCTCATCCTCACCCTCACGCTGCTGCTTACGCCAAGTCTGGCGCTAGCTGCCCAAGACCAGCCCTCCGCGGACAGCCTCAAGATTGCCGTCTGGCCGGAGTATGACCGGCCTGAGGCTCTCGTAATCTACTTGCTGCGTCTGGATCCGGCTTCATCGCTGCCCGCCCGTATCCGGCTGCCGATTCCCGCTTCGGCGGGTGGTCCTCACGCGGTCGCTGCCTGGCATCCGGACGGAAGCCTGGATGACAGCGTGACATGGGAGCGGGTCGTCGAGGGGGAGTGGGCCTGGATCGAGGTCGAAGTCGAGACCACCGGCGTATGGCTCGAATACTACGCCGCGCTGGAGGCGGAGGGCCAGGTCCGCTCTATGACCGTGCGCTGGCCAGGAGGCCTTGACATTGATGATCTGCAATTCGAGATCATGCATCCGCTGGGGAGCGAGGGATTGCAGGTTTCGCCTTCAGGAGAGACGGTGCTCGGCGAGGATGGTCAGACCTATACCCGCAGCGAGATGGGGGCGCGCTCGGCCGGGGAGGGGGCTGAGCTGGCCTTCACCTACAGCAAGAAAGGCCCCTGGCTGGCCGAGCCGCTAACATCGCCCATTGTGGGCCAGGCCCTGGCATGGCTCGAGGCGGCCATCTGGCCTGAGTATGATCAGCCGGAGGCGCTGGTTATCTACCGCGCCCAACTGCCGCCCGAAACCTCCCTTCCGACACAGGTGACACTCCCCATCCCCGCGGAGGCGGGAGAGCCGCACGCCGTGGCAACCGTGGGATCGGATCGCAACCTCTACTTAGCAGAGTACGAACGCACACAGATCGGGGAATGGGCCTGGATCACGCTTATGGCGGATTCCCCGCTCTTGCAGGTGGAATATTACCTACCGCTGGCGCGGGAGGGGACGACACGCAGCTTCAACTTCCTCTGGCCGGGAGGCATCGACCTGGATGAATTCGGCTACGAAATCCAGCATCCACCAGGCGTGCAGGGCTTGCGGGTCACGCCGGCCGGCGCCGTGCGGGTGGGCGAGGATGGCATCACCTACTCTTGGGCGGCGCTGGGGCCGAAGACCGCTGCAGATATGGTGACAGTGGCCTTCGATTATGCCAAGGACAATGACACGCTCACCGTCAATACGGTGATCACGCCTCCGAGCCTGCAGCGACCGGAATCGACCCTGGGCGGCACACCGGATCTGGCGGCCCTCATGCCCTACCTTTTCGGAGGCCTCGGGCTGCTGCTGATCGGTGCCGGGGTCGCCGTATACCTGCGCATGCGGGGTGAACCGGCTCCGGCCAGGCGGCGGCGACCGCGCCTGAGAGCTCAACGGCTGGCGAGCGATGAGATCGCTCCGGTCTATTGCCATGTCTGCGGCACCCAGGCGAGCGCCAGCGACCGATTCTGCCGGCGCTGCGGTACACAGCTCCGTCGCTAAACCCATCCTTCTCGATCGTCCAGCCAAGTATGGAATTCCATCCCCCACCGGGCTGACCTCTATCCTTTGGCCTGAATGCGCAGGTCTGCTAGACAACATGTGGGGTAGAGAACCCAGTTGGCCTTGATATGACTGACCTAGCCACTGCATTGATCTTCTTCGTGTATGGCCTGGCCTTCTTTAGCATGGGCTTTACCACAGCCCTGGAGGCCGGCCGAGCGCCGCACGCCTATTTCCGGAAGGCGCTGCGCGCCCTGGCTATATTTGGCCTTCTGCATGGTCTGCATGAGTGGATCGAGATGTTTGGAAAGCTGGGATTGGTCCCGGCAGAGGTCATCTCGCCGCTCAGTTTCATGCGCTTGCGCGTGGCTTTGCTGGCGGTCTCCTTTCTGCCCCTTCCCTTCATAGGTGTGACGATCATGGACTCCCGGGGTCGTTACCCGCGGGCCCAATTCCTGCTCCCCCTGCTCTTGCTCTGCTCTTGGGGCATCGCATCCTTAGCGCTGGCAGGCCGCTATTCGGCAGAGCAGGCATGGGCGGTAGCGGATGCGTTGGCTCGTTATTTCATTGCCATGCCATCAGCGCTGTTGGCCGCCTTGGGGTTCCGACTGCAATGCATCAAGTTCCAGCAGGAGGGCCGGGCCTATCGGGGAAAGTATTGCGCCTGGGTCGCGATCGCCTTTGCTGTGTATGGAGCGGTAGGGCAGCTTTTTGCTCGCAAGACACCGCTGCCGCCTTCTACCTATATCAACGAGGAACTCTTTCAGAGTTTGACCGGCTTCCCGGTGCAGCTTCTAAGAGCCCTGGCCGCCGTCTCCATCGCATATTTTATTTTGAGGTTGTTGCGGGAATTCGAGTATGAGATGAGGAGTGAAATCGCCCGAATGCAGCAGGAGCGCCTGGAGGATGCACAGCGCAGAGAGGCTCTGCGCGGCGATCTTATCAGGCGCATTGTCTCTGCGCAGGAGTCAGAGCGCCACCGCATCGCCAGGGAGTTGCATGACGAGACCGGAAAGGTCCTGACGGCTCTTGGGATGGGTTTGAGAGGCCTCAGCGCGTCTCTATAATGCGACCCTGATGAAGAAGCCGAGAAACTGGAACACCTGGAGCAGCTTGTAGAACATTCCCTGGTGGAAATCCAGCGCATTATCTCAGATCTGCGCCCCTCCCACCTCGATGATCTGGGGCTCCCGGCCGTCTTGCGCTGGTACCTCGGCGAGATCTCCAAGCGGGCCCCTCTGGATGTGGAGTTCGAGGTGCGCGGCCATGCTCATGAAATTCCTCAGGAGGTCAGCACGGCGCTATTTCGAGTGGCGCAAGAGGCCCTGACCAATGTGATTAAGCACGCCAATGCGCGGCACGTGTGGGTGAGGCTGGAATTTGATGGCACGTATTCGCCAGTAGCACTTCAAAGTTGAATCCAAGGAATAAATCAGGGGCTGCCCGCTCGAGCAGCCCCTGATTGTACTCTCGCCAGCGCTATATGTTGCTAGGGCCGCACCATGCCCGCCACGCTGCCACCCAGATCCTGGATGCTGTCGTAAAGCAACTCGAGCGTGTACTTGCCATTATGGGCAAAGGCGCCCGGATCCTTAGTGGCGTACTGGTAGTTATAGGCAGCCTTGAGCAGACGCGGAGTCCAGGCCTGATAGCGGTTGCCATAGTTGGCTTCGCCTGGGCCTGGCTGTCCGTCGCCATCCGTATCTGCGAAGAAGTACGGGTAAGTGTGGGCGTCGTACACGATGGGATTGCCGGTACCTTCGGCATAGGCCTGGATGGCGGCGTGGAGCGCCTCGCGCATCGTGGCGATCTCGCCCGCCAGCCCTTCGGCGGAATCGCCGTCGTCGTCGTAGTCGACGGTGGAGATGCGGATGTTCTCGAGATCCTCCACACTCTCGATGCCCTCGTGGCATGCGCCGCACTGCTCCGCCTTGACGGTCAGCTGGTGCGTGTCATGGCAGGCGGTGCAGGTGCTGTAGGGCCCGACGTGTTCGAAGCGACCGACGTAGGTCTTGCCGGGGTACTCATAGCCGCCTTGAACTTCGGTCCCGAAGATGATGGCTCCGGCCGGGAAGTAGTGGGTGTTGATGAAGCGGATGCTCTCGGATACGGTATCCGCGGGCAATCCGGCCAGGGCCCGATCCACGGAGGCGCCAGATTCGCGCCCCTGATGGCAGTTCATGCACAGGTTCATGTTGGCGTCGCCGCTATCGACCGTGGCTCCGCTGGGAAAAGTCACCGGGCCGGCCTCGTAGCGCGTCCAGGTCGTCAGGTCGTTGTGACAGGTGGAGCATGTGAAGCCATTCGAGATCGGCTGGGTGATGGACACGCCCTCAGTGAGATAGACGGGCAGTCCCTCGGCGGAGTGGCAGCGGCTGCAGCTGGCCGGGACCGTCGGCGGTTCGTCATCATCCCAGTGGCGGAAGGCCTCCTCCGAGCCGGCGAAGTGGCCGTGATTGATGCGATGCGCACCGGTCAGGCCTACCGGAGCGGAGAGGACGCTGTTCAGGTCCTCGGTGGAGTCCCAGAGCAACTGGATAATGTACTTCCCGCCATGGGCAAACCCGCCCGGATCCTTCTGAGAGACCTGGTAGTTATAGGTCGCCTTCAGGAGCCGGGGCGTCCAACTTGCATACTTGTTGGGATAGGTTGCCTCGGCTTCATCCGCAGCCCCGTTGGCATTCGTGTCGATGAAGAAGTGGGGATACGCGAAGGGGTCATAGACGACGGGCGTGCCGACCACTTCCGTGGCGTAGGCCTGGATGGCTGCGTAGAGCTTCTCCTGGAGTCCGACGATCTCGTAGTAGATGCCCTCTTCGAGATCGCCATCGTCGTCGAAGTCCACCAGCGAACCGGGCATACGCACGTCCTTCAGGTCTTCGACCTCCGAGACGCCGGTGTGACAGGTGGTGCACTCCGCCACCTCGACCTCCAGTGTGTGCGGGTCATGGCACTCGATGCAGGTGTCATAGGCGTCCACGTGGGGGAAGTTCTCGTCGTAGGTCTTGCCTTCGTACTCGTAGCCACCCTTCGCCAGCGTGCCGTACTTCGAGGCCGCGGCGGCGTAGTAGTGGATGTTGGCGAAGCCCAGATCCTCACTTACGACATCGTCCTCCACGCCGGCTTCCTCGATGCGGGCGTTCACGCTGACGGTGGATTCGCGGCCCTGGTGACATTGCATACAACGGGATTCATTGCCCAGGCCGCTGAGTTCCAGGCCGGAGGGCATCACCACGCTGTCTATCTGCATGGTGGCGTCGTTGTGGCACGTCACGCAGGTGATGACCGAGCCAATGGGTGCCGCCTGGTTGACCACGCCGGCCTCCGAGCCGTCGGCGCCGATGAAGTCCAGATAGCCATACTCGCTATGGCACTTGGCGCACGAGATGGGGATCTCCTGCGGGTCGTCCTCGTCCCAGTGGCGGAAGGCCTCCGCGGAGGCATCGGCGTGACCAGAGCCCTTCCAGAGTTCCAGGAAGGGGACCTCGACGGCCTCCTCCGGCTCCATCGTGATGGGAACTTCAACCGTCTCGACGATTGTGATGGGTGTCGGCGTCTCGCAGGGGCTGCAGGCTGCGAGGATCAAGGCCGCGCCCAGCAATACCAACACGATGAAAGGAACCTTTTTCATGTTCATGTTTGAGTCCCCTAAAAAAAGGGTCGCCGGAAATACGCGAAATCAGGCCAATGAGGGTAGCATAGTTGAAAAGCGCCAGACGGGGAAGCCGGCATGAATAAAAGAAACCAGGACCACATGCAGGTGCCGCTCATGAGCCAGCTGGATGCGCTCTCCGACAAAAGGCGCGAGGAGCTGGAAGCTTCCTGGGCGGGCGCCTTCCACCGCGAATTCTTCAGTCGTCTGGACGAAGATATCTTTGCCGAGCGGTATTCCGAGAAACCGTCCCGGCCGAACATCCCGGTGAATGTGCTGGTTGGGTTTGAGGTGTCCAAGGCGGGATTTGGCTATAGCGACGAGGAGATGTATGCGGCCTACAACTACGATATGCAAGTGCGCTATGCGTTCGGCTATCGCAATCTGGGGGAAGGGGAATTCGAGCTGCGAACGATCCATAACTTTCGGCGTCGGCTGGTTGAAACCATGCAAGAGACGGGGGTCAACCTGATCGAGAAAGCCTTCGAGCAGGTCACGGATGAACAGGCTGAGGCTTTCCAGCTGAAGAGCGGCAAGCTGAGGATGGACAGCGCACAGATCGCCAGCCCTGGTCAGGATCTTCGACAACATGCGTGAGATGAGTCGGCTGCAGCTGCTGGTGGAGGAGCTGCGGGATGACTATGGTCAGCAAGCGAGCTACAGGATGCTGGTGCGTGTCTTCGAGGAGCATTTCATCTTCGATGATGAGGAGGGCAGCGGCCCGCAGCCGAGGAAGGGGGAGGAGTTGAGCGCCGGGAGCATGCCCTGGTCAGGATCTTCGGCAGTCCCCGGATGATGAGGCGACCTACCGACGCAAGGGGGAGGAATGTTACTGTGGCTATGTCGCCAACGTGATCGAAACCTGCGACCCGCAGAACGAATTCCAGCTGATCAACAAGGTGCAGGTGGAGCCCAGCGACGTCGAAGACGCCGAGATGCTGAAGCAGGCGCTGCCGGACCTGAAAACGCGTACGGATGTGCATCAAATCCACACCGATGGCGGGTACGGAAGCCCGGATGTGGACGAAGCCATGCGGGAAGTGAAGGTGGAGCAGATCCAGACCGCCATCCGCGGGCGCAAGCCCGCTGAAGAGAAGCTGGGCCTGGAGGACTTCGAATGGGAGATGGATGGGGAAGGAAGGGCCCAGGATGTGATTTGTCCACATGGGCAGCGGGTTGGAGTGCGAGCTGGCAGAGGGGAAATCGCTATCTAGCTTACTTTGACAGCGCCATTTGCGGCGGTTGTGCGTTTGCCGATCGATGCCCGGCGGAAGCGTTCAAGCGCAAGCCCAGGCACGTTCTGCGTTTCTCGCAGCGGGAAATAGATCTTGCCTTACGGCGCAAACGGTGCGCTGATCTGCGTGGCAGTAGGCAGAACCTGCGTGCTGCCGCCGAGTCCACCATGCGCTCGATCAAACATCCCTTCGGGATGGGCAAAGTGCCTGTATGGGGAGAGCCCCGGGTGAGTATGATGGTCATTGGCTCAGCGGCCATGACCAATATCCGGCGCATTCAGCGCTATCAGGAGAAGCTGAGAGAAGAGAGAAGAAAGGCAAGTGCCGTTCAAAAGCAAATGGAAGAGGCGATCCAGAATGTATTTGTCTCTTTTTGGGGTTTCCTTCAACGGGCATTATTTCCAGACCTTCATTCGAAAGTGGCAGCTGTGAGGTTGCCTATTTGGGTTGTTTCAGAGGATTCATTGCAGGTAAAGAGTACAGCGGATCATCTCTGGCCTGTGATTTTCATCATCTTCGGCCAAGCCTGCGAAGCCGTTCTCGGTGGTTGTCCGATAGGTTGGGAATGAGGTGGAGGGTATCGCCGCATCGAACTCATTTGCCATTAATCCTGCTATGGCAAACTTCGAACGGCCCGCGGAGTGCGCAAGGCGCGGCGCGCGCCCGATATCGGCTGGGATAGGTCCGCAAGTGCCATGCATCTGTTAGAATCGTTGCGCTTCTCGAGCCGGCTGCCCGGAAGTCGCGCGGAGGAGAAAGAAATGCAGGAAGGTATGCAGGCGACTGGCGATGGAAGGGCCAAGTTCCTGATCGGTGGTTTGCTTATTGTGGCGGCGGTGATCTATCTGATCGCCTCCTCCACGCAGGCCGCAGCCCAGTATTACCTGACCATCGGTGAAGTCATCGCTAAAGGGGAGAGCATGCGCGATCGCGACCTTAAGGTCGCTGGCGCAGTCATCGGCGATTCCATCGAGTATGATGCCCAGAGCCTCACGCTGCGCTTCACGATGGTCAATGTGCCCGCCGATCCAGAAGAGATCGAGGCTGCCGGCGGGCTGGCCGAGGTGCTGCACCGGGCAGTGGAGGACGAGTCTTCCAGCCGCCTGGAGGTGGTCTACATCGGTCCGATGCCGGATTTGATGCGGCACGAGGCCCAGGCGATTGTGACTGGGCGGCTGGGAGAGGATGGGGTCTTCTACGCCGACGAACTGCTGCTGAAGTGCCCCACCCGCTACGAGGAGGAAATCCCGCTGCAGGCGCAGGAGGGCTGAGGCTCGAACGTCGCAGGCCCTGGTACGGCTTGCTGCTGCGCGGGAATCTTTGTGAGGAGAGAGTGCGCGTGTTGGCCAATATCGGTTATTTCGCAACCCTGATCACCTTCCTGGCCGCGCTCTACAGCGCGGCCGCGGCATTCTATGGCTTACGGAAGAATCGGTCAGCCTTTGTCGAGAGCGCCCGGCGGGCCAAGCTGCTCACCTGGCCGCTGCTGACGCTGGCCTCGCTGGCGCTCATCACTTTGCTCGTGACCGATCACTATGAGATTCGCTATGTGGCCTCGGTCGCCAGCCGCACCATGCCCACCTATCTGAAGGTCACAGCGCTCTGGGGAGGGCAGGAGGGCTCGCTGCTCTTCTGGTCCTGGCTGATGGCGGCCTTCGCCACCGCCTCGGGCATGCGAAAATGGCACCGCGACCAGGAGTTGCTGCCCTGGGTCACGATGGTGACGATGCTGACACTGGCATTCTTCCTCAGCTTGGTGATCTTCTTCGAGAACCCCTTTGGGCGGTTGTACCTGACGCCGGAGGGGGAGCAGGTGGCGGCCATGCTCGCACCTCGGGGCGCGGTGCCGGTTACGCCTCTCGATGGTCGGGGCCTGAACCCCTTGCTGCGGCATCCGGGCATGGTGATCCATCCGCCGATGCTCTATTTGGGCTTCGTGGGCTTCGTCATCCCCTATGCTTTTGCCGTGGCGGCGCTGGCCACTGGGCGGAGTGACGACCGCTGGATCCGCATCACCCGCCGCTGGACCTTGGTGGCCTGGCTGTTTCTCTCGCTGGGCCTGATCCTGGGCAGCCGCTGGTCCTATGACGTCCTTGGCTGGGGTGGCTATTGGGGCTGGGACCCGGTCGAGATTGCGGCCCTCATGCCCTGGCTGACGGGCACGGCCTTCCTGCACTCGGTGATGGTGCAGGAGAAGAAGGGCATGCTCAAGCACTGGAACATGGTGCTCATCATCATGACCTATGCGTTGGTTATCTTCGGCACCTTCCTAACACGCTCGGGCGTGCTCTCGTCCGTGCACGCTTTCGCCGAATCCGCCATCGGTCCCATGTTCTTTGCCTTCATCGGGATCACCACCGTGGCATCCTTGAGCCTGCTGCTCAACCGTTGGGAGACGCTCAAGGGTGACAATAGCCTCGGATCGATGTTCTCTCGCGAGGCACTCTTCCTGCTCAACAACTTGCTCTTCATGGGCGTCCTGGCGGTGTGCTTCTGGGGTGTGATCTTCCCGCTCATCTCGGAATTGTTCACCGGTCAGAAGGTGACCGTGGGCCCGCCCTTCTACGAACGGGCCACCACGCCGCTCGGGCTGGGTCTGCTGGTGCTGATGGGGGTTGCCCCGCTCTCGGCCTATGGACGGAGCACCTGGAAGACGCTCGGGCGGGGACTTTGGAAGCCGGCCCTGGCGTCGCTGGCCATCCCTGCGCTGCTCCTGTGGCAGGGGCTTTCGAATTATGGCGCCATTCTAGGTTACTGGATCCTGGGCTTCGTCACTTTGGTGACTCTTTATGAGTTCTGGAGGGCGGCGCGGGCGCGGCATGCCCGCCACGGCGAGAATCTTTTCCTGGCGCTATGGAGGCTGGCGGGCAGGAACCGGCGGCGCTACGGCGGCTATATCATCCATCTGGGAGTCGTGCTCATGGCGCTGGGTATCATTGGCATCGAGGTCTTCCAGACCGAGACCCAGGACACGCTGGCGCGAGGGGAACAGCTCACGCTTGGCCGCTATGTGATGACCTTCGACGCTCTCTCCCAATTCGACACCCCAGACGGCCGCAATGTGACCCGAGCAGTGGCCTCGGTCTATGAGGACGGCGAGTACGTCGGCGAGCTTTATCCCCGCAAAGATTACTACTATGCCTCCCAGCAGGCCGTGACCATCCCTGGCGTGCGCTCCACGCTGGAGGATGATTTCTATGTGATGCTGGTGGGCTGGGAGACGACCGGTATGCAGGGCGTGACCTTCAAGGTCTATCACAACCCGCTGGTTAGCTTCATATGGCTGGGCGGGCTGGTGTTCATCCTGGGCACGATGGTGGCGGCCTGGCCCGACCGGGATCCTGAGCCTGTCCCCGTGCGGGTATCGGCGCGGGCGCGCGCCGTCCGGGCATGAAACGGAGGCGGCCATGAGTAAGAGGCTTCTGATTGGGCTGACTTGGGGCGCGCTCGTGGGGGTGATGCTGCTGGCAGTCGCCGCCCCTGTGAGTGCCCAGGGCGAAGGCCCCACTGACGACGAGGTGAACGCCGTAGCGCGCGAGCTGTACTGTCCGGTGTGCGAGAACGTTCCGCTGGATGTCTGCCCCACGAAGGCCTGCGAGCAATGGCGGGAGGCGATCCGCGAGCGACTCGCTCAAGGCTGGAGCAAGGAGCAGATCAAGCAATACTTCGTGCAGCAGTATGGGGCGCGTGTGCTGGCCACGCCGCCCGCCCAAGGCCTGAATTGGCTGGTCTATATCCTGCCGCCGGTGGCGTTTCTGGCGGGTGCCTGGGTGCTGGCTCGGGCCTTGCGATCCTGGCGGGCGGCAGCCGCGCAGCCCATCGAAACGCAGGCGCCGCCGGAGGACCCCTACATTGCCCGCGTGGAGGAAGAACTGCAGCGCATGGAGCGAGGTGACGATGTCTGATCCAGCGCACATCGAAAAGGATAGCCTGCCCGAGCCTGAGGTGGAACCGATGCCGGCACCGCCTCGCCGTCGGTGGGGCAGAATGCTGATCTGGGTGGCCGTGTTTGGCCTTCTGGCCATCCTGGGCGTGGGACTGATCCGAACGCGGGAGGGCCACATTCAGGTGGGAGATGAAATCCCCTCCGACCTCATCTTCCATAGCTTCGATGGCGAGCAGATCCCGTTCGCCGATTTTCGCGGGAGCGTGGTATTGGTGAACTTCTGGGCCTCCTGGTGTAAGCCCTGCGAACAGGAGGCGGCCGAACTCGAGCAGGCCTACCAGCTCTACCGCGATCGAGGGGTGGTCTTCCTAGGATTGAACTATGTGGATACCGAACCCGAGGCCAAGACCTACCTTAAAAAGTTCGGCATCACCTATCCTAACGGCCCGGACTTGGGGACACGCATCTCGCAGGTCTTCCGCGTCCGGGGCGTTCCGGAGACCTACATTCTGGGGCCGGATGGCCGCTTGAAAGCCTTCAAGATCGGCCCCTATACATCGCTGAGCGAGATCACAGAGCAGCTCGAGGGCGTGCTGGCCGCGGAAGCGGCGGGCAGCTAGCCGTATCGACGCTTCAGGGCGGAGCCCCTCGAAACTGCGTAGAGAGGAATCCCGGTATGGATCCTGGTTCGATCATGATTGGTCTGGCCCTGGCGCTCGTCGCCGGCGCCTATGTTGCGCGGCCGCTCTTCATGGATGGCGCCGTGGCTGATGCGTCGGCCTTGGAGCGCCGCCTTTCGGAGCTGTATGCAGCGCGTGACCGGGTGTTGACCACCCTGGAAGAGATTGATCTGGACTTCGCCATGGGCAAGCTGCTAGAGGCGGATTACCGCCAGCAGCGGCAGGCTCTGGTACTCGAAGGGGCCGAAGTCCTGCGTGCGATCGACGAACTCCAGCAGGAGGCGGGAGGCGAGGAGGCAGGCCCCGGTGACCTGGAGGCAGAGATCGAGGCAGCGGTGGCACGCCTGCGCTCGCAGAAGGCCGGGGGCGAGGAGGGCTCTTGCCCGGCCTGTGGCGCCCGGACCTACGCGGGCGATCAATTCTGCGTTCAATGCGGAGCCTCGCTGATCGCCGGAGAGGCTGAGCGATGAAGCCGTATCACGCTCTACTATTGACAGCTTTCCTCCTGGCTGGGTGCAGCCTGGCGGAGGATGTGACTCCGCCGCCGGCGTTGGCCACGGCCCAGGCAGCGCAGCCCCTGGCCGCGCCCACATCCGCCCGGCCCGCGCCGACCCAGGCAGTTGAGGCGGCGCCGGCGGTGCCCCCATCGAATCCCGACCCGCTGCGCGGAGCCCTGATCTACGCCGAGGATTGTGAGCCTTGCCACGGCCCGAGCGGCCGGGGTGATGGGAGCATGGCTGCCAACATCGATAATCCGCCGCTGCCCCTGGGTGAGGCGGCCTTCGCAGCCTCGGTCAAACCACAGGACTGGTTCCAGGTAGTGACGGAGGGCCGCATGGACCGCTTCATGCCGCCATTCCGTGGCCTGAGCGAAGCGCAGCGCTGGGATGTTGTCGCCTATGCGCTCACGATGAGCGCGCCGCCGGAGATGGTGACACAGGGCGAAGAGGTCTACCTGGCATCGTGCGCCGACTGCCATGGCGAGGATGGACGCGGGGGCAGAGTTCAGATCGATCTGACGCGGCCGGAACTGTTCGCAGCGATCTCGTTGGAGTCCTATCAGGTCCGCATCGCCGAAGGATCTGCGGAGATGCCCGCCTTTGGAGAGAGCCTCTCGGAAGAGGATCTCCAGGCCGTCGCGGCCTTCACGCGCAGTCTGGCATTCGCCAGCGATCGTGAGCAGCCGGCCACCGAAGAAGCCGCGCAAGCGTTGGGAACGATCCGGGTGCGGGTGACCAACGGCACCCAGGGGGCGGAGGTGCCTGAGGGGCTGGAAGTGACGCTGCTGGGTTTCGATGGCGACCATCGCACGCTGCAAGAAGTGGTGGCAGTAGGTGCGGAGGGTGAGGCCTCGCTGGAAGGTGTCGAGGCCGTGCGCGGTCGGATCTTCGGCGCGTTGGTGGAGTACCAGGGCGTGTCTTACTTCTCGAGCGGCGGCCACCTGCCGGCCGAGGACCCGCAGCTTGAGCTTGGCGTGACGATCTACGAGACCACGCCCGATACCGATCAGATCGAGGTGCAACGATTACACCTGATCTTCGATTTCTCGGCGGAGGGGCTGGTGGAGGTCTCAGAACTCTGGCTGCTGGGAACCGAGGGCGACCGGACGGTGGCCGCTCGCAGTGGGCAGCTGGCGATACCGATCCGGCTCCCGGAGGGTTTCGCCAGCTTGCAGTTCGCGGACGCCACTCCTGGGCGCTTCACCCCAACGCCGGATGGCTTCGTGCTCCATGAGCCGGTTGTTCCGGGCGCTTCGCAGGAGGTGATTTTCAGCTTCACCCTGCCTTACGAGCGACGGCTGGATTTCGTGCAGCCCGTTGATTATCGCGTGCGGGCAGTGGTGGCACTCACGGAGGAAGGTGCGCCGGAACTCCGCGGGGAGGGCCTGGAAGATCTCGGGACGCAGCCGATGGGCGAGTTCATTCTGCATAGCTACACCATGGGAAGCCTGGAGCCTGGAGAGTCTCTGGAACTCATGCTCCGCGGACGGCACCCGGCGGCTCAGACAACGACGGGCTGGCTTGGTTGGGTCCTAGGCGGAGTCGCGCTCATCGCCGCCGGCGCGGGTATCGCGCTGATCTGGCGGAGGGCCGACAGACCGGAGGAGGATTTGGAATCCGAGGCCCCTGCGCGGGCTCCCGAAGCGAATGCGCGCCAGCGGCTGCTGCACGCGCTGGCTGCGCTGGATGATGCCTTGGAAGCCGGGGAGATCGACGCCGAGGAGCATGCCAAGCGGCGTGCAGCCATCAAGGCGGAACTCCTGGAGCTGATGAAAGACCCGCATGATTGAAGTCCGCCAACTGGTGAAAGCATTCGGCCCGAAAGTGGTGCTGAGGGGCCTGAACTTCAACGTAGGGGAAGGGGAGTTCGTTGCCTTGTTGGGCCCTAACGGGGCTGGCAAGACCACCTTCCTGCGCATCCTGGCCACGCTCTCACGGCCGAAGATGGGCAAGGTCGTGTTGGGCGGCTGGCAGCTCCCGTCCCAGGCCGGCGCGGTCCGCCGGATCCTGGGTGTGGTCTCGCATCAGCCCCTTCTCTATGGCGATCTGAGTGCCGAGGAGAACCTGCGCTTCTATGCCCGCATGTATGGATTAGAAGATGGCGAAGCCCGCATCGCGGAGGTCTTGCGGCTGGTGGGGCTGCACCGCCGGCGCCGCGACCTGGTGCGCGAATTCTCGCGGGGCATGCAGCAGCGTCTGGCCATCGGCCGGGCGATCCTGCATCGCCCCAAGGTCCTGCTCTTCGATGAGCCCCATACCGGCCTGGACCAGGAGGCGGCCGGTATGTTGGACGGGCTGCTGCGGGAGGTGGCTGCCGAGGGCCGCACAGTGGTGATGACCTCCCACGACCTGTTGCGGGCGGCGCGGCTGGCGGGTCGGGTCGATATCCTCTCCAAAGGAGTGATCGCTGCCTCGGTGCCCGGCGGGGATGTAGATCCGGTGGAACTTTCTGAGCTGTATCGCAAGGTGACGCATGACTGAGCAAGCCGGCGCGATCGAAGCTGCGATGCGGATAGGCTGGGCAGGCCGTCTTGCCCGCTACTTGCGCTCGATTGCCGCCATCGTCTGGAAGGATGTGGTGGCAGAGTTCCGCAGCCGCGAACTGTTGGGAGGTATGCTGGTTTTCGCGCTGCTGGTCATCCTGATTTTCAATTTCGCCCTGGAGCTCGACATCCGCACCCGCGAGAGCGTCGCAACCGGTGTGCTCTGGGTTACCTTCGCCTTCGCTGGGACCCTGGGACTCAACCGCTCGATGGCCATGGAGAAGGATCGGGGCTCGCTGGATGGATTGCTGCTGGCTCCAGTGGATCGCAGCGCCATCTATTTTGGCAAAGCGCTCGGTAACTTACTGTTCATGCTCATCGTCGAGGCCATCGTCATCCCCACCTTCAGTGTGCTCTACAATCTCAATCTGCTGAAGGCGGGTCTGCTGCTGGTTGTCCTGTTGGGCTCGGTGGGCTATATCGCTGTGGGGACGCTGCTCTCGTCCATGGCGGTGCAGGCGCGCACGCGGGACGTGTTGCTTCCCATCCTGCTATTTCCGGTGGCGGTGCCGGTGTTGCTGGCTTCTGTGAAGGCGAGCAATGGCTTCTTGATCGGCTTGGAGATGGTCGAGATCTGGCCCTGGCTCAATCTGCTCATTGCCTACGATGTCATCTTCATCGCCGTGGCATTCATGGTCTTCGATTTCATTGTGGAGGAGTAGGGCACCTTCTGAGGAGGAGTGATGGAACCCACGCCGAGGCTCTTAAAGATCTTGAATGGATTCACCGGCTTGCTGTTTATTGCGGCGCTCTACATGGTGCTTTTCTACGCCCCGCGTGAAGCCATGATGGGGGATGTGCAGCGGGTGTTTTACTTCCACGTTGCGGCGGGCTGGGTGGGCGCACTCGCCTTCCTGGTCACGGCGGTGGCGGGCATCGCCTATCTGGCACGTGGCGGTCATCGCTGGGATCAGATCGCCCTGGCTTCGGTCGAGATCGGAGTGGTCTTCACCTTCATAAACATCGTGAGCGGGTCGATCTGGGCGCGTCCGATTTGGAACACCTGGTGGACCTGGGATCCGCGGCTGGTCACGGCCACGATCATGGAGCTAGTTTACATCGCCTATCTGATGCTGCGGCAGGGGATCGAGGATCCTGGCCGGCAGGCCCGCTTCGGAGCGGTCTATGGTATCGTGGGCTTCATCAGTGTGCCCCTCACCTTTCTTTCGATCCGCATCTTCCGCACTATCCATCCCGTGGTGGTCGGAAGCAGTGATCCCACGGCCGAGGGGGCCTTCGACATGACCCCCAAGATGCAGGCGGCCTTCTTCTTCAGCTTGTTCACTTTTACCTTCGTTTACATCACGCTTCTCTGGCACCGCCTACGCCTGCAGCGGCTGGTGGAATACGTGGAAGCCCGCAAGTCTCAAGCCCTCACGGGATAATTCGGAGGATCACATATGTTCATCCAGCAAGCCCCTGCAGACACCTTCGATTTCATGGTCTACGGCTTCGCGGTGATCCTGGGCGTGATGGGGTTGTTCATCGGCAGCCTAGCGCTGCGGTTCCGGCGTCTGCGGCAAGACTTGGCGTTCCTCGAAGAGCTTGAATCAGAGGGGTAGCCGCAACGGTCTCCTATCGGAACGGCTCTTGGCCTTGAGGGATGGGTCATGAGGCACTGGCCTTCGACCACGCTGAGGGCATGGCTTGCGGCCTACGCCATGCTGACCGCGTACGCCGTGCTGGCATCCGCGATGGGGCTTCCCGCACCGGGCGCAGGGATCACGGCGCCGTTGAGCCTGATGGCATTCGCCTTCGCCTTGCTTCACGCCTGGCTGGCATGGGGCGCCAGGCGGGCGCTGAGCCTGCTGGGGCTCACCGCCGTGCTGAGTTGGGCGTTCGAGGCCGTGGGCGTCGCGACAGGCTGGGTATACGGCCCTTACCATTACATGGGGTTGCTCGGCCCGAAGCTAATGGGCGTTCCCCTGCTCATCCCCATTGCCTGGTTCATGATGAGCTACCCCTCCCTGGCGATTGCACGCGCACTCTGGCCGCAGGGACGTAAGGCTCCAGCGGCGGCCTTGGCGGGGCTGGCGGCGGCCGTGATGACCGCCTGGGACCTGGTTATGGATCCTATGATGGTTCGCATCGGATTCTGGGTATGGGAGGTGGAGGGGGCATACTTTGGCGTGCCGATCCAGAACTACATCGGCTGGATACTGACGACGTTCGTCTTCTTCTGGTTGTACCTGCGTGTGGAGCCGCGGTTGCCCGGCAGGGCCTCGGCGGGGTTGCGGACAGGCGACGATGGCCTCCCGGCGCTGGCCTATCTCACCACATGGGCCGGCAACGCATTGGCCGCCGTGCAGCTTGGGCTGTCTGTCCCGGCGCTCGTCAGCCTTTTCAGCGCAGGGCTGCTGGGGTGGTTGGGCTACCTGCATTCGAGAAGCTAAATCCTCCAGGGCGTAGGTTGCCCTCCCTGGGCATCGCCTGACATCGCAGGGGCCCTCCTCGCGTCAGACATGCAAATGTCACCCACTTTTCAGACTTGTGGCTTTACATTCGGTATACAATGGAAGCACAGAAGGCATGCATCCCAGCCCAAGGAGGGAGGGGCATGGTTGCCAAGCAAATCGCCGACCTGATCACTCTCACTCGAGGCCTTTTAGTCTTCATCTTCCCCTGGCTGGCGCTGGCCCAGGGCCCCGAGAGCCTTCCCTGGGCGGTGGCCTTGCTGGCCGCGGATTGGACCGGAGATTCGTTGGACGGTCCACTGGCGCGGCGCAGCCGTCTTTCGATCCAGACCTGGATCGGCGACCACGATCTGGAGTTCGACATGGCGGTCGCCGCTGGTCTGCTGGCCTATATGTTCATCACCGGTTATGTGCAGGCGACCGTGGCGCTGGTTTATGCGGGCATCTGGGGGGCTTACTTCCTGCGAGTGGGGATTCCGCGCCCGATGGGAATGCTCTTCCAGGCCCCGATCTATGGCTGGTTCATCTATGTTGCGCTCATGCAGGCGCCGGGCGCTGGCTGGTGGCTGGTGGCCTGGGTGCTGGCGGCCGTCGTGGTAACTTGGCCGAAGTTTCCAATGGAGGTGGTCCCAGGCTTCCTGAATGGCATGCGGGAAACCCTGGGCCGTGAATAGCTTGGGGAATTGAGGCGGTGCAGGTTTCCCGCATGGTGTAGGGTTGCGGCTGTGGTATAGTGACTGCGACCGACCGCCATCGAGGTCTATCTCCCGAAATGCATGAATCCCAACACTTGGAGGCGCGGCCGGAAGGCCGCGCGATGTCTTTAATAGTCGGGAACCTGCGGCGGCTTGGTGCCAAGCTGGTGAACGGATCCGGCCGGGCGCTGAGCCGCATTCAGGCGCTTCCCGCTGCCTGGCGGTTCAGAGATCGGCTGATTGTACGTCCGCTCCCGGCGGATGCCCGGATTCCTGAGGGCCAGAGGATCACGGTTCTAAGCGTCAACCTCTGGCATGATTGGCCCCGGCACCGGCGCCTCCCGGCGCGCCTGGAAGCCCTGGCGCAGCTCATCGAGCGCGAGGGGGCGGACATCATCCTGCTGCAGGAGGTGATGCGCACGCCCAAATTCGCCTCGGATGTTTGGCTTGCGGACCGGCTGGGGATGGCCTATGCCTATGCCCGGGCCAATGGGCATGAATCGGCGATCGGATTCGAGGAGGGGGAGGCCGTGTTCTCGCGCTTTCCGCTGATCGAAGCCCGTCATTGGACGCTGCCGCCCACGACCGGCCCGTTCTCGCGTCGTGTGGCGCTCGGAGCCCAATTGCAGCTTCCCTGCTGCAGGTTGTGGGCCTTCTCGACCCACTTGAGCATGCTGAGTGGCCAGAATGCGCAGCAACTCAACCACCTGCGGGCGTGGGTGAACGATCTTGGCGGGGAGGGCGGCTCGCTCATAGGGGGAGATTTCAATGCACAGGAGGCGACGGCACGCATGCGGACGATGGGGACCACATGGGTCGACACATTTCGCAGCTTGCACCCCGAGCGCAAAGGTGCCACACACAGCTTGCGGTGGCCCTGGGGTGGACAGTTCCGCCACAAGCGCCTGGATTATCTCTTCCTGCGCACCGATGTGCGCGCCTGGCAGGTCACAGAGGCTCGGCACTTGGCCTGGGAAGGCCTCCCGGCCTCTGACCATCAGCCCGTGCTCACGCGACTGATCCCCGGTTCCTAAGTCAGCCTCAAGTTCCCCGCAGCAGCCCAGGCAATAAGAGTCCGTCGGATACCTGGCATTGTGGCGCTGGGAACTTTTGGCCCCAATCCTGCGTCTCTTGGATAGCGGCATGAGGTGATTGCAGGGGTGTATTAGGAGGCTGCGGTGCGGATTGAATATCGACTCGTGATGGCGTTGGCCGCATTCATGCTGGGTGCCTGCGCCGGGGGCGGCGCCAGCGCCAATCCAGGCGGCGAGGGCAAGCTCGTTTCCGACCTGGCAAGGATCGAAGAGGTGGAGCTCGTCTTTCTCGAATCCTTCCCCTTGCAAGTGCATGCCATCGTGCGCGGCACGCTGGCGGATGGCTGCACGCGCCTGGGCGAGATCAAGACACAAAAAACGGGACAGCGTTTCGAGGTAGAAGTGCCAACGCTGAGGTCCCAGGGCGCATATTGTGTGCAGGTGGAGATAGGCTTCGAGGAAACCGTGCCGCTGGATGTCTACGGGCTGCCTGCAGGCGAATACAAGGTCGTCGTGAACGGCGTGGAGGCCAGCTTCATCTTTCAGCAGGACAACATTCTGCCAGCCGAGTAAGGGTCTGCCAGACCGAAACGAACCCCAGGCGGCTTAAGGGTCCGGAATGGGCCGAGAAGTCGCCTTAGTGTTTAAGCCGCGAGAAGCGACTCCAGCTTCTGCGCAGAGTGGCTTTCTACCTCGGCGTGGATGCTCCCGCCGTGAGAGTCCATGGTGACCACGGCCGGGAAGTCCTTGACTTCAATGACCCAAATGGCTTCGGGGACGCCAAACTCCAGCTTGTGCACGACGACCACGCGTTGCACCGATTGGGCAATCAAGCTGGCAGCGCCGCCGATGGCGTGCAGGTACACCGCGGGCACATCCTGGCAGGCGGCCAGCGTCTTGGGGCCCATGCCGCCCTTCCCGATCACGGCCTTGAGGTTGAAGTGCGCCATCACTTCGCCCTGGTAGGGCTCCTCGCGGATGCTTGTCGTCGGTCCGGCGGCCACGAAGCGGTAGTCGCCGGTATCCAGCCCGGCTACGACGGGTCCGCAATGGTAGATGGCGCCGCCGTCCAGGATCGGGCGGATGGCCTCATATACCTGCTCATCGTCCCCTTGGGGCTGGCGGGTCTTGCGGATGAAGGTCTCGATCATCCACTTGTGTACCGCATCGCGGCCGGTGGTCATAACGCCGGAGAGCTGGACTGAGTCCCCCACCCTGAGGGAGCGGACGGTTTCATCGTCGAGTGGAAGATTAAGCGAGCGCATGCTGGACCTCCCTCATATGTACTCGATCTGATCGCCGCGCACGATCATCCGCCGACGGCGGTGTGCCCAGCACATGTACGAAACGGAGACGAAGAAGCTGGCGGGCAGGCGGTGCATGCCCTTGGCCTTAACCCCGAGCACAGTGGTCTGGCCGCCGAAGCCCATCGGACCGATGCCCAGTTGGTTGGCCTGTTCGTAGAGCTTCGTCTCCAGCTCCGCAAGACGGGGATCGGAGTTCCGGTCGTCGAGCGGCCGCAGGAGCGTCTGCTTCGAGCCGAGGAAGGAGGAGCCGCGGTCGCCGCCAATGGCGACGCCGAGCACACCCGGCGCACATCCCTTGCCCTGGGCGCGATGCACAGCGTCGAGTACAACCTTGCGCACGCCTTCGAGGTCTCTTCCGGCCCCCAAGCGGGTGTCCGGGAGAGAATACTGGGCGCCCACGTTCTCACAGCCACCCCCTTTGAGCATCAGATCGACGACCAGCTCATCTTCCTCGATCTCCTCGAAGTGGATGGTGGGGAAAGCTTCATCGCCCAGGTTATTGCCGCTGTTCTTGCCGCTGATGGCATCCACGGCGTTGGGTCTGAGATAGGCCCGGGCGGTGGCCTCGGCCACGGCGGCGCGTATCTGATCCCGGAGTTGTCGGGTGCTCCAACCCGCCGGGTGGCGCACGTAGAACAGCGGCGTACCGGTATCCTGACAGATAGGGGTGGAGTGCAGGCGGGCCATTTCGACGTTCCTCAAGATGGCATCCAGCGCTCCCTGTGCGGCCGAGCCCGGCTCCTCACGCTCGCGTGCCTGCCTTAACGCGGCCTCCACATCGGGCGGAAGATCGGTGCTGGCGAGACGGAT